>Ga0209579_10000040_pt1 | contig 295373 bp, 302 predicted proteins | sample Coa_R1_2_FD_187152 | JGI IMG/M metagenome (GOLD analysis project Ga0209579, IMG submission 187152) | Surface soil microbial communities from Centralia Pennsylvania, which are recovering from an underground coalmine fire - Coalmine... | ecosystem: Environmental > Terrestrial > Soil >... | reverse complement strand
CCCACGTGTTACTCACCCGTTCGCCGCTGTCCCCATGGCCGAAGCCATGGTTCTCGCTCGACTTGCATGTGTTAAGCGCGCCGCCAGCGTTCGTCCTGAGCCAGGATCAAACTCTCCGTGAAGAATGTTCCGTCCCACTGCTGTTGGACAGCACAGGACGAGCATTTGTCACTTTGAGCTTGTGCTCAAAGTCCGCCTCCCCGTGTTGCACGGGAGACGAGACAGGGTTGATCAGCTGCTCCGACCGAAGCCGGACCAGCCTCTCGACGTAAACGCACGCTGTTGAGTTTTCAAGGACCGGACCTTTGCGAACGGCGTAAAAAAGGCCCCGACACGCGCCGGAGCCTCAGGACTTGCGGGACTTCCTCTTGCGGGGAATCCTCCTGAGACGCTCCGTTTTCGCTCGATTGCAGGGACTTTTCCACGCCGCCCTCTCGGGCAGCCGGGGAAGTGTAGCAGGGCCGAGTGGGGCGTCAAGCGGCTTCGTTGAGCCGAACAAAGCGTCTCTTGCCGGCCTGGAGGATCGCGCCGGCGAGACGCTCCCGCGGCACGTCCAGCTCGGACACGCTCTCCCCGTCGAGCTTGACTCCGCCCTGGCCGATCAGGCGGCGTGCCTCGCTCGTCGAGAGGCCGAACGCCTCGGCGAGTAGCGCAGGGAGATGGACGGATGTGCCTGCCGGAAGCGGATGCTCCGGCACCTCCTCCGGCGCCTCGCCTTGGCGGACGACGCGCGTGAAGTGCTCCTCCGCCGCGCGCGCAGCGTCGTCCCCCCACGCGCGACGGACGATGAACCGGGCCAGCTCGAGCTTTGCCTCGAGCGGATCGCCCTGCGGGACGCCGTCCTGCTGCATGACGAGCCGGTACCACTGGTCGAGCAGCGAGTCGGGGATGCGCATCGCTTTGCCGAACTGCTCCTCCGGCGCTTCCTTGAGCCCGATGTAGTTGCCGCGCGACGCGCTCATCCCGGTGCCGTCCCAGCTGTCGAGGTACTGCACGGTCAGCGCGACCTGCGGCTCGAGGCCGTACGCCTGCATCACCTCGCGTCCCATCAGGAGGTTGTAGGTCTGGTCGGTGCCGCCGAGCTCGACATCCGCCTCGACGGCGACGGAGTCGTAGGCCTGCATCATCGGATAGAGCAGCTCGGAGACCGAGATCGGCTCGTTCGCGGCGAAGCGCTTGGCGAAGTCGTCGCGCTCGAGGATCCGGGCGACGGTCGTCGTCCGCGTGAGTCGAAGCACCTCGGCGAAGTCGAGCTTCGAGAGCCACTCGCCGTTGAAGCGAACCTCGGTCCGCTCGGGATCGATGATCGTCGACGCGTGCTCGAAGTAGCGCTGCGCGTTCGCGTCGATCACGTCCGGCGGGATGATCGGGCGCTCGGTCTTGCGTCCGGAGGGGTCGCCGATGCGGGTCGTGTAGTCGCCGACGATCAGGACGCCGATGTGCCCCTCGTCCTGGAAGGCTCGCATCCGCGCCAGCCCGACGCCGTTGCCAAGCGTCACGTCCGGGGCCGTGACGTCGATGCCCATCTTCACGCGCAGGGGCCGGCCGAGCTTCAGCTTCGCCTCGAGGCCGCCTTCGGGCAGGACGCTCGCCGCGTTCCGGGTCAGCTCCGCGATTCCCATGCGCTGATCCTAGAAGCGGCGCGAGAGGAACGGGGAGCCGGCGTAGCCGTAGCGCCAGGGCTGCTCGACAGCTCGCGTGATCCCGATCCGCGTTCCGACCGCGAGCGGCGGCTCACCGGCCCGGGCGATCAGCCGGAACGGCGGCTCGTCGAGCGGCAGCCCGTCGGCTGCGCGTGTGATCCCGAGCGCCTGGCAGAGCTTGCCCGGGCCCGAGCAGAGCGAGCGCTCCCGCTCGAGCCCGCGCCGCTCCCGCATCTCGGCGAGCCCCTGCGTCGGCTCGAGCGCGCGCACGAGCGCAGCCTCCGCTCTTCCGGCCGGAGCACAGACCAGATTGAGGCACCAGTGGACGCCGTACGAGCGGTAGACGTACGCATGGCCCGGCGGCCCGAACATCGACGCCGTCGTCGGGCGCATCCCGGGGAAGGCGTGGCTCGCGGGATCGTCCTGGTCGTACGCCTCGACCTCGACGATCGTCCCGCCGACCCCGTCGAAGAGCAGCGTCGCGCCGATCAGCTCCGGCGCGACCTCGTGCACGGAGCGCGCGAAGAACGCGCGTGTGAGCCGCTTCCCTCGCACCGGCCGGAAGCTAGAAGAGCTGCTCGTCCTCGGCGGGCTTCGCCGTCTTCTCGAGCACGCGCTTCGCGCGCCGGCCGAGGTCACGCAGGTCGAGCGGCCCCTCGTCGACGGCTTTCGCGACCCGCTCGGCGAGGTCGAGCGCCTCGTCGAGGACGACGACCGCTGCCGCCGAGTCCTGCCCCATGTCATGGAGGATCGTGCGCTCCGTCCGGCCCGCGAGGATCGGCTCGGCGACCCCGTCGATCCACACGCGCGTACGCCGGCCTCCCCCACGCTCGTCTCCGGTGATCGGCTCGAGCGCATAGATCCGGTCGGCGCGCGCCCACTTGCCGAAGCCGAGGAAGACCATCCGCTGCCCGCCGTCGCTCACGAAAAGATCATCTCACCGGAGGGCGGCGCTGAGAACCTCGGCGACCCGCGCCTGCGCGCTCGCGTCGATTCCCGTGAAGAACGGGAGCGCCATCGAGCGCGAGCTGACGTCCTCGGAGACCGGGCAGAGCCCCTCGGAGAAGCCGTAGCGCTCGCGCATGTACGGCTGGAGATGGATCGACGGCAGATAGCGGTTGAAGCCGATTCCCTCGCGCTCGAACGTGCCGATCACGCGCTCGCGCGTCGCGTTGTCGGCCAGGAGGACGACGTAAACGAACCAGGACCGGCGATGGTCGGCGTCGTCGTCGCACGGCAGCTCGACGCCGTCGATCCCGGCGAGCAGCTCGCCGTAGCGCACTGCCGCCTGCGAGCGGAGGCCGAGGATCTCGTCGAGCCGCTCCAGCTGGCCGATCCCGAGCCCGGCGGCGATGTCGGTCAAGCGATAGTTGAAGCCGAGGCGGACATGCTCGAGCCAGCCGCCGTCGTCGCCGCGTCCCTGGTTCCGGAGGGAGCGCAGGACGCGCCACTCCTCCTCGGAGTGCGTCGTGACGATCCCGCCCTCGCCCGTCGTGATCTGCTTGTTCGGATAGAACGCGAAGACGGCGGGAACGCCGTGCGAGCCGAGCTGCCGCCCCTTGTACTCGGCGCCGAGCGCCTCGCAGGAGTCCCCGATCACCGAGAGGCCGTGCCGGTCGGCGATCGCGCGCAGCTCGTCCAGCTCGCACGGATAGCCGTAGATGTCGACGGCGACGATCGCCTTCGTCCGCTCGGTGACCGCCGCCTCGACGGCGGCCGGGTCGAGGTTGAGCGTGCGCCGGTCGATGTCGGCGAAGACCGGGACTCCGCCCTCGTAGAGGAAGCAGTTCGCCGAGGCGGCGAACGAGTACGGGGACGTGATCACCTCGTCGCCGGGCCCGATCCCCGCGGTGACGGCGAGAAGATGGAGACCGGCGGTGCCGGACGACACGGCGGCGGCGTACGGTGCGCCGACTCGCTCCGCGAGCAGCTCCTCGAACCGGTCGATCGTCGGCCCGAGCGAGAGCCGGCCCGACCGCATGACCTCGAGCACGAGCTCCTCCTCGCGCTCGCCGAGGTACGGCCCCGAGAGCGGGACCGACTGGATCGCCTGCTTCACGCCTGCTTCACGCCTGCTTGGCAGCTGGCGCGTACTCGAGCCACTGGCTCCAGCGGTCGCTGCGGCCGTGCACCGTGTCGAGATACGCCTGCTGGATCTCCTGCGTGACCGGGCCCGGCGGGCCGATCACCTGGTCGTCGACCTCGCGGATCGGCGTCACCTCGGCCGCGGTCCCGACCATGAACACCTCGTCGGCGAGGTAGAGATCGGTGCGGATGAGCGACTTCTCGACGACGCGGTGCCCGAGATCCTGGGCGATCTGAATCACCGAGTCGCGCGTGATGCCGACGAGGATCGACGCGGAGAGATCGGGCGTGTAGATCACGCCGTCACGGACGATGAAGATGCTCTCGCCCGAGCCGTCGGCGACGAATCCCTGATCGGAGAGCATGATCGCCTCGTCGTAGCCGGCCCGGTTCGCCTCCCCGACGGCGAGCATCGAATTGAGGTAGACGCCGGTCGCCTTGGCGACGTGCGGGATGACGTTCGGGCCGACGCGCTGCCAGCTCGAGACTTTGACGCGGATCCCGTTCTGCATCCCCTCGTCGCCGAGGTACGCCCCCCACGGCCAGGACATGATCACCGTCTCGACGGGATTTCCCTGTGAGGAGACGCCGAGCTCGCCGTAGCCGTAGAAGACGATCGGGCGCAGGTAGCACGAGGGCAGCTCGTTCGCGCCAACGAGATCCCACGTCGCCGTGCGCAGCTCGTCGACGGAGTACGGGAGATCCATGTACAGGAGCCGCGCCGAGCGCTGCAGCCGCTCGAGGTGGTCGGTCAGGCGGAAGATCGAGGTGCCCCGGTCGGTCTCGTAGGCGCGGATGCCCTCGAAGACGCCGGAGCCGTAGTGGAGGCCGTGCGTGCCGACGTGGACAGTCGCGTCCGCCCAGTCGACGAGCTCGCCGTTCATCCAGATCTTCTTCGTCTCGAGCATCTGCGCTCGTTCCCTTCGCTAGGAGGCGCTGGCAGGTGAATCGTAGCTCTACGCCTGTGTCAGATCCCCCGCGCGCGCGTTCGTGATGCGTACGAGATCGCGCGGTGCGATTCCCGCCATGTGCCGCTCCGAGCCGGCTCCGATCCAGACGCGCTCGTGGAGCAGGAGGTCGGGGGAAATCAGCACCTGCGAGACGGCGGACGCCGGGAACGGAGCGACCCCGCCGGGCTCGAAGCCGGTGGCCGCGAGGACCTCGGCGGGCTTCGCGACGCGCGCCGCCTTCGCGCCGGCCGCAGCCGCGACCTTCGTCTCGTCCGCGCGGCGGTCTCCCGGCACGAGCGCGAGCGTCGGCCGGCCGTCACAGACGAAGAGGAGCGACTTGACGATCTCCGCACGCGAGCAGCCAACCGCCTTCGCCGCCTCTCGCGCTGTCGGAGTCCCCCCGGGAAACTCCTCGATGCGGGCGTCCACGCCCTCCTGCCGCAGCGCGGCTGCGACCCGCTCCACGGATTCCGGCCACGGCTCCACGTCCTAGTCCGCCACGGGGCCGAGCTCGAGCACGCGGGCGTCGTCGAAGCCTTCGCCCCGGAGCCGCTCGACGAGCTCGGGTGAAGGCGGAGAGTCGACGGTGAGAGCCATGAGCGCCTTGCCGCTCTGCCGGCTTCGCGAGACGGTCATCCCCGCGATGTTGATCCCGGCCTCGCCGAACCAGGTGCCGACTCGTCCGATCACACCGGGGACGTCGTCGTAGCGGCAGAGGACGAACAACGGCGCCAGCTCGAGCTCGATCTCGAAGCCGAGGAGGTTGACGAGCCACGGCCTGTCGTCGCTCCCGATCGTCGTGCCTGCCACCGGGATGCTCGTGCCGCCGGCGCGCACCTCGACGCGGAGGAGGTTGGTGTAGTCGCGAGCCGAGCGCAGCCGCTCCTCCCGCACCTCCACGCCGCGCTCGGCCGCGATCAGCGGCGCGTTGACGTAGTTGACCGGCCGGTCGGCGCGGCCCTGGAAAGCGCCGTTGAGCACGGCGACCGTGAGGAGACGCGTGTCGTACTCGGCGAGGCCGCCGGACGCGGTGATCACGATCTCGTCCGCGACGCCGTCGGCGAGCTCCATCGCGATGCGGCCGAGGCGCGCAGCGAGGGGAACGTACGGGCCGAGCACCTCGAGCTCCTCGGCGCCGATCACCGGGATGTTGACGGCGTTCGTGACGAGCCCGCCCTCGAGCGCGGCGGCGACCTGCTCCGCGACGATCAGGCCGGCGCGATCCTGCGCCTCTCCGGTCGAGGCGGCGAGGTGCGGCGTGACGACGACGCTGTCGAGCTCGAGCAGCGGCCCGGAGTATGGCTCGCTCGAGAAGACGTCGAGCGCCGCGCCCGCGACCTTGCCCGACTCGAGCGCGGCGAGGAGCGCATCCTCGTCGACGAGCTCGCCGCGGGCGGCGTTGACGATGCGGACGCCGTCGCGCATCGCGGCAAAGGCGGTCTCGTCGAGCGAGCGGCGCGTCTCCGGGTTGAGCGGCAGGTGAAGGGTGAGGAAATCCGCCTGCGCGTACACCTCCTGCGACGTCAGGACGCGCTCGGCGCCGAGCTCGCGGAAGCGGTCGGCCGCGACGAACGGGTCGTAGGCGACGACGCGCATGCCGAGGCCGAGCGCGCGACGCGCGACCTGCTGTCCGATCCGGCCGAAGCCGAGCACGCCGAGCGTCTTGCCGGCGAGCTCGATCCCGCCGTACGCCTTCCGCTCCCAGCGTCCCTGCTTGAGCGCGGCGTGCGCCTGCGGGATGTGGCGGGCGAGCGCGACGAGCAAGCCGATCGTGTGCTCCGCTGCGGAGACCACGGTCGACTCCGGTGCGTTCGCGACGATGATCCCGCGCCGCGTCGCCGCCTCGACGTCGACGTTGTCGACTCCGACGCCCGCTCTGCCGATCACCTTGAGCCGCGCTGCCCGCTCGATCAGGTCGGCCGTCACCTGCGTCGCCGACCGGACGACGATCGCGTCGTAGCCGGCGATGATCTCCTCGAGCGCGCTCTCGGTGTCGACGTCGACATCGAAGCGCGCGCGGAGCAGCTCGACGCCCGCCTCGGCGATCGACTCGCGGACGAGAACCCGCGCCGGGCTCATCCCACGGGCTGCGCTTCGAACGCCTCGAGCGCAGCGGTCACGGCGGCGCCCCGCTCGACGTCGGCCCCGAGGTCGGCGAGCACGAGCTCCACCGCCGCGATCTGCGTCGTGATGTCGAAGACGTCGAACCAGCCGATGTGGCCGAGGCGGAAGATCTTCCCCTTCAGCTGGCCTTGGCCGTTCGCGAGCGTCATCCCGAACCGGTCGCGGACGCCCTTCACCACGTCGGTGGCGTCGACTCCGTTCGGCGTGCGCACGGCGGTGACGACGGCGCTCCGGTCCTCGTCCGGGGAGAAGAGCTCGAGACCGAGCGCCTTCGCGCCGGCTCGCGCGGCACGACCGAGCCGCACGTGGCGCTCAAACGCCGCTTCGAGTCCTTCCCCGAGGAGCAAGCCGAGCGCGACATCGAGGCCGGCGACGAGCGAGACCGGCAGCGTGACCGGGGCGTCGAGCGTCTGCTGCGCCTTCCTCGTCCGCTCCCAGTCGAAGTAGAACCGTGGCGAGGATCCCGTCGCGGCGAGCGCCGCCCCGGAGACGGCGGCGAGCCCGAGGCCGGGCGGGCACATGAGCGCCTTCTGCGAGCCGGACACGACGACGTCGAGTCCCCACGCATCGGTGTCGCACGGCACCGCACCGAGGCTGGAGACGGCGTCGACGACCACGTGAGCTCCTGCGTCCTTCGCCACAGCCGCGAGCGAGCGGATGTCGGCGACGACGCCGGTCGAGGTCTCGGAGTGGACGAGCCACACCGCCTTCGCCTCGCGCTCGCGCAGGCGGGCGCGGATGTCATCCGCCTCGGGTGTCTCGCCCCAGGCGTACCGGAGAACGTCGACCTCGGCTCCGTACGCCGAGGTCATCGCGACCCAGCGGTCGCCGAAGCTCCCGGCCGAGACGACGAGGTGCGGCTCGCCCGGAGTGACGAGGTTGGCGACGGCGGACTCGAAGGCGCCGGTGCCGGAGGACCCGAAGAGCAGGACGTCGCCCTCCGTCCGGCAGACCTCGCGCAGGCGCGTGAGCACGCGCTCGTAGACCGGGAGGAAATCCGGGCTGCGGTGGTGGACGACAGGCGCGCCGACGGCGGCGAGCACCTCCGGCGGCACCGGCGTAGGACCGGGGGTGAACAGGTACCGCTTCGCCACGCTCGGAGGGTAGCCATCTACGCTCCGGAGAGTGGACGCGCTCATCGCCTTCGCCGCCGCCCTCCTCACCCTGCGGCTCGCCGGACTCCTCGCGGCCCGTTACCGGGCGACGCGCCGCCCCGAGCTCTTCGCCTGGTCGGCGGGGCTCGCGGCCTACGCGGTCGCGGCGGCGGCGATCGCCTGGGGCGAAGCAGCCGGCTGGGATGCCCGTGCCTTTCGCGTCTATTACGCCGCCGGCGCGCTTCTCACCGCGCCCCTTCTCGGCGCCGGCTCGCTCTTGCTCTCGGGCCGCCGGCGGCCCGGCCCGGTCGCGCTCGTCTACGCCGGTCTCGCCGTCGGGATCTCCCTCGCCGTGCCGGTGCACGGCGCGTTCGCCGTACACGGAATTCCCGCCGCGCAGGACCATCTCGCCTTCCTGCCCGCGCGGCTGCTCGCCATCCTTGCCAACTCGCTCGGGACGCTCGCCGTCGTCGCGGTCGCCCTTCGCTCGTTCCGCCGCCGTCCCCTCGGGAACGCGCTGATCGTCGCCGGCATCGCCGCGGCGGCGACCGGCAGCGGCCTCGCAGGACTCGGCGCAGCAGGCAGCGCAATCGGGATCGCGGTCGGCGCGGCCCTTCTCTATGCCGGGTTCGTCACCCCAGCGCGGCTGCCGGAACTGCTGCGATTCCGCATGGCTTCGCGTTAATTCTCCGTAAGAAGACGTTTTACGTCCGCCCCCGTGGCTATGTTGGTGTGCAGATCGCATAAGCCGCGCTGAGTGGTGCGCGCCCGCAGGGCGTACTCCCGCCCACTTGGCCTCCGACTTGTCAGCGAACCCATGGGGGGTATCTGGATGCGGCGATTGATGTGTGCCTGCGGGCTGTTGCTCGCGCTGGTCGGGTTATCCGCGACGGCGAACCTGCCGACCTCGGGTGCTGCGGCAACGGCGCGCACCCGCGCGACCACTCGCACGACCAGCCGCGCGGGAGGGCACAGCGGGACGTATTGGAGCCGGCGCATCCAGGAGTACCGCGCCGCGACGCAGCACTGGCTCACGGTCGTCCGCGGCCGTCCGCCGCACGATCTCTCCCGCTCGCTCGCGGCCGAGTCCGCGCAACGGCTGAGGGGGCTCGCGATCGTGTGGCAGCACCGTGAGCACGTCGCCTGGACCACGGCCCATCATCCGCCGCTGCTCCGGGACTGGTACTGCATTCATCACTACGAGGGGAGCTGGACCGATCACGGCGCGCCCTACTGGGGCGGGCTGCAGATGGACTACTCGTTCCAGTCGACGTACGGCCCGTGGCTCCTCCGCCACGAGGGGACGGCCGACCACTGGACGTCGCTCGAGCAGATCTGGACGGCCGTGCGCGCCTGGCGCGTGCGCGGCTTCTCACCGTGGTCGAACACGGCTCGGGACTGCGGCGTCTACTAGAGAAATCCCTGCATAGCAGCGGTTCCGCGGCCCGCCGAGTGCGGGCCGCCGTCGTTCTGCCGTCAATTAGACTTGACAATGACATCAGTGTGATGTCATAGTGCAGCCATGCAGATCGACGGCCACATCCAAGCGCTCCGGGAGGACCTCGCCCGCGTCGCGTCCCTCGGTGACGAGGCGACGGCTCGGGCCGCCGAGCTCCTCTCGGCCGCACTCGAATCCTCCCTCGCCCGGCGAATCCAGGACGTCCTCGCCGAAGCGGCGCTCGAGCTGAACGACCAGCTCGACTCCGGTCACGTCGAGGTCCGCATCGCCGGCCGCGACCCCGAGCTCGTGGTCGTCCGCGACGACGGCACGGCCTCCGAGTCGTCCGACGAGGTCTTCTCCGCCCGCATCACCCTCCGGCTGCCCGAGAGCCTGAAGCAGCGGGTCGAGTCCGCCGCCTCCCGCGAGGGCGCATCGGTCAACACATGGCTCGTCCAGGCGCTTCTGCGCGCGGTCGAGTCGCGCCGTCACACCTCCCCCGGCCGCAACCGGCTCACCGGCTACGGCCGCAGCTGAAAGGAGCACGCGATGTACCCGGATCACCGGCTGGTCTACAGCTTCCCCGACCGCTCCATCCGCCCGGATCGGCGGCCGGCCCGCGCCAACGAGATCACCCTCCGGATCAAGCGCACGCTGCGCCAGGAGGCCTGACGATGCTCGAGCACACCTTCACCACTCCGCTCCCGCTGACCCTCGAGGTCGCGATTCCCTCCGGCGACATCGAGGTAGAGACGGTCGACGGAGACCAGACGCACCTCACGGTCGACGGGGACGACGAGCTCCTCGAGCTGGTCGAGATCCACCAGGACGGCAATCGCGTCACCGTGACGATGCGGAGCAAGAGCAAGATGGGCTTCTTCGGCTCGATCATGTGGGGCAAAGACAGCCTTCGCGTACAGGCGTCCGTCCCGCACGGCGCCGACGTCAAGGTCAAGACCGCCTCGGCCGACTCGGAGATCAAGGGACGCGTCGGCAGGCTCGACGTCAACTCGGCGTCCGGCGACCTGGTTCTGCGGGGCGAGGCCGACGACGTGATCGTCAAGACCGTGAGCGGCGACGTCGACGTCGCGCGCGTCGGCGGGAATCTCTCCGTCCAGAGCGTCTCGGGCGACGTCCGCTCCGGTGCGGTCAGCGGCTCGGTCGACACGAAGTCCGTCTCCGGCGACATCCGCCTCGAAGGCGTCTCGGCCGGCGACGTCCGCTTCGCGAGCGTCTCCGGCGACATCGAGATCGGCGTCGCCTCGGGGTCGCTCCTCGACGTCGACGCAGGCTCGACCTCGGGCGACCTCTCCTCCGAGATCCCGATCAGCAGCGCGCCGGCCGGAGACGGCGGCGGCTCCCCGACCGTGGTCCTCCGCGGCCGGACCGTCAGCGGCGACGTCAGGGTCTTCCGGGCGTAGCGAACGGGATGCGCAGGCTCTTCGGGGCGGGTCTCGTCTTCTTCGCCCTCGCGCTCGGCGCGCTCGCCGGCCCGCTCGGCGGGCTGCTCGCGGATCGCTTCAAGCGACGGCCGCTGATGATCGCGTCCGACATCGTCCTCGGAGCCTGTGTTCTCCTGCTCCTCTTCGTCCACAACCGCGGCGATGCCTGGCTCATCTATCTCGTCGCGGTCCTCTACGGCGTGGTCGGAACGGTCTTCTATCCGGCTCGCGCGGCGCTGATGAGGGTGATGCTGCCGGAGGAGCTGCTCGCCGACGCGAACGGCGCCCTCTCGATCGCCCGCCAGGGACTGCGCGTGATCGCGCCGGCGATCGGCGCCGGTCTCTACGTCGCGTTCGGCCACAACGGCGGCACCGTCGCGATCCTCGACTCCGCGAGCTTCGCGGGCTCGGCGCTCTTCTTGCTGACCATTCGCGTCGCCGAGGAGAAGCCGGAGCCGCCCGAGCATCACTTCCTGCGCGAGGTGACGAAGGGCATCGACCACCTCTGGCACACGCTGCCGCTGCGCCAGATCACGGTCGGGACGACGGTCGCGCTGCTCGTCGCGGGCTTCACCGAGACGCTGATCTTCAGCGTCCTGCAGGCGCTCGGGAAGTCGCCGTCGTGGTTCGGTGTCCTGGCTCCGCTGCAGGGTGCCGGCTCGATCGCCGGAGGCGTGACGGCCGGCATGGTCGTCAAGAAGCTCGGCGAGACGCGCACGGTCGGGATCGGACTCGCGCTCTTCGGTCTCTGCGGCGTCCTGCTCGCCGTGCCGTCGCTCGCGGTCGTCGCCGCCGCGTTCGCGCTCGCCGGCGTCGGAGTCGTCTGGCTCATCGTCGGCTTCACCACCGCCCTGCAGACGAGGACGCCGCTCGCGATCCAGGGACGGGTCTCGGCCGCAGCGGACATCTCCCTCTCGGTCGCGCAGGCGGTCTCGATCGCCACCGGCGCCGCGCTGTCGACGGCGGTCGACTTCCGCGTCCTTCTCCTCGTGATGGGCGGCGTCGTCGCCGCGAGCGCTCTCTATCTGCTAACGCGGAGCGAGCTGATGATCATTGCCGAAGTCGTTCCGCTAGGAGGCGATTGACGACGCGCGGGTCGGCCTTGCCCTGCGTCTCCCGCATCACCTGGCCGACGAGGAATCCGAGCACTCCCTCCTTGCCGCCGCGATAGGTCTCGACCTGGTCGGGGTTGGCGGCGATGACGGCGTCGATGACCGGCCCGAGCTCCGACTCGTCCGAAACGGCGGTCTGCGCGAGATACGGCGCGGCAAAGAAATCCGGCTCAGCGCTTCGGATAACCGCCTCGTTCCATACGTCCCGCGGAAGCGTTTCCCGAGCCGCCATGACCTTCACGAACTCCTCGACGTTGATAGTTCCAGGCTGTACGTGAGCGGCGGCGAAGTCATTCATTAGAGCGTTCGCGGTGCCGGCCGACGGCGCTCCAGCCGAGATGAATCGGTCGTAATCCCGGTCCCAGCCGGTGGTGACGAGCCCAACCGCGCCCTCGAAGCCCCGCTCGCCGGCGAGCCGCTGGATCCGTGCGGCAGGCAACTCCGGGAGCTGCTGCTGGCGCATCTTCGCGGTGGGCTCGACGGGGACGAGATCCGGCTCGGGGAAGTAGCGGTAGTCGTCCGCCTCCTCCTTCGAGCGATGGACGGTGAGCCGGTCGGTGTCCGCGTCGTAGTCGTACGTCGACTGCACGACCTCCTCCCCGCTCTCGTGCGCCTCGACCTGCTGCCGGAACGCCGCCTCGATCGCGCGCCCGATGAACGTGAACGAGTTCATGTTCTTGATCTCCCAACGCGCCCGGTAGCCCTCCTCGCCGGCGTGCCGCACCGAGACGTTGACATCGGCCCGCAGCGTGCCCTTTTCCATCTCCGCGTCGGAGATCCCGAGCTCGACGATCGTCTGCCGCAGGAGGCGCACGAACCACATTGCCTCCTCGGCCGAGCGGAGGTCGGGAGCGGAGACGATCTCGAGCAGCGGCGTACCGCCGCGGTTGAAGTCGACGAGGCTGTAGTCGGCGCCGACCGAGCGTCCCGTCGCGCCGCCGGCGTGGACCGTCTTCGCGGCGTCCTCCTCGAGGTGGGCGCGGACGATGCCGATCTCCCGCTCACCGCCGGCAGTCGGCAGGGCGAAGCGGCCGGGGCCGCAGAGAGGCGCCTCGTACTGGCTGATCTGGTAGCCCTTCGGCAGGTCGGGATAGAAGTAGTTCTTGCGGGCGAAGATCGCGCGCCCGGCGATCGCGCAGTCGAGCGCGAGGCCGAGGAGGATCGTCATCTCGATCGCGCGGGCGTTGGCGACGGGCAGGGCGCCGGGATGCGCGAGGCAGATCGGGCAGGTGTGCGTGTTCTCAGCGGCGCCGTACTCGAGCTCGCAGCGGCAGAACATCTTCGTGCGCGTCTTGAGGTGCGCGTGCACCTCGAGACCGACGACGAGCTCCCAGTCGGTCGCGCTCACGCGAGCTTCTCCTTCGCGGCGCGCAGCGCGTCGTCGATGTCCTCCTGGACCTCGACCATCGCGAGCCAGCGCTCGAGCGGGCCGTGCGTCTCGATCAGCCACAGCTCGCGCTCGCCGGCCTCGAGCTGGAGCTTCACGTCGCCGACGAGGACCGCCCGCGACCCGTCGAGGACGCGCGGGTGCTCTCCGAAGACGCGCTCGGCCGCGAGGACGAACTCCGCCGCCGGATCTTCGAAGCGCATCGTCATCGCAGCCTCTCGGGAACGGGATCGAAGCCGAGCGCCTGTTCGAGCGCGTGGCCGATCCGGAAGAGGACGTTCTCGGCGAACTGCGGCCCGATCAGCTGCAACCCGACCGGCAGTCCCTCCGACAGGCCGCACGGGACGTTGAGGCCGGGCAGTCCGGCCATGCAGGACGGAATCGTGAGGAGGTCGCTGGCGTACATCGCGATCGGATCCGCCGTGCGGGCGCCGAGCGGGAAGGCGACCGTCGGCGAGGTTGGCGAGACGAGCGCGTCGAACGTCTCGAACAGCGCGTCGTGCTCGCGCTTGATCACCGTCCGCACCTTCTGCGCCTGGCCGTAGTACGCGTCGTAGTACCCGGCCGAGAGGGCGTACGTCCCCACCATGATCCGCCGTTTCGGCTCGTCGCCGAAGCCCTCGTCGCGTGTGCGCTCGTACATCTCGAGCCGCTCCTCGCCGGCCGCGCGGAAGCCGTAGCGGACCCCGTCGTACCGGGCGAGGTTGGAGGACGCCTCGGCCGGGGCGATCAGGTAGTAGCAGGCCATCCCGTACTCGACGGAGAGCGGCAGCGAGCACTCCGCCACCTCGGCGCCGAGCTCCTCGAGCTTCGCGATCGCGGCCCGCACCGCCGCCGCGACGCCCGGCTCGATCCCCTCCGCCTCGTTCAGCTCCTTGGGGACGCCGATCCGCAAGCCCTTGACGTCGTCGCCCGCCGGAAGCTCGACGGGATGCGGCAGCTCCACCGTCGTCGAGTCGCACCGGTCGCGGCCGGCGACGATCGAGTAGAGGTAGGCGCAGTCGCGGACGTTGCGCGCGACCGGCCCGACCTGGTCGAGGCTCGACGCGAACGCGACGACTCCGTAGCGCGAGACCGTGCCGTACGTGGGACGGAGGCCGACGTTGCCGCAGAGCGCCGACGGCTGCTTGATCGAGCCGCCCGTGTCCGAGCCGAGCGCCCACGGGGCCATCCCGGCGCTCACCGCCGCGGCCGAGCCGCCGCCCGAGCCACCGGGCACGCGCGACGGGTCCCACGGGTTGTGCGACGGCCCGAAGGCGGAGTTCTCGGTGGAGGAGCCCATCGCGAACTCGTCCGTGTTCGTCTTGCCGAGGACCCGGAGCCCGTGCTCCTTCAGCCGCGAGACGACAGTCGAGTCGTAGACCGGGACGTAGCCCTCGAGGATCTTCGAGCCGGCCGTCGTCGGGATGCCCTTCGTCCCGATCACGTCTTTCACGGCGATCGGCAACCCGTCACCTCCGGGGTCGTCGCAGACGTGGAGGAAGCAGTGCAGCTCCTCGTCGTGCTCGCCGATCGCGGCGAGGTACGCGGCGTAGAGCTCGGGGCCCGAGACCTCCTTCCGCTCGAGCAGGCCCTTCGCCGCCTCGGCGCTCAGCCGCAGCGTGTCGATCACGCGGCACCCCCCGGCGGCACCTTGAAGAAGTTCCCCTCACGCTCGGGCGCGTTCGCGAGCGCCTCCTCCACCGGGAGGCAGGGCCGCGGCTCGTCCTCGTCCCAGACGTTGACGACCTCGAGCGGATGGGACGTCGCCGGAACGTCTTCGAGGTCGAGCTCGGAGACTTTCGAAACGGCGGCGAGGATGTCGTTCAGCTGCTGCTCGAGCCGAACGACCTCGTCGTCGCGCAGCTCGAGGCGCGCCAGCCGGGCGACGTGTAGCAACTGCTCGCGATCGATCTCGGCCATTCGCCGATCCTCCCAAAAAGAAGAGGGCCCCTGCCGGGGCCCTCTGGAACAGTGGTCCGACAGGTTCTCTAGATGGCCTGGACGTTGGCGGCCTGCGCGCCCTTGTCGCCCTGAACGACGTCGAACGACACGCGCTGGCCTTCGGTCAGCGACTTATAGCCGTCCATCGTGATCGCGGAGAAGTGGACAAAGACGTCATCGCCGCCTTCGCGCTCGATGAAGCCGTAGCCCTTCTCATTCGAGAACCATTTGACGGTGCCCTCAGCCAAACCCTTCCTCCTTGCAGAAAAACGACGGCCCGGGCACCGAGCCGCCGACCGTTGATGAAGCAGACCGAGTCTAGCTCAGGTTCCCGCAGGTGCAATAGCCGCGGCCTGACGAAGTCTGGCGGCCGTAACGGTGTTCTGGAGCACCATCGCGATCGTCATCGGCCCCACGCCGCCCGGCACGGGAGTCATGTAGGCCGCGCGCTCCATCGCGCCGGGATCGACGTCGCCGAGCACCTTCTTGCTGTCGGGCGCGCGGTTCATCCCGACATCGACGACTGTCGCGCCCGCTTTGACCATGTCGGGAGTGACGAGATGCATGCGGCCGACGGCGGCGACGAGAACGTCGGCGTCGAGCGTGTGGTGCTGGAGGTCTTGCGTCCGCGAGTGGCAGATCGTCACCGTCGCGTTGCGCTGGAGGAGGAGATGGGCCATCGGCTTCCCGACGATCGCCGAGCGGCCGATCACCACGGCCCGCGCGCCCTCGAGCGGGATCTCGTACTCGTCGAGCATCCGCATGATCCCGAGCGGCGTGCCCGGCACGAGCGTCGGCCGGCCGAGGTAGAGGCGACCCGCGTTCATCGGATGGATGCCGTCGACGTCCTTCTCCGGCGCGATCGCCTCGATCACGCGGTTCTCGTCGAGATGGCCGGGCAGCGGGAGCTGGACGAGGAGGCCGTCGATCGCGTCGTCGGCGTTGACCGCGGCGATCGTGGCGAGGACGTCCTCCTCCGCCGTGTCGGCCGGCAGCGTGATGTCGCGCGCCTCCATCCCTGCTTCGGTCGCTGCCTTCTGCTTCAGGCCGATGTAGATGTGCGAAGCGGGGTCGTCGCCGACGAGGATCGTGGCGAGACCGACATGGCCGAGATCGGCGACCGAGGCCGCGACTTCCTCGCGCACCTTCGCGCCGAGCGCCTTGCCGTCGAGGAGGGTCGCTGCCATTGCCGTCAGCGTAGTGCGTGAGAATGCGCGAATGGCTCGGCTTCCCCGCAAGAACGATCCGGAATCGGTCCGCTCCCGCCAAGCGGCGCTCGGCCTGCCCGAGGTCGACCTCGAGCCGTGGGCGAAGGCGGCGGAGTCGGTGACCGGCCTCGTCTCCATCCCCGTCTCCGTCGCGCAGCTGCAGGTCTCGCTCGGCGACTACGAGCTGGCGGAGGACGGCGCGGTCGTCGAGACGGGCCGCTCCGAGGAGCAGGTCACGGTGCCGCTCGCCCATACCGAGGGCGGCTTGACCGCCTCGGTGCAGCGCGGCGCGAAGGCGATCGCCGAGTCCGGAGGCTGCCGAACGTACGTGATCGCCGACAGGATTACCCGAGCATCCTGCTTTGTCTGCAAGGACAGCGGCGACGCGCTCACGCTCGCCCGCTGGGTCGAGGAGCAGGTGCCCGCGCTGCGCGAGTTCCTCCGCGACTCCGACATCCCCGAGCTCTCGCGGTACGCCGTCCTCCGCGAGGCGAAGACGCACGTCGTCGGCCCGATGTGCCACGTGCTCTGGCGCTTCACGACCGGCGACGCGTTCGGCGCGAACATGATGACCCGCAATGCGTACGCGCTGAACATGGCGTACGTCCTCCCGAACGCGCCCGTGCCGATCGAGCGCACGATCCTCGAGGCGAACATGGGCGGCGACAAGAAGCCGTCGTTCGAGTACTTCCAGCAAGGGCACGGCAAGACGGTGATCGCCGAGGTGACGCTCACCGAAGCGGCGATCGAGCGCGTGCTCCGGACGAAGCTCACCGATCTCGAGGAGCTCGCGTGGACCGGGACGCACGGCGCCGTTGCGTCGGGAATGCAGTCGGTCGCGTTTACGCCGGCGTCGGCGATCGCCGCCGTCTTTGCGGCGACGGGCCAGGACCTCGGGCTCGTCGCGACCAGCTCGATGGCCCACGGGACGGAGCAGCGCGTCGCAGGCGGGCTCCACGCCGCCATCCGCTTCCCCGGGATCGAGGTCGGAACTGTCGGCGGCGGGACGACGCTGCCCGATCCGGCGCGCTGGCTCGCGCTGATGGGCTGCGCCGGACCGGGCAAGGTCTACCGCCTCGCCCAGCTCGTGGCGGCGACGGCGCTCGCGCTCGAGATCAGCGCCTCGGCCGCCATGGCGACCGCCGGCAGCGAGAACTTCTTCCGCGCCCACTTCGAGCGCGGCGGGATGCGCTAGCCGGTCAAGCCGCGAAGTCGGGCAGGTCGAGCCCCTGCTCCTCCACCATGCGGCGCACGCCCGGCAGCGCGAGCGTCCGGACGAAGTGCGCGCGCAGATGCGGCCTGTCCCAGGCGGGAGGATCGAGTCTCCGAGCCCAGCGCGTGACCATGAAGAGGAAGAGGTCGGCTCCGGTCCGGTGGTCCGCCGCGAGCCACTCGCGCCCGTCGTGAAGTGCGGCCTCGACGACGTCGAGCGCATGCTGCGCCTCGGCCGCCGCCGCCGCGCCGACCTCGTCGCCGCCGCCGTAACGCTCGGGGTAGAACCAGCGCAGCATCGAGGTCTGCGCAGTGTTCGTGAGGAAGACGAGCCAGCGGTAGTAGTCCGCCCGGTCGGCGGGTGCGAGCCGCGCGTCGGCGTACCTGTCCCCGAGGTAGAGGAGGATCGCGGCCGATTCGGTGAGGACGAGCCCCGCGTCCTCGTCCAGGAGCGTCGGCACGACGCCGAGCGGGTTGAGCGCGCGGTACTTCGGGTCGGCCTGCGCCTCGTCGCGGCCGATCTCGACGAGCTCGTACCCGACGCCGATCTCCGCGAGGGCGGCGTGCGGTGCCATCGAGGCCGTCCCCGGCCGCCAGTAGAGAACGAGCCCCACGCGTCAGCCGGCCGGCAGCCGGACGTCGGAGACGTCCAGACCGAGCGAGTTCGCGAGCCGCACGCCGTGGTTCAGCTCCTCGCGCAGCCGCTCCCGGTCGCGCGCCTCCATCAGCGTCCCGATCATCTCCCGCGCCTTCGGCCGCCAGAGGACGTGCTGCGCGAAGACCGGCAGCATCGTGTTCGCGGCGTCGACGAGCTTCGCGCGCACCTTCTTGCCGGCCGACTTGAGGAGCACCCGCTCGTACGCCATCCCGGCGCCGTGGTGAATGCCGTCGTCGATCGCGAGGCGGTTGCAGAGGTCCTCGAGCACGGTGCCGCGCGACGACTTCGCGATCAGGCGGAAGCGCGGGATGATCAGCCGCTCGAAGAAGACCTGCATGAGGAAGACCTTCTCCTCGAGCAGGTTCGCCTCGAGGAACATGTGCGCGAGCTGGTCGAGGAACGGATCGCGCTCGCCCTCCCCGCCGACCTGGCCGATCAGCCGGAGCCACGCCTCGGTGTGCCGCGACTCGTCCTGCACCATCGTCGCGTAGTAGAGGCGCGCTTCGGGATCGGGCGCCGCCGCGAGCAGCTGCGACGCCATCTCGCAGGCGAAGACGTCGGCCTGGAGCTGCTGCATGATCACCGAGCGCCAGATGTCCCGCCGCCGCGCCTGCCGCTCGGGCGTCCCCTTCCCCTCCGGCACGAACGGGATCTCGCCCCACGGCACGTCGTCGACCTGCCATTCCTGATGCTTCGCGAGGTGGTAGAAGCGAAGGACGCCCGCGTACTCGGCGCGCTCGTCGAGCTCGGCGGGGACTGCCTCGGCACTCATGACGGGGACCTTATCCTCGTGGCGTGATCGCGCTCGTCTTCAGCTACGAGGTGGAGGACGCCGCCGAGTTCGAGCGCGTCTACGGCGCGGACGGCGAGTGGGCGGAGTTCTTTCGCGCCGGCCGCGGCTACATCGGCACCGAGCTGCTCCGGGACGTCGAGGCTCCTGGTCGCTACCTCGTCATCGACCGCTGGGAGTCGTCGGAGACGTACAACGCCTTCGTCGCCGAGCACCGCGAGGAGTACATGCGCCGTGTCGACGAGACCCGGTTCCTCTACGACAGCGAGCTCCGCTTCGGGACGTTCGAGTCCGTGACGCGTTAGTCACAAGACCGAGTCACGGTACCTGGTACCGGCCACGCATTTCGCAAGCCTGCGGCCCCGGAGCCTCGCATTGCGTGGCGGATGCGGCTTGAAGCAACCGCATCGCGTCGTGATAATCGTGGGCGGATGTCTGTGGAGGAACGCGCAAGCGCTGCCGAGCAGGTGCTCGAGGCGCGAGCCCGCTACGTCGCACGCGGCGTCTCCACGCCCGCGCTCGTGGTGACGCGCGCCGCGGGCGCCCACGTTTGGGACGCCGACGGCAACGAGTACCTCGACTTCGCGGGCGGGATCGCCTGCCAGAACCTCGGCCACGGGCATCCCGCGGTCGTCGCCGCGATCCACGAGCAGGTCGACCGCTACCTCCACCAGTGCTTCATGGTCGGGACGTACGAGCCGTACGTCGATCTCTGCCGGCGGCTCGACGAGCTGTGGCCGGGCTCGGCCGAGACGCGGTCGCTCCTCGTCAACTCAGGCGCGGAGGCGATCGAGAACGCGGTCAAGATCGCGCGCGCCGCAACCCGGCGCGACGCCGTCGTCGTCTTCGACCGCGCCTTCCACGGCCGCACGAACCTGACGATGGCGATGACGGCAAAGCTCGTCTACAAGCAGGGCTTCGGGCCGCTCGGCACGGACGTCCACCGCGCGCCCGCTCCCTACCCCTATCGCGGCGTCTCGACCGAGGACGCGCTGCGCGGGCTCGCCCAGCTGTTCGAGCAGGACGTCGACCCGACGTCCGTCGCTTGCGTCGTGCTCGAGCCGGTGCAGGGCGAGGGCGGCTTCATCCCGATGCCGGCCGAGTTCGTCCGCGCGCTGCGCGAGATCTGCGACGCGCACGGCATCGTCTACGTCGACGACGAGGTGCAGTCGGGCTGCGGACGCACCGGCACGGTCTGGGCGATCGAGCAGTTCGGCGTCGAGCCGGACCTGCTCGTCGCCGGCAAGACGCTCGGCGGCGGACTGCCGCTCGCCTCCGTCACCGGCCGTGCCGAGCTCATGGACGCAGTGCATCCCGGCGGCCTCGGCGGCACCTTCGGCGGCAACCCGGTCGCCTGCGCCGCGGCGAACGCCGTCCTCGACGAGCTCGCCGCTCCCGGCTTCCGCGAGCGCTCGGAGGAGGTCGGGGTGCTGCTGCGACGCAGGCTCGAGGAGATCGCAGGGCGCAGGCCGGTCGTTGGCGAGGTGCGTGGCCTCGGCGCGATGCTCGCGCTCGAGCTCCGCGAGCCGACACCAGACGCCGCGAAGAAGACGGTGGCGGCCGCTCTCGCGAGAGGCCTGATCCTGCTCTCGTGCGGGCTCCACGGCAACGTGATCCGGCTCCTGCCGCCACTGACGGCGACCGACGAGGAGCTCGGGCGCGGCCTCGAGCTGCTGGAGGAGGCACTTGGCGACGCTGGCGCCGACAGCGACTGAGACCGAGCCCGTCGCGGGCGTGCCGGCCGTGCGCCTGAGCGGGATCCGCCGGATGTACGGCGACGTCGTCGCGGTCGCGGGCATCGACCTCGACATCGGCGCGGGCCAGTTCTTCACGATGCTCGGCCCCTCCGGCTCGGGCAAGACGACGACGCTGCGCGTGATCGCCGGCTTCGAGCGGCCCGACGCAGGCCACGTGGAGCTCCAGGGCGTCGACGTCACGGGCGTCGCGCCGTCCCAGCGCGCGGTCAACACGGTCTTCCAGGATTACGCGCTCTTCCCGCACATGACGGTGGCCGAGAACGTCGAGTACGGGCTCCGCGTGAAGGGGATGTCGCGCCAGGAGCGGCGCAAGCGGGCGGAGGAGGTCCTCGACCGCGTCCGCCTCCCCGACCTCGGCGACCGGAAGCCGGTGCAGCTCTCGGGCGGCCAGCGCCAGCGGGTCGCGCTCGCGCGAGCGATCGTCAACCGCCCGCCGGTCCTCCTCCTCGACGAGCCGCTCGGCGCGCTCGACCTGAAGCTGCGCCAGGAGATGCAGATCTTCCTCAAAGAGCTGCAGCGCGAGCTCGCGATCACCTTCGTCTACGTCACGCACGACCAGGAGGAGGCGCTCACGATGAGCGACCGCCTCGCAGTCTTCAACGAGGGTCGCGTCGAGCAGGTCGGCACGCCGGCCGAGGTCTACGAGCATCCCGAGACGGAGTTCGTCGCCGGCTTCGTCGGCATCTCGAACGTGCTCGAGCGCAACGGCCGGCGCATCACGGTGCGGCCGGAGAAGATTCGGATGAGCGGCGACGACGCCGAAGGAGAGCCGGGCACGATCCGCGAGGTCGTCTACGTCGGGATGGTCACCCGCTACGTCGTCGACCTCGACGCCGGCGGAGAGCTCGTCGTCGTCCGCCAGAACCTCGAGACCTCGTCGCAGGAGGCGCTCGCGGAGCAGGGCAAGCGGGTCCGCCTCTCGTGGCGGCCGGAACACACGTATGAGATCGGGAAGGAGGGCACGTGAGGAGGATTCGGAAAGGGCACGTCCTCGCCGTCGTCGTGCTGACGGCGGTCGTGGCGGCGTTCGCGATCCCCGCGGCAGCCGTCAAGGCGAGCGGGACCGGATTGCCGACGAAGATCGGGAAGGGTGAGGGCTCGCTCAACGTGATCGAGTGGCCGGCGTACACCGACCCGTCGTTCGCGAAGAAGTTCGAGCAGCAGACCGGCTGCATCATCCATCGCAAGGACGCCGGGTCCTCGCAGGAGATGTTCGCGCTCATGCATGCGAACGGCGGCGGCGGCGGCGGCCAGTACGACCTCGTCTCGGCGTCGGGCGACGCGAGCCTCCGGCTCATCTACGCGCACGACGTCCAGGCGGTCAACATCAATCTGATCCCGAGCTGGAAGGACTTCCTGCCGGCGTTCAAGTCCCCGCCGCACAACACCGTGAACGGCGTCCACTACGGCGTCTCGGTGCAGTGGGGCCCGAACACGCTGATCTACAACACGCAGAAGGTGAAGCCTGCCCCGACCGGCTGGAGCGCGATCTACAGCGGGAAGTACAAGGGGAAGCTCACCGTCCCGAACAATCCGATCCAGATCGCGGACGCTGCGCTCTACCTCGAGCAGACGAAGCCGAGCCTCGGGATCAAGGATCCCTACGAGCTGACACAGGCTCAGCTCGCGGCCACGGTCAAGCTGCTCAAGCAGCAGAAGCCGCTGTTGAAGCGGTACTGGAACTACGCCACCGACGAGGACACGTCGTTCACGAACGGCGACGTGGTGATGGGCGCCGGCTGGCCGTACCAGACCCTTCAGCTGCAGACGAACCACGTCCCCGTGAAGGAGATCGTGCCGCTGCCGACGACCGGTTGGGCCGACACGTGGATGCTCGCGAAGCGGGCTCCCCATCCGAACTGCGCCTACAAGTGGATGGCGTACGTGACGACACCGCAGGTCGAGGCGAAGCAGGCGATCGTCTTCGGCGAGACCCCGGTCAACCCGAAGGCGTGCCCGTTCATGAACAAGATCCAGAAGGGTTCGTGTGCCGGCTACCACCTCAACGAGCCGGCCTCGTACTACAACAAGATCAAGTTCTGGAAGACGCCCATCCCGCAGTGCGGGTGGACGACGAAGGAGACCTGCACGGACTACAACGCCTGGGTTCAGGCGTGGGCGCAAGTACAAGGGTGACGCTTGGCGGCTGACGCCGGCGCACTCGCAGCGGGCCCGCCTCTTCGGCGGGCCCGCCTGCGTCTCTCGGGGCTCCTCTGGCGACACCCGTGGCTGAAGGCCGTCGGGCTGCTCGCGCCGCCGCTCACCGCGTTCGTCGTGATCTACATCGGCGCGCTCGCCGTCGTTCTCGTCTCCTCGCTCTGGACGGCGAACTCCTTCACATCGGCCGTCGAGCACACGTGGACGCTCGCGAACTACCGGACGATCTTCTCGACGGCGAACCCGTACCTCCACATCGCCGCGCTGACGCTCGAGATCGCCGCGGCGGTGACGGTGACCGACGCGATCCTCGCCTTCCCGCTCGCGTTCTTCATGGCCCGCCTCGCGGGAAAGCGGATGCGGGCGCTGCTCTTCGTGATGGTCCTGCTGCCGCTCTGGTCGAGCTACCTCGTGCGCATCTACGCCTGGCAGACGATCCTCGCCCACAACGGCGCCATCAACTGGGCGCTGCACGGGCTGGGGCTGCCGGACCAGAACCTCTCCTACACGAACACGGCGATGTGGATCGTCTTCTCGTACATCTGGCTGCCGTTCATGGTGCTGCCGGTCTACGCCGCGCTCGAGCGGATCCCCGACTCGTATCTCGAGGCTTCGGCCGACCTCGGAGCGCGCGGCTGGCGCACCTTCCGCTCGGTGATCCTGCCGCTCGCGCTGCCGGGCGTCGTCGCCGGCTCGATCTTCACCTTCGCGCTGACGCTCGGCGACTACATCACGCCGGCCCTGATCGGGGGGACGAGCTCGCAGATGATCGGTACCGTCGTCTACGACAACTTCGCGACCAACGTCCCGTTCGCGGCGGCGTTCACGGTGATCCCGATGGCGATCATGGGCGTGTACCTCCTGATCGCGCGCCGACTGGGAGCCTTCGAGGCGCTGTGACCGGCCGCTCGACACGTCTCTCTCTCGCGATCTGGTCGGCGCTCGTGATCGCGTTCCTCTGGATCCCGCTCGTGATCATCGTGCTCTACGCGTTCAACGGCGCGACGCTGCAGAGCTGGCCGATCTCGCACTGGTCGGCCCACTGGTTCCGGGTCGCGTGGGACTCCGACGCCCGTGGCGCGCTCGAGCTCTCGCTCAAGGTCGGCGGAATCACGACCGCGATCGCGCTCGTCCTCGGGACGATGGCCGCGGCGGCCGTCGCGCGCCACCGCTTCTTCGGCCGCGAGGCGGTCTCGTTCCTACTCGTCCTGCCGCTCGCGCTGCCCGGGATCATCACCGGGATCGCGCTGAACTCCGCGCTCTTCACCGTCTGGGGGCTGTCGCCCTCGATCTGGACGATCGTGATCGGGCACGCGACGTTCTGCGTCGTGCTCGTCTACAACAACGTCGTCGCGCGGCTGCGGCGCACGTCGGCGTCGCTCGTCGAGGCATCCCAGGATCTCGGAGCCGACGGCTGGCAGACGTTCCGCTTCGTCCTCTGGCCCGTCCTCTCGACCGCGCTCGTCGCGGGCGGCCTGCTCGCGTTCGCGCTCTCGTTCGACGAGGTGATCGTGACGACGTTCACGGCGGGAGCCCAGAAGACGCTTCCGATCTTCATCCTCGACAACATCCGGCAGGGACAGCAGCTGCCGGTGATCAACGTCGTCGCCTTCTTCGTCATCGCCGTTACGGTGGTCCCGGTCGCGCTCGCGCAGCGCGTCATGCGCGACACCGGTGTGATCCGGCGCGGAGCCGCGCAGGTCACCGAGGCGGTCGAGGCGGCGGAGATTCCGGCGATCTAAGGAGGCAACGGCAATGGCAACGACAGCGACCGACTACCGGATCCTGATCGGCGGCGAATACGTCGAGGCCGCGTCGGGCGAGACGATGGAGGTGGTCGCGCCGGCAACCGGCGAGACGATCGCCGAGGTGCCGCGCTGCGACGCGGAGGACGTGGACCGCGCCGTGGAGGCCGCCCAGGCGGCGCTCCCGGAGTGGCTCGAGAAGACGCCGAAGGAGCGCTCGGAGCTCCTCCACGCGCTCGCGGGCGTGCTCGAGGACAACGCCGAGGAGCTCGCGCAGCTCGAATCGGTCAACGTCGGCAAGCCGCTCATGGCCTCCCGCGACGAGATGCCGTTCTCCGCCGACAACCTCCGCTTCTTCGCGGGCGCCGCCCGCAACCTCGAGGGGAAGTCGGCCGGCGAGTACATCACCGGCTACACGTCGATGATCCGGCGCGAGCCGATCGGGATCGTCGGCGGCATCTGCCCGTGGAACTACCCGCTGATGATGGCCGTCTGGAAGCTCGGCCCCGCGCTCGCTGCGGGCAACTGCCAGATCCTCAAGCCGTCGGAGCAGACTCCGCTCTCGCTGCTGCGTTTCGTCCAGCTTGCTCAGGAAGTGATCCCGCCCGGAGTCCTCCAGGTCGTGACCGGCGACGGCGTGCCGGTCGGGCACCGGATCGTCGAGCACCCCGCGGTCGGGATGGTCTCGATCACCGGCGACGTCGAGACCGGGAAGACGATCGCCCGCAACGCGGCCGACACGCTCAAGCGCGTCCACCTCGAGCTCGGCGGCAAGGCACCGATGGTCGTCTTCGACGACGCCGACCCGAAGGCCGTCGCGGAGGGAATCCGGCTCGCCGGCTACTGGAACTCCGGCCAGGACTGCACCGCCGGCTCGCGTGTCATCGCCGGCCCCAAGATCTACGACTCGCTGCTCGAAGAGCTCGTGCCGCAGGTCGAGACGCTCAAGGTCGGCGACCCGCTCGACGACACGGTCGAGATGGGGTCGGTCATCTCGAAGGACCAGCAGGAGCGGATCCTCGGCTTCCTCGAGCGCGCGAAGACGGCGACCGTCCTCACCGGAGGCGGCACCGGCTCCGAGCGCGGCTTCTTCGTCCAGCCGACCATCGTCACCGACGTCCTCCAGACGGACGAGATCGTCCAGACCGAGGTCTTCGGGCCGGTCGTGACGGTGCAAAAGTTCGCGGACGACGACGAGGCGATCCGCTGGGCGAACGACGTCCGCTACGGGCTCGCGGCCTCGGTCTGGACGCGCGACGTCGGGCGGGCGATGAACGCCGCGCGGAAGCTCCAGTTCGGCTGCGTCTGGATCAACGACCACCTCCTGCCGCTCTCCTCGGAGCTGCCGCACGGCGGCTACAAGCAGTCCGGCTACGGCAAGGACATGTCGATCTACTCCATGGAGGAGTACACGCAGCTCAAGCACGTGGCGATCAAGATCGACTAGCGGACAGGGCGTTCCAGAGGCGCGTGAAGATGGGCTCGCAGGCCCCGTGCACGCGCACGGTCCTGCCCTCGAAGCGGATGTACTCCGTTGCGATGTCGGGGAGGGTTTCCGGGCACTGACGGCTCTGCAGGCCGCTCCAGACCGCGCGCACTTTCTTGTCGAGCGCGAGCACCGCCGCAGGCTTGAGGCCGCCGTCGACGAGCGTGAGCCGCTCCGGACGGATGTTGCCGCCGGTCCGGCCGTACGCGATGTCGGCCGGCTTCGCAGTCACCGCCGCCGAGCCGCAGGCACTGAGCCCGGCGGCGAGGAGCGCGAGCACGATCGTCCGGCGCACGCGCCGAGGGTAGCTCCCGGCATGGAATCCCGCCGCGTGGGGAATGCGAGTCGCATGAATACCGAGGATTCGACCGTCTCGGAAGCGTCCGCAGCAGTCGACGCCGGTCACGACGACGGGCACGACGTCGCGGAGCTCGACCACCTCGCGGAGACCACCACCGACCCGGCCCTCCGGCGCGAGCTCGAAGCGAGCATCGCGAACGGGCAGTCGGCCTCGCGCGGTTTCCGCAAAGCGGTGGACCGCTTCTGGATGACGATCCAGTTCGGCCGTTAGGCGACGGCCCGCGCGAGCGCAGGCTCGAGCGGAGACGGCTCATAGCCGAGCTCCCGCCTGGCCTTTTCCGACGAGAACCACGCGGGAAGCCGGGCGAGCGTCACTTCCTGCCGATTCGCGAGGCCGAGGCGCGCTAGAGCGGAGACGGCTGCATAGGGAAGCTCGAGCCGCGGCGGCTTCCTTCCCGCCGCGCGGGCGATCAGGGCGAACGCCTCGGTGAGCGTGACGTCGAAGCCGCCGAGAAGGTACTTCTCCCCCGCGCGTCCGTGCTCGAGTGCGAGGACGTGCCCGCGAGCAACGTCGCGGACGTCGACGAGGTTCAGCCCCGCGCCGCGCAGCGACGCGCGGAAGCGGCCCGAGGCGACGCCGCGCACCATTGCTCCGGTCGGCGTCGGGGCGGTGTCGCCCTCCCCGACCGGCGTCGTCGGGTTGACACAGAGCGCGTCCAGGCCGGACTCGAGGACGAGGCGCTCGGCCGCGAGCTTGGTCCGCTTGTACGGGACGACGAGCTCCCACTCGGGGGGTGAGTCCTCCTCCGTCGCCGGCCGGCCGGGCACCGGGCCGCACGTCGCGCAGGAGCTCGTGTGGAGGAGGCGGCGGACGCCGGCCGCACGGCAGGCGGCGATCACGTTCTCGGTCCCTCCCACGTTGACCGCCTCGATCTCCGACGCGGGAGCCGTGAAGGAGTAGAGCGCCGCGACGTGGCAGACCGCCTCTGCACCCGCGAAGGCGCGGATCAGCGCCTCGCCGTCGCGAACGTCGACGAAGTCGCAAACGACCTCGTGCCCGGCCTCCGCGAGCGCTCCAACGACCTGACCGGCGATGAAGCCGCGGCCGCCGCCTGTGACGAAGACACGCACTCGCGGATTCTCTCGCGGGCGACGCGCGCGTCAGTTGTAGGTGGTCTCGCAGCCGCTGAAGGTGTTCTTCTGCGCGTTCGGGCCGCCGATGCAGACGTCCGTCCCCGGGCCGCCGGTGATCGTGTTCGAGGCGGTCGGCCCGCCGCCGGCCACGATGCAGTCGTTGCCGGCCTGGCCGTTGTACGTGATCGACCCCGAGCCGGTGCGTCCGATGATCAGGTCGTTTCCGGCCGTGCCGTTGATCGTGCCGCTCGCGGGAGCGAAGATGATGTCGGTCAGATTCATGCCGACGCACTGCAGCGGCGTGAGTTGGCTGATCGCAAGCGCCTGGACGCTCGTCCCGGCATAGCTCGGCGGGAGGACGTTGCCCGCCGTGAAGCTCACGCCCGCGCCGACGAGAACGACGAGCGCCATGCCGATACCGGCGGCGTGGAGGAGACGCCGTCCCCGGGGCGCGTGCTTGGGCAGCGCAGGCTGCGCCGGGCGAGGTCGGTCCACGGGCCGGGCCGAGATGGAAGCCGGCCCACGGAAGACGAAGGTTCGCTCGCCGTCGCCCAGCACGTAGATCGTGCTCTGCTCCGACTGCAGGCGGAGGATCGGCCGGTCTGCCTGCCGCGCGAGCCGCGCGAGGCCGTCGAGGTCGTCGACGACCGTCGCATCCTCGCCGACGCCGAGCGCGAGCTCCGAGACGTCGACGAACGACACGCCGTTCCGGAACGCGATCCGGACATCCTCGGCCCAGACGTCGCGGCGCCGGCCGAATTGCGTGAACAGCACCGCAATGAGCCCGAGGATCGCGCCGACACCGCCCAGGATGCGGACGAGGCGCACGCCCAGGCGATAGCGGGCGATGGTCACGTAGTTGGCGGCCGAGGCCGGTAGCGAGCCGACCTCCCGGGGATGCAGCTCCGCGACGAGCTGTTCGGCCTGCGACGGCGCCGCGATGCTCGCCCCGATCGGAGCGGCGACCGGCGCCAGCCGCAGCAGCGTCTGCGTCGCCTCGGCCTGGAGCGTCGGCACGAACGTGTCCTCGATCGAGCTGCCGTGGACGACGGCTTGCACGTGGACGATCGGCCGCAGCACGATCTCGTATGTGCCGCCGACGGTCCCCGTGTCGATGCTCAACTGCGTGATCAGCGCGCGGAGCGACACGAGATCGACCGATCCGCTCACCGCCGCCGTCGAACCTCTGAACGACTGGCGCGGAACGACCGTCGCGAGCTCGTGCCAGCTCGAGTCGGACGAGATGAGCGCCCGCATTGCGATCGTCCCGTGCACGTCGCGCGCCGGCCCGTCGAACGCGTAGCGGAAGCGGACGGTGAGGCGCTTGAAGCGGGCGAACAGGACCGGCTGCCCCGTCTTGGCCGTTCCGGTCGGATAGACGGCATCGGGGCGCGCGTGCGCGTCGTACGAGAACGCGCCGGTCTGCGCGTACGCGCCGCTCCGCTCGACGATCCGCGCGGTCGAGTTCCCGAAGCCGACGACGAGGAAAACGAGACCGGCCAGGAAGGCCACGACCGCGGCCAGCGCAGCCGGGCCCTGGCGCAAACGGCGCGGTGCCGGCCTCCGCCTCGAGTCCGGGCGCGGCGGGGGCGCCCGTCTCCGCGCTCGGCGACGACCGGCCGTCGAGCCGAGGCCGAGCAGGAGGAAGATGGCGGCGCCGGTCAGGAGCGCGGTGTGCAGCGGTGCCCGCATCCAGCCGACGAACGCCCCCGCGTGCGGGACCTTGAACCAGTACAGGCCCAGCAGCTCCGACCGGGTCGCGTAGGCCGGATCGACGAAATCGTTGTTGTCCCCCTTGAAGTAGTAGTGGCCCTGCTTGATCGCGACAATCCGGTGGAGGACGGTCCGGCCCAGGACTGTGCTGCGATAGAGGACGATCTGCCCGACGCGATAGTCGCTCTGCGGACGGGTCAGGACCAGATCGCCGCGATGGAGCAGCGGCTGCATGCTGATCCCGTCGATCGTCGAGTAGACGGTCCCCCCGCCGAGCTGGCTGGGGGCGAGGTAGAGCCACGCGAGCGCAACCGCAGCGACCGCTACGAGTGCGACACTGAGATTGCGCCCGCGCATGAGGCTCTCGTCTCCTCCACCCTTACTGGGCGGCAACGACCGTGACTCCGCTCAACAGCGCTGCCGTGAGCTGCGGCGAGGTCGTCGCGCAGGTGACCGTCGAGCCCGCCGTGTCCGTCGTGCACGAGTACGAGTCCGGACCGCCGGATGTGAGGGTCGCCTGCACGTCGACCTTCCCGCTGCCCGTGTTCGGGACGGCAGGGCTGATCGTGAACGTGAGGGAGTCGATGTTGCTCGGCGTCGTCGCGTCGAGCGCGTAGTGGAGGTTTGTCACGGTGTACCCCGAGACCGTGCCGCTGCCAGAGCCGGCGACGCTGTTCGGCACCGTGTTCGACGCAGTGAAGGCGTATGCGCCCCCTGCGACGACCGCAGCGGTGACGAGTGCCCCGAGAAACCGTGTCAACGGCACGTACCGCATTGCAGCTCCTTTCGGAGGTTGCTTGTACTCAGCTGATCGACGCCCGGGAGCCGCCGTCACCGCGTCGAAAGCCGCAGGCCGTTGCGTGAAAACACCGATCCCGCACACTCGAAAGGGGGAGGCGCCGCAGGTGGAGCCGGTTGGAAAAACCAGGATCGGGAAGGCGTTTCGCCGATGAAGAGTGCGCTGATCGCAGTGATCGTCGGAATGGCAGTGGCGACCGGCACGGCCCTCGCCACGAACGGGACGAGCGGGCATCCGCGCGCGTCCAATGTCCCGCCCCCACCCCCGGCCGGCCACCCGTCCTCCCCGGCGGCGCCCAAGCCGCGAGGAGCACTAAATCCCAGGTCGCTCGAGAAGCTGGTCGGCAAGTGGAGCGCGGCCCATCCCGGCTGGGAGAACCCGGCCCGCATGACCCACCAGGAGTCGCTGCAGGCGGCCGTCTCCCACCCGGCGGTCTATGCCCCTCAGCTGATGAGCCGGGCGGAGGCTGTGCGGATCCTCGAGCAGTACGGCCCGTGGGCGACGATGTCGCCGCACCTTCGTGCCCTGGAGCGGAAGCAGGGGATCCCGATCCCGTTCGGCATCCCGTACGTGCCTCCGAGCGTCCTCATCCCGAGCGGCACGCTCCACCGGCTCGACGCCGCTCGCGAGGCTGCCGCGCGACCGTAGACGAAGAGGCGCCTAGCGGAGTCGAACCGCTGTAAACGGCTTTGCAGGCCGCTGCCTAACCACTCGGCCAAGGCGCCCGGACGGCGCTCATCGTATCGGCGTCTGGCCCAGGACTTCGTCGAGGAAGGCGACTGCGCGCTCGAAGGCGTCGATCCGGTTCTCGAGCTTCTCGATCGCGTGCCCCTCGTCTTCGTAGATCACGAGCTCGCAGCGAATCCCCTTCTCCGTGAGGACGCGGTGGATGTACTCCGACTCCCCGACCGGGACGCGCGGGTCGTTCCTCCCGTGCTCGAGGAAGAGCGGCGCCCGGATGTCGTCGATCCGGCTCGCCGCCGAGACGTTCCAGAGGATCTCGCGGTCGGTGGCGAGCGAGCCGTACTCGCGCTCGCGCACCGCGCGGCGGTACTCCGACGTGTTCTCGAGGAACGTGACGAGGTTCGAGAGGCCGACGAACGAGACACCCGCAGCCCACAGCTCCGGGTGGAACGCGAGCGCCGCGAGAGTCATGTAGCCGCCGTAGGAGCGCCCGTAGACGGCGGCGCGCGAGCTGTCGATGTCGGGCCGCGCGGACAACCACTCGTGCAGCTCCGCGAGGTCGCGCACCGAGTCGAGGCGCAGGCCGACGTCGTCGAGGCTCATGTACCGCTTCCCATAGCCGGCCGAGCCGCGGACGTTCGGCGCCGCGACCGCGTAGCCGCGCAAGAGGAGGAACTGCGTGAACGGGCCGAAGCCCTGCGAGAAGAACGGCTGGTACTGCGCCTCCGGCCCGCCGTGCACCGTCAGCACGACGGGGAACGGCCCGTCCCCCTCCGGCAGGAAGAGAAAGACCGGGATCTCCTCGCCGTCGAAGCTCGCGAAACGGTGCAACTCGGGCTCGGCTCCCTCGAACGGCCCGTCGCCGGTCAGGCGCCGGAGCTCTCGCGATTCGAGCTCGTAGACGAAGGTCTGGATCGCCTCGCGCGCGCTCGCGAAGCCGAAGGCCAGCCGCCCGCCGTCTCGGGAGAAGACCGGATGAAAGACGACGCCGCGCGCCGGAAGCGGCACCTCGCCGCGCAGCTCGAGCGTCTGCGGGTGGCGGAGCTCGAGCCGTGACCAGCCCTCCTCGTTCGCATGGACAAGCAGCGAGCCGCCGCCGTCGTCGATTGCGCAGTCGAGATCCCACTTCGACTCGAGCACACCGCGCCACTCCTGCGAGGCGAGGTCGTAGTGCGCGAGCGAGCGGATGTCGGCGCCGGCGTTCGTCGTCGCGTAGAAGCCCGACGAATCGGGGAGCCACGAGGGCGTGTGGTACTCCGCTGCGCCCTCGTGCGGCGTGATGTGGACGGCCTCGCCCGACTCGACCGCGACGAGGAACAGATCCGAGTCGCCGGCGAGGTCGCCGTAGCGCTCGACGACGAGCCAGGAGCCGTCGGGCGAGAACGTGTGCACCGCGACGAGGCCGCGCAGGTCACACGTCCTCTCCTTCCCGCTCGCGAGGTACCGGACGACGACCTCGAAGTCGACGCCGTTGCCACGGTTCGTCGTGTACGCGAGCACCGAGCCGTTGTGCGAGGCGACCGGCGTCCAGTGGTTGAAGCGCGGATCGACGACGAGCGGCTCGAGCTCACCGCCGTTGCGGAGGAGGTAGAGCTGCGTCCGCTCGTTGCCGGCCTCGTCGACGAGGACGAGGACGCGCCCGTCCGGTAGGAGTGTCCCGTCGACCGGCTCCGGCAGATCGGTCAGCTGCTGCGGCTCGCCGCCCTCCGACGACAGAAAGAAGAGCTGCCGAACGCCGGGCAGATCCGAGGCGATGAGAAGCGACGAGCCATCCTCGTTGAAGGCGAGCGGCCACGCCTGGCGGAGCTCGAGCAGCTGGCGGAGCGACTTAGGCAGGGACGTTCGCGAGCTCGGGGATGATCTCGTCGCCGAACGCCTGCAGGGTCTCTTCCTGCGCGTGCGTCATGAGGTAGATGTTGAACTGGTCGACGCCGACCGCTTCGAGCTCGCGCAGCTTCGCCTTCGCCTGCTCTGCATTCCCGAGCACGCAGAAGCGGTCGCAGATCTCGTCCGTCACGAACTCGCCGTGTGCCGCGCCCACGCGGGAATGGTCGTTGTAGTCGTAGAACTTCCGTGCCTCGACGTAGTCGGTGAGCGCCTTCGGGACGGCCGACCCGTCGGTGCCGTAGCGCTCGATCAGGTCCATGACGTGGTTCGAGACCATTGCCGGGAACCACCGCACCTGCTCACGCGCGTCGGCGAGGTCGTCGGAGATGTGCGCCGGTGCGCCGACGATGCACTTCAGCTGCGACGGGTCGCGGCCGGCCTCCTCGGCCGCGCGCCGTGCCGTGTCCATGATCCAGCTGATGATCTCCGGGTCGGCGAGCTGGATGACGACGCCGTCGCCGACGCGGCCCGCCACCCCGAGCGCCTTCGGCCCGTATCCCGCGACCCAGACGGGGATCTGCGGCAGCTCCGGCCGTACCCACTTGAGCTGGAGCTGCTTGCCGTTCCAGTCGACCTCGCGGCCGTTCATGAACTCGCGCACCATCGCGAGCGCGGCCTCGAACTCCGCGACCTTCATCGGCTGGCGGCCGATGTAGCGGACGGCGGAGTCGCCACGGCCGACGCCCATCACCATCCGGCCGTTCGAGAGGTCGTGCAGCGTCGCGTACGCGCTCGCGAGGACGGTCGGGTCACGCGTCGCCGGGTTCGTGACGAAGTGGCCCAGCTTGATCGTCGACGTCTCGCGCGCCGCCACGGCGAGCATCGGGATCGACTCCTGCCACAGGACGTGGGAGTCGTACGTCCACGCGTAGCCGAAGCCGTGCTTCTCGGCGAGCTGGATCAGCTCGAGCCAGCGCGAGAACGGCGGATCGGGAAGAACGGTGACGCCGAGATCCATCGTGCGGAATCTACAACCGTTCGAGCGCGATTACAGGGATCTCGCGGTCGGTCTTCTCCGCGTACTCGGCGTAGTGCGGCCAGACCTCGTTCATCAAGCCCCACAGCCGCTCGCGCTCGGCTCCTTGGGCGACGCGCGCGCGGGCGCGGAACGTGTCCCCCTTGATCTGGACGCCGACCTCCGGCGTCTTCACGAGGTTCTCGTACCAGCCGGGATGCTCGGGCGCGCCGCCCTTCGAAGCGACGATCACGGGGGTGTCGCCGTCGAGGTTGAAGATGAGCGGCGTCGTCGTCTCCTTGCCCGTCCGGCGCCCCGTCGTCGTGAGAAGCAGGATCGTCGAGCCCTCGCGCCAGGTGTATCCCTCCTCGCCGTCCGTCTCGCGATAGCGCCGGACGTGTTCCTCGCCGAAGAGAACGCTCATGCGAATGCCTCCAATGCCTTCGTTGTCAATCCGTCGAGCACGCGCACAGAGAGCGCGAGGTGCTCTTCCTTCGTGTCCTCGAGCTTCGTGTGCGAAAGCCCACGTAGGGATTGAACGAAGACCATCACCGTCGGGATTCCCGCACGCGCCACCTCCGCGGCGTCGTGGAGCGGCCCCGACGGGAGGCGATGGCAGGAGCCGGAGACCTCGCGGATCGCTTCCTCGGCGAGCGCGATCAGCTTCTCGTCGAACGGGATCGGCTCGATTCCCCAGATGCGGTGCCATTCGACGTCGATGTTCTCCTCGCGAGCGAAGCGCTCGCTCGCCCGTTGCGCGAGCTCGAGCAGCTGAGCGAGCTTCCTCGCATCGAGATGGCGCTGGTCGAGGAGCTGCTCCGCGGTCTCGACGACGGACGTGACGATGCCGGGCTTGCAGACGACGCCGCCGGACGTGCAGACCGCCCCGTCCCCCACCTCCGCCGCGATCGGCCGCAACTCGAGCTCGAGCCGGGCCGCGCCGGCGAGGGCGTCGCGACGCTGGTCCATCGGCGTCGAGCCGGCGTGCGCCGCCTGGCCGCGCCACGTGACGAGATGGCGCTCGACGCCGAACGTCCCGAGCACGACCCCGAGCGGCAGGTCGAGAGACTCGAGCACCGGCCCCTGCTCGATGTGGAGCTCGAGGTACGCGACGGCATTTGCAAGCTGCTTCTTCGCCTCGAGCGCGCGGTCGAGATCGACGCCGTGCTCCGCGAGCGCGTCCGGCAGCGCGATGCCGTCGGCGTCTCGGCGCTCGCGCAGCTCGCCCTGGTCGGCCATCGAGCCGCCCGCCGCGGAGGATCCGAACAGGGAGCGCCCGAAGCGCGCCCCTTCCTCGTCGGCCCAGTTGACGACGCGGACGGCGAGCGGAGGCTTCCCCTCCGCCGCGACACGCCGCAGCACCTCGACCGCCGCCATCACATTGAGGCAGCCATCGAGCCAGCCCCCGTTAGGGACGGAGTCGATGTGCCCGCCGAGGATGAGCGCACTGCCGGACTCGCCCGGCAGCGTGAACCACTGGTTGCCGGCCTCGTCGATCTCCTCCGCCGCCCCGGTCGGTGCGACCTTCTCCCGCAGCCACGAGCGCGCGCTCTCCCACGTGTCCGTCCAGGCGACGCGCTGGGCGCCGTTCTCGTCGCCCGTCAGCTTCTGCAGCTCGCGGAGCTCTTCGACCGTGCGGGAAGGCTCCAGCGTCACGTCGCGACTCTACAAAGCTTCCGCCTCGGGGTGACGCTGAAGCGCTTGCTGCTTCTGCCGCTTAGCAGGGCTTTTTTTACAGCGGGCGAAGAAAACCCTCGCTAGCCTCATGCGCGAAGTGGGGTCCCCCAACGCACCCTGCCGCGGGCGGTTCCCGTTGCTCGTGGCAGCTGCAGCCGTCGTCGTTGCCCTGACTCTCACAGGGACGTCCGGCGCTGCCTCCGCACGCGCCAAGGGCATCGACGTCTCCAACAACAACGGCCCGATCAACTGGACGAAGGTCGCCGGAGCTGGCTACGCCTTCGCCTTCGGCAAGGCGACCGAGGGGACGACGTTCACGGACGGGACGTACTCCACGAACCGGAACGGGAGCGAGAGCGCGGGCCTCACGTTCGGCGCGTACCACTTCGCGCGCCCGGCCGGCGGAGGCGCCGCGTCCGCCACCGCAAGCGCGATCGCGCAAGCCGACTACTTCCTGTCGGTCGCGAACCCCCAGCCGGGCGAGCTTCCGCCCGTGCTCGACCTCGAGAAGACGGGAAAGCTCCCGCCGAAGCGGCTCGTGATCTGGACGCAGGCCTGGGTCGACGAGGTCTTCGCACGCATCGGCGTCGAGCCGTTCATCTACTCCTCCCCGGCCTTCTGGCAGTCCTACCTCGGCGACACGACGTCGATCGCCGCGTCGGGGGCTCTGCTCTGGATCGCACACTGGACGAGCGCGAGCACGCCGTGGGTTCCAGCACAGAACTGGAACGGAGCCGGCTGGACGTTCTGGCAATGGACGGATTGCCTCTCGGTCCCGGGCATCGCCCACTGCACCGACGGCGACCGGATGAACGGCGTCGACCCGTCCACGGTGACGATCCAGTCGTACGACACGACGGATCCGCCCGTGCTCTCGACGCCGCCGAGCATCGTGGGGCCGCCGGAGGCGGGCATGCTCCTCGCCGCCGTGCCCGGGACGTGGTCCGGCGGCAAGCCGCTCACGTTCACGTACGCGTGGCGGCGCTGCGACGCCGCCGGCGCGAACTGCGTGGCGATCCCCGGCGCGACCGGCGAGAAGTACACGCCCGTGACCGCCGACGTCGGCCATTCGCTCGAGGTCGCCGTCACCGCGACGGCCGCGACCGGGAGCGCGACCGAGCTCGCTCCGGCCACCGTCGCCGTCTCCCCGGCGGGCACGCCGCCGAGCCAGCGTCCGGCAAACCTGAGCTCCCCGAAGATCCTCGGCAAGAAGCAGGCCGGGCAGGTCCTGGCGAGCTCGGTCGGGACGTGGAGCGGCTCGCCGACGAAGTTCGCCTACCGCTGGCAGCGCTGCGACGCGACCGGCGCGAACTGCGTCGCGATCAAGAAGGCGACCACGGCGTCGTACACCGTGACGCCCGACGACATCGGCGCGGCTCTCGCTCTCGTCGTCACCGCGACGGGGGCCGGCGGCGCGGCGTCGGCGAGCACGGCGCCGACGGACGTCGTCGTGGCAGCGCCTCTACCACCGGTCTCCACCGGCTCCCAGACCGTCGCGCAGGGCGTCGCCGGAAACGTGCAGACGGACGGCGGGAACGCGGTCGCGACCTGGCAGCCGGGCGCGGTGCCGGTGGGACTGACCGTGTCGCTCGCCACCTTCGCGGGCACGCTCACGGTTCCCGGGAGCGAGGTCTCGCTCACCGTGCCCGGGCTCCCGTCGAAGGGCTTCTCCTGGCCGGTCGACGTCGCGTACACGATCCCGCAGCAGCCCGGCACCGTGCTCGGCTATTCGACCGACGGCAAGGTCTACGCAACCGTGCCGGTGCTCAACCCGCCGCAGCTCCCGGCCGGCCAGCAGATCGGCCGGTACCTCGACACGAACAGCCTGACGCACGTCCTCACCCGGGCGCCGCTCGACCTCGCGCTCTTCACGGCAGGAGCCTGGGGAGACCCGACCTACACCTCGCCGAATGGCCCGGCGCTCAGCCAGAAGAAGCCCCTCGAAGCCCTCTTCCGCCGCTCCGACAAGAGCGTTCTCGTCTTGACGCGCGTCTCGGCTCTGTCGCAGACGCGCCTCACGGCCACGATCACCGGAGCGGGCGGCAAGAAGATCGGGATCCTCCCCAACGGGAGCCGCCTCGGAGCGCCCCTGACCGGGACCCGCGTCACACACGCAGCCCAGGTCGAACGCGACCTGCCCGGGTCGATCGTCGTCCGCCTGCGCCTGAACGGCCGCCGTCTCGCGGCCGGGAAGTACACGCTCCGCATCGGCGCAGTCGACCCCTGGGGCCGGACGAGCACGCTCACGCTCCCCTTCACCTACGCCGGGCCGGCGTGATCGTCGGGCTCCTCCACCCGGGCGAGATGGGCACGGCGGTCGGGAATGCCGTCGTCGCCGCCGGGCACGAGGTGCTCTGGGCGTCGGAGGGGCGGAGCGCGGAGACGACCGCACGTGCGGAGGCGTTCACCGATGCAGGGACGGCGGCCGAGGTGGTCCGGCGCGCCGAGGTGGTCTTCTCCGTGATCCCGCCGCACGCGGCGCTCGCCACCGCCCGCGAGCTCGGCGGCTACTCCGGGATCTACGTCGACGCGAACGCGGTAGCTCCCGCCACCGCGCGCGAGGCCGGCTCCAACTTCGCGCGCTTCGTCGACGGCGGGATCATCGGCGGCCCGCCCGATCCGCATCTCTACCTCTCCGGTGGGGAGGCCGAGACTGTCGCAGCGCTCTTCGCCGGCTCACCGATCGAGACCCGCGTCGTGCGCGACGCGTCGGCCCTGAAGTGCGCCTACGCCGGCTGGACGAAGGGATCCGCCGCGCTGCTGCTCGCGATGCGTGCGTATGCCGAGGCCACGGGAGTCTGGGACGCGCTCGCGGCCGAGTGGCCGCGGGAACTGCACGAGCGGCTCGCCGCGGCCGAGCGCTCGGCCGCGAAGAAGGGCTGGCGCTGGATCGGCGAGATGCGCGAGATCGCCGCCGCGCTCGAGGCTGAAGACCTGCCGCCCGGGTTCCACGAGGCGGCGGCACAGATCTACGAGCGCTAGCGCGTCTGGGGGAAGCCGAGGTCGACCGTGGAGGTCGCCGGATCGGGCCACCGCGAGGTGACGACCTTGCCGCGCGTGTAGAAGTCGATCCCCTCGGGCCCGTAGATGTGACGGTCGCCGAAGAGCGACGCCTTCCAGCCGCCGAAGGAGTAGTACGCGACAGGCACCGGGATCGGGACGTTGATCCCGACCATCCCCGCCTGCACGTCGAACTGGAACTGCCGCGCCACTCCCCCGTCGCGCGTGAAGATCGCCGTCCCGTTCCCGTACGGGTTCTCGTTGACGAGCCGCACCGCCTCGTCGTACGTGTCGACCCGCGCGACGCCGAGCACGGGGCCGAAGATCTCGTCCTCGTAGGCGCGCATCCCGGGCGTCACGTTGTCGATCAGCGACGGCCGGAGGAAGAACCCCTCCTGCGGCGCGCCCTCGCGCCCGTCGACGAGCACGTCGCCCTCGTCGAGATACGACGCCACCTTGTCGCGGTGGGCCTCGGTGATGAGCGGCCCCATCTCGGAGGAAGGATCGAGTCCGTCGCCGACCTTGACCTTCGGGATCCGCTCCAGGATCGCGTCGACGAGCGGCTGGGCCGCCGAGCCGACGGCGATCACCTGCGAGACCGCCATGCAGCGCTCGCCGGCGGAGCCGTAGGCGGCGGAGACCGCGGCGTCCGCGGCCATGTCGATGTCCGCGTCGGGCAGCACGATCATGTGGTTCTTCGCGCCTCCGAGCGCCTGGCACCGCTTCCCGTTCGCCGTCGCCGTCTCGTAGACGTAGCGCGCGATCGGCGTCGAGCCGACGAACGAGACCGCCGCGATGTCGGGATGCTCGAGCACCGCGTCGACCGCGACCTTGTCCCCCATGACGACGTTGAAGACGCCGTCCGGAAGCCCGGCCTCCTTGAGCAGCTCGGCCGTCCACAGCGACGCCGACGGATCCTTCTCCGACGGCTTGAGCACGAACGTGTTGCCACACGCGATCGCCGGCGCCCACATCCACATGGGAACCATCGCCGGGAAGTTGAACGGCGTGATCCCGGCCACGACGCCGAGCGGCTGGCGGATCGAGTAGACGTCCAATCCGGTCGAGGCCTGCTCGGAGTACTCGCTCTTGAGGAGTGTCGGGAGGCCGCAGCAGAACTCGATCACCTCGAGCCCGCGCGTAACCTCGCCGATCGCGTCGGAGAGAACCTTGCCGTGCTCGGCGACGAGGATCCGCGCGACGTCCTCGCGGCGCTCGTGGACGAGCTCGCGGATCCGGAAGAAGAGCTCCGCGCGCTTCGCGAGCGACGTCTCCCGCCACGCGGGGAACGCCGCCTTCGCGTTCTGGACGGCGGCGTCGACCTCCTCGACCGACGCGAAGTCGACCGTGGCCGACTGCCGTCCCGTGGCAGGGTTGAAGATGGGGCCGCTGCGCCCGGAAGTTCCGGTGCGCCGCTCCCCGCCGATCCAGTGCGAGACCTGCGTCGCTGCGGGGGCTTCGACCGTCTCGGTCATTGGGCTAGCCTAGCGTCGTGGCTACGACCGAGCGGAGAAGCGAGGTCGGCGAGCAGGTCAAGGCCGACGCCAAGCAGTACGTCCTCCATTCCTGGTCGGTCCAGAACGCGATCGACCCGATTCCGGTCGCGGGCGCAGAGGGGCGCTACTTCTGGGACTACGACGGAAACCGCTACCTCGACTTCGCCTCGCAGCTCGTCAACGTCTCGATCGGGCACCAGCACCCGAAGCTCGTCGCGGCGATCAAAGAGCAGGCGGAGAAGCTCTGCACGATCGGCCCGCCGATGGCGACGGAGCCCCGCTCGACGCTCGCGCGCCTCATCGCGGAGGTGACGCCCGGCGACATCTCCATGACGTTCTTCACGAACGGCGGCGCCGAGGCGAACGAGAACGCGATCAAGCTCGCGCGCTGGTACACCGGCCGCGAGAAGATCGTCGCGCGCTATCGCAGCTACCACGGCGCGACGGCCGGCGCGGTCTCGCTCACCGGCGATCCGCGGCGCTGGCCGGCCGAGCCGGGCATCCCGGGCGTCGTGCGGATGCTCGATCCGTACACGTACCGCTGCCCCGCCGGCCACCCCGACCCCTGCCCGGTCTGCACCGGCGCACCGCATCTCGAAGAGATCCTCCAGTACGAAGGTCCGGAGAACGTCGCCGCCGTGATCCTCGAGACCGTGACGGGGACGAACGGGATCCTCGTCCCGCCCGACGGCTACCTCCAGTCGATCCGGGAGGTCTGTGACCGCCACGGGATCCTGCTCATCGCGGACGAGGTCATGGCCGGCTTCGGCCGCACCGGAAAGTGGTTCGCCGTCGAGCACTGGGACGTCGTCCCGGACATCATCACGATGGCCAAGGGGATCAACTCGGGCTACGTGCCGCTCGGCGCGATGGCGATCCGCGAGCCGATCGCCGACTGGGTGCGCGACAAGTACTTCGCCGGCGGACTGACCTACAGCGGCCATCCACTCGCGTGCGCGGTCGGCGTCGCCTCGATCGAGGCGTTCCGCGAGGAGGAGATCGTCGAGCACGCAGCGGAGATGGGACCGGTGTTCGGGTCTCTCCTCGGCGAGCTGCAGGAGAAGCACCCGTCGATCGGCGACGTGCGCGGTCTCGGCTGCTTCTGGGGGCTCGACCTCGTCCGCAACCGCGCCACGCGCGAGCCGCTCGTCCCCTTCAACGCCTCGGGCGAGGCGGCGGCGCCGATGGCGCGGCTCGGCAAGGCGGCGCTCGAGCGCGGCCTCTACCTGATGACGCATTTCAACGTGATCATGATCTGCCCGCCGCTCACGATCACGCGCGACGAGCTGGCCGAGGGCATCGCCATACTCGACGACACCCTTGCAATCGCCGACGAGTACTACACCGACTGAATCCTGTCCGCGCTGCAACGCCGCGATGGAGTGGCGGCACGGAACCTTCCAGTGCCCTCGGTGCCGCTTCAAGTGGGGCTGCTGCGAAGGCGAGACGGGTGACTGCCGCGACCCCGGTTAGGGCCAGGCTCGAGGAGCTCGAGGCAGCAGGCCTCGACCCGCGGTCGAGCGAGCTGCTCGTGGTTCTGTGCTGGCTCGTCCACGACGACGTCGCGGTGGACGAGTCGGAGCTGAACGCCGCCCGGCGCCGCGCGATGTTCGTCCTCGCTGCCGGCGGCGACCCGCACCGCGAGCTCGAGCTCGACTCCGTCGCGGCCGAGCGGCTCGCGGCGGAGCTCGACACTCCCGAGCGGCGGCAGGAGCTGGGAGCCGCGCTCGGGGGGTTGCCGGCCGAGGATCTGCCCGGCGTGTCGGACGGGATCGAGGCCATGCTCGCGGAGCCGGAACTGGCCTGGCGCTCGTTCGCGCTAGCGCTGCTCGCTGACGAGATCGCCGAGGAGTAACCCCGCTACTCTGAGGCGCACTTCGTGGCGATCTCGAGACCGGACCCGCGCCGCCGTCCAAAGCTCCCGCGCAACCTTCCGGGCAGGCGCCGCCTTCAGCCGTACTCGCAGGCCGATGCGCCGTACTTCCGCAGCCCGGGGTTCTACGTCCGCATCGGCGGCCTCGCGGTCGTGGTCGCCGCCGGCCTCGCGCTCCTGCTCCTGCGCGCGTGGTCGATCCAGGTGCTGCACGGGAAGCAGTACTCGAAGGAAGCGAGCCAGCAGGCGTACCGGACGGTCGACCTGACCGGCGCGCGCGGGGCGATCGTCGACGATCGCGGCCGCCTCATCGCCGGCACGACGGGCAACATCGTCGTCGACGCCGACGCGGCGTCGCTCGGCAGCCGCAACCAGCACGGCGTCTGGACCCCGAGCGCAGAGGGCCTCCGCGCGATCGGCCGCCTCGCGCACTTCGCGGGACTGCGCAAGGGGCCGCTCGTACGGCGGATCGCGCACGACGTCCTGCAGTCCCCCTTCGCGCCCGCCGTCGTCATCTCCCACCCGAGAGCGGCGCTGGCGAACTACATCCAGGAGCGAGCCGGCGCGTTCCCCGGCTTCAAGGTCGAGCCGGAGTTCTCACGGAGCTATCCCCTCGGCGCGTTCGGCTCGGAGTTCCTCGGCCTCCTCGGCCAGGTGAGCCAGACGGAGCTCAAGTCCGGCGCGTACAAGAACGTGCAGGCGGGCGAGATCGTCGGCCAGAGCGGCGTGGAGGCGGCCTACGACTCGATACTCAACGCGGGGTTCGTCAAGGCGAAGATCCCGGTCAACTCCCTCGGGCTCATCGCGGGCCCGCTCGTGGTGCCGAAGGAGAAGCAGCCGCCGACGCTGCAGCTCTCGATCGACGAGAACCTCGAGCGCGCGACGGAGAAGGCGGTCGTGGACGGCATGGCCGACGCGCGCGCGGCGGGCTACAGCCCGACGGGCGGCTCGGCGATCGCAATCGACCCGTACACCGGTGCGATCAAGGCGATCGCGAGCTACCCGACCTTCAGCGAGAAGCTCGCGGCGACCAACTCGAACTACCTCGCCGAGCTCTACAGGAATACGGTCACGACGCCGACCCTCGACCGTGCGATCGCGGGCTCCTATCCGACCGGCTCGACCTTCAAGCCGATCATCGCGGAGGCGGCGCTCAGCGCAGGGATCATCACGCCCTACACGCCGCAGCTCTGCTCCGGCTCCTTCACTCTCGGCAACACGATCTTCCACAACGTCGAGGCCGGCATCTACGAGTCGATGACGCTCCCGACCGCGCTCGCCCAGTCGTGCGACACGTGGTTCTACCGGCTCGGCGACAGGATCTGGCAGGCGGATCCGGCGGCGGAGGGATCGCTGATCCAGCGCTGGGCGAGCATGCTCGGACTCGGCGAACAGCCGAGGATCGACCTGACGGGCGCCACCAGCGGCTACCTCCCCACCCCCGGCTCGTACTTCACGAAGCGCTTCGGATTCCCGTGGACGGAAGGCCAGACGATCAACCTCGCCATCGGACAGGGCGCGCTGCAGGTCAGCCCGCTTCAGCTCGCCGTCGCCTACTCCGCGCTGATCAACGGCGGCACCGTCGTCCAGCCCCATGTCGCCGAAGCCGTGATCCGGAACGGCGTGACGCACGAGCTCCGGTTCAAGCCGGTGCGCAAGGTGAAGCTCTCGCCGTACACGTCGGCGATCGAGCAGGGACTGTACGAGGCGGCGAACACGTCGCAGGGCACGTCGTTCGCCATCTTCAACGGCTTCAAGCCGACGGTCGCCGGCAAGACGGGAACCGCGCAGGCCGCGGTCCCCGGCCACGCGGACGACGACTCTTGGTACGCGTCGTGGGCGCCCTACGGGCACCCGAAGCTCGTGGTCGTCGTCCAGATCGAGCACGGCGGCTTCGGCGCCAATGCGGCCGCGCCGGCTGCGAAGGAGATCTACCAGGCGTACTTCCACCAGAAGTAGGAAGGTGCGCTCTCATCGGCGGCCGCTACGGTCGGCCCATGCGGGGCATGTGCGTCCTCTCGCTCGCCGTCGCGGCGCTGGCGGCCGGCTGCGGAGCCTCCACGGCGACGACGACGAGCCGGCCTCCGCAACCGAAGCCGCTCGCGATCTACGCGGACGGCGTCAAGCTCGCCACGCTCCTCTCCGACCGCCAGGCGGTCCGCCTGCCGCAGCGGCTCTCGATCCGCAGCGGCCGGGCGCGGATCGCCGTCGACATTCCGCTGCAACGGGCGAAGCGGGCCGTCCGTGCCGCACTCCGCGCGGACAAGACCCGTGTCGACCTGCCCGTCGTCGCGCACAGCAGCTCGATCGCGCTTCGTCCCGTGCTCCAGGTCCTGCACAACGACTGCGAGGCGACCTCGCTCTCGATGCTCCTCGCAGCGGCCGGAGTCCGCGTCGGCCAGCTTCGCCTCCAGGCGCAGCTACCCCGTAGCGGCCCGCTCGATCCGGAGCCGGTGGCGGGCAGCACGCTGTTCCGCTGGGGCGATCCCGAGCGCGGCTTCGTCGGTCGCCCGGCCGGCGGAGGCTCCGAGGGAGGGTTCGGCGTCTACGAGCCTCCGATCCGCGCCCTCGCCACCCGGTACGGCGTCCATCTCGTCGACCTCCACGGCCGCAGCGTCGCGGCCGTGCGGGCCGTCGTCCTCGCCGGCCGGCCCATCCTCGCCTGGGTCGGGCTCGACGCCGGGCCTTATCTCAGCTGGCTGACGCCGACCGGCCGGAAGATCACGGTGAACCTCGACGAGCACGCGGTCGTGCTCGTCGGTGCCGGCCCTGGCTACGTGCTCGTCGACAACCCGCTCAGCGGCCGCCGCGAACGCTGGAGCGAGTCGCTCTTCGAGTACCGCTGGCAGCTGCTCGGACACCGCGCGCTCGCCCTCCCGTAGCGGGAGGAAGGCCGGGCCTCCGGGCGACTGCGATCGCCGCCTCGTGCTCCAGCAGCTCGACCCGCACGTCCTCGAACCCCCGGGCGGCGAGCATTCGCTCCCAGGTCTCGGGCGGTGCCGGCTGCTCCCAGCGGCCCGCGACGACGCGTCCGGCGTTCTTGAGGATGCGTACCACCCCAGCCGGCCCGCGCCGCAGCATGGCGACGACCTTCTCGAACACGAGCCGGCGGTCGCGCGCGTCGAGTGAGAGCGAGAACATCATGTCGCAGACGACGAGCCGCCCACCGGGACGCAGGATGCGCCTCGCCTCGCTAAGCGCGAGCTCCTTACCGGCGTCGTCGAGATGGTGGAACGCGTAGTTGGAGACGACGAGCGTCGCCGACTCGTCCTCGAGCGGAAGGCGCCGCAGGTCGGCCTCGAGCGTCGTGAGGTTGTCGATCCCGTCGGCCGCGGCGCCCACGTCGAGGCGCTCGAGCATCCGCTCGGAGATGTCGACTGCGACGACCGTCGCGACACACGGCGCGAGTGCGAGCGCGAGCAGGCCAGTCCCCGCGCCGAGATCGACGACGATGTCATCGCGCCGCGGCTCGGCGAACTCGACGATCCGGTCCCGGATGGCGAGGAAGGCCTCGCTCTCCACGACTTCCTCCCAGGCCTCTACGCGTTCGTCCCAGCGGTAGGGATCCCGAGCCATACGACCCCAGCTTTCCCCGCGCGCAGTGAGCTAACGATGAGCCGCGCGGCGAAGCTCGTCCCGCACCTCGAGCAGCCACTCCGCGAGTCCCGGCTCTCGGCCGAAGTCGATCCCTTCGAGGACACAGCGCGCTTCGAGCGCCGCGCCGCCCGGCTCCCAGAACGCGCAGGCGCCCTCCGGACAGGCCACGACACGCCCGGCGCTCTCCTCCAGACGGCAGAAGCGTCCCTCTGACGCTGCGGGCTCCATCTCGGACGCGACGATCGCGAGCCGTCGTCCAACCGGCATCGGGGAACTCGCGGATCCTGAAAACGCGGCCTCGAGAGGCAGGGACGTCAGGATGGGATCAGCGTTGCGAGGACGACGAGCTGCTTGGGAATGTTGGTTCCGCCATTTCCGCACCTCACTACCGCCGTTCCGCCCCCAAGCGCCTGCATGCGTACATTTATCTCGTGGCTGCCCGGCACCTTGGGATTGCCCTGTGCTTGGATAACCGTGGATGCATGTAGCGGAACCTCATAGGGCTTGTCGGCAGCTCTCAGGTCTGCGAAGGCTCCGTAGTCCAATCCGTCCATATTGAGAGACAGACGCGCCCCGTAGCCGGGCAGCGTGTTGAACCACGAGGTACTGAAAATGGTGATCATGTAGTAGTCCGCGGAATCCGCCGGAATCAGCACCGGCACCGGCAGCAGATCGATACCACGGCGGTAGCTGAGACCAGTCGTACGAACGTTGCGAGTGTTTGTTTGCCAGTCGACTACGAGCCCGGACTGAGCCTGAGACCGAGCCTGGGCGAAGGCGCGCGTCGGGTCTACGAGATCGCCGGCGGCAACGGCCGCGACAGCACCGAAGAGCCCGGCGCCGCGCCCGAGGAGCCGGCCCCGACTGGTCTTCTCGGCGGCATCAGCTGGAACTCGCACACGATCGGTCATTGCCCAGCACCCACTTTCCACGATCCACCGTTCGGCCGTGCGCCAAGCCGCGGCCACCATCATTGCTCGAGCTTCACCTGCGACGAACGAAGCGGATGATGGGACTCGAACCCACGACCTTCTGCATGGCAAGCAGACGCTCTAGCCAACTGAGCTACATCCGCGTGGAAGGCCAGTCTAGCCGAGCTCGGCGGCGTCGAGAGCCTCGTTCACGAGCCGGTCCGCGAGCTCGTTCTGCTCCCTCCGGACGGCTGTGTAGCTCACCTTCCCGACCTGGCGGGCGAACCGCGCGGCCTCCAGCGAGAGCGCCCGGAGCGCCTCGTTCTTGACCCGGTACTGGCCGTTCATCTGCTTCACGAGCAGCTCGGAATCGGAGACGACCTCGACGTCAGGAACCTGCAGCTCGGCCGCCCGCTCGAGCCCGGCCACCAAGGCGCGGTACTCCGCGACGTTGTTCGTCGCGACGCCGATCGCCTCGCCGTGAGCCGCGAGAACCGTCCCGTCCTCGGCCTCGAGCACGTACGCGAACGCCGCCGGCCCGGGATTGCCGCGCGCGCCGCCGTCGGTGTAGAGCCGCGCCTTCACGAGCTCACGCGAGTGGATAGAGGTCGTATGCAGGCTCTTCGTACGGGTGCGCCTCGCGCAGCGCAGCGACGACCGCTTCGACGCGCTCGGCGGAGACGCGGGTCTCGACGCGGAGCTCGTTGACCCGCTCGTCCGTCCCCGCCCGTCCCACGGTCGGAGCCGAGCCCGCGCCGCCGAGGAACGTCCCCGTCCCCTCCGTGTACCACGAGCAGCGCGTGTAGTTCCCGATCACGCCCGCGCCGGCGGCGAAGACCGCCTCTCTCGTCGCATCGAGAGCCTCGCGCGGCACGAACCACACGAGCTTGTACTCGCTCACGCTCCGCTCCGGCGCCGCACAGGTCGGCGCCTCCGCTCTCTTTTGAGCTCCGTCGAGCCTACGCTCATGTGTCGATCTGGGCGCGCTGCAGCCGTCCGGAGTAGTCGACGTAGATCGACTTCCACTCCGAGAACACGTCGAGCGCGGCCTGACCCGCCTCGCGGTGGCCGTTGCCGGTGTCCTTCGTGCCGCCGAACGGGAGATGAACCTCCGCGCCGATCGTCCCCGCGTTGACGTACGTGATCCCGGCCTCGAGATCGCGCATCGCGCGGAAGGCGGCGTTCACGTCCTGCGTGAAGATCGACGACGACAAACCGTACTTGATCCCGTTCGAGACGCGGATCGCCTCGTCGAGGTCGCCCACCGGGATGAGCGCGGTCGTCGGGCCGAAGATCTCCTCCTGCGCGATCCGCATCTGCGGATCGACGTCGGCGAAGACGGTCGGCCGGTAGAAGAAGCCCTTGCCGAGGTCGCCGTCGCTCACGATCTCGCCGCCGGTGAGCAGCTTTGCGCCCTCGTCGCGGCCGATCCCCGTGTAGGAGTGGATCTTCTCGAGCGCGGCGCCGTTGATGACCGGGCCGATGTCGCTGTCGTCCTCCCAGCCCGGCCCGAGCCGCAGCTGCTCGACGCGGGCGACGAGGCGCTTCTGCAGCTCCTCGTACGCGCCGCGCTGGACGATCACCCGCGACGCAGCCGTGCAGCGCTGGCCCGAGGTGCCGAAGGCGGACCAGACGATCCCGTCCACCGCGAGCTCGAGGTCGGCGTCGTCGAGGACGATGATCGCGTTCTTGCCGCCGAGCTCGAGATGGACGTGCGTCAGCGTGTCGGCCGCGTCCTTCAACACCCGGACGCCGGTCTCGCGGGAGCCGGTGAGCGTGATCACGCGGACGTCCGGGTGGCGGACGAGAGCGGTGCCGACGGTGCCTCCACCGCCGTGGACGATGTTCACGACGCCGTCCGGAATCCCCGCCTCGAGGAGCAGCTCGAAGAACCGCTGCCCGAGCGCGGGCGTGTCCGACGCCGGCTTCAGGACGACCGTGTTGCCGCAGACGAGCGCCGGGATCAGCTTCCACGACGGGATCGCGACCGGGAAGTTCCACGGCGTGATCGCGCCGACGACACCGATCGGCTGGCGGACGCTCATGTTCCACTTGTCCCGCAGCTCGGACGGCGTCGTGTGGCCGAAGAGGCGCCTGCCCTCGCCGGCCATGTAGTACGTGATGTCGATCGCCTCCTGGACGTCGCCGCCAGCCTCGGCCTTCACCTTCCCCATCTCGCGCGTCATCAGGTCGGTGAGCGCGGACTTCTCCTGCTCGAGGATGCGCGCCAGCCGGAAGAGGATCTCGCCGCGCTTCGGCGCGGGGACGAGGCGCCATTCCGCGAAGGCGTCCTTCGCGCGCGCCACCGCACGGTCGACCTCGTCGGGGCCCTGCTTGGGGAAGACGCCGATCGTCTCGCCGGTCGCCGGGCTCGTGCTTTCGAACGTCTGCGCTGTCGTCGTCGCCATGGGGCGAGACTAGCGCCGCACGTTACCGGTCGGTGTCGGGAAAGCGCCCCGGATGGGCGCGCCGGCGTTCGCGGGTCACGCGCCGCTCCTTGATCTCCTCCGTCACGTCCTCGCCGGAGCGGCGGTCCGGCCCTTCGCGCCGGTCGACGATGACGGTCACGTTCGGGTTGTCCTTGTAGTACTCGACCATCTTGTCGTAGAGCTCGTCGGCGAGCTCGCGCGGGATGACGCAGTAGATCACCAGGGAAGCGTAACCAGCTGGATCGGTCGGTATAAGTGCGGGAATGCTCCGCCGGCACCTATGGTGGCTCGCGCCCCTCGCCGGGGCGGCGGTCGCGGGAGGTGTGGTCGCGGCCGTCTCGCTCGGCGGCGGCTCGCCCTCGACCACTCCGACGACGACGACCGGCGCGCTCAAGCCGTCAGCAGGAGCGCTCTCGTTCCAGAACGCGATCACGGCGGTCGTGCGCAAGCTCTCTCCGTCGGTCGTCCAGATCCAGAACTCGCAGGGGCTCGGCTCCGGCATCGTCTTCGACTCGCACGGCGACATCGTTACGAACGACCACGTCGTCGTCGGCGGCGGGCCTTACACCGTCACGGCGGGAAGCCACTCCTACAACGCCACGCTCGTCGGCGCGTTCGCGCCCGACGACCTCGCCGTGGTGCATGTCTCCGGCGCGAGCCTGACGCCTGCGACCTTCGCCGACTCGAGCAAGCTCGAGGTCGGGGACGTCGCGATCGCCATCGGCAACCCGCTCGGCCTGCGCTCGAGCGTCACCGACGGCATCGTGAGCGCCTTCCGGCAGGGAATCTCCGAGGGGAACGGCGTGGCCCTGCCGCTGATGATCCAGACGAGCGCGCCGATCAACCCCGGCAACTCCGGCGGCGCGCTCGCCGACCTCGAAGGCCGCGTGGTCGGGATCCCGACGCTTGCCGCGACCGATCCCGAGCTCGGCGGCACCGCGGCCGGCATCGGCTTCGCCATCCCGAGCAACCTCGTCGAGAACATCGCGACACAGCTCATCGCGCACGGCCATGTCGTCAACTCGCGCCGCGCCTATCTCGGCATTCGGATCAAGGACACGAACGGCGCCGGCGTCCTCGTCGCAAGCGTCACGGCGGGCGGGCCGGCGGCGAAGGCGGGCATCGTCCCGGGCGACGTGATCACGGAGATCAACGGCAAGACGACGGCAACCGTCGACGAGCTGACGAGCGTCGCCTCGGAGCTCAAGCCCGGTGAGACGGTCGACGTCGGGCTCGAGACCCACAGCGGCCGGCACAAGACCGTGCACGTGACGCTCGGGACGTTCCCCGGCGGAACCTAAGGCCTAGATTCTCGCGATCTCGGGGACGAGGCGCCCCTCGTCCTCGACGTGCGCGTTCCATTCCTTGAAGCCCGGCTCGAGCTCATCGAGCTCGTGGCCGCGCCGCTCGAGCCGCACCGGCTGGCCGGAGTCGGGGCTGACGCGGTACTGGTACCAGGAGAGATCCCACGCGACCGTCACGACGAGCTCGCCGGCGCTGCCCGAGAGCGGGACGATGCTCGCCTCGGGAGTGCCGAGACTCTTCGCGATCCCGCCGACCGTCCTCCGGTAGGCGCTCGCGTTGAAGAGGTCGGCGGCCTCGAGCAGGGCGATCTCCTCGTCCGAGAGGCGGCGGAGGATCGGCTCCTGCTGCGCGAACGCGTCCTCCTCGGAGGCGCGGCTCAAGCCGAAGCGCTCGGTCAAGCCCCGCTTCCGCCGGCGATCGCCGGCGAGCGTCGGCGTCGTCGGCGAGCCCTCTTTGATCCAGCCGGCCTCGAGCGCGAGCTCCTGGCAGAGCGGACAGACGTCGACGAGCTCGGCGCCGTTTCCCGGGGCGAACCGAACTGCGCGCTCGCCCATCAGCAGCGTCCGCTCGCAGATAGCGCATGCGCGCGTCGTGGAGACCTTCGTGACCCGCATCGCCTTCGAGTCTAGCCCGGCTTGCCGAGAAGCCCAACCGACCGCTATTGTCTCTTACATGTGTGTTTTACAGGTAGCGGTATGAGAGGGCATAGGTCCCGGCATCACCACCACGGACGCTGGCGCGTCTTCGCGCGCGTCGAGCGCTTCGCCGAGCCGGCGCTCCTGCTCCTCCTCCGCGAGCGTCCGGCGCACGGCTACGACCTGCTGGAGCGCCTGCCGGAGCTGACCGGCGAGCAGCGCGTCGAGATGGGCAACCTCTACCGGCTCCTGCGCGCGCTCGAGGAGGAGGGCCTCGTCTCGTCCGAATGGGACGACTCCTCCCCTGGCCCCGCCAAGCGCCGCTACGCGCTCACGCCCGCCGGCGCGCGACTCCTCGACCACTGGGCCGAGGCGCTGCGCCGCTCGCAGGAGCGCACATCCCATTTCTTGGAGCGTTACGAGGAGAGGAGGTGACCATGCACCATCGCCATCGCCATGGCTGGGGACACGGCTCGCGGATCATGTTCCGCGGCGGCTTCCCCAGCAGACACGAGCTGCTCGAGCGGCTGGAGAATCACCAGCGCGACCTCGAGCAGCAGCTCGCCGACATCGCGGACGTGATCGCGCACCTGCGCGACCGCGACGCCGCGCAGCCGCAGCAGCAGGCTTAGAGGGAGATTTCGGGAGAGAGGCGCGCTACGCGTGCGCCTCTTCCCGCTCCTTCTTCGTCTGCTCGATGATCTTCTGCGCGACGTGCGTCGGGACTTCCTCGTAGCGGAGGAAGTGCATCGAGTAGTCGCCGCGCCCGCCGGTCATCGAGGTCAGCGCCTGCGAGTACGTGAGGATCTCGGCCATCGGCACCTCGGCCTTGATCGTCGTCATCCCGCCCGTGGGCTCCATCCCCTGCAGCCGCCCGCGCCGCGAGTTGAGGTCGCCGTTGACGGCGCCGACCGCGTCGTCGGGCGCCGTCACCTCGAGCTGCATGATCGGCTCGAGCAGGACGGGATCCGCCTTCTGGTACGCCTCCTTGAACGCCATCGAGCCGGCGATCTTGAACGCCATCTCGGAGGAGTCGACGTTGTGCTCCATCCCGTCGATCAGGGTCACGCGGATGCCCTGGATCGGCGCGCCGGCGAGGTCGCCCTGCTCCATCGCCTCGCGGACGCCCTTGTCGACCGCCGGCCGGTAGCCCTGCGAGATGACGCCGCCGACGATCTTGTCGACGAACTCGTAGCCCATCTCGCCGTTCTCGGCGGGGAGCGGCTCGATCAGGATCTCGCAGTCGCCGAACTGGCCGCGCCCGCCGGTCTGCTTCTTGTAGCGGTGCCTGGCCCGCGCCTCCTTGCGGATCGTCTCCTTGTACGGGACGCGCGGCGGATGGAGCTCGACGTCAACGTGGAAGCGCGTCTTCAGCCGGTCGACCGCAACCTCGACCTGCATCTGCGAGAGCCCCGAGAGAAGCTGCTCGCCCGTCTGCGGGTCGCGGCGCATGATCAGGGTCGGATCCTCCTCGCCGAGGCGGCGGAGGCCCGTTGCCATCTTCTCCTCGTCGCCCTTCGCCTTCGGCGTGACCGCGAAGCTCATCACGGGCTCCGGGAAGTCGATGTGCGGCGGCTCGACCGTGACCTCGTGGTCGACGAGCACGTCGCCGGTGACGACGTCCTTCAGCTTCGCCACCGCGCCGAGGTCGCCGACGCCGAGCGCCTCGACCGGCTCGGAGTCCTTGCCCTGCATGAGCAGCACCTGGCCGAGCCGCTCCTTCGCGTGCGTGCGCGGGTCGACGAGCGTCGTGTCTCCCGAGACCGGCCCGGCGAGGACGCGGAAGCAGCTGATCCGCCCGGTGAACGGGTCGGCGATCGTCTTGAAGACGAAGACGGCCTGCTTCGCATCGCCGAACTCGATCGTCGTGCCCTTCTTCGCCGGGGAGGGAACGCCTTCGACGAGCAGGTCGAGGATCGCCGTTGTGCCGAGGTTCCTCGAGGCGACGCCGCACGTCACGGGGTAGAGCTCGTCGCGCGTCACCGCCTGCTTCAGCGCCGATGCGACGGCCTCGGGGTCTAGCTCCTCCCCCTCGAGATAGCGCGCCATCAGGTCCTCGTCGGTCTCGACCACGGCGTCGAGGAGCTTCTCCCGGTGCTCCTGCACGAGGCCGGTCATGTCGTCCGGAATCGGCTGCGGCCCGCCCTCGCGCCCGCCGGACGGATCCATGTACGCGCACATGTGGAGGAGGTCGACGACGCCCGTCAGTTCGTGCTCGGCACCGATCGGCAGCTGGACGGCGACGCACCGGTCCGAAAGCTGCTGCCGCGCAGCCTCGAGCACGCGGAAGAAGTCGGCACGCTCGCGGTCGAGCATGTTGATGACGAGCACGCGGGAGAGCTCCTGCTCGTCCGCCCGCTGCCAGACCCGCGCCGTGTTGACCTCGACGCCCATCACGCCGCTGAGGACGAGGACGACGCCCTCGACGACGCGCAGCGCCGCGAACGTGTCGGCCTGGAAGCCGGCGTCGCCGGGCGTGTCGGCGAGGTTGATCTTGCGGTCCTTCCACTCGAGGTGGCAGAGCGCGCCCGAGAGGGACATCGCGCGCTTCTGCTCGTGCTCGTCCCAGTCGGAGACGGTCGTTCCTTGCTCGACCGTGCCGAGCCGGTTCGTCTTCCCCGCCTGGAACAGCAGCGCCTCGACGAGCGAGGTCTTGCCGACGCCGCGGTGGCCGGCGACGGCGATGTTGCGGATCTTGGCGGGCTCGGTGGCAGGCATTGCGGACGTGTCCTCCTCGGTCGCTTCGGCCCGCATCGTATCCCCGCAGGGAATAGCGGTCTCGTGTCGTAGGAAGCGGAGTCATTCGAGCTGGAGGAACGATGAGCCGCACCTTGATGCTTTCGCTCGCAGCACTCGCGTGCCTCGCCGTCGCCGGGGCCGCGTTCGGCTCGGCGTCGCATCCCCGCATCGCCGTCCGCCCCGGCCGCGCCGCGCCCGGTGGCCCGATCCGCGTCGTCGGCAGCGCCGGCGACTGCACCGGGACGGTGACCGCGATCTCGGCCGCGTTCCCCGGCCACGCCTTCGGCGAAGGGACGTTGACCGGCACGGTCAAGGCGAACCACACCTTCGTGATCCGCGGTCGCCTCAGCCGCGACGCCAAGCCCGGCCGCTACTCGGTCGGGGCGCGCTGCGGCGGCGGCAACCTCGGGGTGAGCGCCTACGTGAGCGTCAGTTAGAGCGCCGCGGCCGCGGTGGCGAGGTGCGCCTTGACGCGCAGGATCGCCTTCGTGTGGAGCTGGGAGACGCGCGACTCGGTGACGCCGAGCACCTCTCCGATCTCGCGCAGGGTCAGCTCCTCGTAGTAGTAGAGCGTCACGACGAGCTTCTCGCGCTCGGGTAGGCGCGCGATCGCGTCGGCGAGCGCCTCCTTCTGCTCGGTGACCGAGAGCGTTCCCTGTGGGTCGGGCGCGCTCTCGTCCTCGATCGTGTCGAGGAGCGCGACCTGGTCGCCCTCGCCGCCGGAGACGGTCCAGAGCTCGTCGAGCGCGGCGATCGAGGAGCGCGCGATCTCGCCGAGACTCTCCTCGAGCTCCTCCACCGTGATGCCGAGCTTCTCCGCGATCTCCCCGTCCGCCGGGGCGCGACCGAGGCGCCCTTCGAGCTCGCCGATCGCCCGCTCGATGTCGCGCGCACGGGCGCGGACCGAGCGCGGCACCCAGTCCATCGCCCGCAGCTCGTCGATGATCTGCCCCTTGATGCGCGCGATCGCGTACGTCTCGAACTTGACGTCGCGGCCCGGGTCGTAGCGCTCGATCGCGCCCATGAGGCCGAGGAGGCCGTACGAGACGAGGTCGCCCTCGTCGACGTGCGCCGGCAAGCCGGAGCCGAGCCGCCCGGCGACGTACTTGACGAGCGGCGCGTACGTGAGGATCAGCCGGTCGCGCAGCTTCTGATCGCCGGTACGGCGATAGTCGAGCCACAGCTGCTGCGTCTCGTCGACCCGCGCCACGTCCAGAGAATACGGCGTGACGGGGCTGTTTCCTCAAGAGCGGCGACGGAAAGCCGCTCGCGAGAGCGTCGCGAGCCAGGCGGCAACCGCCGCCGCCGCCAAACCGACGAGGAGATGACGGGCGCTCGAGCCGCCTGAGAGCGCATAGGCGGAGACCGCCGCGAGGGCCGCCGCGAGCACTGCGAACAGGACGGTCATCGCCATTCGCCGACCTTAGTCGGCGGAAACGCGGCGGTACACTGCTGGCCGGCAGAGGGGCGTAGCTCAGCTGGTAGAGCGGCGGTCTCCAAAACCGTAGGTCGGGGGTTCGAGTCCCTCCGCCCCTGCTGCGAACGCAACAGAGCGGGCCGCGTTTCCGCGGCCCGCTCTGTTGGATCGGTAGAGAGCTACCGGCTCAGCTGCAACCGCTGATGTACCAGCAGTCGTCCGTGCCGTTCGTGCTGTTGCCGACGTTGCCACTCGAGGCGCTGAGCGGATAGTCCGCGTCGAAGCCGTAGTCGCCGTTGTAGGTGGCGGTGTTGTTCGTGACCGCCAGCGGGTTGTACGGCGCGTAGTTGTCGTCGAAGTAGAAGCCGTCACCGCTACCCGAGCCGTTGTGCGTGGCCAGGTTGCCGGTGATCGTCTCGTGGACCGGGTAGTAGAAGTCGAACCCGTCGTAGTTGTTGCCGTACGCCGTGTTGTCCGACCACGTGGCCAGGGTCGAGTAGTAGTCGTAGAACCCGTAGTCGTTGTAGGTCGCCGAGTTACCGCTGATCAGGCTCGGCGTCGACGCATACGAGTCCCCGTTGTACGCGTACCAGATCGTGTAGCCGTTCGGACCCAGGCGCGCGTAGTTGTTCGTCATCGTCACCGAGCCCACCTCGTCCGGATCGATGAAGAAGCCGCCGCAGTACTCCGTGTCGCTGCTGCAGCCGTACCCGTTGTCCGTGAGCGTGTTGCCGGTGTACGTGTTCATGTCCGACTTGTAGTCGCGGACACCGAGGTGGTAGCTGTGAAGGATGTAGTTGTTCGAGATCGCATCGTTGTTCTCGGCAGCGGTCCCGTCGTTGATGCGCACACCGTTGTAGTTGTCGCTGAACGTGTTCCCGTTGAGCGACGTCCCCGCGGACCCGCTGCTGTAGAACCCGTAATGGCCCATCGAGGTGACGGTGTTGTTCGAAACCCACGCACCCGTGTCGTAATGCAGGTGGATGCCGGTCTCGCCGAGGAAGCAGTACTCGATCGCGTCGTTCCCATCGACGTAGTTGCCCGTGATCGTGTTGCCCGTGATCACGTCACCCAAGCCGTAGGACGCCAGGATCCCGTCCGTGAACCGCTCGCACTCGTCGTGTGCGTAGTAGTAGTCGGAGGGCGAGATCGTGTTGTTCGTGATCGTCGAGCCCTGCCCGTCCGTGTACACGCCGTCGGACGTCGAGCCGGCGATCGTGCTGCCATCGACCGTCAGGCCGACGGGATTGTCGCCATAACTGTCAACGCCGTAGTAGCCACCGTTGATCGTCATGTCCGCGACCGTCAAGCCGGCGCCGTTGTCGTTGGCGATGCCATAGCCCTCGACCGCCGTGCCGCCGGTGTCCATGTTGATCGTGCCGTTCTCGACCGTGAGACCGGCATAACCATCGTTGTAGACGCCGTCGTTGTCGTCGGAGCCGTCCACCGTGACCGTGTGGCCGCCGAAGTTCAGCGTCACACCGGCGGCGGTGATCACGAGCGCGTTGTCGTTGTAGCCCGAGCAATCGAGGTTGTTGTCCAACGTCCCCGGGCTCACCGCGAAGTCCTCGCCACACGACCAGTTCGCCGTCGCGTTCGCGGGACCCGCCACCACCAGCACGGCCGCGACCGAAGCCACCGCCGCAAGCAAATAAACCGCTCTCAACCGCATTCTTGCTTCCCTCCCTCTTGCACGTCCCTGTTGGTCACCCCCCGCGTCCTCGACGTTCGAGCCGGGCGGGCTTTGCTGCTTTGAAACCTAGACGAGAGTTCGGCCGGATACAAGAGCGGGCCGCGTTTCCGCGGCCCGCTCTGTTGGATCGGTAGAGAGCTACCGGCTCAGCTGCAACCGCTGATGTACCAGCAGTCGTCCGTGCCGTTCGTGCTGTTGCCGACGTTGCCGCTCGAGGCGCTGAGCGGATAGTCCGCGTAGAAGCCGTAGTCGCCGTTGTAGGTGGCGGTGTTGTTCGTGACCGCCAGCGGGTTGTACGGCGCGTAGTTGTCTTCGAAGTAGAAGCCGTCACCGCTGCCCGAGCCGTTGTGCGTGGACAGGTTGCCGGTGATCGTCTCGTGGTTCGGCTCTTCGAAGTAGAACCCGTCGTAGTTGTTGCCGTACGCCGTGTTGTCCGACCACGTGGCCAGGGTCGAGTAGTCGTCGTTGAACCCGTAGTCGTCGTAGGTCGCCGAGTTACCGCTGAACAAGCTCGGCGTCGACGCATACGAGTCCTCGTTGTACGCATCCTCGATCGAGTAGCCGTTCGGAGACAGACGCGCGTAGTTGTTCGTCATCGTCACCGAGCCGTAGTCGTCCGGATCGATCCAGAAGCCGCCGCAGTAAATAACGTCGCTGCTGCAGCCGTACCCGTTGTCCGTGAGCGTGTTGCCGGTGTACGTGTTCATGTCCGACTTGTAGTCGCGGACACCGAGGTGGTAGCTGTGAAGGATGTAGTTGTTCGAGATCGCATCGTTGTTCTCGGCAGCGGTCCCGTCGTTGATGCGCACACCGTTGTAGTTGTCGCTGAACGTGTTCCCGTTGAGCGACGTCCCCGCGGACCCGCTGCTGTAGAACCCGTAATGGCCCATCGAGGTGACGGTGTTGTTCGAAACCCACGCACCCGTGTCGTAATGCAGGTGGATGCCGGTCTCGCCGAGGAAGCAGTACTCGATCGCGTCGTTCCCATCGACGTAGTTGCCCGTGATCGTGTTGCCCGTGATCACGTCACCCAAGCCGTAGGACGCCAGGATCCCGTCCGTGAACCGCTCGCACTCGCTCTCTGTGTAGTAGTAGTCGGAGGGCGAGATCGAGTTGTTCGTGATCGTCGAGCCCTGCCCGTCCGTGTACACGCCGTCGGACGTCGAGCCGGCGATCGTGCTGCCGTCGACCGTGAGGCCGGCCGGGTTGTCGCCGTAGTTGTCAACGCCGTCGTAGCCACCGTTGATCGTCATGTCCGCGACCGTCAAGCCGGTGCCGCCGTCGTTGACGATGCCCCAACCCTCGGTCGCCGTGCCGCCGGTGTCCATGTTCAGCGTGCCGTTCTCGATCGTCGCACCGTCGTAACCACCAGTGGTGACACCGTCGTTGTCGTCGGAGCCGTCCACCGTGACCGTGTGGCCGCCGAAGTTCAGCGTCACACCGTCAGCGGTGATCACGAGCGCCGTGTCGTTGTACCCCGAGCAATCGAGGTTGTTGTCCAACGTCCCCGGGCTCGTCGCGAAGTCCTCGCCACACGACCAGTTCGCCGTCGCGTTCGCGGGACCCGCCACCACCAGCACGGCCGCGACCGAAGCCACCGCCGCAAGCAAATAAACCGCTCTCAACCGCATCCTGCTGCCTCCCTTGTTCTCCACGTTCCAGTTGACCTCACCCCGAACGGCCCCCCTCTGTCAGGCCGATCGGGCACATACGCATAACAAAGTAGACGAGAACGTCAATGAATACAAGGACGAACTCCCGATTCCTGCCGCAAACGGAGGCAGAAAATACCAGTTACAAGCAAGATTCAAGCCGTCTCGAGTGCGAGCTGGCGGAAGTCGGCGAGCCCGGAGACGCCGACGCCGACGAGGCGAAGGGCTCCGGGCCGGTCGCGCAAGCCGCGATCGAGCAGCCGGCAGGCGAGATCGCCGATCGTCGCGGCCTCGTCGATCCCGGTCTCGAGTGAGGTCGAGCGGCTGCGGATCGAGAAGTCCGCGTAGCGCAGCTTCGTCGTCACCGTCCGTGCGACCTGGCCGCGCCGCTGCAGCGCCGCCGCGACCTCGGCCGCCATCCCGCGCAGCTCGTCGTGGAGCCGCTCCCGGTCCGCGACATCGCGCTCGAACGTGTTCTCGACGCTGATCGAGATCCGCTCGCCGCCGAGCTCGAGCCCGCGCGGGTCGATCCCGCGGGCACGGTCGCGGAGCATCGCGCCGACCGTGCCGGGCAGGAGGCGCTTCAGGTCGTCGTCGCCGAGCGCCGCGAGCGCGCCGATCGTCTCGATGCCGGCGCCGGCCAATCGCTGCTCGGCCTTCGGCCCAACCCCGGGGAGCCGCCGTACTGCGAGCGGCGCGAGGAAGGCGGCCTCCCGGCCGGGTGGAACGACGACGAGGCCGGCGGGCTTCCGCGCGTCGCTCGCGACCTTCGCGACGACCTTGCACGGCGCGACGCCGAGCGAGCACGTCAGACTCGTCGCCGCGCGCACCGCCGTCTGCACCGCCTCGGCGATCACGCGCGCGGCGAGGAAGTCGTCCGCCACCTCGCCGACATCGAGGTACCCCTCGTCGGCCCCGGTCTGCTCGAGCGTCGGGACGATGCCGCGCACCGTCTCCCAGACGTTCCGCGAGTACTCGCGGTAGAGCGAGTGGCGCGGGCGGACGAAGACGGCCTGCGGGCAGCGCCGCAGGGCCTCGGCCGCGCTCATCGCGGAGTGGATGCCGAAGCGGCGCGCGGCGTAGTTCGCGGTCGCGACGACACCGCGCCCGCGCGGGTCGCCGCCGACGACGAGCGGCTGGGCGCGAAGCTCCGGGTTCTCGAGCTCCTCGACGGCCGCGTAGAACGCGTCGAGGTCCAGGTGCGCGACGATCCCGGGGACGGCCACGCGAACAAATGTACGGGGCGCCGGTGACGGCGCCCCATACGTGTCAGTTCAGGCCGTGAGTGGAGGCGTATCCGCGAGCGACTCGCCTTCCGGAGCCTGTGCGTGCGCCGGCTTGTTCCGCTGCACGAGAACGAAGTAGATCGCGCCGACGAGGGAGATCACAACGACCGTCGTCCAGAGGACAGGCTGCCTGTCCAGCCAGTGCCAGCCGAAGTTCAAGGTCAAGTGACCGTTCGCGTCGACCGTCTGATCCGGCGTCGGGTTCGTGAACCCCGGTGCGCCGCGAGGCCATCCGAAGTTGACCAGCATGCCGCCGCCCCAGGCGAGACCGAGCAGCGTGACCGGGATCCCCCAGCGACCGAGGCTGAACGGCGCCTTCGCCTTCGGCCAGCCGCGCAGACGCGCCCGCAACAGGGCGAGGTTCCCGAGGAAATACGACAGATAGATCATTCCGGTAGCCGCGATCGCGATAATCGCAACGCCCGCGTACTGGATCATCGGGATGGCTGCGATAAGCCCGATGGCGACGCAGGAGGCGATCGGCGTGTGCAGGTCGCGGTTGACCTTCGCGAGCCACTTCGATCCTGGCAGGCGGTCGTCACGTGCCATGCCGAAGCAGAGGCGGATGGTCGACGTCTGGATCGAAAGGCAGCACACGAAGATTGCGGCCGAGACGACCATGAGGAAGGCGGCGGACATCGCCGAGCCGAAATTCGACTCGATGATGCTTGCCGGGGTGAAGGCGCCGCTGATCGCGTCCTTCAGATTCGGGATCGCGAGCAGCATGCAGAAAAGGAAGATCCCGCCGATCACGAACGCGCCGGCGATCGACCCGAGAATGGCTTTAGGCGCCTCGACGCGAGGGTTCCTCGTTTCCTCCGCGAGCGTGCCGGCCGTGTCGAAGCCGTAGATCACGAACAGCGCCATGAACATCGCGATGAGGAACGTCCCCGTCGTGAGGGTCGTGCCACCCGTATGGAAGATGACGGCCACATTCTGATGGTGGTGGAAGATCGCGAGGACGAACGCGAAGACGACCATCCCCAGGATCTCGAAGATGACCCCCGTGTTGTTCACGAGCGCGACGAGCCGCACGCCGAAGATGTTCATCACCGTGATGAGCACGAGCGCCACAAGCGCCATGAGGCGCTCGTTGTGCAGGTTGAACGCCATGTTCCAGCCCATGAGGTTGAGGGCCGGGATGAGCGCCAGCGGCAGAGTGGCACACACGGCGGTCACGGTGATGATTCCGGCGAACAGGTAGATCCAGCCGGTGAACCACGAGTACGTCTTGCCGGCGAGGTACTTCGTCCACTGGAAGACGGAGCCGGCGACGGGATAGTGGCTCGCGAGCTCGGCGAAGCCGAGCGCGATCATGAACTGCCCGATCGCGACGATCGGCCAGCTCCAGATGAAGACGCCACCGATCGTCGTGAGGCCGAGGGCGAAGAGCGTGAAGATGCCGGTGGACGGCGAGATGTAGCTGAACGCGACGGCGAACGAGCTAAAGACGCCGAGCGACCGACGCAGCTCCTGCTTGTATCCGAACTTCGCGAGATCCGCCTCGTCGCGCGCGGCTTCAGCAGGAGTCTCGTCGTGAATGTCCACCATTGCCTCCTCGAGTCTCGGGAATGGGCGATTCACTCACGCCGCGGCCGACTTTGTCAATCCAGGGCGGCGCGAAAGCGGCGGTCGGCGGCGGTCCGCTCGAGCCGCTCGAAGTGCTCGGCGGCGTACGCGGGAAAGTCGAAGTCGAGGGTCGAGATCGCCTGCTGGACGACTCCCCACATCGCCTCGCGAAAATCGGACATGAAGCGCATGAGGGTGAGCGTCTCGCTGTCGTCGCTGCCGTAGGCGTCGAGCAGGAGCCGCTCGCCGTCCGGGTCGAGCTCGTGGTTGACGGCGAAGTTGCCGAGGTCGAAGAACGGGTCGCCCATGCCGGCGTACTCCCAATCGACGATCCAGAGCCGCGTGCCGTCGTTGATGAAGTTCGCGTTGAGCAGGTCGTTGTGGCAGGGGCAGAGCGGTGCACCGCGCCTCCGCTCCTCGATCCGCCGCGCGAGCTCGCTCGCGGTGTCGTGGTACGGCGGAATCGCGACGCCGCGCGCCTCGGCGATCGCGCGGTACGCCTCGACGACGCGGAAGCTGTCGAAGCGGCTCGGGACGGCCGGCCCGTCGTGCAGCCGCCGCAGCGCGGCGCCGACCTGCGCGACGTCGACGTCGCCCACCTCGCCGACGACGAACCGGGTGACGAGATATCCCTCCGGCTCGACGAACGCGACGACGTCCGGCGCGAGCCCGAGCCCTGCGGCGACGAGCGAAGCCGCGTGCTCGGCGTCGCGGTCGATGCCGAGCAGCTGCGTGTCCTCGCCGCCGATGCGGAGGACGAACGACTCGCCCTCGAGGTCGACCCGGAAGTTGCGGTTCGTGATGCCGCCGCCGAGCGGCTCGACGGTCGCGGGGCGGCCGGGCCATACGCGCTCGACGATGTCGCTCGGGTCCACTAGGCCCGGATCCGCTCGCCCGTACGATCGAAGAGCGGCTCGGCCGCGACGCTGCCGGAGATCCACTCGCCGAAGATCTCGACCTCGACCGGAGCTTCAGGGTTGACCGCAGCAGCCGGCAGGTAGGCGTACGCGATCGACTTTGCGACCGAGTAGCCGTAGCCGCCACTCGTGACGCGGCCCACGAGCTCGTCCTCGACGCGGACGGGCTCCGAGCCGAGCGCAACCGCGCGCGGGTCGTCGAGTACGAGACAGGCGAGCCGGCGTTCGGGCTCGCCGCGGGCGAGCAGCGCGTCGCGGCCGATGAAGTCGCCCTTCTCCGGTTTGACCGCGAACCCGAGACCCGCCTCGTACGGCGTCTCCTCCGGCGTCACGTCGGAGCCCCAGACGCGGTACCCCTTCTCGAGCCGCAGCGAGTCGATCGCCTTGTACCCGCCGGCGACGAGGCCGAACTCGCGGCCTCCCTCCCAGATCGTGTCCCAAAGCTGAAGGCCGAGCTCCATCGGGCAGTAGAGCTCCCAGCCGAGCTCCCCGACGTACGTCACGCGCAGGGCGAGGCAGGGGACGGAGCCGACCGAGAGCTCGCGCGCGCGCATATAGGAGAAGGACAACTCCTCGGTCGCCAGCGGCTGGAGGATCTCCCGGGCCGCGGGTCCCCAGAGGCCGAGACAGGCGTACTGCGACGTGACGTCCTCGACCTCGACTCCGTCCGGCGCGTGCATCCGGATCCAGGCGAGGTCGTGCCGGCCGAACGCCGTCCCGGTGACGATGCGGAAGCGGTCCTCGGCGAGGCGCGTGACGGTGAAGTCGCACTCGACGCCGCCGCGTGCGTTGAGCATCTGCGTGTACGTGACCGCGCCGACGTCGCGGGCGACCTTGTTGTCGCAGAGCCGCTCGAGGAAAGCCGGCGCCTCCTCCCCGGCGATCTCGATCTTGGCGAAGGAGGTCTCGTCGAACAGAGCGGCCGTCGTCCGGCAGGCGACGTGCTCGGCGCCGATCGCCGGCGACCAGAGCCTTCCCGCCCAGCCGCGCGGCCGCAGCGACTCGTCGCCCTGCGCCGCGTTCGGCTCGAACCAGTTGGCGCGCTCCCAGCCCGACTTCTCGCCGAAGACGGCGCCGAGCTCCTGCAGGCGCTCGTACGTCGGCGCGACCTGCCGCGGCCGGCCCGCCTGCCGCTCGTGGCCCGGGTACTTCACGTCGTAGTATGTCGAGTAGATCTCGACGGTGCGCGCGAGCGTGTAGCCGCGGTCCTCGTAATGGCGGCCGAAGCGGCGGGAGTCCATCTCCCAGACGTCGAGGCTCGGCACTCCCTCGACGATCCACTCCGCGACGAGCTGCCCCATCCCGCCCGCTCCGGCGAGGCCGTGCGCGCAGAAGCCGGCGGCGACCCAGAAGCCGCGGACGTCGGACGGCCCGAGGATGAACTCGCCGTCGGGCGTGAACGCCTCGGGACCGTTGATCAGCCGGATCACCTCGGCGTCGGCGAGCTCCGGCACGCGCACGATCGCGTTCTCCATCAGCTCCTCGAAGCGGGGCCAGTCCTCCGCGAGCAGCTTCCCATTGAAGTCGGCCGGGATCCCGTCGAGCGACCACGGCGCCGGCTCGCGCTCGTAGCCGCCCATCACGAGCCCGCCCGACTCGCCGCGGAAGTAGACGAGCAGCGACGGGTCGCGCATCGTCGGCACCTCGAGCGGAACCCCCGACGGCTTCGTGATCAGGTACTCGTGCGCCATCGGGATCACGGGAACGTTCACGCCTGCGAGCCGGCCGATCTCCCCGGCGAAGATCCCGCCGGCGTTGACGACGATCTCGGTCGCGATCTCGCCCTTGTCGGTGACGACGCCCGCGACGCGGCCGCGATCGACGGAGATCTCGGCCACCCGGGTGTTCGTGTAGATCTCCGCGCCGCGCCGGCGCGCGCCCTCGGCGAGCGCGTGCGTCAGCTGCGACGGGTCGATGTAGCCGTCGGTCGGGAGGTAGGCCGCGCCGAGGACGCCGTCGGTCGACATCGGCGGGAAGAGCCGCTGTGCCTCGGCGGCGGAGACGAGCTCGAGCGGGAGGCCGAACGTCTTCGCCCAGCCGGCCTGGCGCGCGAGCTCCTCCATCCGCTCCTGCGACGAGGCGAGGCGGAGCGAGCCGACCTCGTGCCACCCCGTCTCGAGACCGACCTCCTCGCCCAGCCGCCGGTAGAGCTCGACCGAGTTCATCATCATCTTCGTCAGGCTGAGCGAGCCGCGCAGCTGCCCGACGAGCCCGGCGGAGTGGAACGTCGAGCCGCTCGTGAGGTCGGCGCGCTCGACGAGGACGACGTCCTCCCAGCCGAGGCGCGCGAGCCAGTACAGGATCGAGCAGCCTCCGACGCCGCCGCCGATCACGACCGCACGCGCCGAGGGCTTCATTGGCGCACCCTATCCCGGGTCGATAATCGTGCCCTTGGCCATCCGCGCGGTGATCTTCGACTTCAACGGGACGCTCTCGCACGACGAGCCGATCCTCCTCGCGATCTTCCAGGAGCTCTTCGCGGAGTACGGCCGTCCCCTCTCGGCCGAGCAGTACTTCGACGAGCTCGCCGGCCTGTCCGACCACGAGATCGTGCGGACGTGGCTCGGCCCCGAGCACGCCGACGAGGTGATCGAGCGGCGGATCCTCCGGTACCGCGAGCTCGCCGGGGACGGGTCGAGCGTCCCACAGGAGGTGCGCGCGGCCGTGCGCTACGCGGCGGCGCGCGTACCGGTCGCGATCGTCTCAGGCGCCGCGCGGGCGGAGATCGAGCCCGTCCTCGAGGCGTCGGGACTGGCCGGCCTCGTTCCGACGATCGTCGCCGCGGAGGACGTCGCGCTCGGGAAGCCGGACCCGGCCGGCTATCTCCGGGCGCTCGAGCTCCTCGGCGGCGATCTCGCCGCGGCCGACGTGCTCGTCTTCGAGGACACGGGGGCCGGCGTCGCGGCGGCGAAGGCGGCGGGCATGGCGTGCATCGCCGTCCTCGGCACGCTCGCGCCGGAGCGCCTCGCCGCAGCGGACGAGATCGTCTCCGTCCTCGACGCCGAGCTCATGGAGCGCCTCCTTTAGGCTCCGGGAATGGCCGTCCTCACCTCTTCGCTCGATCGGGACGCAGAGGAGTTCGCCCGCCGGCAGGAGCGGATGGAACGGCTCGTCGCCGAGCTGCGGGAGCGGACCGCGCAGGTCGCGAGCGGCGGCGGCGAGAAGGCGATGGAGCGGCACCGCTCGCGCGGCAAGCTCCCGGCGCGGGAACGGATCGACCGCCTCGTCGATCCCGGCACCGCCTTCCTCGAGCTCAACGCCCTCGCCGCGTGGAATCTCTACGCCGGCGACGCGCCGAGCGCCGGCATCGTCACGGGGATCGGCATCGTCGAGGGGCGGGAGTGCGCGATCGTCGCCAACGACGCGACGGTCAAGGGCGGCTCCTATTTCCCGCTCACGGTGAAGAAGCACCTACGGGCGCAGGAGGTCGCCGAGCAGAACCGGCTCCCGTGCCTCTACCTCGTCGACTCGGGCGGCGCCTTCCTACCCCTCCAGGCCGAGGTCTTCCCCGACCGTGACCATTTCGGCCGGATCTTCTTCAACCAGGCGCAGATGTCCGCGAAGGGCATCCCGCAGATCGCCGTCGTTATGGGCTCCTGCACCGCCGGCGGCGCGTACGTGCCGGCGATGTCGGACGAGACGGTGATCGTGCGCGGGACGGGGACGATCTTCATCGGCGGCCCGCCGCTCGTGAAGGCCGCGACCGGACAGGACGTGACGGCCGAGGAGCTCGGCGGCGCCGACGTCCACACGCGCCGCTCGGGCGTCGCCGACCACTACGCGACCTCGGACGAGCACGCGCTCGCGATCGCCCGCGGCATCGTCCGCAACCTCGACGCGCCGCGCCGCGATCCCGGCTGCGACGTCGCCGAGCCGGAAGCTCCGGCGCTCGACCCGTCCGACCTCTACGGGCTGATCCCCGAGGACTTCCGCCACCAGGTCGACCCGCGCGAGCTGATCGCGCGCATCGTCGACGGCTCGCGCTTCCAGGAGTTCAAGGAGCTCTACGGCGAGACCCTCGTCACCGGCTTCGCGCGGATCGAGGGCGCGCACGTGGGGATCCTCGCCAACAACGGCGTCCTCTTCGCGGAGTCGGCGCAGAAGGGCGCGCACTTCATCGAGCTCTGCTGTAAGCGCCGGATCCCGCTCGTCTTCCTTCAGAACATCACCGGCTTCATGGTCGGGACGGAGTACGAGGCCGGCGGGATCGCGCGTGACGGGGCGAAGCTCGTGATGGCGGTGGCGAACGCGCAGGTGCCGAAGTTCACGGTCGTCACGGGCGGCTCGTTCGGCGCCGGCAACTACGCGATGTGCGGGCGCGCCTACGAGCCGCGGCAGCTGTGGATGTGGCCCAACGCGCGCATCTCGGTGATGGGAGGCGAGCAGGCGGCGACCGTCCTCTCGATGGTGGGGGACGTCGACCAGGACGAGATCCGCGCGACGTACGAGGCGGAGGGGAATCCGTACTTCTCGACGGCGCGCCTCTGGGACGACGGGATCATCGATCCGCTCGACACGCGCCGGGTCCTCGCGCTCGGGCTCGCCGCCGCACGGAACGCGCCGGTTCCGGAGACGACCTTCGGCATCTTCCGGATGTGATCGCCCGAGTCCTCATCTGGAACCTGTTCGACTCGAAGACGACTCTCGACGAGCTCCGCGAGCACCTTCCCGACCTGCCGGAGGGCTCGTACTGGATCTCGAACGAGGCCTCGGACCGCTTCGGGCTCGTCTCCGTCGACGAGGAGCTGCCCGACCTCGGCGGGATTCCCGGCCTGATCGGCGGCGAGCCGACCGTCGCCGAAGAGTTCGACGTCGTCGAGTGAGCCGCCGGTCGTCGTGGCCCGCAGGCCTGGCGTCCGCCGTCCTCTTCGCCTTCTCGTTCTACGCGCTCCAGCACTGGCTCGAGCGGGGACAGCTCTCCGACGTCGGCGGCTACCAGCAGTACGCGGAGCTGATCCGGCACGGCGGCGTCCCCTACCGGGACTTCGCGTTCGAGTACCCGCCGGCGGCACTCGCGCCGATGTACGTGGCCTCGTTCATGAGCTGGAGCTACGCGACCTCGTTCGCGATCCTGATGGGAGTCTGCGGCGCCGGCTGCATAGCGCTCATCGCCGCGGCGCTGCGCTCGGTAGAGGCGAGCCGGGAGCGGATCTGGGCGGCGCTGCTCCTGTTCGGCGTCTCGCCGCTCGTCCTCGGCTCGCTCTTCGACACGCGCTACGACCTCTGGCCGGCCCTGCTCGCCGTCGCGGGTCTCGCCGCTCTCGTCCGCGAGCGGCCACTGCTCAGCGGCAGCCTGCTCGGTCTCGGCTTCGCCGCCAAGCTCTGGCCGGGAGTCCTGCTCCCCGTGGCCGCGATCCACCTCTGGCGCCGGCGCGGGAGCGATGCGGCGCTCTATGCGCTCGCGGCCGCTGTCGTCGTCGCCGCGGCGTGCTTCATCCCCTTCGCGGTCGTCGCGCCCGGCGGCCTGCGCGCGAGCCTGAGCGGACAGCTCGACCGGCCGCTGCAGGTGGAGAGCCTCGGCGCGGCCATCCTCATGGCGGCGCAACATCTCGGGATGCGCCCGCTCGCGACGATCACGTCGCATGGCGCGCAGGCCTTGAGCGGCCGCGGCGCCGGGCTCGCGGCGCTCCTCTCGACTGCCGCCGAGATCGCGACGGTGCTCGGGGTCTGGGTCGCATACGCGGGCCGCCGCACCCGCGAGCGCGAGGCCGCCCTGCTCGCGGCCGGCGCGACCGTCGTCGCCCTCGTCGCGTTCGACAAGGTGCTCTCCCCGCAGTACCTGATCTGGCTCGTCCCGTTCGTCGCGCTCGCCGGCGGCAAGCGAGGGATCGCCGCCGCCGTGCTCCTGCTCGTCGCGCTCGGGCTGACGCAGACGTGGTTCCCCGACGACTACTGGCAGCTCGCAAACGCTCACGCCGCTCCCTGGTCGTGGCTCCTCCTCGCGCGCGATCTCTCCCTCGTCGCGCTCGCGGGCGTGCTCGCCGGGCTTCAGCCGCGGATCAGGTTGCGCAGGAGGAAGAGCACGTTCGCCGGCCGCTCGGCGAGCCTGCGCATGAGATAGCGGTACCAGTCCGGCCCGTACGGCGTCGCGACGAGGACGGCGTAGCCGCGGCGGACGAGGTCGAGCTGCAGGCGCGGCCGCACGCCGTAGAGCATCTGGAACTGGAAGCGCTCGTTCGGGATCTCGTGCACGCGCGTGAACGCGATGGCGTGCTCGATCAGCGTCTCGTCGTGCGTCGCGATCGCGGTGAAGCCGCCGCCGGTTAGCTGGGCTTCGAGGAGCCGGACGTATGCCGCGTCGACGTCCTTCTTCTCCGGGTAGGCGATCTCGGGCGGCTCGAGATAGGCGCCCTTGACGAGACGGAGGTTCGGCGCCAGCGGCAGGAGCGCGGCGAGATCGTCCTCGGTGCGGTACAGGTACGACTGGAGGACGGCGCCGACGTTCTCGTGCCCGCTCTCGCGCAGCCGGCGGTAGATGCGGAGCGTCGCCTCGACGTGGGGGGACTCCTCCATGTCGATCCGGACGAAGTTGGCCGTCGTCGCGGCGTGCGCGGCGAGCTCGGCGACGTTGCGGAACGCGAGCTCCTCGTCGATCGCGAGCCCGAGGTGCGTGAGCTTGAGCGCGACGTTCGTCCGCAGGTGCTCGGCCCGGATGCGGTCGAGCAGCTCCCGGTAGGCGGCGACGACGATCTGCGTCTCCGCCTCGTCGTGCACGCCCTCGCCGAGGAGCGTCGTGTTCGTGAGCAGTCCGCTCTCGTTGAGCCGGCGGAGCACGGGAACCGCGGCGTCGAGGCTCTCGCCGGCGACGAAGCGCGCCGCGCCGAGCCGGAACCCGTAGCGCTGGACGAAGCGCTGGAGGCCGCGATTGTTCGCCGCCGCGAGGAAAACGTTCCGGAGGACGCTCATGTGTTCCAGGCGCGCACGATCCGCTCGACCTCGCGCTGTTCGTCCTCGCGAAGACCTCGCAGCGGCGCGCGAACCTCGGGGGCGATGGGAACGCCGCGCAGCCCGAGCGCGACCTTCGAGGCGGCGTGGAAGGGGAGGCGCTGGAGGGATGCGCGGAGCGCCGACGCGCGGCCGCCGTTCGCCTTCGTCGGCTTGCGCACGAGCGGCACGACCGCGTCGGGGAAGCTGCCGGCGAGCCCGGAGACGGCGCCCGCCGCGCCCGCCGCCAGCCCTTGGACGAGCAGCGACTCGGCGCCGATGAAGACGTCGAGCCCGTCGAGGAGATACGGCTCGACCTTCTCCCACGGGCTGTCGGAGACCTTCATGCCGGCGAGGTTCGACGCACGCTCACGGAGACGCTCGATCACGGGGAGCGGAATCGCGTAGCCGCTCCGCGCCTCGAACTCGTAGAGGTAGAACGGCAGCGGCGCGCAGGCGGAGGCCGCCGTCTCGAAATGCGCGACGAGCTCGTCCTCGTCGAGCGGGAAGTACGGCGGCGCGATGACGGCAACGGCGTCGGCCCCGGCCGACGCGGCGTGCTCCGCGAGCGCTGCCGTGTCGGCGGTCGTCTGCGCGCCGCAATGGACGGCGACCTGCAGCCGGCCGCGGGCAGCCTCGACGAAGGCGGCCGCGATCTCCCGGCGCTCGTCCGGCGAGAACAGGACTCCCTCCCCCGTCGTACCGAGGACGAGGATCCCGTCGAGGCCGTGCTCGGCGAGGAAGCCGACGTATGGCTCGACCGCGCGAGCATCGAACGCGCCGCCGCGGAGCGGTGTGACAGCGGCGGCGACGGCTCCCTTCAGCACGGCACGGACTCTAAGCTCCGCGCGTGCCCAAGAACCTGCGCACCGAACGCGACGGCGACGTTCTCCGGATCACTCTCGCGCGTCCGGACCGGCGGAATGCGTTCGACGCCGCCGTGATCGCGGAGCTCGCGGAGGCGTTCGTCGACGTCGGGCGCGTGCGTGCGGTCGTCCTCGCCGGCGACGGACCGAGCTTCTCCGCCGGCGCGGACGTCGAGTGGATGAGCTCCTCCGTCGATCTGTCGTACGAGGAGAACGTCGCCGACGCGAACGCGCTCCGCGCGATGCTCGAGGCGATCGACGGCTGCCCCGCGCCGGTCGTCGCACGCGTGCAGGGCCACGCGCTGGGCGGCGGCGCCGGGCTCGTCGCGGCGGCGGACATCGCGGTCGCGGCGCCGGACGCCGTCTTCGCCTTCTCGGAGGTGAAGCTCGGGATCATTCCGGCGGTCATCTCCCCCTTCGCGCTCGCGAAGATCGGGCCGTCGGCGGCGCGGCGCTACTTCCTCACGGGCGAGCGCTTCGACGCGGAGACGGCGCTGCGGGTCGGGCTCGTGCACGAGGTGGCGGAGGATCTCGATGCGGCCGTGGACGGCGTCGTCGGGGAACTGCTCGGCGCCGGCCCGCACGCGGTGCGCTGGGCGAAGCGGCTCGTCCGGGAGCGGCCCGACGGTCCCGAGACGGCGCGCTGGATCGCGGAGCGCAGGACGAGCGACGAGGGACAGGAAGGCCTGCGCGCGTTCCTCGAGAAGCGCAAGCCGAACTGGAAGGGCTAGGGCTGGAACTGCTGCGCGAACGACGTCACCTTGTCGACGTCGACCGTCAGCCAGACTCCTGAGTCGAGCGGCTCGATCAACTTCGGCGTCGTCGCGCCGGCGACGAGCGCAGACAGCTGGGCGGCGGTGACCTTCGTGTTGTGCATCTGCTGGTGGCCGACCGTGATCACCGTCCCGGTCGTCGTCGCCGGCAGGATGAACGTCAGCTGCTGGCTCCCGGCCGGTACGACCCAACGGTCGTCGGGGACTCCCGGGCACTGGAGCGGAGCGCACACACTGTTCTGCTGGGCCGCGAAGGCGACGTTCGCCGTCACGCCGACGAGGAAGAACTGGGGCTTGAGCACGAGCAGGTAGCTCTTCGCGTCGACCTGCGTGATCGAGACCGGAGTTCCGAAGTAGCGCGCGTTCTCGGTCTGGCTGAGCGCGCCGGACTGCGGCGACTTCGCCGTGGTCTGCGTCGTCACCGTTCGCGTGACCGTCACGGTCGTCGTCTTCGCGCTGCCGCCGACAGCGCAGCCCGCGAGCACGAGTGTCGCGAGGACGAGGGCCGCTGGACGCATCAGCGCGACACTAACGGCAGTCCGCGCAAAGTCCAGCGATCTCGACGCGGTGGTCGGTCGCGACGAAGCCGTGCCGCTTCGCTGCCTTGTCGATCCAGCCGCCGAGGTCGCATCCCTCGATCTCGACGACACGGTGGCAGCGCTCGCAGACGAGGTGGTGATGGTGCGCCTCGCCACAGAGCCGGTAGCACTGCTCGTCGTGGTGATGGGACAGGACGTCGACGACGCCGGCGTCGGCGAAGAGGGCAAGAGTGCGGTAGACCGTGGCGAGCCCCGTGGTCGAGCCGCCTTTCCGCAGACGGCTCCACAGTTCCTGAGCAGTCGCGTCGTCCGGCTCGCTCGCGAGCTCACGGAGGACGTCGAGCCGGCGCGGCGTGGCGCGGACGCCGTGCTGGTCGAGCAGCGCCGCGAGATCTTGCGCTTCGTTTGACACGTCACCTATGCTAGCGGTTGATGAGATTGAGAACCGTTCTCGTTATCGCGGGAAGCACCCTGGCGGCCGCCGCCCTCGCCGGCTGCGGTGGTGGGAGTCCAGCTGCCTCGAATGGGCAGCTGCGGGTCGTTGCCGCCGAGAATTTCTGGGGCAGCATCGCGGCCCAGCTCGGCGGCTCGAAGGTGTCCGTGCAAAGCATCATCGTCAATCCGGCGACTGACCCCCACTCGTACGAGCCGACGGCCGGCGACGCCCGCACCTTGGCGGGCGCGAAGCTCGCGATCGTGAACGGGATCGGCTACGACACATGGGCCTCGCAACTGCTGGCAGCGAATCCGGTTTCGAGCCGCACAACGCTCGACGTCGGCGACCTGCTCGGTCTCGAGGACGGCGACAACCCGCACCAGTGGTACTCGCCGCTCAGCGTGCATAAGGTGATCGCCGCGATCGTCGCCGACTACGACAAGCTCGATCCGGGCGACAAGAGCTATTTCGCGGCGCAGAAGCAGCACTTCGAGCACGCCGCGCTCGCAACGTACGACAAGCTTCGGGCCGAGATCCGGAGGCGCTTCTCCGGTGTGCCGGTCGGCTACAGCGAGAGCATCTTCCAGCCGCTCGGCGAGTCCGTCGGCCTCAAGCTCCTGACGCCGTACAGCTTCGCGAAGGCCATCGCCGAAGGCACGGAGATCAGCGCCCAGGACAAGGAGACCGTGGATGCCCAAGCACAGCGGCGCCTGATCAAAGTTTGGGTCTACAACAGCCAGAACGCGACCCCGGACATCCAGAGGATCAACACGATCTGCCGCGCAAGGCACATCCCGATCGCGACGGTCACGGAGACGCTCTCCCCCGCGAGCGACAGTTTCGAGCAATGGCAGGTGGCCGAACTGCGGGGATTGATCAAGGCGCTGCACGCAGCGACCGGGAGGTAGCGCTGCTCGCCGTCGAGCTCGTGGACGTGGCGGTCGCGCGCGACGGCCGCACTGTCTGGAGCGACGCGACCGTCGGCATCGAGCGAGGGGAGTTCGTGGCCGTGCTCGGGCCGAACGCAGCCGGAAAGTCCACGCTGATCGACCTGCTGCTCGGCCTACTCCGGCCCAGCGCGGGCACTGTCTCCGTGCTCGGCGCGCCGCCCGGCAGCCACGGCAACAAGATCGGCTACGTGCCGCAGCGGCACGCGTTCGACGAGACGACGAGGATCCGCGGCGTCGACATAGTCCGGCTCGGCCTCGACGGGACACGCTTCGGCCTGCCGCTCCCGTGGCGTGACCGCCACGGCGCGAAGGTGCAGGAGGCGATCGAGCTCGTCGACGCGGCCGAGTACGCGCGCAGGCCGATCGGCGAATGCTCGGGCGGCGAGCAGCAAAGGCTTCTGATCGCGCGGGCGCTGATCGGCTCGCCTGAGCTCCTGTTGCTCGACGAGCCGCTCGACAGCCTCGACCTGCCGAACCAGAGCTCCGTCTCCGCCCTCGTCGACCGGATCCGGCGCGAGCGGGAGATGACGGTGCTCCTCGTGGCCCACGACGTCAACCCGCTCCTGCCGTATGTCGACCGCGTCATCTACGTCGCCGGCGGCCGCGTCCTCGCCGGCCCACCGGAGCAGGTGATCACGAACGAGACCCTGACCGCCCTTTATCAGACTCCGATCGAGGTGTTGCGCACATCCGACGGCCGGCTCGTCGTCGTCGGACTGCCCGAGGCTCCCGCACACCACACCGACCGCCACGCGCATCCATGAGCCTCTTCGCCTACCCGTTCATGGTGCACGCGATCGAGGCGGGAACGATCGTCGCCGTGATGGCGGCGGTCACCGGCTGGTTCGTCGTCCTCCGCCGGCAGACGTTCGCCGGGCACGCGCTCGCGGTGATGTCGTTCCCGGGAGCGAGCGGCGCCGCGCTCGCCGGCCTGCCGCTGGCGGTCGGCTACTTCGCCGCATGCGGGATCGCGGCAACGGCGATCGCCGCCGGCTCACGAACGGACGAGCGGCGGAATCTCGCCCAGGAGTCGGCCGTGATCGGCGTCGTCCAGGTCACCGGTTTTGCACTCGGCTTCCTCTTCCTCAGCCTCTACGGCGGGGTCCTCGAGAACCTCGAGAACCTCCTCTTCGGCTCGTTCCTCGGGATCACGACGACGCAGGTGGAGGTTCTTGCCGGCGTCGCCGTGTGCGCGCTCGCCTTCTTCGCCGTTGCGGGCCGGCCGCTTCTCTTCAGCTCGATCGACGACCTCGTGGCTCGCGCCGGAGGCGTGCCCGTGCGCGCGCTCGAGGTCGCCTTCCTGCTCGTCCTCGGCCTGGCCGTCGCCTCCACGGCGCAGATCACCGGCGTCCTTCTCGTTTTCGCGCTCCTCGTCGCTCCGGCCGCCGCCGCGCAGCAGTTCACGCCGAGCATCGCCGGCGGGCTCGGCCTCAGCGTCGCAATCGGGCTCCTCGTCACCTGGATCGGGCTCGCGCTCTCGTACTACACCAACTACTCGGTCGGCTTCTACGTCACGACGCTCGCCTTCGCCGCCTATCTCATCGCGCGGCTCTCCCGCCGGCTGCGGCCTGCCTGATGCTGTCGCAGGACTTCATCCGACTCGCGCTGCTCGCAGGAACGCCCATCGCGCTCGCGAGCGGAGCGATCGGCTACTTCGTCGTCCTCCGCAGCCAGGTCTTTGCCGGCGACACGCTCAGCCACGTCTCATTCACTGGTGCCCTGGCAGCGGCGGCGGCCGGCGTCGATCTGCGCTTCGGCTTGTTCGCCGCCGCGATCGCGGTCGCGCTTCTCCTCGTCCTACTCGGAGACCGGGCGGCGAGTGACGATGTCGCGATCGGGACGACGCTCGCGTGGGTGTTGGGCCTGGGCGCTTTCTTCCTCGACCTCTTCAACCGTTCGAGCCACGGTGGGAACGGGGTCATCGCAGCGCGCACTCTGTTCGGCTCGATCTTCGGACTGAGCGGTGGTCAAGCGCGGCTGGCGGCCGAGATCGGCGTGGGGCTCTTCGTCGTCATGCTGGCGATCGCCAGGCCGCTGCTCGGAGCCACGATCGACTCGAAGGTCGCCTCCGCCCAAGGAATGCCGGTGGCCGCGATCGGAGCTGGATTCCTCGTGCTCGTCGGCGTCGACGCGGCAGAGGCGACGCAGGTGGTCGGCGCGTTGCTCATGCTCGGGCTGATCGCCGTGCCCGCCGGAGCAGCCGTCCGGCTCACGGCGAGTCCCTACCTCGCGCTCACGCTCTCCAGTGTGTTAGCAGTCGCCTCACTCTGGCTCGGGGTCGTCTTCGCGTATGTGATCCCTTCGCTCCCGCCCAGCAGCGCCATCATCGGTGTGGCAGCCGCGATCTATGCGCTCTCGTTCGTCGCGACGTCGTTCACTGCACGGCGGCCATATTGGCCTCGAGGTGCTCGAACGGAGAACGGGTAGAGGGCAAACGTAGACTCGTCGCCATGCGGCGTCTGCTGGTCGCCAACCGAGGGGAGATCGCGCTGCGCGTCTTCCGCGCGTGCCGCGAGGAGGGGATCGAGACGGTCGCGGTCGCCGCACCCGACGACCGCGGAGCGCTTCATGCCGAGTCGGCGGGCGTCCTCGTCCAGATCTCGTCCTATCTCGAACCCGCCGAGCACGTGCGCGCGGCGCGGGAGGCGGATGCGGACGCGGTGCATCCCGGCTACGGCTTCCTGGCGGAGAGCGCGGAGTTCGCCGAGGCGGTGGTCGAGGCGGGGCTGACGTGGGTCGGGCCGCCACCGTCGGCGCTCCGCGCGGGCGGCGACAAGCTCGCGGCGAAGGAGACGGCGCGGGCGGCGGGCGTCCCCGTTCTGCCGAGCGGCACGCCCGAGGAGATCGGCTTCCCGCTCCTCGTGAAGGCCGCCGCCGGCGGCGGCGGGCGCGGGATGCGGGTCGTCCGCGACGCCACCGAGCTCGAGGACGCTCTGGCGGCCGCGCGTCGCGAAGCCGAGGCCGCGTTCGGCGACGACACCGTCTTCTGCGAGCGCTACCTCGAACGCCCGCGCCATGTCGAGATCCAGCTCCTCGCCGACCGGCACGGCAGCGTCGTCGCGCTCGGCGAGCGCGACTGCTCGATCCAGCGCCGCCATCAGAAGGTGCTCGAGGAGTCGCCCTCCCCCGCTCTCGACGCCGAGCTGCGCGAGCGGATGAGCGACGCCGCCGTCGCGTTCGCGCGGGCGATCGGCTACGAGAGCGCCGGCACGGCCGAGTTCGTGCTCGACGGCCGTGACTTCTGGTTCCTCGAGCTCAACGCGCGCATCCAGGTCGAGCATCCCGTGACGGAGCTCGTGACGGGCGTCGACATCGTCCGCGAGCAGCTCCGCATCGCCTCCGGAGCAGCACTGTCCGACTTAGTGACAAATTGTCACTTGCGCGGTCACGCGGTCGAGGTGCGGCTCTATGCGGAGGATCCTCGGACGTTCCTCCCCCAGGCCGGACGGCTCGAGCGTCTGCGGCTGCCGGACGGGATCCGCGTCGACTCGGGCGTGCGGGACGGCGACGTGATCGGCACCGCCTACGACCCGATGATCGCGAAGCTGATCGCCGTCGGCGACACGCGCGACGAGGCGCTCTCGCGGCTCGCGCAGGCGTTGCGCGAGACGGAGATCGAGGGCGTGACGACGAACCTGCCGTTCCTGCGCTGGCTCGTCACCCATCCGCTCGTCCGCGCCGGACGCGTCACGACCGCCTTCCTCACCGAGAATCCACCCCTGACGGAGGCTCCGGCGACTGCCCCCGCCGCGGTGTGGAGCGAGCCGTGGCGGCTGAACCTGCCCGCTCCCCCGTCGCGGCCGGCGCCCGACGCCGACGCGCTGGCCTCGGCCACGGGCGCAGGCGGCCACGAGCAGTCCACGGTCGTCGCGCCGATGCCGGGAACGGTGATCCGGGTGCTCGTCGAGGCCGGCGCCACCGTCTCTGCGCGCCAGCCGCTCGTCGTGCTCGAAGCGATGAAGATGGAGACGCCGCTCGTCTCCCCGTACGACGCTACGGTCCGGGCGGTGCACGTGAGCGAAGGCGACCGGGTCGGCGGAGGGACGGTCCTCGTGGAGCTGGACGAGTAGTGGACGCCGAGCGCTTCGAGGACGCCGGCGCGTTTCTCGCCGCGGCGGAGCCGCTGCTGCTCGCTGACGAGGCGCGGCACAACCTCCTGCTCGGAATCGCGGGGACGATCCGCGACGCGCCCGACCTCTATCCGGAGAACCACCTCGTGCTCGTCCGGGACGGCGACCGTCCGGTGGCTGCGGCGCTGCGCACGCCGCCGTACAACCTCGTGCTCGCCAAGCCCGAGTCGGACGAGGCGCTCGCGGTTCTCCTCGACGCGGTCGCCGGCGAGGATCTTCCCGGCGTCGTCGGCAGCGTCCCCGAGTCGGAGGCGTTCGCCGGCCTCTGGGCTCCACGCGCAGGCGTGACGGCGCGGTTCGGAATGCGGCAGGGCGTCTACGCGCTCGAGCGCGTCGAGCCGCTGCCGCCAGCCGACGGCGCGGCCCGCGTCGCGACGATCGCGGACCGCAAGCTCGTCCTCCGCTGGTGGGTCGCCTTCGGCGAGGAGGTGCTCCACGAGGGCGGGCCCGGGCGCGACCGGGCGGAAGCGACGGTCGACTACCGGCTCTCCTCACCTGCGACCGGGATCCTGCTCTGGGAGGACGAAGCCGAGCCCGTCTCGCTCGCCGGCTGGGGCGGCGCGACGCCGAACGGGATCCGGGTCGGGCCCGTCTACACCCCGCCGGAGCTCCGCGGCCACGGCTACGCGACGGCGGTCACCGCCGAGCTGTCGCGACGGCTGCTCGACAGCGCGCTCGGCCCGGGAGGCCGCCGCTTCTGCTTCCTCTACACCGACCTCGCGAACCCGACCTCGAACGCGATCTACGAGCGAATCGGCTATCGCCGGGTCTGCGAGTCGGCCGAGATCCTCTTCGACCGCCCCGGCTAGAAGAGCTTCTGAAGCTTCATCGCGGCGCCCATGTCGCCCTTGAGCTTCAGCTTGCCGGTCATGTACGCGCTCGTCGGATTCTGCTCGCCCGCGATGATCTTCTCGAAGACCTCCTGCGAGGTGCTGATCGTGCAGTCGGCGGAGTCCTCCATCCCGTCCTCCACCGTCACGGCGCCGTCGGTGACCTTGACCGTCCACTGGCCCGCGCCCTCGATGTCGAAGGCGTAGGAGTTGTTCATCCCGGCCGTCTGACTCGTGTCGGCGCGGGAGGGGAGCCCCTCGAAGAACTCCCGCACGCTCTGTGCCATCTGTCGCTCCTTGTCGGTGTGCGGGGCGAGTCTATGCGCCGCGCCGATACCATCGCGCCCCGTGACCTCCGTGGAGATCGCCCTCCCCGGGCAGGCTTCGGCAGACGCCCTCGCGCTGCCGGTGGCGCAGCCGATCGGCGGCGACGGCGCGGCGATCGTCGAGGAGAAGCTCCACGGCCGGCTCGCGCGCCTGGCCGAGAGCGGCGACCTCCGGGGTGAGCGGGGCGAGGCGCTCCTCCTCCACCTCGACGGCGAGCTGCAGGCGCCGCGCCTCGTGGCGGCCGGAGTCGGAAAGCGCGAGGAGGTCGACGCCGACGCACTGCGGACCGCCGCCGCGGCGACGGCACAGGAGCTTTCCCGCGTCGGCGGGACGCTCGTCTGGCTGCTCGACGAGTCCTTGCCCGTGCCGCTGCCCGAGCAGGCGGCGGCGCTCGTCGAGGGCACGATCCTCGGCGGGTACTCGCCCGGCCGCTGGAAGTCGAAGGACGAGTCGCGCGAGATCGAGCGGATCGTCATCGGGCACGAGGACGAGCCCGAGCTGCGCGCCGCCGTCGAGCGCGCGGCTCTTCTCGCCGAGCGAGCGAACCGCGCGCGCGACCTCGCGAACATGCCGCCGAACGAGCTCACCCCGGCCACGCTCGCGGAGCAGGCCGAGAAGCTCGCCGCCGAGCACGAGCATCTGACGGCCGGCGCGCTCGGGCCGGACGAGATGCGCGAGCTCGGAATGGGCGCTCTCCTCGCCGTCGGCCAGGGCAGCCGCAACGAGCCGCGCCTCGTCGTCCTCCGCTACGACCCGCCGAATCCCGCGAACCCGGACGTCCTGCTCGGGCTCGTCGGCAAGTCGATCACGTTCGATACGGGTGGAATCTCGATCAAGCCGAGCGCGGGAATGCAGGCGATGAAGGGCGACATGTCGGGCGGAGCGGGGACGCTGCACGGGATCGGCGCGCTCGCCGCGCTCGGGACGCCCGTGCGCGCGATCGCCCTGCTCGCGGCCGCGGAGAACATGCCCGGCGGCAACGCGTTCCGGCCCGGCGACATCCTCCACGCGGCGAACGGCAAGACGATCGAGGTGATCAACACCGACGCCGAGGGCCGGCTCGTCCTCGCCGACGCGCTCTGGTACGCGCGGCGCGAGGGCGCGACGCACGTCCTCGACATGGCGACGCTCACCGGCGCGATGGCGCTCGCCCTCGGCGACCTCTACTCCGGAGTCTTCGCGAACGACGAGGAGTGGCTCGAGCGGATCGTCGCAGCCGGCAAGCGCAGCGGCGACCTCGTCTGGCCGTTCCCGCTCCATCCGCGCTACCGCCGCTACATCGACTCGGCCTTCGCCGACATGAAGAACAGCTCGACCCTGCGCGAGGCCTCGCCCGCACTCGCAGCGGAGTTCCTCCACGAGTTCTCCGGCGAAGGGCCTTGGGCGCACGTCGATTGCGCAGGCCCGGCGTTCATCGAGCGGAGCCGCGGGGACTACCTCCGCGTGCCGGGCGGAACGGGCTGGGGCGTTCGCCTGATCGCCGCGCTCGGCGAGTCGTTCGCGTGAACTTCGAGCTCTCCGACGAACAGGAGCTGATCCGCAAGACCGTCCGCGAGTTCGCGGAGTCGAAGGTCGCACCGGTCGCCGAGGAGCTCGACCGCGAGGCCAGGTTCCCGTACGACCTCGTCGCCCAGCTGGGCGAGCTCGGGCTGATGGGGCTACCCGTACCGGAGGAGTACGGGGGCGCCGGCGGCGACACCGTCTCGTACGCGATCGCAATCGAGGAGCTGACGCGGATCGACTCGTCCGTGGCGATCACGGTCGCCGCGCACACGTCACTCGGCACGATGCCGATCCTCCTCTTCGGCAGCGAGGAGCAGAAGCGCGAGTGGCTGCCGCGCCTCGCGTCGGGAGAGGGGCTCGCGGCGTTCGGGCTGACGGAGCCGGACGCCGGGTCGGACGCCGGCGCGACGAGGACGAAGGCGCGGCTCAGCGACGGGCACTGGGTGATCGACGGCTCGAAGATCTTCATCACGAACGCCGGCACCGAGATCAGCCTCTGCGTCTCGATCACCGCGCAGACGGGAGACGGCGAGATCTCCAATCTCATCGTCCCGAACGGGACGCCCGGCTACGAGATCTCGGCGCCGATGCACAAGCTCGGCTGGCACGCATCCGACACGCGCGAGCTGTCGTTCACCTCCTGCACGGTGCCCGAGGAGAATCTCCTCGGCGAGCGCGGGCGCGGCTTCCAGCAGTTCATGGAGATTCTCAACGGCGGCCGGATCTCGGTCGCGGCGATGGGCGTCGGCCTGGCGCAGGGCGCGTACGACCTCGCGCTCGCCTACGCGAAGGAGCGGCGGCAGTTCGGCAAGCCGATCGCGGAGTTCCAGGCGATCCAGTTCCAGCTCGCGGACATGACGACGGAGATCGACGCCGGCCGCCAGCTCGTCTACCGCGCGGCGTGGCTCAAGGATCAGGGCCGCGATTACGCGCTCGCCGCCGCACAGGCGAAGCTCTTCACGGGGATCCTCTCGAACCGAGTCGTCAACTCCGCCCTCCAGATCCACGGTGGCTACGGCTTCATGGAGGAGTTCGCGATCTCGCGGCTCTACCGCGACCAGAAGATCCTCGAGATCGGCGAGGGTACGAACGAGGTGCAGCGGATGGTCATCGCGCGGCATCTCGGCCTGTAGAGACACGGCCGAACCGTCTCCCCCGACCGAGGGAGGAACCTGGTTCCGACGTGTCTGACTCGGACATGTTCCGATGAGCGGGCACAATCCGTCTGTGCTGCCGGTCGTCTTTGCCGCGCTAGCCGCGCTCCTCTTCGTCCAGGCGGTCGTGCGCCTGCGGCGCCGCGGTCGCGCCGACCTCGCGGGCTGGGACAGGATGGCGCTCTTCGCGGCCGGGCTCGGGCTGACGCTGTTCGCGCTCGTCGGCCCGCTCGACAACCTCGCGGACAACAAGCTCCTCTCCGCCCACATGGGCCAGCACGTCCTGATCGGAGATCTCGGGCCGGCGCTGATGATCGCCGCGCTGCGCGGGCCGCTGCTGGTCTTCCTCCTCCCCGCGCCCGTGCTCGCGCCGATCGCGCGCAGCGCACGCGTCCGCGCCGTGCTCGGGACGCTGCTCCGCCCGCGCGTCGCGTTCTCGCTCTGGGCCGCGAACCTCGCGATCTGGCACATCCCATACCTCTACGACGCCGCGCTCGCGCACCAGAGCCTCCACGACTTCGAGCACCTCTGCTGGACGGTCTGCGGGATCCTGGTCTGGACGCTCCTCGTCGACCCCGGCTCGCACAAGCGGCTCAGCGTCGGCGGCCGGGTCGCACTCGCGACCGCGATGTTCGCGGCGGGGCAGATCCTGAGCGACGTCCTTGTCTTCACGTTCACGCCGCTCTATCCCTACTACCACGGCGCCTACGGGATCTCGGCGCTCACAGACCAGCAGCTGTCGGGGATCGTGATGATGGCCGAGCAGCTGCTCACGCTCGGGACGTGCGTCGCGCTGCTCCTGCAGCCGCGCTGGCGGCCGCACCTGCGGCGGCTCGCCGCCGTCGCATGAGTCCTTCGAGCTTCGGCTTCGAGCCGCTCTTCCTCGCGCTCGCCGCCGTTGCCGCGCTCCTCTACTGGCGCGCTGCGCGCGGCGAGACCGTGCCGCGCTGGCGGCTCGCCGCGTTCGCCTCCGGCCTCTTCCTCATCGCGGCCTCGCTCAACTCTCCGCTGGAGAACCTCGCCGCGCACTACCTCCTGCTCATGCACCTGCTCCAGAACGCGCTCATCGCCGACGTCGCACCATTGCTCGTCATGCTCGGCCTGACGCAGCGGATGCGCGGCGACCTGATCCGCCGCGGGATGGGGCGTGTCCGCTCGCGCTGGATCCTCCCGGCCTGGCTCGCCGCCTGGTACCTCACGCACATCGCGCCGTTCTACGACTGGGCGCTGCGCACCGGCTGGGGCCTGAACATCGAGCACGCGATCCTGATCGCCGTCGGCCTCCTCTTCTGGTGGCCGATCGTGAGCGGCCGCCTGAATCCGCCGGCCGGCATCGCCTATCTCGCCGCGGCTTTCGTCGGCTCGGCCTTCCTCGGCCTCGCCTACATCTTCTCGAGCCGGCCGTTCTACGCGTTCTACGAGCATGCGCCGCGGCTGTGGGGGCTGTCTCCGGCGCACGACCAGAACCTCGGCGGGATTCTCATGAACGGAGAGCAGACGCTCGTCTTCCTCCTCACGATCGGCTACTTCGTCTGGCGGCTGCTCGACGAGGAACGGGCGCGCGAGGAAGCGGCCACGGCTCGCTAGCTCCTTGTCTGCGGGCGGTGGTAGCGTCGCGCCGTGCTGTTCAAGCAGTTCCTGAACGACGATCTTGGCTGCGCGTCGTACCTCGTCGGGGACGAGCACGCGGACGTCGCGGTCGTCGTCGATCCGCCGTACGAGGTCGAGCCGGTGCTCGAGGAGGCGACGCGTCGCGGAGTGGAGCTCGTCGGCGTTCTCGAGACGCATACGCACGCCGACCACGTCTCCGGCCATGGCCGCCTCGCGCTCGAACACGGGATTCCCGTCCGCGTGCATTCGGCCGCAGCGGCGGCGTTCGACCACGAGCCGCTCGAAGACGGGACGACGATCGAGCTCGGCGACGTCGTCGTGCAGACGATCCACACGCCCGGCCATCGTCCCGAGCACTGCTGCTTCGCGGTGGTCGACCGCTCGCGGGGCGACGAGCCGTGGCTCGTCCTCACGGGCGACTCGCTCTTCGTCGGCGACGCCGGGCGTCCCGATCTCGCGATCGAGGCGAAAGAGGGAGCGGAGGGCCAGTTCCACAGCCTGCGGCGGCTCGCCGAGCTCGGGGACGGTGTCGAGGTCTTCCCGGGCCACGTCGCGGGCTCTCTCTGCGGCGCGGCGATGAGCTCGCGTGCCTCGACGACCATCGGCTTCGAGCGCCGTTTCAACCCGGCGCTCCAGGGCGAGCTCGGCGACTTCCTCGCCGCCGCGATGGCGCCTCAGCCGCCGCGCCCGCCGAACATGGAGAGGATCGTCGAGCTCAACCGCGGTCCGTTCCTCGGCGCCCAGCCGTCACTGGAGCGGGTCGACGCCGTGCCCGGAGACGCCGTCGTCCTCGACGTCCGGCGCACGGCTGAGTTCGCAGCCGGACACCGGCCGGGCGCCGTGGGGATCCCGATCTCCGGCTCGAGCTTCGCCACGAGGGCGGCGTTCGTCCTGCCCGAGCGGCCTGTCGTCCTCCACGCGGGCGACGAGGCGGAGGCCCGGCAGGCTGCCCGCTCACTCCACGCCGTCGCGATCTTCGGCCTGGCGGGCTGGCAGGAGGGCGGCGGCGACGAGCAGCTCGAGCCGATCTCGCTCGACGAGCTCGAGCGCCTGCTCGCCGACGACGCGGTCGAGCTCCTCGACGTGCGCGAGGCGGACGAGCGGGACGAAGGACACATCCCGGGCTCGCGCCACCTCCCCTACCGCACGGCGCGGGCGGCCGCCGAGGCGGGGCTGCTCGACGGACGCCCGGTCGTGACGATCTGCGAGTCGGGCCCGCGAGCGGCGATCGCGGCGAGCGTCCTCCAGGCGGCCGGAATCGCAGCGCGCCCCGTGCTCGACGGCGGCGTCGCGACCTGGCAGGCCCACGGCGGCGAGCTCGCCTCCTTTCGACGCTGCGGGTCGTAGCTCGCGAGAGCTGCGCTCTCGCTCGCTGGGTGGCGGAACTGCGCGGGCCGGAAGCGCGGTTCCGGCCCGCTCCGTGCTGCTCTTGCTTTCGATGCTCTGGACGACTTGGCTGCCTTGCGCGCTCGCGTGCAGCGGAGGCTGACGCGAGCGCAGTCCGGCCTGCGGCTAAGTCCGCTTCGCTGGCCTTAGTCTCCGGCTCTTCGCCGCTCCGTGGACGAAGCGGACAAGGCGGCGGCGGAACGCCGCGTTCCGACGCCGCGGACTCGCGAGCGGGCGCGCCGAAGGCCCGCACGATCGCGACAGAAGAACGGCCCGAACCTTGCGTCAGCCCAAGAAAGCTTTCAGCACGGAGCCGCGGGAGACCGCGCTCTCCCGCGGCGCAGTTCGATCAAGGGCGAGCGAGTCCGCAGGACTCGCGAGCTAGTCCAGGCGCTCGACCGGGTAGCCCCACTCCCCCATCTGCCGGATCAGCTCGTCGCAGTGGGCGGGGTCGCGCGTGAGCAGCGTCAGCGCGACGCCGGTGTAGCCGATCGGCACTCCCAGCGCCTCGCGGTGGTGCTCCACCTCCACGACGTTGACTCGCTCGGCGGCGAGCAGGTCGAGCAGGTGCGCGAGCTGGCCGGGATGATCCGGGACGCGCGTGCGAACGACGAGATAGCGGCCGCTGAGCGCGAGGCCGCGGCGCATCACCTGCACCATGAGCGAGGCGTCGATGTTGCCGCCGGAGAGGAGCGCGAGCACCGGACCCGATCCGCCGACGCGACCGGCGAGGACAGCCGCGACGCTCACCGCCCCGGCCCCCTCGACGACGAACTTCGTCCGCTCTGCGAGCAGAACGATCGCCTCGGCGATCTGCTCGTCCTCGACGTGGACGATCTCGTCGAGCGTCTCGCCGAGGATCCCCATCGTCAGCTTGCCCGGCTCCTTCACGGCAATGCCGTCGGCGATCGTGAAGCCGGAGCCGCCGGGACGCGTCCCCGCCGCCTGGACTCCGACGATCCTCAGGCCGGGCCGCACGGCGCGCAGGGCGAGGGAGATGCCCGACGCCAAGCCGCCGCCGCCGATCGGGATCACGACCGTCTCGAGCTCGTCGACCTGCTCCGCGATCTCGAGCCCGATCGTCCCCTGTCCCGAGATGATCACGGGATCCTCGAACGGGTGGATCAGCGTGGCGCCGGTGTCCTCGACGTACGCCTTCGCCGCTCGGATCGAGTCCTCGATCGCCGAGCCGGTCAGCTCGACCTCGGCGCCGTAACTTCGCGTTGCGTCGAGCTTCGCCATCGGCGAGTCCTGGGGCATGAAGACTCGCGCGGGAGCGCCCAGCTCGCGCGCTGCCCACGCGACCGCCTGCCCGTGGTTGCCGGCGCTCGCGGCGACGACGCCGGCTGCCAGCCGCTCCGGCTCGAGGGAGGAGAGCTTCGTATAGGCGCCGCGCACCTTGAACGAGCCGGTCCGCTGCAGGTTCTCGGCCTTGAGGAAGACGGAGCGTCCGCTGAGCCGCGAGAACGTCTCCGACGGATAGACGGGCGTGACGCGCGCGACCGGGGCGATCACCTCGCGCGCGGCTTGGATGTCAGCGAGCGTCGGTTCCATCGATCCTGAAGACCTTCTCGAGTATTTCGCGCACGGCTGTCAGCGGGTCGAGCTCGCGCGCCTGCACCTCGGCCAGGAGCCGCCGCAGCTCGGCATCGCCGGAGACGGCCTGCTCGAGATGGCGCCCGGCGCGGCTCGCGGCGACGGCGAACACCTCCCGCGCGAGATTCGCCCGCCGCCGCTCCTCGAGCTCCCCGCTCTGTTCGAGGAACGCGCGATGCTCCTCGATCTTCTCCCAGAGCTCCGGCACGTGCTCGCCGCGCACGGCCTCGGTGAGGACGATCGGCGGATTCCAGTCGCGGCTGCGGTCGAGCCCCAGGATCGAGCGCACCTCGTTGAGCATCGTCTTCGCCGCGGCGTGATCCATCTTGTTGATCGCGATCACGTCGGGGATCTCCATGATCCCGGCCTTCAGCGCCTGCACCGCGTCGCCCGAGCCCGGCATGAGGACGAGCAGGACGGTGTCGGCGATCCCGATGATCTCGACCTCACTCTGCCCCGCGCCGACCGTCTCGAGGAAGACGAGATCCTTCCCCGCCGCGTCGAGGACGAGCAGTGCCTGCAGGGTTGCCTCGGCAAGCCCGCCCAGGTGGCCGCGCGTCCCCATCGAGCGGATGAAGACATCGGGGTCGAGGAAGTGGTCGCTGAGCCGGATCCGGTCGCCGAGCAGCGCACCGTGCGAGAACGGGCTCGAAGGATCGACCGAGACGACGCCGACGGTCCTGCCGGCTTCCCGAACGTGCCGGATCAACGCAGAGGCGAGGCTCGACTTGCCGACGCCCGGCGGGCCGGTGATACCGACCGAGTAGGCGGTGCCGGTGTGCGGATAGACGTCCGCGACGACGCCGTACGCGAGCGGGTCGCCGTCCTCGACGAGGGAGATCGCGCGCGCGAGAGCGCGCCGGTCGCCGTTGCGGACACCGGCGGCGAGAGACTCGCGTGTCCAGTCATCGCGGGTCGGCACCCGCGGAAGGCTAGTTGCCGACCGGGACCGGCGCGGGGTCCGGAACGACCTCGGCTTCAGCCGCCGTCTCGCCGCCGAGGCTTCGCGAAAGCGTCAAGCCGGCGACAGCCGCTACGGCCAATGCGGCGCCCGACGCCCCCCACTCCCACCGAGCTCCGACGCGGTGGAGGACGAGCCCGCCCAGGCCCTCTCCGACACCGACCAAGAGGAAGGTCGCGCTCATCACGAAGGTCAGCGCGCGTCCCCGGAGGAGATCGAAAGTGCCGCGCTGGACGAGGAGCGCGTTGCAGGCGACCGCGCCGCCGTTCCCGATGCCGAGCACGGCGCAGCAGCCGGCGGCGACCCAGACGTTCGGGCTCGCGCCGGCCGCCGCGTAACCGGCCCCCATCAGCGCCAGGCTGCCGCCGTACACGACTGCGACTCCGTACTTCTCGAGCACCGCCGCACTGGCCAAGCTGCCGAGCACGAGGCCGCCGCCGATCGCGCCGTAGAGGAGGCCGTAGCCGAAGTCGCCGGCCGAGAAGGTGTTCTTCGCGAGGAAGATCTCGGAGACGCTCGTGATGCCGGCCCCGAGCGAGGCGATGCCCCAGGCGACGAGCACGGCGAGCATCGAGCGCGACCGCAGCGCGGCCCTGAAGCCGTCGGCGAGGTCGCCCCAATGCCCGCGCGAGAGCGCGCGCTCGCTCTGCAGGAGACGTGGCGGGATCCGGACGACGAGCAGGATCGACACTACGAACGAGGCCGCGTTGATGCCGTAGGCGGCCGACGGGCCGGCCGCCGCGGTAAGGAGGCCGCCGACGACGGGGCCGATCGTCCAGCTGACGTTCTCCACGGTCTGGAGGAGCGCGTTCGCCTGCGGCAGCTCCTCCTCCGGCACGAGATTCGGCACGCCCGCATAGACCGCGGGACGGAAGAAGCCGGTCGCGAGGCCCGCGACGAGCGCGAGGCCGACGACCGTCGCGGCGTTCCCGGCAAACGGCAGCGCGATGAAGACGCCGACCCGCAGTGCGTCGGCCGCGAGCATGAGCGAGCGGCGCTCGAGCCGGTCGAGCAGCGGGCCGAGCAGGAGCCCGACGACGATCGTCGGCAGGAACTCGACGACGAGCACGGCGCCGACCCAGAGCCCGGAGTTCGTCCTGTCCTTGACGTCGATCGCCAGCGCGACGGCCGCGAGCAGCGTGCCGGCGCTCGACCCGAGCGTGGCGAAGAAGAGATTCCGGAACCCCGCGAGCCGAAGCGGGGAGAGCTGGGACGCGCTGAGCCTCACGAGCGTGCGCCCGAAGCTACCACCCGGATCAGCCGTTTACGAGACGCCCGAAAGGACGTGTCCGAGCGCGGCGGCGAAGAGCTCGTTCTCCTCCGGCGTGCCGACGCTGATGCGGATCCCCTCGGGAGCGCCGAAGCCGTCGAGCGGCCGGACGATGACGCCTTCCCGCAGCAGCCGCTCGAACATCTCGCGGCCCGCGCCGACGTCGACGAAGAGGAAATTCCCGCGGGCTGGCTCGACGGGATCCAAGCCGTGGGCGCGCAGGATCTCCGCGAGGCGGTTGCGCCCCGTCGCATTGAGCTCGCGCCGTCGAGCGATCTCGGCGGCGTCGTCCAGGCTTGCGAGCGCCGCGTCTTGCGCGGTCGCGGTCACGTCGAACGCGCGCCGAACCTTCGACGTCGCCGTCACGACGTCGGCGGGGGCGACAGCCCAGCCGACGCGCAGACCCGCGAGGCCGTAGATCTTGGAGAAGGTGCGCAGGACGACGATGCGCCGGCCGTCGCGGAACAGGCCGATCGCGTCGGCGTAATCCGGGTCGTCGATGTACTCGAAGTACGCCTGGTCGACGACGCAGAGGACGTGCTCGGGCAGGCGGTCGAGAAACGACAGCAGCTCCTCACGGCCGTTCGCGGTCCCGGTCGGGTTGTTCGGATGGCAGACGTAGACGAGCTTCGTCCGCGGTCCGATCGCGTCGAGCAGGCCGTCGAGGTCGTACGTGTGCCGGCGCAGCGGCACGCGGCGCGCCTCGGCGCCGAGCTTCGCCGCATCGAGCACGTAGCTCGGGAACGACGGCCAGCCACAGACGATGTCGTCGCCCGGATCGAGGGTCGCCTGCGAGAGCAGGTCGATGATCCCGTCCGCCCCCGCGCCGACGATCAGCTCCTCGAACGCGACGCCCGCGCGCTCGGCGAGCGCCGCTCGCAGCGCCCAGACGCCGCCGTCGGGATAACGATTCAGCTCGTGCGCGCCGCGCTCCATCGCCTCGATCGCAGCCGGGAAGGGTGGGAACGGCCCCTCGTTCGACGCGAGCTTGATCACGCGCTCGAGCCCGAGCTCGCGCTGCACCTCCTCGACGGGCTTCCCCGGCTCGTACGGAACGAGATCGGCGATCGAGTCGCGGAAGAGGCTCAAGCCTTGCCGCGCCCGAACGGAAGCTTGCGGCCCATCTTCTTCGCCTGCTTGCGGGCGACTTTCTTCCCCAGCTTCAGCGTCAGCCAGCCGACGATCGCGTTGCGCCTGTTCACGATGGTCATACGGGCGAGGCTAACGGATGGCAGCGCAGGGAAGAGCCGCCCTGCGGGCGGCGGCCCTTCCGAGGAACGGTCCCGAGTCGTCCGCGGGCGGCGCTCGACTCGGGACCGGGGACGAGGATGTCCTCTGTCAGTTTCGCCGCGGAGTCGCGGCCCGCGCCGGCTTCCGCCGCCCGTTTTACCGAGCGCTTACGCCGGCGTCTTGGCGCGTGGCTTGCGATTCGGGATGTGGATCGCGCGCCCCAGCGCGACAAGCCCTGCTTCCTTGATCGCCTCGGACAGCGTCGGATGCGGAGCGATCCCGTCGGCGACGGTCTCGACGGTCGATTCCGCGTCGATCGCGACGACGCCCGCCTCGACCATGTCGGTCACGTGCGGGCCGACCATGACGAGCCCGAGCAGCTCCCCGTAGCGCGTCTCGTGGATCGACTTGACCCAGCCGACCGTCTCGTCCTGCATCACGGCACGGGCGTTCGCGATCCACGGGAACTGCCCGACCGCGACGTCGTCGCCGTACTGCTCCCGCGCCTCGGCCTCGGTCAGGCCAACGGACGCGATCTCCGGCTCGGTGTAGATCGGACGCGGCACGGCGCGTGCGTCGACCGTCGCCTCGTGTCCGGTCGCGTTCTCGGCTGCGACCTCTCCCTCGCGGAAAGCGGTGTGCGCGAGCTGCCAGTAGCCGGCGCAGTCGCCGACCGCGTAGATGTGTGGGACGCTCGTCCGGCGATGGTCGTCCGTCGCGATCCCGGCGCGCTTGTCGAACTCGACGCCGGCCGCCTCGAGCCCAAGCCCCTCGACCAGGGGGCCGCGCCCGACGGAGACGAGCATCAGGTCGGCCTGAACGGTCTCGCCGTCCCCGTAGTGCACGGTGAGCTGGGAGCCGTCGTCCTCGACCTTCGTGCATTGCTTGCCGAGCTGGAGGGAGATGCCGCGCTTGCCGAACTGCTTCGCGAGCTCCTTGGCCGCGTCCGCGTCCTCCTGCGGGATGAGCGACTCGAGCATCTCGACGATCGTCACCTCGGAACCGAAGCGATTGAAGATCGAGGCGAACTCGCAACCGATGATGCCGCCGCCGAGAATGACGAGCCGCTTCGGCACGGACTCCTGCGCGAGCAGGCCCGTCGAGTCGACGCAGCGCGGCGAGTCGAGGCCCTCGATCGGCGGCCGGAGCGGGAAGGATCCCGTGGCGACGATCGCGGAGCGGAACGTGACGTCCTCCCCGCCCTCGACGGCGATCGTGTTCGCGTCCTTGAACGTGCCGGCGCCCTTGACCCACTCGACGCCGTTCGCCTTGAAGAGGCCCGCGACGCCCGTCGTCATCTGCTTGACGACGCCGGCCTTCCAGGCGTTCGAGGCCGCGAAGTCGAGCTTCGCCTTCCCGACGTCGACACCGAACTTCGCGAAGCTCTCCTCCGCTTCCTTGAGCGCGAACGCGGTCTGCACCCAGGCCTTCGTCGGGATGCACCCGACGCGCAGGCAGGTGCCCCCGAGCTCGGTCTCCTTCTCGATGCAGGCGACCTTCGCGCCGAGCTGCGCGGCGCGGATCGCAGCGGTGTACCCGCCGGGGCCGCCTCCGAGGACGGCAACGTCAACGTCCATCTTCTGAGCGTAGCGAGAGCATCGCTCTCGCTACACGGTGAACGAACTCCACCGAGCTCGCGCGCTCGTCCCGTCGCGCTTCCTCACCGTGGAAGCAAGGAGCGGCCAAAGGCCGGAGGCTAAGACGCCCGCGTTAGCGGCGACTTAGCCGCAGGCCGAACTGCGCTCGCGCCGGCCTCAGCCGCGCGCGAGCGCACAAGGCAGCCATCCCGTCCGGAGCACCAACAGCAGAGTCAGCACGGAGCGCGCCGGAACCACGCTTCCGGCGCGCGGAGTTCCTTCTCCAGCGAGCGAAGCCGCAGGCTTCGCGAGCTAGAGCTCCGCGACCATCGTCACGGTTCCGTCCTCGCGGCCGTGCTCGCGGAAGCCGTGCTTCTCGTAGAAGCCCGTCTGGCCCGGCTCGGCGCTGAGGCTGACGCGGGTGAAGCCGTCGGCGCGTGCGCGGTCGAGCAACGCCTCCAGGAGCTCGCCGCCGGTGCCGTGGCCGCGATGGCTCGGGACGACGGCGATCGTCAGCTCCGGCGTCCCTTCGTCGACGAACCCGAAACCCGGCGCGGCGGCCGGGAAGAGCCTGTACCACGCCGCGCCGAAGACGTTGGGCCCGGTGAAGGCGATCACGCCGGCGTCGCCGCGGCGGCCCCAGTTCTGGACGTAGCGGAAGACCGGAAGGTCGGGATCCTGCGCGATCCGCCAGTGGTAGGCGTGGCGGAGCATGTCGCGGAGGAAGCGCGCGTCCTGCCTGCCGATCGGCCGCAGCACGGCTAGCTCCGCAGCTCCTGCGCGAGCTGGATCCGGTTCCCGTCCGGGTCGTACACGTCGAGCAGGCGGATCTCGCCCTGCAGCTCGACGACGATCCCGACCTCGACTCCCGCGTCGCGGAGCCGGTCCGCCTCGGCCTTCAGATCGTCGACGTCGACATGCGCGACGCCGCTGTCGTCGGGCTCGCCCTCCGCGAGGCCGATCTCCATCTCGCCGCGCCGCAGGTTCGCCCAGCGTTCCCCGGGGTCGACTTCGAGCTCCTCGAAGCCGAGCTGCTCGCGGTAGAAGCGACGCCCCTGCTCGAGGTCGCGGACGTGGTACCAGACGGTGGGAGCCACTTCGAATCCCTAGAGCGCGAGCCCCGGATCCTCGAGGCTCTCCTTCAGGGTCTGGAGGAAGGCGGCCGCCGGCGCGCCGTCCACCGCGCGGTGGTCGAACGTCGCCGTGAGCGTGACCATCGGCCGGACGGTCGGCATGCCGTCGACCGAGACGACGCGATCCTCGGTCGCGCCGACGGCGACGATCGCGGCCTGCGGCGGGTTGAGAACGGCGGTGAAGCTCTCGACGGCGTACATGCCGAGGTTCGAGATCGTGAACGTGCCACCCTCGAGATCCTCGGCCCGCAGCTTGTTGTCGCGCGCGCGGCCGACGAGGTCTGCCCGTACGGCGGCGATCTCGGCGAGCGTGAGGCGCTCGGCAGCGCGGACGACGGGGACGACGAGCCCTTGCGGCGCCGCGACGGCGATGCCGACGTTCGCGCTCGGGTGGAGAAGGATCGCCTCCTCCGTGAACTCGGCGTTCACCTCGCGATGCCGCACGAGCGTTCGCGCGCAGACCTTCGTGAGGACGTCGGTCACGGTCACGCGGACATCGGGATCGCGCTCCCGCACCTTCGCGACCAGCGCGTTCGCGCGTGTCATGTCGGCCGAGGCCTGGAGCTGGAAGACCGGGATCTGCCACGCCGCGGCCAGGCGGCGCGCGATCGTCTTGCGGATGTTCGTCAGCGGCACCCGCTGCACCTCGCCCGCCGAAAAGACGGTTTGTGACAATTTGTCACTAGCGATTTTTGGCGCGCCGGCTTCGGCGCGCTCGACGTCCTCGGCGACGATGCGCCCCTCCGGTCCCGTGCCGCGAATCGCCGCAAGATCGATGCCGCGCTCGCGCGCGAGCCGCCTGGCAAGCGGGGACGCCTTGACCCGCCCGTTGGACGTTGCCGGCGGTTCCTCCGTCACCGATGCAGGCTCAGGAACTTCAGGCAACGCTTGTGACAATTTGTCACTTGCGGGTTTGGCGCTTGCGGGTTTGGCGCTCGCGACTGCGACCTCCGGGACGTCCTCACCCGCCGCGCCGATGAAGGCGACGGTCTGGCCGACGGGAACCTCTCCCTGCGGCACCGCGATCTTGAGGAGGACGCCGCTCGCCTCCGCCTCGACCTCCTGCGTCACCTTGTCGGTATCGAGCTCGAAAAGCGGTTCGCCCTTCTCCACCGCCTCGCCTTCGGACTTGAGCCAGCGGACGATCGTGCCCGACTCCATACCCTGGCCGAGCCGCGGGAGGATGACCTCGGTCGCCATCGTTATCCCTTTCCCACCGTCCGCTTGATCGCCGCGAGCACGTCCGCTGCGTGCGGCACGACGAAGTTCTCCATCACCGGCGCGAACGGAAGCGGCGTGAACTTCGCGCCGACGCGCTCGATCGGCGCGTCGAGCCAGTCGAACGCCTGGTACTGGAGAACGGCGGCGACCTCCGCGCCGAAGCCCATCCGCGTCACGGCCTCGTGCGCGACGACTGCGCGGTTCGTCTTCTTCACGGAGGCCACGAGCGTCTCCTCGTCGAGCGGTTGCAGCGTCCGTGGATCGACGACCTCGACCGAGATGCCTTCGCCCTCGGCCTCCTCCGCCGCCTCGAGCGACTCGTGGACGAGCCGTCCGGTCGCGATCACGGTCACGTCCTCGCCTTCGCGATGGACACGCGCACGCCCGAGCGGGATCGGCTCGATCTCCTCCGGCACGTTGCCCTTGATCGGGTAGAGCGTCCGGTGCTCGAAGAACACGACGGGGTTGTCGTCGTAGATCGACGACCAGAGGAGCCCGCGCACGTCCTCCGGCGTCGAGGCGAACACGACCTTGAGCCCCGGGATGTGGACGAACCACGCCTCGAGCTGCTGGGCGTGCTGCGCGCCCGGCGACCAGCCGGCGCCGCCCTGCGTGCGGAAGACGACGGGGACGCTGATCTGCCCGCCCGACATGTAGCGGTGCTTCGCCGCCTGGTTCACGACCTGCTCCGCGGCGAGCGTCATGAAGTCCTCGTACATGATCTCCGCCACCGGACGCATCCCCTGCATCGCGGCGCCGATCGCCGCGCCGGCGAGCGCCATCTCGGAGATCGGGGTGTTGCGGACGCGCTCCGGCCCGAACTCGTCGAGGAGCCCGGCCGTCACCCCCATCGAGCCGCCCATCTCGGCGATGTCCTCGCCCATGACGAACACGTCGTCGTCGGAGCGCATCGCCTGGACGAGCGCGTCGCGGACGGCTTCCCGGTAGGTGAGCTCAGGCATCCTGAGGTTCCTGACTCGTCGCTGGGGAGCCGTACAAGCGAGCGAGGTGAGGACAGTACGCCTGGTACGGCCGAGCCGAGCGAGCGCGGTACGGCGCTGCCAGCGGCGAGAGCGCGCTGCGGAGGCCGGCTCCGCCGGCCGGGAGCAGTGCGCGGTCAGGGGCCTCAGGCATAAACGTTCTTTAGGGCGTCTTCGGGCGCCGGCTCGGTCGCGTTCTTCGCGAACTCGACGGCGGCCTCGACGATCTCCGTCACCTCGGCGTCGAGCTCGGCGAAGTCATCGTCCGAGATCTCGACCTTCGCGCGGAGCAGCTCGACCGGGTCGCGGGTCTCGCGCAGCACGCGCGCCTCGTCCCTGTCCCGATAGACCTGCGGATCTCCGATGTAGTGGCCGGAGAAGCGCACGGTGTCCAGATGGACGAAGACCGGGCCGTCGCCTCCGCGGGCATGGTCTAGCGCCTTCCGCGCAGTCTTGTAGACGGCCTCCACGTCCTGACCGTCCGCCTTCACGGCCTTCATCCCGAAGGCCTTCGCACGCTCGGAGAGGTCGCGGATCGGCGAATGCTGGCTCTCGGGCGTCGACTCGGCCCACTTGTTGTCCTCGAGGACGAACACGGCGGGAACCTGCCAGAGCTGGGCGAGGTTGAGCGCCTCGTGGAACGTGCCGATGTTCGTCGCGCCGTCCCCGAAGAAGGCGACTGCGACGCGCGGCTCGCCGCGCATCTTGAAGGCGAGCGCGGCGCCGGTGATCTGGGGCAACCCGCCGCCGATGACGGCGTTCGCGCCGAGATTGCCGCGCTCGACGTCGTAGAGATGCATTGACCCGCCGTAGCCGTGCGAGCAGCCCTCCTGCTTGCCGTACAGCTCGGCCATCAGCTCGTTCGGATGCGTCCCCTTCGCGAGCGTATGCCCGTGCGCACGGTGCGTCGAGGCGATCACGTCTCCGTCCTCGAGGGCCCGGCACACTCCGACGGCGCACGCCTCCTGGCCGATCGCGACATGGAGGAAGCCGGGCAGGTCGCCGGCCCGGAAGCGCTCCTCGACCTTCTCCTCGAAGCGGCGGATGAGCAGCATCTCGCGCAGCACGTCGCCGAGATCCGCCTTCGCGAGGCTCGCTCGATGCTCCACCTTCGCCACCGGCCGGAGTGTACGGTTCCGCCGTGCCGCTGGTCGAACGCTGGAATCACATCGAAAGCGGCCTGGATCCAAGCTGGGGAGACGCGGTTCTGACCCTCGCGATTCAGGACGACACGGCGCGATCCCGCGCGGCTGCGCTGCTCGGACCGGCGGGGCCGGGCCTCTCCGGAAGCGAGATTCGCTTCTTCGTCACGCGCTCCGGGCACGGGATCGGACCCGAAGCAGCCCGGCGACTGTTGGGACGCATCGACGCCGAAACGATCATCGGACGCCTCGAGCTCGTCACCGTGGACGAAGCGCAGGCGCCGGCGGTCGTGGCGCGGCCGACGCTCGCAGCGGAGTGGGACGCCGCGCTCGAGGTGCTTCCCGCAGACTGGAGCGACCTCGTCGTCGAGCTGGAGCTCGAATCGAGCGCCGACGTCGACCGGGGCGCCGTCCTCTGCGCCCCGCTCAACCCCATCCAGACGACTGGAAGTCCCGGCTTCCGCTTCCGCTGCGCGAGCACGCGCGGCTATGGCGCGTCGGCCGGCATGGTCGGCCGCTGCCTCGGCCGCCTCGACGATGGCGAGATCCGCGGCCACGTCGCGATCACGCGCGTCCTCAGCGACGTCCATCCGGTCGGCACGCAGGGCGCCGTCTTCCTCGCCGGCCGCCGTCCGGCCTGATGCCCGGCCTGACGGACGCGACGAAGCGGGTCGCCGACCACGCGCGCTCGATCGTCCAGCTCGAGCTGCGGCTCGCGACCGCCGAGGTCAAGCGGAAGCTGGTCGCTCTCGGAGCCGGGATCGGCCTGACCGTTGCTGCCGGCGTAATCGGCTTCTTCGGGCTCGTCTTCGGCCTCGCTGCCGGCGCAGCGGCATTGACGCTCGTCCTGTCGGTCTGGCTTGCGCTGCTCGCGATCTGCGGTGGGCTTCTCCTCTTCGCCGGGCTGCTGGCGATGATCGGCATCCGCCTCTTGCGCCGGGGTGCGAAGCCCGTCCCCGAGCAGGCGATCGAGGAGGCGCAGCTGACGAGGGAGGCGCTGCAGGATGGCGACGGAGCCTGACCTCCGGCAGGAGCTCGCGGAGGAGCGGCGCGAGCTGAAGGAGGCGGTCGCGTCGTTGCGCGCCGAGCTCGACCGCGCCACGGAGCGCGGCAAGAAGGTCGGCACGATCGTCGGCGCCGCCACGGGGGCCGCGCTCGCGACGCGGCTGCTGTTCCGCCTGCTCCGCCGGCGCTAGGCGCGCAGCACGGCGCCGAAGCTCTTCCCCAGCGCAGCCGCGATGGCCTCGCGCACCGGAGCGACGTCCTCGTCGGTGAGCGTCCGCTCCGCCGAGCCGAACGACAGCCGGAAGGCGAGCGACCGCTTCCCCTCGCCGGCCTGCGGCCCGCGGTACTCGTCGAAGACCGCGACCTCGCGCAGGATCTCCCCGCCCGCAGCGCGGATCGCGGCGACGAGCTCCGCGCTCGGAGTGTCCTCGTCGACGACGAAGGCCAGGTCCTGCCGGAGCTCCGGATAGGGGCTGACCTCCTCGAAGCGCGCGGTCGCCGGCGCGGCCGCGGCGAGAGCGTCGAGGTCGAGCTCGAACGCGCCCCAGACGCCCTCGAGCTCCGCCGGATGGAGCTCCCCCACCCAGCCTTCGGCGGTGCGCGCCGCCTTGCCCGGATGGAGGAACGGCTCGTTCGCGCGCTCAAACGCGGGCTCGATCCCAAGCGTCGCGTAGATCTGCTCCACGGCCCACTTCGCCTGCGCGAAGCCACCGTCGACGACTCCCGCGACATGCCACGGCTCGCGCTCACGCTCCGGATACGTGCGGGCGATCTCGAAGAGCGCGACGCTCTCGACATCCACGGCACGGTTCGTGCGCGCGGCCTCGACGACGCTCGGCAGCAGCGTCTCGCGCAACGCGCCGAGCTCCGCGGAGATCGGCTCCGGGAGAACGATCGCGCCCGACGGAACGAGTGACGGCGTGTACGCCTCCGACCAGCCGCAGCCGACGAGCGCGTCCTCGATCGCGCGCCGCAGCCGCTGCCAGCGCGTCAGATGCCCGAACATCGCCTCGCGGCGCGGCAAGGTGAACGGGATCGCCGCCATCTCGAACCGTGCGACCTCCTCGATGAGGTCGATCTCGCGCGATACGTCGCGCGCCCGCCACGTCGGCACGCGGAAGCCGTCCTTCTCCTTCGTGAAGCCGAGCCGCTCGAGGATCTCGTCCTGCCGCGCCGCAGCGACCTCGAGCCCGAGCACCTCGTTTGCCCGCTCCGGGCGGAGCGGCACGAGGGCCGGCTGCGGCAGCTCGCCCTGCACGTCCGCGGCAGCGGTCCAGCGCGCGCCGGCGAGCTCGACGATCAGCTGCGTCGCGAGCACCGCTGCCGGGCCGGCGAGATACGGGTCGACGCCCTTCTCCCAGCGGTTCGACCCCTCGGTGCGCAGGCCGAGGCGCTCCGAGCTCTGGAGGATGCCGACCGGCTCGAAGTTCGCAGCCTCGAGCAGGACGCTCGTCGTGGCCTCCGAGACCTCTGTCTCCTCGCCGCCCATGATCCCGGCGAGGGCGACCGAGCGCTTCCCGTCGGCGATCATCAGGTCGTCCTTCGTCAGCCGGCGGAGCGTGCCGTCGAGCGTCCGCAGCTCCTCCCCCTTCTTCGCGCGCCGGACGACGATCCGTCCTCCCTCGAGCCCGCCGAAGTCGAAGGCGTGAAGAGGGTTCCCGAGCGCGAGCATCACGTAGTTCGTGACGTCGACGACGTTGGAGATCGAACGGACGCCTGCGTCGCGCAGGCGAGCCTTGAGCCAGAGCGGCGACTCGGCGATCGTCACCTCGCGGAAGAGCCGGCCGACGTAACGGGGGCAGCCGGCGGAGTCGTCGATCTCGATCTCGACCTTCTCCTCGGCACCGCCCGGCGGATCCGTGCCGGGCAGCGGCAGCAGCTCGCCGCCCAGCAGCGCGGCCACCTCGCGCGCGATGCCGTAGACGGAGAGGAGATCGACGCGGTTCCCGGTCGGGTCGACGTCGAGGATCTCCTCGACGAGCGGCAACGCGTCCGCGAGCGGCGAGCCCGGTTCGAGGCCGTCGTCGAGGACCAAGATCCCGCTGTGGTCCGTGCCGAGCTCGACCTCGTCCTCGGCGAGGATCATCCCCTCGGACATCGCGCCGCGCAGCTCGCGCCGCTCGAGCGTCGGGCCGTTCGGAAGCGTCGCCCCGGGCAGCGCGACCGCGACGGTCGCTCCGGCGCCGAAATTCCACGCGCCGCAGACGATCTGAGACGGCTCGCCCCGGCCGACGTCCACCTTGCAGAGCTGCAGCCGGTCGGCGTTCGGATGCTTGTCGGCCTCGAGGACGCGCCCGACGACGAAGAGCGTCGTGTCCGCCGGCCCGCGGCGCTCGATCGTCGGCACCTCTGCGGTCGAGATCGTCAGCGCTTCGGCGATCGCCGCCGCGTCCGCGTCGACGCGGACGTACTCGCGCAGCCAGCTGAGCGGCACCCTCACCGGAACTGCCTCAGGAAACGGAGGTCGTTCTCCCAGAACGGCCGCAGAACGGGAACGTCGTAGCGGAGCTGCGCCGCCCGCTCGAGACCGAGGCCGAAGGCGAATCCTCCCCACTCCTCCGGGTCCAAGCCGACGTTCGCGAGCACCTGCGGGTCGACCATCCCGGAGCCGCCGATCTCGATCCAGCCCGACCACTTGCATGTCGCGCAGCCGCTGCCGCCGCAGACGCCGCACGAGACGTCCGGCTCCATCGACGGTTCTGTGAACGGGAAGTAGTGCGTGCGGAAGCGCACCTCGCGCTCCTCGCCGAAGAGCGCGCGCATCACATGCCGGAGAGTCCCCTTCAGATCGGCGAGCGTGATGCCGCGGTCGATCGCGAGCCCCTCGAACTGGTGGAAGATCGGGAAGTGCGTCGGGTCGATCGCGTCGCGGCGATACGTCCGGCCGATCGAGACCATGTAGACCGGCGGCGGCTTCTCCTCGAGGATGCGGATCTGCGAGGGCGAGGTCTCCGTCCGCAGGACGTGGTCGGCGTCGAGGTAGAAGGTGGCCCGCCGCGACCGCGCGGGATGCCAGGCCGGGAACGCGAGCTTGTCGAAGTTGTACTCGACCGTCTCGATCTCCCGGTCCTCGCGAATCTCGTAGCCGAGGCCGATGAACGCGTCCTCGACGTCGCGGCGGATGAGCGTCGTCGGATGGAGCGTCCCGCGCGGCCGGACACGGATGTCGCCGAGCAGCTCCGCCGGCAGCGTCACGTCGACGCGCTCGGTCGAGAGCCGCGCGGAAAGCTCGGCGCGCTCGAGCTCCTCCTGCCGCGCGGCGAACGCAGTCTCGAGCGCCTCGCGGATGGCGTTGAGCGCCATACCCGTCTCCCGGTCGCGCACTTCGCGCAGCGCGAGCTTCAACTCGCTGCTGCGACCGAGGTAGCGGACGCGCGCATCGTCGAGCTCTGCGAGCGTGCCCGCAGCCGCTGCGGCGGCGAGAGCGTCCTTCTGGAGGGCCTCCGGCTCCACGGCGGCGACTGTATCCATACGATCGCGGATGTGAGCGAGTACGACGTCTGGGCGCCCGACTACGACGACTGGGCGGCGGAGATGACGGAGGACGTGCCGTTCTACGTCGACCTCGCACGGAGTGCCGCGGAGCCGATCGTCGAGCTCGGTGTCGGCACTGGGCGGGTTGCGATCCCGATCGCGCGCGAGACCGGCAAGCGGGTGATCGGCATCGACCGCTCTCCGGCGATGCTCGCGATCGGACGGGAGCGCGCGGGCGATCTCCCGATCGAGTTCCGCGAGGGCGATTTCCGCGACTTCACGGTCGAGGAGCCGGTCGACCTCGTCATCTGCCCGTTCCGCGCGCTCATGCACACGCCGACGTGGCAGGACAAGCGGCGCGTCTTCGAGTCCGTCGCCGCGGCGCTGAAGCCCGGCGGCCGCTTCGCGTGGAACGTATTCGTCTTCAGCCCGTTCATCGCGGCTCGGCTCCACGGCCAGAAGCAGATGCGCGGATCCGACCTCTGGGAGATCGTCCGCCACGTTCCTGCCGACAACCGAATCGATCTCGAACGCGGCCGCGCCGACCGCGCCGACGGGATGGTCCAGCTGTGGTGGGCGACGAAATCCGAATGGGAAGGCCTGCTCGACGCCGCCGGGCTGGAGGTCGAGGCCCTCTACGGGTGGTTCGACCGGCGTCCGTTCGACGAGGAGTCGCTCGAGTTCGTCTACGTCGCGCGCAGGCCCTGAGCGACTACGACCCCATCGCGCACCTCTACGACCCGTGGAGCGCGAGCGTCGTCGAGGACATCTCCTTCTACGTCGACGAGGCGCTCGCCGCGGGCGACGAGCCGATCGTGGAGCTCGGCGTCGGCACGGGACGGATCGCCATCCCGACCGCGCTCGCCGGCATCCACGTGATCGGAGTCGACTCGTCGGCCGAGATGCTCGCCGTCTGCGCGAAGCGGGCGGAAGAGGCGGGCGTCGGCGGACGGCTCGACCTGCGGCTCGGCGACCTGCGCCGGCCGCCGGTCGACGAGCGCGTGCCGCTCGTAACCTGTCCCTTCCGCGCCTATCTCCACCTGCGGGACGACGCCGAGCGGCTCGAGGCACTCGGAGCAGCTCGCAACTTGCTCCGGCCGGGCGGGAAGCTCGTCTTCGACGTGTTCACGCCGTCGCGCGAGGACATCGAGGAGACGCACGGCCGCTGGATCGAGCGCGAGCCCGGAATCGACGAGCGCGCCGACTGGGATCTCGACGCGCAGACGCTCACGCTGTCGGTGCGCGGGCGGGCGGGCGAATCGACGATGACGCTGTGGTGGGTCGCGCCTGCGCGCTGGCATTGGCTGCTCGCCGAGGCGGGGCTCGAGGTGCTCGAGTGCTTCGGCTGGTTCGACCGGCGACCCTTCTCCGGGGGCGAGGACAGCGTCTGGATCGCGGCGCGAAAGGATCCGCGCAAATTGCGACAAAATCGTTGACGGGGGGCCTTGATCCGGTGTCGGCGATCCCCTAGGTTCTCTCTTGCGCCGAGCACGGAGCGCAAGTAGGTCGAATCCTCGACCGAGCGGTCAAACGGTAAGGGAGCAATCCTAAGTCGGAAGGCCGGTTGGACGAGGGGGACGAAAGCGAAACCGGCTCGGCGAATTTTTTTGGTCCGGCCCCGGCAGGGGCCGGACTTTTTTGTTGTTCGGAGACGACCTCGAGTCAGCCGCTGCGAGCCAGCTCGTAGAGCGCGATCGCGCCTGCCATGGCGACGTTGAGGGACTCGCCGCCGCCGGCCTGCGGGATCGACACTCGCTCGGCGCAGCGCGCGAGCACGTCCTCCGGCAGGCCCTCCCGCTCCGCGCCGAGCACGAGCACGACGTCGCCGGCGGCCGCGAGCTCCGGGAGCGAGGTGCCACCGTGCGCGACCAAGGCGACACGACGCCCGGAAGGCTCGTCGAAGCCCGAGAGCGGGACGCGGAAGACCGAGCCCATCGACGCACGCAAGGCCTTCGGGCCGGTCGGATCGGCGCAGCCGTCCGAGAGCGCGATGCCGGCGCCGAACGCGTCGGCGGCGCGCACGAGCGTCCCCACGTTTCCGGGATCGGCGACGTGCCACAGCGCAAGTGTCCGAGGTCGCGTTCCCTTCGGGAGTCCCTCCCGATGAAAGATCGCGACGACCCGCGGCGGATGCGCGAGCGATGAGACCTCCGCCAGGAGCTCCGCCTCGACGTCCTCTCCGGCGACGAGAACGTCGGTGGGCTCGAGGCCGGCGGCGAGGCCGGCCTCGACGAGATCTTCGCCTTCGACCGCGAACAGCCCGAGCTTGTCCCGCCAGCGCCGGTCGTGGAGCTTGCGGAGCAGCTTGAGCCGCTCGTTGTCGCGCGAGGTGATCAGCTGCCGAGCGCGGACTTGGCCTTGTCCGCGATCGCGCCGAACGCAGCGGGATCGCTGACGGCGAGGTCGGCGAGCACCTTGCGGTCGAGCTCGATCCCCGCCTTCGTGCACCCGTGGACGAACTGGTTGTACGAGAGCCCGTTGGCGCGCGCAGCGGCGTTGATCCGCGTGATCCAGAGCTTGCGGAACTCCCGCTTGCGCACCTTCCGGTCGCGGTAGGCGTAGGTGAGCGAGTGCTCGACCTGCTCCTTCGCGTAGCGGTAGTGCGTGCTCTTACGGCCCCAGTAGCCCTTCGCCTGCTCGAGAACCTTGCGGCGCTTCTTCTGCGCGTGGACGGAACGCTTGACCCTGGGCATCTACTTCAACCCCAGCATCTTCTTGATCTCTCTCCGGTCGGCGCGCGTGGCCTCGCGGACCTTGCGGAAGCCGCGCTTACGCTTCGACGACTTCTTCTCCAGGTTGTGGCTGCGCATCGCCGGCCGGCGCAGGATCTTGCCCCCCGCCGTCACCTTGAACCGCTTCTTCGCTGAGCTGCGCGTTTTCGTCTTCGGCATTTCGTTTCACTCCTGCGTTTTTCGTCGGGCCCAGCAGCATCACCATGTTCCGGCCGTCGAGGAGGGGCTGGGACTCGATCATCCCGATCTCCTTGACGTCGTCGGCGAGGCGGAGGAGCAGGTCGCGGCCACGTTCCGGATGGGTCGTCTCGCGCCCCCGGAACATGATCGTGACCTTCACCTTCGCGCGCTGGTTGAGGAATCGCTCGACGTGCCCCTTCTTGGTGTTGTAGTCGTGGATGCCGATCTTCGGCCGGAGCTTGATCTCCTTGACCTGGATCTGGCTCTGGTGCTTGCGGGCCTGCTTCGCCTTCTGCTCCTGCTCGTACCGGTACTTGCCGTAGTCCATGACCTTGGCTACCGGAGGATCGGCCTGCGCGGCGACCTCGACGAGGTCGAGGTTCTTGCCGTAGGCGTACTCCCGTGCGTCGTCCGTGGCCTTGATCCCGAGCTGTTCTCCCCCCTCGCCGATCAACCGGACACGCGGGACGCGGATGGCGTCGTTGATGCGCGTCGTGTCGCGGGGCGCGGGGCGAGTCTGTTCGATCGGCCGGCGTCTGGGCCTCAAGCGCTACTCACCAAGTCGGGCTTATTCCTCCTCGATTCGTTTCCGGAACTGAAAAGCCGCTGTCATGCAGCGGCCCGTTTTCCTCGTCGGTCGACTCGGTTGAACCTGCCAGCGCCGTGTGGGCCGGGAGGTGAGGAACGGGTCCGCCCCTGCTTTTCAGGAATCAGAGGGTAGCAAGCCGGTCGACGAGAGATGCAAGCGACAGCTCGGACTGCTCGCCGCCGCGCTCGCGCACCGCGAGACTCTCGTCCGACTCGCGGTCGCCGTAGACGACCGTGACGGGGATCTTCTCCAGCTCGGCCGCCCTGATCCGCTTGCCGATCGTCTCGCTCGGCTCGGCGACCTCGGCCCGGAAGCCGGCCTCGAGGAGCCGGAGGGCGAGCGTGCGCGCGGCGTCGAGGTGCGCGTCGGCTACGGGCAGCACGCGGACCTGCACCGGCGCGAGCCAGAACGGGAGCGCGCCGGCGTAGTGCTCGAGCAGGATCCCGATGAAGCGCTCGAGCGAGCCGAAGAGCGCGCGGTGGATGACGTAGGGCGTGTGCTCGCGGTTGTCGGCGCCCATGTACGTGCAGCCGAGTCGCTCGGGCTGCTGCCCGTCGAGCTGGATCGTCCCCATCTGCCACGCGCGTCCGAGCGCGTCGTCCATGAAGAAGTCGATCTTCGGCCCGTAGAAGGCTCCTTCGCCCTCGGCAATCCGGTACGGCAGGCCGATGCGGTCGAGCGCGCCGCGGAGGACTCCCTCGGTGTGATCCCACTGCTCGTCGGTGCCGAGCTTGTTGTCGGGCCGCGTCGCGAGCTCCGCGTGCGCGAGCTCGCGGACGCCGAACGTGTCGTAGAGGAAGTCGACGTAGTCGAACATCGCGTCGATCTCCGCCTGGATTTGATCCTCCGTGCAGAAGACGTGCGCGTCGTCCTGGCTGAACTGCCGCGCGCGCGTCAGTCCCTGCAGGCTGCCCGTCGGCTCGTCACGGTGGAGGACGGCCGCCTCGGCGTAGCGGATCGGCAGGTCGCGATAGCTCCGCAGCTGCGTGTTGAAGAGGAGCATGTGGCCGGGGCAGTTCATCGGCTTCAGCCCGTAGAGCGACTCGCCGTGCTCGATGCGGAAGAGGTTGTCGCCGTACTTTTCCCAGTGACCCGAGCGCTTCCAGAGCTCGACGTCCCACATGAGCGGCGTCTTCACCTCGAGATAGCCGCGCCTGGCGTTCTCGCGGCGGCGGAGATCCTCGAGCGCGTTGTAGATCGCCATCCCCTTCGACGTCCAGAGCGCGGCGCCCGGCGAGTACTCGGACATGTGAAACAGGTCGAGCTGCGGGCCGAGGCGGCGGTGGTCGACCGAGCGGGCACGCTTGAGCCGCTCGAGGTACGCGTCGAGATCCTCCTGGGAGTAGAAGGCCGTCCCGTAGATCCGGGTGAGCTGCGGCCGCGAGGAGTCGCCGCGCCAGTAGGCGCCGGCGAGATGCGTGAGCTTGAGCGCCTTGATCGGCTTCGAGTTCTGGAGGTGCGGGCCGCGGCAGAGGTCGGTGAAGTCCCCTTGTGTGTAGAGGGAGATGTCGCCTACGGCCGTGTCGACGAGCTCGACCTTGTACGGCTCATCCTCGGCTGCGAAGCGCTGCTTCGCCTCCTCGCGGGAGATCTCGCTCCGCTCCCAGCTCCGGCCCTCCTTCAGCTCGCGCGCGATCTCCGCCTCGATCCGCTCGAGATCCTCCTCGTGAATCGGCTCGGGAAAGTCGAAGTCGTAGTAGAAGCCGTTCTCGATCGGCGGGCCGATCGCGATCTTCACGCCCGGATAGAGCCGGCGCACGGCCTCGGCGAGCAGGTGGGCGGACGAGTGCCGGAGCACGGCGAGCGCGTCCGGGTCGTCCTTGTCGCGCGTCGTCAGGAGCTGGATCCGCTCGCCGTCGGCGAGTGGCGCGCGAAGATCCTGCACGCGTCCGTCGACGCGCACGAGCACGGCCTGCTCCGCGAGCTTCGGCCCGATCGCGCGCGCAGCATCGAGCCCGGTCGCGCCGGCGGCGAGCTCGAGTTCGGAATCGTCGGGAAGCAAGACCTTCATGACAGAGACCAAGGATAGGGACGACGAGATCGAGGAGTCACGGGTGCCGAGACGGCACGCAAGTCCTGGAAGGGAGCGGGGCGCCTCTGGACGAGGCGCCCCGCTCGACCTGGTTACGCCACAGGGACGACGTTGCGGGCCTCGGGGCCCTTCTCGCCCTCGGCCGGCTCGAACTCCACCCGCGCACCCTCGGCGAGCGTCTTGAAGCCCTCGCTGGTGATCGCGCTGAAGTGGACGAAGACGTCCTTGCCGCCCTCGTCAGGGGTGATGAAGCCATACCCCTTCGCATCGTTGAACCACTTCACGGTTCCGGTTGCCATATGAAACACCTCCCTCCGGGAAGCTCTGAACGGACTGGGAGGCACTGGTAGTGCGGGCCCGGTACACGCTCTAGTACGAGAACAGCCAGAACGGTAGCGACAATCGTCGCGATATGCGTCTTCTGGCCGCTCCCGACAAGTTCCGCGGCACGCTGACCGCGCGCGAGGCGGCGGCCGCGATCGGCGCCGGAGCGGCCCGCGCGGGCTGGGACTCGGTTGAGCTGCCGCTGGCAGACGGGGGCGAAGGGACCCTCGACGTCCTCGGCGGCGGGAACCGGACGACTGTCGTCTCGGGCCCGCTCGGCGAGCCGCTCGAGGCCGAATGGCGGCTCGAGGACGGCGTCGCGCTGATCGAAGCAGCGCGCGCCTGCGGGCTTTCGCTCGCAGGCGGCCCGGACGGAAACGATCCGCTGCTCGCTACGAGCCGCGGCGTCGGCGAGCTCGTGGCCGCCGCGGTTGCGGCGCGGGCCGACCGCGTCGTGGTCACGGTCGGCGGCGTCGCCTCGACCGACGGCGGAGCCGGCGCGGTCGAGGCATTGCGTCCGCTCCTGCCGCTCGGAATCCCGCTCGTCGTCGCCTGCGACGTCGACGCACGCTTCCTCGACGCAGCCGATGTGTTCGCGCCGCAGAAGGGAGCGACGCCGCAGCAGGTGGCGATCCTGCGCGAGCGGCTCGCCACGCTCGACGTCCCGGACATTCCCGGCGCGGGCGCCGCCGGAGGGCTCGCGGGCGGGCTCGCCGCGCTCGGCGCCACGCTCGTCCGGGGGTTCGACCTCGTCGCCGGCCGGCTGCGGCTCGACGAGCTCCTCGCGGAAGCCGATCTCGTCGTCACCGGCGAAGGGCTCTTCGACGCGACGTCGCTCACCGGGAAGGTCGCCGGCGGCGTGCTCGCGCGGGCCTCCCGCGCAGGCGTTCCGGCCCTCGTCGTGGCGGGCGAGATCGTGACGAATCCACCCGCCGACGCCGTATCTCTCGTGGCACTCTGTGGCCGCCGGAGGGCTCTCGACGAACCTGCCGCGTGTCTGGCGGAAGTCGTCGAGCAGGAGCTCACAGGCCGATCGAGAACCGCCTAACCTCACAACGTGCCCAAGCCGGCGAAAGGACCGCATCTCACCTACCGCCCCGGTCTCGACGGGCTACGGGCGCTCGCGGTCGGGGGCGTCTTCCTCTACCACGCGTGGCCGCATGCGGACGGCGGCCCGTGGCTTCCCGGCGGCTTCTTCGGCGTTGACCTCTTCTTCGTCCTCAGCGGCTACCTGATCACGTCGCTCCTGCTCGTCGAGTGGGAGCACCAGGGGCGGATCGTGCTCCTCCGCTTCTGGGCGCGGCGCGCGCGGCGGCTGCTCCCGGCGCTCATCGTCGTCGTTCTCGCGGCGCTGCTCCTCGCGGCGATCTTCGCGCGCTCCGACCTCGCGAGGACGCGGAGCGACGCCGTGAGCTCGCTCCTCTACTACACGAACTGGCACCTGATCATCGCCAACCACTCGTACTTCACCCTCATGAGCCGGCCGTCGCTGCTGCAGCATTTCTGGTCGCTCGCGGTGGAGGAGCAGTTCTACGTCATCTGGCCGCTCCTGCTCGTGCCGGGTCTCGTCCTGCTCGGCCGCCGCTACCTGCCGTTCGCGGTGGCCGCCGGGATCGCCGGCTCGGCGGCGCTGATGTGGCTCCTCTACAACGGGCCGGACAGCGACCCGTCGCGGGTCTACTACGGGACGGACACGCGCGCGTTCCTGCTCCTGATGGGGATCGAGCTCGCGCTCCTCTGGCGCTACGTCGAGCGGATCAAGCGCTCACTGCCGCTGCTCGAGCTCGCCGGGCTCGCGGCGCTCGGGATGACGATCTGGCTCTTCTTCACCATCCAGTCCTACGATCCGACCGTCTACCAGGGCGGCGACCTCGCGGCGGCCTTCTGCTTCGCCGTCCTCATCGCGGCAGTCGCGCATCCGGCGACGCAAATCGGCAGGGCGCTCGGGATCGCGCCGCTCCGCTGGATCGGCGAGCGCAGCTACGGCATCTACCTCTGGCACTGGCCGATCATTGCGATCACCCGGCCCGGCCTCGACGTCGGGTGGACGGGGCCCGGCCTCATCGCCGCGCAGGCGGCGCTCACGGTCCTCGCCGCCGCCCTGTCGTTCCGCTTCGTCGAGCAGCCGATCCGCACCGGTCGCCTGCAGAAGCGGCTCGCCGGGATCCAGGCGCGGCGCCGGTTCGAGCTGCTCGGCGCCGGGACGGCGGCGCTCGTTGCTGCGTTCGCCGTCCTCTTCGTCACGCCGAGCCCCGAGAACGCCCTCGCGACCACCGGGCCCGGGACGACCCACCATCCGACGAGCCATCACCACAAGCACTCGACGCACCCCTCGCAGCATCACCAGAAGAAGAAGCCTCGGAAGAAGAAGACGCTGCCGCAGGGGCGCATCCTCGCCATGGGCGACTCGGTGATGCTCGGCTGCTCCTCAGAGCTGCAAACGGCGCTCGACAACCGCGTCCGCGTCGATGCGAGCGTCGGCCGGCAGATCGATGCGACGATCACGGAGCTCGACCGCCTCCGCGCGAAGTGGGGACTGCCGAAGACGATCGTGCTCCAGATCGGCAACAACGGGCCGCTCTACTACGCGGACCTCGTGCGGCTACGGCATGCCCTGCGCGGCGTCCCGGACGTCGTCGTGGTCAACGTCCGGAACTCCACGCCCTGGGAGGGCGAATCGAATCACGCGATCGACACCTGGGTGCAGGGCTGGCGCCAGGCGCACATCGCCGACTGGTACGGACGCTCGACGGACGCGATGCTGTCCGACGGAACGCACCCGTGGCCCCGCGGTTGTGTGATCTACGCCCACGTGATCGCGGCCACGTTGCGCGCGTCCTGAGCCTTCTGTTCCCCTACCCCGCGGTCTCCGGCGCAGCCGTCAGCTCCTCCTGCCGCGCGCGGGTCAGGAGCAGGGCGAGCACCGCGCCGACGGCGTAGCCGCCGAGGGCAGCTGCGATCGCACCGCCGAGGCCGGGCTTCTGGGTCATGTTCCAGACGATTCCGAAGACGAGGCCCAGGTTCGAGAACTCGACCACCCAGAGGCCCGGGTGGAGGGTCATCCGCCGCGCCTCGGTGCCGAGCGAGCCGGGACCGTTCGCGTGGAGGGCGGCCTCGAGCTTCTTCGCGGTGCGCTCGGCGACGCCCACGCCCTGGATGGTGAGCACGACGAGAGCAGCGATCCCGACGTCGATCCAGCGGGTGCTCCATGACCACTGATCGGTCACCAGGTACGCGCCGGAGCCGAAGAGCCCGAGGATCGCGACGGGGAAGAACATCCCGGCTTTGCCGGCGATCACGCCGAAGGGGACGGCCTGCTCGACGGTGCGCGCGGCACGGAGCTGGAAGAGGCAGACGGCGAGAACGGTGCCGGCGCCGAGGCCGACGAAGAGCGACATGAGATGCAGGTAGAGCACGACGGTGTAGGCGTCCACGAGATCCCCCTAGGATCGATGCATTCTTCGCGAGAGCGAGGTTAGGCGACGCCGCGGACGAGTTCAAGCCTGCGAAATGAGAGGCCCGCCGAAGCCAGGTTCTCAAGTGGGCGGTACTGGGCTCGAACCAGTGACCCCCAGCTTGTCGAGCTGGTGCTCTCCCAACTGAGCTAACCGCCCGGGTCGCCGGCGATTGTACCGGCGCGTCGCTCAGCCGACGGTGAGGAAGGACGTCCTGCCGGTGCGCTTCGCGACGTACATCGCGGCGTCGGCGCGTGCGATCAGGTTGCCGATCTGCGGCTCGTCCGGGCGGAGCGACGCGGCGCCGATCGACACACCGACCGCGAACGTGCCGTGGCGCGTGTCGAGCGGATTGGCCGCGAGCCGCTTCTGGATCCGCGCGCCGACCGCGACCGCGTCCGCCTCCTCCGTCTCGGGCAGGACGACGAGGAACTCGTCGCCGCCGAAGCGGGCGCAGAGGTCGTAGGGGCGCAGCTCGGCGCGGAAGGCCGACGAGACCGCCACGAGCGCCTCGTCCCCCTCGAGGTGGCCGTAGCGGTTGTTGATCCCGCGCAGGTCGTCGATGTCGCAGAGGAGCACCGACATCGAGCGCCCGAGGCGGCGTGCGCGGGCGAACTCGCTGCGGGCCGGCTGGTCGACTCCGCGCGAGTTCAGGAGCCCGGTCTTGTGGTCGCGCGTCGCCTGCTCGCGCAGCGTCGGAACCGCAACAGCGCGCTGGATCAGGATCAGCGGAAGGGCGACCGCGGCGAGCAGCGTCGGCTCGTGCAGCAGCGCGAACGCGATCCCGACGCCCGTGCCGGCGAGCGCGGCGTCGGTGACGACGCCGTCGAGACTGAACAAGCCGGTCTCGGCGACACCGTGGCCACGCGCAAGCCCGAGCATGCGCGCGAGGAGGAGGTGATTGACGAGGACGAACGCGGCACCGGCGCAGAGCGCGGCAGCGACTCCCGAGGCTCCGATGCCCTGGATCAGCCCGATGCCGTGGTTCGCGAAAGCGTCCCTGACCGCCCACGCGGCGAGCCCGCCGAGGATGAAGTTCGCGATGTTGAAGCTCTGGATGTACCAGGGGTAGCGCTGCCGGGCCCATTCCGGCAGGTGCTGGCAGACGACGACCACCACGACGAGCTGGGGTGGGAGGACGAGCGCGGCGGCGACCGTGAACGCGAGCCCCGTGTGGAAGACCTGGCTCGCGACGATCTGCGTGGCGAAGATCTGCGCCAGCGCGCCGGAAACGGCGAGGACGGCGAAATCCACCCAGCGGACGTGGCCGGGAGCCTCGAAGGCGCTCGCGGCGGCGGTCGCGCCGCCGGCGAGCAGCACGAGCCCGAGGAACCCGCGGGCCTGGTCGGGCAGCTGCGCGACGATCTCCCGCTCGTAGCGGAGCCGCGCCGCGTACGCGCCGGCGGTCACGCGGCCGGCTCCCGCGCGTCGACCAGGCGCGGAATCGGGCCGCGCGCGACGGTACGGTCGAGCGCGTCGGCGCAGTGCTCGCAGAAGTCGGTGCCCCGGCCGCGCCGGATCTCATCGATTGCCTGGTCGTCACTCAGGGCGTCGCGATAGACGCGCTTCGTCGTCATCGCGTCGTACGCGTCGGCGACATGGATGATCCGCGCGAGCAAGGGGATCTCGTCCCCGATCAGCCCGTCGGGATAACCGCGACCGTCGATGCGTTCGTGGTGGTGGCGGATTCCCGGCACGACGGCGTCGAGGTAGCCGAGCCGCTCGATGATGCGGGCGCCCTCCCCCGGATGGGTCCGCATCTCCTTCTCCTGCAGCTGCGTGAGCTCGCCGTTCTTGAGGAGAACCTCGTCCGAGACGCCGATCTTGCCGATGTCGTGGAGCAGCGCCGCCTGGCCGACATTCTCGACCGCCACGTCGTCGAGCCCGAGCTCCCGGGCAATCAGCGTCGCGAGCTCCCTCACACGCCTCGAATGGCCGTGCGTGTACTTGTCGCGCGCGTCGACGGTGGCCGAGAGAGCCTCGAGAGCGTTCGTGGAACGCCGCTTGACCTCCTCGCGCGCGCCGGCCAGACGGCTCTGGGCGAGCTGGGTGAAGTAGATGAGGACGAGCGGCGCCAGCGAGATGGCCGCGAGCGCGATGCTCCTGTGCCACAGCGCGACGAGCGCGACCGCCATCAAGGCGAGCACGAGCTCGAGGGCGATGTCGTCGACGGCGAGGAGCCGCGTCTCCTTGATCCGGAGCTCGCGGCCGAGCGTCAGCATCGGCAGCAGCAGCAGCCGGTTGACGACGACGAAGCCGATCGACGCCGCGACCCCGGCGCCTGCAACGGCGACGCCCGAACCGCCGGCGAGGTGATGGAAGCCATCCGCCAATCCCCAGGCCGCGAGCGCCGCGAAGACGTAGTCGGCGATGTTGAACGGCTGGATGTACCAGGCGTAGCGCTGCTTCAGCCAGTCCGGCAGATGCTGGAGCGCGCACATCAGCACGACCTGCTCCGGCGAGAGCGTGAGAGCGCCGGCGACGGTGAAGACGATCGCCGGGTGGAAGACCCTCAGCCCCGGGTTCTCGACGACGGCGAGCTGCGCGAGCGACGCCGCCACCGTGAGTACGGCGAACCGGGTCCAGCCGCCATGGTGCAGGTGCGACGCCGAGTAGCCGAGCGCGGCCGTGGCGGGCAGCACGACGATGACCCACCACGCCCAGCCGGCGGCCGGCATTCCACTCCGCCAGGGCGGCGAAAAGAACGGGCGCCGGACGGCACCGAACGCGCTATGCGGTTTTGCGGCCTCGGTCACGACTACCGGCGGGACGCTACCGGCGCGTGTCCTTGCCGGCCAGAGCGTCCGCCGTCACGGCCGCGCCCCAGGAAGCGGCTCCCCACGACGCGTCCGAGCTCGCGAGCGTCTGCGCGAGCGTGGAAGCGCCCCACGAGGCGGAGCCCCACGACGCCGTGCCCCAGGAGGCCGACGACCACGCGGCGGCTCCCCAGGATGCGGCTCCCCACGACGCCGCGCCCCACGACGCTGCGCCCCAGGATGCCGCGCCCCACGACGCGTCGGAGTTCGCCGCGGCTCCCCAGCTCGCGGCGTTGAAGACCGGGATCGAGCCGCCGTTCGGATCAGGGCCGACGAACTGGTCGAGCGCGAGATTCGGGTTCGGAGGCGACGTGACCGCGCCCGCCGCATCGGAGTCGACGAGTCCCACGCCGACCGAGCCCGGGGTCGCCGACGGCTCCGGCGTGGCGGTGAGCATCAGCGCGCCCTTGACCTGATCCGGAGTCCAGCTCGGATGGAGCGCGAGCACGTAGGCGGCCGCGCCGGCGACGATCGGCGCCGCGAACGAGGTGCCGGAGAGCTGGATGTATCCAGGGGCGACGACCGAGGATGACCGCGTCGTCGCAAGAGTCGAGTTCGGCGGGACCGGGCCGACCATGTAGCGGCCGGGCGCAGCGAGCTCCGGCTTGGCGAAGCCGTCGTACGTGTAACCCCACGCCGACCACGGCGCGGCCGTGTCGTTGTTCGCCGAGGTCGAGCCGCCCATGTCGTCGGCGCCTACCGTGATCACGAAGGGGTCGTTGCCCGGCGCATAGGCCACAGTGGTCGGCTGGCCGTTGACGCCGTAGTTGCCGGCAGCCGCGACGACCGTGATGCCGTCGAACCAGAGCTTCTCGACCGCGCGGTCGAGCGGATCCCAGAAGACGCTCGCGGGCGCAGTCGAATGGAGCGAGAAGTTCGCGACCTTGATGTTGTCGGCGGCCTTGTGCGCGACGATCCAGTCGCAGGCCGCGATCACGTCGCTCGTCAGGGCCATCCCCTGGTCGTTCATGACGTCGACGGAGACGATCGGCGCGCTCGGCGCGACCCCCGCATACCCCGAGGCGGCGCCCGCCGCGAGCCCGGCGACGAACGTGCCGTGCCCGTAGCCGTCGCCCGGCGAGTTCGGCGTGCCGCTGTTGACAATGGTCGTCTGGTCGATCACGCGATTGCCGAAGTCGGGACGGTTCGCCTGCACTCCGGAGTCGACGATCGCGATCGCCGGCGGCGTAGGAAGCTTGCCGTTCGTAACCGACGACCACGTCTGCCGGGCGTCGACCGCGGTCGGCCACTGCTGCGTGCTCGAGATGCCGCCGGTGAGCTGGACCGGCCGGTCCGGCGTGATCGCCGCGATTCCCTTCGTCCGCGCGAGCGACAGGAGCTGGCCGCCGGTGACTCCGGCCGAGGCGCCGGAGATCGTCCCGAGGCGGCGTCCGAGGCCGACGCCCTCACCGCTCACCTCGTGCCGAACGGCCGAGACGACGGCCCGCTCACTGCGGGTTCCCTCGAGGATGACGCGGAAGATCCGCTGCGGATGCGCCCGTGCCGCCGCGACGAGCTGCGGCGAGACGAAGGCCCGCAGAGGCTGCGCGGAGCGAGGCGACTGCGAGGCGGATGCCCCGAGCGCCGCGGCTGCGCCGGCCACGGCGAGCAGGGCGACGAACCGGATGCCCTGCGGAGCGAACGTTCGCATCGGAGTCCGCATATATGGAGTTCCCTTCCAGCCTCGGGGGAGAGCCGGAACGTAAGCCCGGTGCAGGGGTGCGGGCATCCCCCCAATGCGGTACGGGCGCAAGATCACTCCAAAAGGGGAGAAGAGCTCTAGGAGAGCTTCTCGAGCGGCGCGTAGTCGAGCATCAGCTTGCGCTCGCTGCCGTCGTCGGCGAAGCGGACCGTGACCATCCCGCCGGCCTCGACGCGCACGACGACGCCCTCTCCGAGCGTCGAGTGGCGGACCGAGTCTCCGGTGGCAAGGGCCGGAATGTCCTCGCGCGGTGCGACCTGGCTCAGCCGCGGCGCGCCGTATCCGGACCACGAGCCCGGGCGCAGCCGCTCCCGCTCGATGTGCCCGTCGGGCAGCTCGTCGAGGAAGCGCGAAGGGAGATTGTGGCTGCGCCCGCCGTAGAGCATCCGCGACGAGGCGTGGAGGAGCGTGAGACGCTCTTTCGCCCGCGTCATCCCGACGTAGCAGAGCCGCCGCTCTTCCTCGACTCCCTGCTCCTCGATCGAGCGCGAGTGCGGGAAGATCCCCTCCTCCATCCCGATCAGGTAGACGGCTCGGAACTCGAGCCCCTTCGCGTTGTGGAGCGTCATCAGCGTTACGAGCGAGCCGTCGCCGCGGATCGCGTCCTGGTCGGAGTAGAGCGAGATCTCCTGGAGGAAGCCGGACAGGGTCGGCTCCTGCGTCTGCTCGCGCCATTCGCGGGCGACGGAGACGAGCTCCTGGAGGTTCTCGATCCGTCCCTGCGCCTCGATCGTCCGCTCGGCTTCGAGCGACTCCATGTAGCCGCTCCGCCCGAGCACCGCCTCGATCAGCTCCGGCACCTCGTACTCCAGCGCCGCGGACATCAGCGACTCGATCGTGCCCCGGAACTGCTTCAGCGCCTTCTGCGGTGCCGCGCCGACGCCGGCCATCTCGGCTTCGGCCGTCGCCTCCCAGAGTGAGATCTCCCGCTGGTCGGCCCAGCTCATCAGCCGTGCGAGCGTGGAGTCGCCGATCCCACGCCGCGGCCGGTTCGCGATCCGCAGCAGCGAGACGGCGTCGTACGGATTGTCGATCACCTGGAGGTACGCGACGAGATCCTTCACCTCGGCGCGCTCGTAGAAGCGCGGGCCGCCGATCACCTGGTACGCGACTCCCTGGCGGACGAGGACGTCCTCGAGGACGCGGCTCTGCGCGTTCGTCCGGTAGAAGACCGCGATCTCGCTGCCGGAGAAGCCCTCCTCGACGAGCAGTGCGATCTCGGCCGCGACGTAGCGCGCCTCCGCGTGCTCGTCCTCGACCTCGACCACGCGGACGGGGTCTCCCTCGCCGAGCTCCGACCAGAGGTTCTTCTCCTTCCGCTCGCGGTTCTGGCGGATGACGCCGTTCGCGGCGTCGAGGATGTTCTGGGTCGAGCGGTAGTTCTGCTCGAGCGCGATCGTGTACGAGCCGGGGAAGTCGCGCTCGAACTCGAGCACGTTGCGAATGTCGGCGCCGCGGAACGCGTAGATCGACTGGTCGGGGTCGCCGACCGCGAACACGTTCCGGTGCTTCTCGGCGAGGAGCTGCAGCAGCCGGTACTGCGCGTGGTTCGTGTCCTGGTACTCGTCGACGAGGATGTAGCGGAAGGCCTCCTGCCACTTGGCGCGGGCCTCTGGGAAGCGCTCGAGCACGTCGACGGTGAGGAAGAGCATGTCGTCGAAGTCGACGGCGTTCGAGGCGAAGAGGCGCTTCTGGTAGAGGTCGTAGACCTCGGCCACCGTCTGGTCGTAGAAGCTCGCGATGCGCTCGGAGTACGCCTCGGGAGAGACGAGCGTGTTCTTCGCGTGCGAGATCTGGGAGTGGATGCCGCGAGGCGTGAAGCGCTTCGGGTCGCGCTCGAGCTCCTCGAGGCAGCGCTTGACGAGGCGAACCTGGTCGGCCTGGTCATAGATCGTGAAGTTCGAGCGGTAGCCGAGCCGCTGCGCCTCGCGCCGCAGGATCCGGCCGCACGCGGAGTGGAACGTCATCACCCAGGCGGCGCGCGCGGGCGGCCCGACGAGGTCCCCGACACGCTCGCGCATCTCGCCCGCCGCCTTGTTCGTGAACGTGATCGCGAGGATCTCGGGCGGCTTGACGCCGACCGCGCCGAGCAGGTGCGCGATGCGGCGCGTGAGCACTCGCGTCTTGCCGGAGCCTGCTCCGGCGACGACGAGGACCGGGCCTTCGGTGTGGAGGACGGCCTCGCGCTGCGCCGGATTCAGGTCGGCGAGGTAGGTCTCCGGCGTCGTCGCGGCCACCGGTCGAGAATAGCGACGGGTTCCGCCAGCTCCCGCTGACGCGTCCGGGGAAGACACCTCCGTGCCGGACACGTCTGGGACCTGGTACCGGACAGGTCCGTTTGGGGCGGGCCAAGCGTCGCCGCGATCTGCTGGATTTGCAGCGGAAATGGCCTGCTCAGACTTGTCTGCCACAGCCACGTCCGGAACCTGGTTCCGGACGTGGCCGGAAAAGCCGGTACTCGGCGGCTGTTAGGAGCGCAGGCCGAGGGGGCGGCCGAGGAGCGCGAAGCCGGCGAGGCAGGCGAGCGCGTCGGCGAATCCGCGAACGAGGCCGTCTAGGGCGTCGCCCGCAACGGCACCGTCCGCGGCGATCGCGAGCGCTACCGCAACGGCGAGGAGGATCGCGATCCGCCAGGGATCGACGTTCAGGCCCAGGTCGAAGGAAAGGTCGCGGGCGGTGCCGTCCGCGCGCGGGAGAAGCCTCGCAGCCCGCGCGACGGCGACAGCGCCGAACAGCACCGACGCCGCGCCGACCCCGACGGTGATCCAGGCGAGTGGATGCGCCCACCACTCAGGCCCGAGCCACTGTCTGGAGGCGAGCGTCGCGATCGCCGCGACAGTCGTCGCGCCTCCGGCGAGACCAAGCCCGGCGCGGCGAAGAAGGATCCGCGCTTCAGCGGTGGGAACGGTGGCGACCCCTCGAAGGCGCCAGGCTCGAAGCAGCCCGAGCGTCCCGCCGACGAAGGCGATCTGGGTGCCGAGGACGAGCGGGAGGATGAGCCCCGAGTCGGCATTGGTCGTGTACGCCGCCGACAGCGCGAAGAGGGCGACGAAGAGGACACCGAGCGGGACGAGCGCGAGGAAGATCGTGAATCCTCCGCGCCGCGCGTACGCCGTCCCGAGCTCGTCAGCGAACTGCCGCGCGAGGGCGACCGGCTCGCCGAGGTCGGCCTCGGGATCGCACGCGAGATGATCCTCGAGCTCGAGGCGGATGCGGCGCCGCCGATCCGATGGGACGCCCAGCTCCTTTAGCTCGTCGTCGAGCCGCCCGATCACGCGAGCACTCCGTCGACCGCCTGGGAGAAGAGCCGCCAGTCGCCACGGCGCTCCCCGAGCGCCGAGCGACCGCGTCGCGTGATCGTGTAGACACGTCTGCGCCGGCCGTTGGCCGTCGCCCACGAGCTCGTCAGCAGGCCGTCCGCCTCGAGCCGGTGGAGCGCGGGGTAGATCGTCCCTTCCGGCAGGTCGAAGACTCCGCCGCTCCGCCGCCGCAGCTGCTCGATCACCGCGTAGCCGTGCGCGGGACCGGCGCCGACGACCGCGAGGATCATCGAGTCGAGATGGCCCTTGAGCGCCTCGGCCTTCATACCTCGCAACCCTATACCTAGCAATACGAGGCGTCAAGGCGTCCTGCCGCCACGCGAGGATCTCGCCGTGGAAGGCTCCGGCACGGGACGGCTCGAGGCGTTCAGCGACGGCGTCTTCGCCATCGCGGCGACGCTGCTCGTCCTCGAGTTCGCGGTCGACTCGAAGCACCCGCTCGGCCACCAGCTCCTCCACCTGTGGCCGGCATACCTCGCCTACGCGACGAGCTTCCTCACGATCGGGATCATCTGGATGAACCACCACTTCTGCGTCGAGACGATCGCGCGGGCCGACCGGACGCTGATGTTCCTCAACCTCCTGCTGTTGATGACCGTCGCCTTCCTGCCCTTCCCCACGCGGCTCGTCGCCCTGTACCTCCAGCACAGCGGCGAGCGCGCCGCCGTGTACGCGTACTGCGCGACGTTCGTCCTGATGGCGATCGTCTACAACCTCTGGTGGCGGTACGCCTCGACCGGGCGGCGGCTGATCGCCGAGAGCGTCTCCGACGGAGCGGTGCGGGCGATCACGCGGGCGTTCGATCCGGGCATCCCGATGTACGGGGTCACGTTCCTCGTCGCCGTCTGGAGCCCGCTCGCGAGCGTCGCGCTGACGTTCGCGATCGCGGCGTTCTATCTACCGTCCGCTGCGCTCTTCGATCGCTGACTCGAGCCAGGCGGACGCCTCCGCGAGCGCGCGGGCGTCGCTCGACTTGACGACGACCTCGACGGTGAACCCGCCTGAGTCGAAGCTCGGATACGAGCCGACGAGGACGGCCGGCCAACGCTCTCCGGCCTCCGCGAGCGCCGACGCGATCACGCTCTCGTACGTGTGAAAGACCCGGCGCCAGGACGCGATCGGCGCGCCGCGCCGGAACTCCTCCTCGATCGACGCGAACATCGCCTCCATCTCGCTCGGCAGCCCCGGCAGGACGTAGACGTTCTCGATCGCAAAGCCGGGGGCGCCGCCGAGCGGGTTCTCGAGCGGGCGGCTGCCGCGCGGGAGCAGCGCCCAGCGGGCGGCGTAGTCCGGATCGCGCGTGAAGCGCTCGCGCAGCGCGGCGGCGACGTCGGGCACTTCCTCCTGCGGCACGTCGAACGCGGCGGCGACCGCCTCGCGCGTGAGGTCGTCGGGTGTCCCCCCGAGCCCGCCGGTCGCGAGGAGGAAATCGACACGCGGCGCCTCCGCGCGGACGAAGGCCGCGATCGTGTCGATCTCGTCGGGGAGTGCGGCGGTGAGGCGCACCTCGACGCCGAGCGGCGCAAGCCGGCGCGCGAGCCATTGCGCATTCGTATTCGGGACGTCTCCCGAGACGAGCTCGTTCCCGATGGTGAGGATCGCGGCGGTCGCCTCCATGCGGCGACGCTAGCGGCTGCGGACGGGCAGGACGAAGACGCGGCCGTCTTCCTCCATGACGCGCACGTTCGCGCCGTAGTGAGCCGCGACGTTCGGTGCGGAGAGAACCTCCGCCGCGGCGCCCTCGGCGACGACCGAGCCGGCATCGAGGAGGACGAGCCGCTCGGCGTACTGGCCGGCGAGCGTGAGGTCGTGCATCGTCGTCACGACGGTCAGCCCGTCGGCGCGCAGGGTGTCGACGAGCTCGAGCACGAGCTGCTGGCGTCCGAGGTCGAGCGCCGTCGTCGGCTCGTCGAGGAGCAGGACAGGCGCCTCCTGCGCCAGCGCCCGCGCGAGCACGGCGCGCTGCAGCTCGCCGCCGCTGAGCGAGCCGAGCGGCCGCCCGGCGAAGCCGTCGAGCTCGAGGCGGTGCAGCGCCCGCGCGGCCGCCTCGCGGTCGCGCCGGCTCTCGCCGCCGAGGTACGAGATGTGCGGCGTCCGGCCGAGGAGGACGTACTCCGCGACCGTCAGCGCCGCCGGAGTCTCGGGCTTCTGCGGCACGAACGCGACGAGTCGTGCCAGCGCTCGGCGGCCGAGTCGTCGCGCGTCGCGTCCGTCCACGAGAACCTCGCCCTCATAGGGGACGAGCCCGGCGAGCGCCCGCAGCGCCGACGTCTTGCCGGCCCCGTTCGGTCCGATCAGCGCCGTCCAGCCGCCCGTCTCCGCCTGCAGCGACAGGCCCCGCACGGCCGCAACGGGCCCGAAGCGCACCCAGAGATCCCGTGTCTCGATCACCGCATGCCTCTCGACGTCCGCAGCACGATCGCGAAGAACGGGGCGCCGCAGAATGCGGTGACGACGCCGATCGGCAGCTCCTCGGGCGAAAGCACCGTCCGCGCGAGCACGTCCGCGAGCACGAGGAAGCCGGCTCCGGCGACGAGCGACAGCGGGATCACCGCGCGGTAACTCGTCGAGACGAGAAGGCGGATCGTGTGGGGGACGATGATCCCCACGAAGGCGATCAGCCCGCTCACCGAGACTGCCGCCGCTGTCCCGAGCGTCGCGGCGACGACGATCGCAAGCCGCGCGCGAGCGACGTCGACCCCGAGGCTCGCCGCCTCGTCGTCACCGAGACTCAGCACGTCGAGAACGCGGCGATGGAGGACGAGAACGAGCGAGCTCACCGCGATGTAGGGCGCGCAGATCGCCACATCCGTCCACGTCGACGCCGAGAACCCGCCGAGCAGCCACGAATAGATGTTCTGGAGCTGCTGGGTGTGCTGCTGCTGGATGAACGTCTGGACGGCTGCCGTGAAGGTCGCCATCGTCACGCCGGCGAGGACGAGTGCGCCTGTCGTCCGGGAGACTCCGGCCGAGCGGCCGAGGATGTACGTGGCGACGACGGCTGCGGTCGCGCCGCAGAACGCAGCGGCGGGGATAAGCCAGTTTCCCGATCCGGCAGCAGCGCCGTAGACGATCGCGATGGTCGCCCCGAGCCCCGCTCCGCCCGCTACCCCGAGCAGGTACGGGTCGCAGAGCGGGTTCCGGAACACGCCTTGGTACGAAGCGCCCGCGACGGCGAGCATGCCGCCTACGAGGGCCGCGAGAACGACACGCGGTCCTCGCAGCTGCCACAGAACGGCGCGGTCGAGCGCGTCCAGCCGGTGCACGTGGAGGAACGGAATCTCGGCGAGCACCGAGCGGACGATTCCACCGAGGCCGACGTGCACGGGTCCGACCGACAGGCCGACGAGCACGGCGACGAGAAGGAACCCGGTCGCCACGAGACCGGCGCGGAGGCCGACGCCCCGGGCCTCGACCCGGGGCGCCTCCTCCAAACGCGCGGCTACGGCCATCAGCTCGCTCGTGCGATCCTGGCGACCGCTTCTGCGAAGAGCACGATCCGGGGACCCCAACGCGACGCGACGTCCTCGTCGACCGCGACGACGCGGTGGTCCTGAACGGCAGCGATGGCACCCCAGCCGGGCCGCTTCTCGACCTGCGCCGGCGTCTGACCGTCGGCGAGAACGATGATCTGCGGGTTCGCCTTGAGGATGTACTCCGCCGACAGCTGCGGATAGCCGGTGTGCTCCTTGTCGGCCTTGTCCGCGATGTTGCTGAAGCCGAACAGCGCGTAGACCGATCCGATGAACGTCTTCGACGTCGCCGAGTAGTACGTCGGGTCGAGCTCGTGATAGACGCGAAGGTGGCGCCGCGACGCCGGGACGCTGCGGACGATCGCCTGCAGCTTCGTTTGCATCGACCGCACGAGCGCGGCCGCCCGCGCGGAGTGGCCGGTGATGGCGCCGAGCTTCTCGATCTCCTGGTACTCGCCGGAGATCGCTGCCACCGCCGGCTCGTCGACGACCTTGATTCCGAGCTGCTTCAGCTGGTGGACGTACTTCCCGCCATAGGAGACGACGACGAGGTCGGGGTGGTAGTTCGCGACCGCCTCGACGTTCGGGTTGATTCCGGACAACTTCGTCCGGGGTGCGCTCTTCGGGTAGTTCGAGTCCTGGTCGACCGCGATCACCTGCTTGCCGGCGCCGATCGCGAACAGGTCCTCGGTCACGGTCGGCGAGAGCGAGACGATCCGGCTGTACGCGTGCGTCTGCGGGGCGGCGTCCGGCGCGGCCGCCGAGAGGGAGACGGCGACGAGAGCGGCTGCGAGAACCGCAAGGAATGCAACGGCAGAGCGATGCACGAATCCTCCTTCCACGAGGGGTTCGGGTTCGCGGCGGGCGACAGGTCTTCTGACTCGGGGCTCCCTCCCCCGCCGCCTTCCCAGGTCTGCGACCCAGTGGCGTCGTGGCGGAAGAGCGTCTCCCCTTACAGCGGCGGGACCGTCCCGGACTTGCACCGGAGTTCCCTCACCGCTCGCCGGTTTGTGCCGGGAATCTAGCATCGCCTCCTGTGGCCGGACTGGCGATCGCTGTCGACCTCGACGCCGTGCTCGCGGACACGCGGCCCGTCTGGGACGCCTGGCTCGAGGACGCGTCCCGGCGGACGCGCGTCGAGCTCGACCTGCCGGAAGACCGGACGGCGGCCGCTCCCGTGCTCGACGCTGCGCTCGGGGACTGGCGCCCGCTGCTCGAGCGTTTCGCCGCCGACCGCGCGCCGCTCTGGTTCCGGCCGCGCGGCGAGACGAATGCAGCACTCCGGAGGCTCGCGGCGGCGGGCGCGCGGATCGGCGCCTGCACCGACGCGCCGCGCGAGCTCGCCGAGCTCGCCCTCGCCCACACCGGCGCTGCGCGCTACGTCGAGCTCGTCGGGACGCTCGACGAGGTGCGGGCCTCCCTCGGTCGAGACGCCGTCGTCGTGCGCTCGCGCGACGAGCTCGCGGAACTACGATGAGCCCGTGGAACACGATCTCTCCGACCGGCGCTTCGATCTGATCCTCGAGCGGCTCGACCGGATCGCCGACGAGCTCGCGAAGACGAACAAGCGGCTCGACAACGACGAGAACTTCCTCCGCATCACACGCGAGCTCGCGACGCTCAACGAGTCGCTGCAGGCACTCGCGTACGCGGCGCTCGGCCAGCAGGCGCCCGCCGTGCGGCGCCGCCGTTCGGCCTAGCCGTTCGGCTGCACCTTCGTCGGAGCCCGCCAGATGTCGAGGACGCCGGATGTCGTATGGTCGTTCGCGTCGCCCTCGGGCAGCACGACGAAGCCGTCGGTGACGATCGGGCTGTTCCAGTGCCCGCCTCCCGCCGCCAACGTCGTCACGAGCTTCCCGCTCGCCGGCTTGTAGACCCGTAGCCCCCCGCCGCCCGGGTCGTAGACCCAAAGAAGCCCGCCCGAGATCACGGGGCTCGTGCCGGCGTTACCGACACGCCAGACGGAGTGGAGACGGTTGTCGCGCAGGAGCCACGCCTGCGTCGCGCCTCCGTCCGCCGCGATCAGCCACGTGTGCCCGTTCTCGCGCCACACGGCCGGCGCGGTGAAGAGGTCGGCGCCGGACGGCGTGGAGACGATCTGCAGCTCGCGACCCTTGTGCGGCGCCGTGCCGCGCAGCCCCGCAACCGAGAGGAGCCGGATCTTCCCGTCCTTCCCCCCCTGCGCGATGAGCTTCGACGTGAGGTAGACCGGCGACGTCGAGCCGAGATCCTGGTCGTTCTCGTTCAGCTGCTGCGTGTCCGCCGGCGTGTAGTTGCCGATCAGCCGGGCCTTCGGCGAGAGGAGGAGAACGGCGTCGCCCCAGTCGTCAGTGCCGTTCCACGGAGCGTTCCCCGTCGCAACGAGGAGGTCGCCGCTGCCGGGTATGACGACGGCGCCCGCGCGTCCCCAGATCGCCGAGTCGCTCGCCGGGCACGAGGACGGCACGAGCAGCCGGCGCGTCCCCGAGCAGAGCGAGTTCCAGACGTGGAGGAGCCGGCCGCCGGTCGAGATCACCACGACGTGCCCCTGGTACGGAGGCGCGTCGCCGATGTAGCCGCCGGTCGTGGCGATCACGTGCCCGCCGGCGAAGTTGAGCGACGCCGCGATCTTCTCCCGCGACGGGAGCTTCGTGATCGAGACGCGCCAGGCGGCATGGCCGTCCGCGACGGAGAGCTTCTCGATCCTCCCGTCAGGCGACGCGGCGTAGATCCACTTGCGGCTCGGATCGGCGACCGGGGTCGCGGTCGTAATCTGGTCGCTGCCGGCGAAGGACGAATAGCCCGGCGGCTTCCACTGCCAGAGGATCCCGCCGGTTCGGGCGTCGATGGCGAGCGTGATCCCGTACGTCGTCGTGACGAAGAGCGTGTCGTGCGGCGCGCCTTCGACGGTGACGCGGTGGAGGTAGATGGCGGACGCGTCGACCGTCCCCGGAAGCTGCACCTGCGTCCGCTGGAGGAGGTTGACGCCGATCGACCCGAGCGTCGAATTGGGATCGTCGTTGCTGCGGCTCGCGTCGTAGCCGAACCGCGTCCAGTCGGCGCCCGCGTTCGTCGCCCGGGCGCCGAGTACGCCGGCCGCCGCACCGCCGCTGCCGCCCGCGGCGACTACGATCCCGGCGAGAACGGCGAGAAGAGCTAGCGACGGAGCAGGACGCGACGTAGCTCGTCCTCTTTACCCGGCTCGAGGATCGCGAGAACCTGGTCTCCCGCCTCGAGCACGGTCGAGCCGACCGCGATCTCGGCGTGGCCGCCGCGCATGACGGAGATGAGCCGCGAGCCCTCCGGCAGCGCGAGCGTCTCGACGCTCTTGCCGGCGGACGGGGAATCGCCGTCGATCTGCACCTCGACGATCTCGAGGTTCTCGCGCCGCAGCTCGAGCAGATGGATCATGTCGTGCTCGGGCACCTCGTGCTCGACGAGAGCCATGATGCTCGAGGTCGCGCAGACGGTCGGGGAGATGCCGAGCAGGTCGAAATGCGCCTGGTTGCGGGGATCGTTGACGCGGGCGATCACCTTGGGCACGCCGTACTTCTCCCGCGCGAGCTGTCCGATGATCATGTTGTCCTCGTCGTCGCCGGTGAGGGCGAGGACGACGTCGGGCGGACGGGCGATCCCGGCTCGCTCGAGCACGAAGAGCTCGGTCGCGTCACCCCGCTGCACCTGGTGCTCGAACTCGTCCTCGAGCGACTCGTGGCGATCGCGGCGCTGCTCGATCAGCGTCACCTCGTGCCCGAGGCGGAGGAGGGAACGCGCGACGTTCGCGCCGACCTTGCCGCCGCCGGCGACGATGACGTACATCAGGCTTCGACCTCCTGCGGCGCCGCCGGGATCGCACACGTGCGGGCCGCGTCGAGCAGCCGGTCGATCGCGACGCTCGTCGGGCAAACGGTGTCGAGGCCGCGCTCGGCGTAGAACTTCGCGCGCGCGGGGTCGAGCACGCGGACGACGACGCAGCGGACGTCGAAGCGCTTCTGCGCGACCTGGCCGATGATGATGTTCGTGTTGTCGCCGTCCGTCGCGACCACGACCGCGTCGGCCTCCTCGATGCCCGCGTCGCGCAGGAGGTCGGCGTCCATGCCGTGGCCGACGACGAACGTGCCGGGCCAGCCCTCGCCGAGCCGGGAGAGCGCGTCCTCGTTCTCGTCCACCACCGTCACGTCCCACCCCTCCTGGTGGAGCTGGAGCGCGATCGACGAGCCCACGCGGCCGCAGCCGATGATCAGAGCCTTCAGGTTCATGGCGTGCGGAGCGTAGCTCGCTAGGCCTCTTCGAGCACGCCCTGGGGGAAGGCGAGGACGAGCACCTCGGCCGGCGCCTTGCGCAAGACGTAGTCGACGGTCGGCGAGAAGAAGCGCGCCTGCCGGCGCCAGCGAGGAGCCGAGCCGAGCACGATCAGGTCGGCTCCGCTCTCCGCCGCCGCCTGGACGATCGCCTCTCCGATCGAGCGCGCGCGGATCGAACGGCCCTCGACCTGGACTCCCTGTTCGGCCCCGAGCACCGCCGCCTCGGCGAGCGACGCGGCGGCCTGCTCCTCCTGCTCGACAAGCTCGGCGTCGAACTGCTGATCGAGTGGGACGCGGATCACGTGAACCGCCTCGACCGCGACGCTGTGCTCCTGGGCGAGCTTGACCGCCGTCGCGACGATCTCATCCCCGATCGGCCCAAGTTTCATCGGCACGAGGATCTTCGTGAACTCGGCCTTGGCCCCGGGGAGGCCGGTTCCGGCGACGGGCCCGGTCGCGATCAGCACCCGGCACGGAGTTGCGCGCAGGAGCGGCAAGAGCTCTTCGTGGAACGGCCTACGGAAACCGCGGCGCGACCTGACCGGCGCGCCGACGACGAGGAGCTCTGCGCGGTGCTCGGCGGCCACGCGCGCCACGTCCTCGCCGAGCCGGCCGTGCCGCGTGCGCACGATCTCGCGCCGCAAGGTGACGCCGCTCGAGCTGACAACGGACGCTGCTTCCTCGAGCCGCCGCTCCAACTCGGCCCGCTCGGCGTCGAAGTGCGCGTCGAGCGGCAGCTCGCGTGCGACGACGAGAGGAGCTACGAGCACGATCCGCGCCCCGCGGCGCGCGGCGAGGCGGCAGGCGAGCGCCAGCGAGTGCTCCGTCTCCTCCAGCTCCAGCAACGGCACGACGACGCTGCGATACGCGATCGAGCCGGTCCAGCGGGCGAGGCGTTGGGCCCGACGCGGGAGCGCACGGGGATCCGGGAGCTTGAGCTTCATCGCAGCAGCTGGTACGGAACCGAGGCGAGGATCACGTGCCGCTCGAAGAGCAGCAGCCGCTTGATGTAGAGCGCGCGCTGGTTGTGGAGCAGGCGGCGCCAGCCGCGCACGATGAGCTCCGGCATGAGCACGAGCACCGCGACGTCCGGGTCGGCGGTGAGGCCCCGCAGGTAGTGGAGGAGCGGCACCCCGATGTCTCGGTAGGGCGCCTCCTCGACGTGAAGCGGGAGGCGCGGGCCGTGCTGGGCCCAGTCCATCCGGGCCGCCTGAGCGTCTCCCGCGCTGAAAGCGAAGTTCACGGCCTGCGTGTCCTCCACGGCGAGGGTACTCGCGTAGTTGACGGCACGCATCGACGCGGCGCTCACATTCGAGACGAGCACACGCGCGATCAGATGCTGCGGGAACGTCCGCTTCGGGCCACGGAGCACCGGCACGTCCGCGACCACGACGCTCGGCTCGGAGAGCAGCCGCAGCTTCAGCGCCAGCTCCCGCGGGTGACGGATCTGCTCGAACAGCGAGGCGCGCTCGAACAGCTCGGGCACGATGAGCGTGACGAAGTCGGACTCGCTGCGCGGCTGGCGCCAGACCTCGTCCAACACGGCGGCGGTCAGTCCTCGCGGATCCTCGTGCACCTCGAGCAGTGGATCGCCCTGGTGCTCGTGGTACCAGCGCGGGCGGATCCCCGGATCGGAGCCGCGAACCGGGACATGGATGGCACGGAATCCTGCGGGCGAGATCTTCTCGGCGAGCCAGACCGCGGCCTCCGTCGCCTCGTTGAGCTCCTCGACGACGACGATCGCCGTGTTTCGGGCCGCCGGCGCAGCCACGACTGCCGCGGCGCCCGCCACGAGCCGCCGCGACACGCCGTCGTAGTGACGGCGGACGCCGTAGAAGCCGATGACCATCAGCGGCACGGCAACGATCACGAGCCAGGCGCCTTCGGTGAACTTCGTCAGGATCACGACGATCGCGACGACGCCGGTTGCCACCGCTCCGACCCCGTTGATCACGGCGCGCCAGCGCCAGCCGTCGCCCTGGTTGCGCTGCCAGTAGCGCACCATCCCCGCTTGCGAGAGCGTGAACGCCGTGAAGACGCCGACGACGTAGAGGTGGATCAGGTTGATGACGTTCGCGTGGTAGATCCAGATCAGGAGCGCAGCTGCGCCGGCGAGGAGAACGACTCCGTTCGAGTACACGAGCCGGTCGCCGAGATTCGTGAACTGCCGAGCGATGAACCGGTCCTTCGCCAGGAGCGCCGAGAGTCGCGGGAAGCCCTGGAACGACGTGTTCGCCGCAAGGATCAGGACGGCAAACGTGAAGATCTGGACGACCCAGAAGAGGAACGAGGTCGCATGCCCGGGCGGAAAGATCGCGCGCGCGACCTGGGAGACGACGGAGACGCTCGTGCTCGGGCGGGCGTGGGTCTCGACGGCGAGGTAGGAGACTCCGACGAACATCGTGATCGCCACGACGCCGAGCACGCCGAGCGTCCGCGCCGCGTTCTTCGACTGCGGACGCTTGAACGCGTTGACGCCGTTCGCGATCGCCTCGACGCCGGTCAGCGCGCTCGCCCCGGACGAGAACGCCTTGAGCACGAGGAAGAGGCCGATCGCAGAGGCTCCGGGCGGGATCGCACCGGGTGTGATCGCCCGCGGGCAGCCGGTGGTCGCGCACTTCGTGACCCCTACCCCGATCGCGACCAGCATCGAGACGATGAACATGTAGGTCGGCAGCGCGAACGCGAGGCCGGACTCGCGTACGCCGCGAAGGTTGACGAGCATGATCACGCCGACCGCGGCGAGCGACAGCTCCGTGTTGTAGTGGGCGAGGGACGTGACCGCCGACGTGATCGCGAGCACGCCGGACGCGACCGAGACTGCGACCGTGAGCACGTAGTCGACGAGCAGCGCCGCCGCTGCGACGAGGCTCGGCAGCGTGCCGAGGTTCTCTCGTGCGACGACGTACGCACCGCCGGAGACCTCGTAGGCGCGGACGGTCTGCCGGTACGACGTGATCACGATCGCCATCAGCGCGGCGACCGCGATCGAGATCGGCAGGGCGACGTGGAGCTCCACGAGTCCGGCGCCGAGGAGGACGACCATCGCCGCCTCCGTTGCGTAGGCGACGGACGAGATCGCGTCGGCGGCGAAGATCGGGAGCGCGAGCCCTACAGGCAGCAGCTCGCCCTCGAGCTGATGCGACTGCATGGGCCGACCGAGCAGAACGCGGCGAACCGCCCGCTCCGGCTCGAGCGCTTCGTCGTGTCGCCCCGTCACACCCACGCGGGGAACTTACTCGCGCGCCCGGAGTGAGACGGGATCTAAGCGGCTGCGGGAGCAGGCTTGAGCAAAACGGTCTCGCTCGGCGCGTGCTCGAGGATCCACGTGACGTCCTTCGTCGTGAAGCCTCCGTTGTCGCCGCTCTGGGCCGGCGCGACGACCCAGTCGAAGTGCTCGACATCCCACAACCGGCGCAGCGCGTGCGTCGGAGTTCGCCCCTTCTCGATCCGGGCGTCGACGGGAACGCCCTGACGCAGAGCCGCGTGCTCGACCGCCTCGAGCAGCGGCAGCGCGACCTCAACCTCGTTCGCTAGCGGCGAGTCCTCCGGATACTGCATGGGGACGCGCAGGAGGTACGCGGGGACGAGCGTCGCCTCCTGCGCCTGGGCGATGCGGATCGCCGCCGTGAGCACGGTCTCGTCGAGCAGGCCTCCGGTGAACGGGACGAGGATGCGGCGGGTGCCCGGTTTTGGCCGGCGGAGGCGGAAGCCGCTGCGCGCGACGAGCGCCCCGGCCAGCACGGCCGCGAGAGCAGCGAGGGAGATGACCGCGGCGATCATTCGGGGAGCCGGTCCCGGTCGGCGCGGTTCGTGATCACGCGGATGTCGATGCCCGGCAGCTCCCTGACCATCCGCGAGAGGAGCGAGCCGCCGAGGATCTCGCGGCGGCGAGACTCGTCGGGCGTGCCGACGAAGATGTAGGTCGAGCCGCGCTCGACGGCCACGCGGCGGACGGTGTCGACGAGGTCGTCGCCGTCCGCCTCGATGAAGTGCGCACCGAGGATGGAGGCGAGACGGCGCAGCGCGGCGAGCTGGGTCGCCTCCTCGTCGCTCGGCGTGTGGCCGGCCTTTCGCACCCAGACGGCGTCCATCGTCGTGCCCAGCCGTTGCGCCGAGCGCCAGGCGCGCCGCATGATCCGCTGGGATTTCGGCTGCGGCTCGACGAGCGCGAGCACGCGCTCGCCCACGGCGTGCTTGGAGAGCGGCTCGAGCTCGCGCGCGACGCGGCGGGCCTCGACGTCGTCGGCGACCTCGCGCAGGGCGAGCTCTCGGAGCGCGGCGAGCTTGTCCGTGCGGAAGAAGTTCTCGAGCGCGACCGCCGCGCGCTCCTTCGAGTAGACCTTGCCGGCCCGAAGGCGCACCTGCAGCTCCTCGGGCGAGAGATCGACGAGCACGACCTCGTCCGCCTCGTCGAGGATCCGGTCGGGGAACGTCTCGCGGACGCGAACCTCGGTGAGCTCGAAGATGGCGTCGTTGAGGCTCTCGAGATGCTGGACGTTGACCGTCGACATGACGGCGATCCCCGCCTCCAGCACGTCTTCGATGTCCTGCCAGCGCTTCTCGTTGCGCATCCCGGCCGCGTTCGTGTGCGCGAGCTCGTCGATCAAGGCGAGCTCCGGCGCCCGCCGGATCACCGCGTCGAGATCCATCTCCTCGAGCTCGAGCGTCCCCTGCTGCGCGCGCAGCCGTGGCACGACCTCCAGCCCGTCGGCGAGCGCGGTCGTCTCGGGACGCTCGTGCGGCTCGAGATAGCCGATCACGACGTCCCGCCCGTCCTCCTGCGCCTGGCGTCCTTCGAGGAGCATCCGGTACGTCTTGCCGACGCCCGCGGCCATCCCCAGGAGGATCCGATAGTGGCCGCGCGCCACCCGCGGTCACGCCCCGAAGACGTTGTGGACGATCAGGTCGATCAGCTTGATCCCGACGAACGGGAGCATCATCCCGCCGAGACCGTAGATCAGGAGGTTGCGCCGGAGCAGCGCCGTGGCCCCGATCGCGCGGTACTTGACGCCGCGCAGGGCGAGCGGGACGAGCGCCGGGATGATCAGCGCGTTGAAGATGATCGCGGAGACGATCGCGCTCTTCGGGTCGCCCAGATGCATGATGTTGAGTGACCAGAGCGGCCCTGTGTGGCCGCTGCGGGCGTAGGTGAACTCGAACATCGCCGGCAGGATCGCGAAGTACTTGGCGACGTCGTTCGCGATCGAGAAGGTCGTGAGCGCGCCGCGCGTGATCAGGAGCTGCTTACCGACCTCGACGATCTCGATCAGCTTCGTCGGGTTCGAGTCGAGGTCGACCATGTTGCCGGCCTCCTTCGCCGCGGTCGTCCCCGTGTTCATGGCGACGCCGACGTCGGCCTGAGCGAGTGCGGGAGCGTCGTTCGTCCCGTCACCGGTCATCGCGACCATCCGCCCCTTCGTCTGCTCGTCCTTGATCAGGGCGAGCTTCGCCTCGGGCGTCGCCTCGGCGAGGAAGTCGTCGACGCCGGCCTCCTGCGCGATGACGGACGCGGTGACGCGGTTGTCGCCGGTGATCATCACGGTGCGGATGCCCATCCGCCGCAGCTCGTCGAAGCGCTCGCGCATGCCGCCCTTGACGATGTCCTTGAGGTGGACGACGCCGAGCGCGAAGTTGTCGCGCGCGACGACGAGCGGCGTGCCGCCCTGCTCGGCGACCCGCTGCACGGCTGCGTCGATCTCCGCCGGCGCGCGACCGCCGTTTTCCGCGATGAACGCCTTGACGGCCTCCGCTGCGCCTTTGCGGATCATCGTCCCGTTGAGGTTGACGCCGCTCATCCGCGTCGTCGCGCTGAAGGGGACGAACTCGTGCTCTCCCAGCTCGCGCTCGCGGAGCCCGAACCTCTCCTTGGCGAGGACGACGATCGAGCGGCCCTCGGGCGTCTCGTCGGCGAGCGAGGCGAGCTGCGCCACCTCCGCGAGCTCCCGCTCCTCGACACCCGGCGCCGGGATGAACTCCGCCGCCTGCCGGTTGCCCAGCGTGATCGTCCCGGTCTTGTCGAGCAGGAGCACGTCGACGTCACCCGAGGCTTCGACCGCGCGGCCGGACATCGCAAGGACGTTCCGCTGCACGAGCCGGTCCATTCCCGCGATCCCGATCGCGGAGAGGAGGGCGCCGATCGTCGTCGGGATCAGAGCAACGAGGAGAGCGATCAGGACTGTCTCGGAGAGCGACGTGTGCGCGTAGATCGCGTACGGCCGCAACGTCACGACGGCGGCGACGAAGGTGATCGTCAGGCCGGCGAGGAGGATGTTGAGGGCGATCTCGTTCGGCGTCTTGCGCCGCTCGGCACCCTCGACGAGCGCGATCATCCGGTCGAGGAACGACTTTCCGGGCTCCTGCGTGACCTCGATCACGAGCCGGTCGGAGAGAAGCTTCGTCCCGCCTGTGACGGCCGAGCGGTCGCCGCCCGCCTCGCGGATGACAGGAGCCGACTCGCCCGTGATCGCAGACTCGTCGACGGAGCCGGCGCCTTCGACGATCTCACCGTCGGCAGGGATGACCATCCCCGCCTCGACCACCACGACGTCGCCCTTCTGCAGTTCGGACGCCGGCACCTCGCTCCCATCGCGCAGGAACGCGGTGGTCGTCGTCCGCGTCGCGCGCAGCGCGTTCGCCTGCGCCTTGCCGCGACCCTCGGCGATCGCCTCGGCGAAGTTCGCAAACAGGACGGTCAGCCAGAGCCAGATCGCGATCACGCCGACGAACCAGAGCTGGCCGTGGTTTCCCTGCACGAGATCCTTCACGAAGATCACGCTCGTGATCACGCTGCCGAGCTCGACGATGAACATGACCGGGTTGCGCGCCTGCAGGCGCGGATCGAGCTTCGGGAACGAGTCGCCGATCGCCGCGAGGGCGAGCTCGCGCGAGAACATGCTGGTCGAACGGCGCGCCATCAGCGGCTCACCCGATCCAGGGCGAGGTTGAGCTCGAGGACGTTGACGCCGGGCTCGCCGAGGAAGCCGAGCGTGCGACCCCACGTGTTCCGGCGGATCAGGGTCTCCACAGTTGCCAGCGGCAGATGGCGAACGGCCGCGACGCGGCGCGCCTGCAGATCTGCGTAGGCGATCGAGATCTCCGGATCGATCCCGGAGCCCGAGGGCACGACGGCGTCGACGGGGATGTCATGAATCGTGAGGCCCGGGTTGTATGGGCGCTCGAGCTTGAGGATCGCGTCTGCGTTCTGCTTGACGAGCTTCGCGAGCGCCGGGCTCGTGGGGCCGAGGTTGGAGAACGTCGTACCCGCGGCGTTGTACGCGGGCGAAGTCGCCGACGGCCGCTCGTGGAAGTACCTGGGCCACGTGAACGACTGCGCCGCGAGACTCGAGCCGACGAGCCGGCCGTCGGCGCGGATCAGGCTCCCGTTCGCCTGGTGCGGCATGGCGACCTGCGCGAAGCCGGTCATCAACGCCGGGTAGGCGAAGCCGAGAAGGGCCGTGCAGCAGACGATTGCGACGACGGAGGCGAGAGCGGCGCGGAGCATCAGTGACCTCGCCGGTGGTCATGGTGCGCCTCGGCCGCGCGAAAACCGAGCAGGTCAAGGACGCAGGGAGCGGCCGTGCCGCCTGGCACGGACGCGACTGAGGACGCCGACATGCGACGGTTTGCAGCCGGCCGAGGTGTGCCAATGGCCGCCGGGGAGGTCACCTCATCAGCCCTTCCACGATCGGTCCGAGGGTGAGGGCCGGGAGGATCATCAGACCGGCCGTGAGCGCGATCACGCCGAGCAGCAGGACGCCGAAGGTGCCGCCGTCGGTGCGGAACGTGCCGGCCGAAGCGGGCACGACCTTCTTGCCGGCGAGCGAGCCGCCGATCGCCAGGCCGGCGAGCAGCGGCACGAAGCGCCCGAAGTAGAGCGCGACAGTCCCGAGCGTCTCGGAGAACGTCGTCGCTCCGTAGCCCGCGAAGGCGCTGCCGTTGTTGTTCGACTGGGAGGTGTACGCGTAGAGCGTCTCCGTGAAGCCGTGCGCGCCCGGGTTGAAGACGGACGCGAGCCCCGATTTCGTGACGATGGCCACCGCGGTCATCACGAGCACCATGGTCGGGACGAAGAGCGCGCCGAGCGCGGCGAGTTTCATCTCGCGCGCCTCGATCTTCTTGCCGAGCCACTCCGGCGTCCTCCCCACCATCAGGCCGGCGACGAAGACGGCGATCAGGATGTAGAAGATGAGGCCGTAGACCCCCGAGCCGACGCCGCCCGGCTCGACCTCACCGAGGAACATGTTCACGAGTGGGACCGCGCCGGCGGCCGGCGTGAGCGCGTCATGGCCGCCGTTGACGGAGCCGTTCGAGACGTCCGTCGTCGCCGTCGCCCAGAGCGCCGTGTTGGCGATGCCGAACCGGATCTCCTTGTCGGTCATGTTGCCGCCGGACTGGCTCGCGCTGTGCGTGATGTTCACGCCCGAGTTGCGGAGGACCTGCGAGCCGTGCTGCTCGGCCGGGAACGCGACGGCGACACCACCGGCAAAGATCGTGAAGCAGACGGCGTACAGCACCCACGCATGGCGTCGCGCGAGCACCATCCTCCCGAACATCACGACCTGCGCAAACGGGATCAGCAGGATCGCGAGCATCTCGAGGAAGTTCGAGAGCGGCGTCGGATTCTCGAACGGGACGGCCGAGTTCGAGTTGTAGTAGCCGCCGCCGTTCGTCCCGAGCTGCTTGATCGAGATCATCGACGCGACCGGGCCGCGCGCGATCGCCTGGTGCGCACCCTGGAGCGTCGTGGCCGTCGCGTGCCCGTGGAACGTCTGCGGCACGCCCTGGGAGATCAGAATCACCGCGAAGACGATCGAGAGCGGCAGGAGGATGTAGACGATCGAGCGGTAGAGATCGCGCCAGAAGTTCCCCAGCCCGAGCCCTCCGCCGCGCCGCGAGATCCCGCGCGCGACGGCCGCGAGCACGGCCAGCCCGACACCCGCCGAGACGAACTGCTGCACCGCGAGCCCGGCCATCTGGCTGAGGTACGACATTGTCGCCTCGCCGCCGTAGTACTGCCAGTTCGTGTTGGTGACGAAGCTCGCCGTCGTGTTCAGCGCGAGCGCCCACGGCACGGCCGGCAGGTGGTCGGGGTTGAGGAAGAGGTGGCCCTGCAGCCGCAGCAACCCGTAGAGGAAGACGCTGAAGAAGACGGTGAAGACCACGACGGAGAGCGCGTACGCCTTCCAGGTCTGGTCGCCGAGAGCGTCGCGGCCGAGCAGACGGAGGAAGCCGCGCTCGACGACGTCGCTGTTCTCGCGCGTGTAGACGCGGGCCATCCAGATGCCCAACGGGTAGCTGAGCACGACGAGGACGACGGCGTAGACGAGGATCTGGGCGCTGCCCTGACCCATCAGAGCTTCTCCCCGCGCACGAGCGCGTAGACGAGATAGACGAGGACCGCGATCGAGATCGCGAGGCCGAAGGCGTCGCCCGCGCTCAAATCCTCTCCATCGCCCAGCGCAGGACGAAGATCAGCCCGAAGCACGCGCCCGCAATCAGAAACGCATAGAGGTCTCCCACCACAGCCTCGACGCTAGGGGCGCCGGGCTGAATGCCGCCTTAGGGTTTCCGTCGGCGGCCTGACGATTTGCTGAAGACGCTAGCCGGGCTCGACTAGCCGGTAGCCGGCGCCGGTCTCCGTGAGGAGGTAGCGCGGATGCGCGCGGTCGGGCTCGATCTTCCGCCGGAGCTGCGAGACGTTCACCTGGAGCAGGTTCGCGGCGTCCGCGTAGCCGGGCCCCCAGACGTCCTGCAGGAGCTGGCGGTGGGTGAGGAGCTTGCCGGCGTTGAGCGCGAAGACGCGGAGGAGGTCGAACTGGTGCGGCGTCAGGTGCACCGGCTCCCCCGCCATCGTCACCGAGCGGTTGGCGAGGTCGACGAGAAGCTCGCCGATCTCGATCACGGGCTCTCCACCCGGCGCAGTCCGCCGCAGGACCGCCCGCAGGCGCGCGAGCAGCTCGTCGATTCCGACCGGCTTCGTCACGTAGTCGTCTGCGCCCGCGTCGAGCGCCGCGATCTTCTCCCCCTCGTCGCCGACGGCCGAGAGCACGATGATCGGCGCCTGGCTCCAGCCGCGCAGCTCGCGTGCGACATCCGTGCCCGTCCCATCGGGGAGGACGAGATCGAGGATCACGGCCTCGGGCGGCCGCATCGCGGCCGCGGCAAGCGCGGTCTCGGCGGTGTCGGCCGTCTCGACCTCATAGCCCGCGCCTCGGAGGCTGGTGCGGAGCGCACGGAGTATCTGCTGCTCGTCGTCGACGACGAGGACGCGCGGTCCTGTCATGCCGGAACCTCGACGCGAGCGGCGGCGACCGGCAGCGCGAGCACGAAGGTCGCTCCCTGCCCGGCATGCGACTCGACCCAGACTCGGCCACCGTTCGCCTCGGCGAACCCACGTGCGATCGCGAGCCCGAGGCCCGCCCCTCGGGTTGTCCCGGCGAGCGAGCCGCGCTGGAACGGCTCGAAGATCCTCTCCGCCTCGCTCGGCGGGATTCCGGGGCCGTGGTCGACGACCCGGACGAGCACGTCCGAGCCGGCCTCCCGCACCTGAACCCGGACGGGCTCGTCCGGCGGTGAGTAGCGCAGCGCGTTCTCGACGAGGTTGGCGACGATCCGCTCGGACTGGACGCGGTCGGCGTGGACGAGCGGCGGGTCGTCTTCCGGCAGCACGACCTCGACGCGGGCGGCCGCCTCGACGTCGTCCAGTGCCTGGAGCACGAGGTCGTCGACGGGCCAGTCCCCCGGTTCCGGTGCGGCCGCACCCGCCTGCAGCCTCGAAAGGTCGAGGAGGTTGCCGACCAGCCGGTCGAGCCTGCCGGCCTCGCTGAGGATCGTCTCGGTCAGCTCGCGCCGGTCCTCCGCCTCGAGCGACAGCTCACCGTGCGCGAGCGCGCCCGCGGACGTGAGGATCGCCATCAGCGGTGAGCGCAGGTCGTGGCTCACCGCCCGGAGCAGCGCGGTCTTGAGCGCATCGCTGCGACGAAGCGCCTCGGCCTCCAGCGCCTCGACCGCCAGACGCTCACGCTCGGCGGTGAGCTCGCGAAGAGCGGCCAGCGCAGCCTCCGCCTCCTCCGCTCGCCGGCGCGAGCGGGATGCGAGCTCGCTGACGACAACGGCCGTGAAGACGAAGACGAGGAGCGCGAACCAGTTGCGGTCGTCCTGGAGCGTCAACGTGTAGAGCGGCGGAAGGAAGAAGAAATTGAAGGCGAGCATGCTCCCGATCGCCACGCCGACGGCGTAGACGATCCCCCACGCGACGGCGACCGGGATGATCCCGAGCAGGTAGAGCACCGCCAGGCTGAGCACCGGGATGTGCCCCTCGAGGAGCTCGATCGCGCCCGTGACGAGCGCGAGCGCGCCGAGACAGGCCGTGACCCGGGTGAGCGTTCTCACTCGGGCAACGGTACTCCCCGGTCGTCCGCCCCTGGCCGGCGGTGGCTCCCGGGCGGCGGAGCCGCCCTCCGCCTCCGCCTAGCGCCGCTCGCCGCAGGATGCGTTCGCTCACGGCGCTCGGTCGTACTACGGGTACTGCCCTTCGCGCCGCTCGCTCGCCTCCTTTGCGAGCGGCGCTCCAGGAACGGTCGAGCTCTAGCCGTGAATGCTGATGATGATCGGGATGATGAGGATCGCGACGATGTTCGTGATCTTGATCATGGGGTTGATCGCCGGGCCGGCGGTGTCCTTGTACGGATCGCCGACCGTGTCGCCCGTGACCGCGGCCGCGTGGGCGTCGGAGCCCTTGCCGCCGTAGAGGCCGTCCTCGATCAGCTTCTTCGCGTTGTCCCAGGCGCCGCCGCCCGAGGTCATCGCGATCGCGAGGAAGAGGCCGGTCACGATCGTCCCGATCAGGAGTCCGCCGAGCATCTGCGCGTTGATCACTCCGACGACGATCGGGAAGGCGATCGGCACGATCGCCGGCAGGATCATCGAGCGGATCGCGGAGCTCGTGACAATGTCGATCGCCGGGCCGTACTGCGGCCGCTCGGTGCCTTCCATGATCCCCGGGTGCTCGCGGAACTGGCGGCGCACCTCCTCGACGACCTCACCGCCGACGCGCCCGACCGCCTGCATCGCGAGAGAGGCGAAGAGGAACGGCATCAGGCCGCCGATGAAGAGACCGGCGATCACCCAGGCGTTCGAGAGGTCGAACGTGAGGTGCGAGAGCGCCGAGCCGACCTTCGCCTGCGCGTGGAGGCCGTTCGCGTACGAGCCGAAGAGGACGAGCGCGGCGAGCGCGGCGGAACCGATCGCGTAGCCCTTCGTCACGGCCTTCGTCGTGTTGCCGACCGCGTCGAGCGGATCGGTGATCGCGCGCACCTCGGCCGGCAGGTCGGCCATCTCGGCGATGCCACCGGCGTTGTCGGTGACCGGGCCGTACGCATCGAGCGCGACGATGAGGCCGGTCATGGAGAGCTGGGCCATGACGGCGACGCCGATCCCGAACAAGCCCGCGAGGTGGTTGGCGACGAGAATCCCGATCGCGATCACGATCACCGGCAGCGCGGTCGCCTGCATCCCGACGGCGAGGCCCTCGATGATGTTCGTCGCGTGACCGGTCTGCGACGCGGCGGCGATCTTCTTGACCGGATTCCACCGCGTGCCCGTGTAGAACTCCGTGATCCCGACGAGCAGCGCGGTGATCGCGAGCCCGATCAGCGCCGAGCCGTAGAGCCGGCCGAAGTCGAACGTCCCGCTCGAGCAGAACGCCCGTGTCACCGGGATGAAGATCAGCGCGGAGATGACCGTCGCGACGAGCACGGCGCGGTAGAGCGCGTTCATGACGTTGCCGCCCGGCCGGACGCGCGCGAACTGGACTCCGATGATCGAGGCGATGATCGAGACGCCGCCGATCGCGAGCGGGTAGAGCCACAGGTCCTTGCCGGTGCCGAACGCGGCTCCGGTGACGCCGAGCAGCATCACGGCGACCGCGGTCACGGCGTACGTCTCGAATAGGTCCGCCGCCATGCCTGCGCAGTCGCCGACGTTGTCGCCGACGTTGTCCGCGATCACGGCGGGGTTGCGCGGATCGTCCTCGGGGATCCCCGCCTCGATCTTCCCGACGAGGTCGGCGCCGACGTCCGCGGCCTTCGTGTAGATGCCGCCGCCGAGCCGGGCGAAGACGGAGATGAGCGAGCCGCCGAAGGCGAGACCGACGAGGTCGTGGATGGCCGACTGCGGCGAGTGGCCGAGCCAGTTCGTGAGCGCCAGGTAGTAACCGGCGACGCCGAGGAGGCCGAGGCCGACTACGAGCAGGCCGGTCACGGAGCCGGCGCGGAAGGCGACGTTGAGCGCCGCCGGCAGGCCGGAGCGCGCGGCTTCAGCCGTACGGACGTTCGAGCGCACGGCGACGTTCATCCCGATGAAGCCCGCGGCTGCGGAGAACGTCGCTCCGATCAGGAAGCCGACGGCCGCGCCCCAGCCGAGCTTGTGGTACAGCCCGAGCAGGAGGAACGGGACGATCGCGACGACGGCGATCGTGGAGTACTGGCGGCGCAGGTACGCGGCGGCGCCCTCCTGGACGGCGCGCGCGATCTCCTGCATGCGCTCGGTGCCGGCGGGCTGCCGCAGCAGCCAGACGGTCAGGCCGAGGCCGTAGGCGACGGCCGCGCCCGCGCACAGCAGCGCGAACAGCACGGCGTGATGCATGAACCAGCTCATCGGGTAGGACTCTCCCTCCGCGGCGTTACAAAGTCAGCGCCGAGAGGTCTCGGCGCGGGCTTTTTGTATCAGATCGGCCCGACGATTCGTGTCACGAAGCGGGCGTGCGGAGGTGCCAGCGCACCTGCTCGGTGAAGATCTCGCGCATCGAGGCGCCCTCGTCGTGGCGGGCGATCTGGCGCTCGGCGGCGTTCCGCTCGGGGATCGCGAGGAATTCCGCCGCGTCGAGCTCCTCCGCGACCGGCCGCACCCAGTCGATGAGCTGCTCGAGCCGCGCGCGGGCGGGGACGGCCTCGCCGCGCGAGAAGTCGATCAGCTCGCCCGAGAGACCGTGGCGGATCGCACGCCAGAAGTTCTCCTCGATCAGCCGGTGCGGCAGCTCGGGCAGCGGCTCGCCCTCGTCGAGCGCCCGCGCGATCCGCGCCGTGAGCGCGTACGCGAGCGCCGCGAGCGAGCGCGACTCGCCGAGATCGGGCTGCGCGTCGCAGATCCGGATCTCCACGGTCGGGAAGGCGAGATGCGGCCGAACGCTCCACCAGATCTGCGTGTGCTCGGTAATCGAGCCGGTCTCGTAGAGGAAGCGCACGTAGCTCTGCCACTCCTCCCAGCTGCCCAGCGCGTCCGGGATGCCGCAGCGTGGGAACGTCCGCGTGAAGATCTGCGTCCGCGCGGAGTGGAGGTACGTGAACGTGCCCTCGACGAACGGCGAGCTGGCCGAGAGGGCGAGGAGCTCGGGGAGGAAGGCGCGGAGCGCGGAGCAGACGCGGATGGCGCGGTCGGCGCCGTTGATCCCGACGTGGACGTGGAGGCCGAACGAGTTGTTGCGCCAGACGACGTAGCGGAGGATCTCGTCGTTGCGGCGGTAATGCGGCGTGTCGATGATCCGCTGCTCCTGCCACGGGCTCCACGGGTGCGTCCCGGTTGCCGCGAGTCCGATCCCGAGCGGCTCGGCGAGAGCGCGGAGCTGGTCACGGCGCTCGCCGAGCAGGACGGCGGCGTCGGCGTAGGCGTCGCAGCGTCCGGTCCGGACCTCGACCTCCGAGGCGATCAGCTCGCCGACGAGATGCCCGTCGAGCTCGGTGCCCGGCGCCGCGGCCTGCAGCTCCTCGAACCGGTTGACGAGGTCGAGCGTCTCCGGGTCGACGAGCGCGAACTCCTCCTCGACCGCGACCGTGAAATCGGGCACGGATTCGAACGCCTCGCGCGAGCGCTCGAGCATCTCCTCGTAGCCGAGCTTCTGCTCGTCACCCATGGAGAAAAGCCTACTTACGCGGTCGCGGGACTCAGCAGGCGGGCCGCGACGACGCCCCAGCTCCAGTGCGTCTCGACGGCGCGGCGAGCGGCGAGGCCGAGCTCGCGGCGGCGCTCCGGCGGGAGGGCGAGGATCGCGGACAGCCGCGCGCGCAGCGCATCCGCGTCGCCGGCCGGAAACGACAGCAGCTCCGCTGTCTCGGCCCCGACCTCCTCCCCGATCCCGGCGGCCACCTCGGCGAGGCCGGAATGGGACGAGACGACCGGGAGGACGCCCGCGGCGGCAGCCTCCGCCGCGACCATCCCGAACGCCTCGGGGAAGATCGACGGCACGACCGCCACGTCGCAGAGGGGCAGGAGATGGACGAGGTGGCGGTGCTCGAGCGCGCCGGTGAAGAGCGTCTCCGGCGGCGCGAGCTCCTCCAGAGGGTCGCGGTAATCGCCGAAGCCGACGACGACGGCGCGCGCGTCGAGCCCGCGGAGCGCCTCGAGCAGGACGTGCACGCCCTTGTTCTCGATCAGCTTCCCGAAGTAGAGGACGGTCGGCGCATCCTCGGCGAAGAACTCTGCGAAGCGCCCTGCGTTGCCCGGATCCGGCTGCCGCTCGTCGCCGCCGTCCGGATCGCGGCTCGCCTCCTCGAGCAGCGCCGCGAGCGCCGCTTCACGATCCTCCGGCCGGAACTCCTCGACGTCGACGCCCGGCGGCACGATCTCGACCCGGTCGACGTGGCCGCACACGTCCTCGAGGACCTCGCGGATGTGCTCCGAGCCGGCGTAGACGACCTCCGCGCCGGCGAGCGTCTCGGCCCCCCAGCGGGCGAGATCCTCCCGGCCGCGCATCGCGTACTCGAGCTCCGAGCCGTGCGCCTTGACCCGGTACGGCAGCCCGCTCGCTGCCCCGACAGGCGCGCCGAGCAGGACGTGATTCGCGAACACGAGATCCGCCGGGCCGAGCTCGCGCAGCGCCGCCGCGTTCGCCTCGACGTATGCGTTCCGCTCCGCCTCGGTGAAGTCTCCGAGCAGCCGCGCCTCGACTCCTTCGTAACGGTCGAGGATGAAGGTCGGGAGCAGGTCGCCCGGCAGCTCCGGCACGACGACCGGCGCGCCGCCGAGGTCGTAGCGCTCGGGATGCCGCTCCTGGCAGACGACCGTGACGTCGTGACCCGCGCGGCTCCACTCGCAGGCGAGCGCCCGGGTGTAGACGTTCGACCCGGTGCCGCCGAGCAGGTACCCGTGCCAGAGAAGGATCTTCAGGTCAAATGGAAGTACAGCGCGTAGAGCACCTCGACCGCCGGGTTCGACGTATGGACGGTCACGTCGGAGGGCGTCTCGAGCAGCGCCTCGGAGTAGTTGAAGATGATCTTCAGGCCCGCGGCGACGAGGTCGTCGGCCGCTTGCTGCGCCCCCTCGGCCGGCACCGCGAGGACGCCGACGACGACGTTCTGCTCGCGCACGAGCTCCCCAAGCCGCTCGTAGGGCTCGACCGTGACGTGGCCGATCGGCTGCCCGACCTTCGCGGGATCCGTGTCGACGACCGCGGCGATGTTGATCCCGTGCTCCGCGAAGATCGACGACGACGCGATCGCCTGGCCGAGCCGGCCGGCACCGACGAGCGCGACGTTGTGCTGGCCCTGCGTCCGCAGGATCTTGCGGATCACGTCGAGCAGCGCCTCGATCGAGTAACCGACGCCGCGCTTGCCGAACTTCCCGAACGTCGAGAGATCCCGCCGGATCTGCGTCGCGTTGATGTTCGTGTACTCGGCGATCTCCTGCGAGGAGATGCGGGTCTTGCCCATCTTCCGCGCCTGCGTCAGAACCTGCAGGTACCGGGACAGCCGTGCCGCGACCCCGACGTTCAAACGATCTGCCACGGAATCCGTTGTACCAGCGATCTCTACGAGGCTGCGCCGACAACCGCACGCCGGAGCGCGTCGGGGTGCACGTGGTGGACGAACCGCCGCCGTCCGTCGATCTCGACAACAGGGATCCACGCCCGGTACTCCGCTTCGAGCCGGGGGTCGCCGTCGATCGCGACTTCTCGCACATCGAAGCCGAGCTCGTCCCTCGCCGCGGACACGACACGGCGGGCCGCCTCACAAAGATGGCAGCCCGCCGCCGTGTAGAGCGTGACTTCGACTCGGTCTACGGGTAGATCCCGCGCGTGACGGTCGCCTCGGCGACCCGCTGCACAGCGAGCCCGTAGGCGGCGACGCGCATCGGCAGGTTCCGGCTCTGGGCCGTCTCCCAGGTCTCGTCGAACGCGTGGCTCATGATGTCGTTGAGCTTCGCGTTGACCTCGACCTCCTTCCAGAAATACTCCTGGAGGCCCTGGACCCACTCGAAGTAGGAGACGACGACGCCGCCTGCGTTCGCGAGGACGTCCGGGAGGATCAGCACGTCGCGATCCTCGAGGATCGCGTCGGCAGCCGGGGTGACCGGGCCGTTCGCGCCCTCGCAGATGATCGACGCCTTGATCTTGTCGGCGTTGTTCTCCGTGATCACCTGCTCGAGCGCGCAAGGCGCGAGGATGTCGCAGTCGAGCTCGAGGAGCTCGGCGTCCGTGATCACCTCGGCGTCCTTGACGCCCGCGAGCGAGCGCGTCTCGCGCTTGTGCGCGAACGCGGCCGGGATGTCGATCCCCTTCGGGTTGTAGAGCGCGGTCGTCGAGTCGGAGATGCCGACGACGATCGAACCCTCCTGGTGGAGGAACTGCGCGAGGTAACTGCCGACGTTGCCGAAGCCCTGCACCACGACCTTCTGGCCGGCGAGCGACTTGTCGAGCTTTGCCACGGCGTCCCGCAGGCAGAAAAGCGCGCCGCGGGAAGTTGCCTCCTCACGTCCGAGCGAGCCGCCGATCGTCAGCGGCTTGCCGGTCACCACTCCGAGCACCGAATGGCCCTTGTTCATCGAGTACGTGTCGAAGATCCACGCCATCGTCGAGCCGTCGGTGCCGACATCGGGAGCCGGGATGTCCTTCTCCGGGCCGATCTCGTTGATGATCTCGCTCGTGAAGCGCCGGGTCATGCCCTCGAGCTCGTGGCGCGACATCTTCTTCGGGTCGCAGGCGATTCCACCCTTCGCGCCGCCGAAGGGGATGCCCATGAGCGCGCACTTCCACGTCATCCACATCGCAAGCGCCCGCACCTCGTCGACGGTGACGTCGGGGTGGTAGCGGATGCCGCCCTTGGACGGGCCGCGGGCGATGTTGTGGGTGACGCGATATCCAATGAAGACCTGCGTGGAGCCGTCGTCCATCGCGACGGGGATCGAGACCTCGATCGCCTTCTTGCACCGCCCCAGAACCTCGACGAGGTTCGGGTCGATCTCGAAGGTCGTGGCGACGCGGCGAAGCTGCTCCCGCGCCAGCTCGTAGGGGTTCTCGCGCAGGTGAGTCGTCGTTACGTCGACTGAAGTCACCTCTCGCTCCTTACTTGTCTCACATTTGCAGGAAAAACCTTGGTTCGCGGCGAGTATACGTCCCCCCTCAGAGAGCTCCGACCGTACTTCCTCCGGAGCTCAGCGGGACGAATACGCATCGAGCCCGAGATACTTCGGGTAGGGAACGACGGCGCCGAAGCGCGCGGCGGAGGCGATCATCGCCGCGTTGTCGGTGCAGAGCTCGAGCGGCGCCGCGGTCGCCCCGGGGAGCGCGTCGCGGAGCTCGGAGTTCGCCGCGACGCCGCCGACGATCGCGATCCGGTCGCGGCCGGACTGCCGCGCAGCTTCCTGCGTCCGCTCGACGAGCGCGCGCACGATCGCGTGCTGGTACGAGGCGGCGAGGTCGGCGCGACGGGCTGCGAGCTCGTCCTCGTCGAGGTCGCGGACCGCGTAGAGGAGCGCGGTCTTCAGCCCGGAGAAGGAGAAGTCGAGGCCGGGGACGCGTGCGACCGGGAAGTCGAACGCCGCGGGGTCACCGTCGCGGGCGAGGCGGTCGATCTCCCTGCCGCCCGGGTAGCCGAGCCCGAGCAGGCGCGCACCCTTGTCGAAGGCCTCGCCGGCGGCGTCGTCGAGCGTCGTCCCGAGCAGCTCCTTCTCGGTGTGCGAGCGAACGTCGAGGAGGAGCGTGTGGCCGCCGCTCGCGAGGAGGCAGAGGAAGGGCGGATCGAGCGGCTCCGGCTCGAGCCAGAGCGAGGCGACGTGACCGTCGAGGTGGTCGACCGGCACGAGCGGCAGCCGGCGCGACCAGGCGATCGTCTTCGCCGCAGCGAGGCCGACGAGGAGCGCGCCGATCAGTCCCGGCCCCTGCGTGACGGCGACGCGATCGACGTCGTCGAGTGTCGCGCCCGCCTGCGCGAGCGCCTCGCGGATCACCGGCGTGACGAGCTCGAGGTGGCGGCGGGAGGCGACCTCCGGCACGACGCCGCCGTAGCGGGCGTGCAGCTCGGCCTGCGAGGAGACGACGCTCGCGCGGATCTCGCCTTCCTCCGTGACGAGTGCGGCGGCCGTCTCGTCGCAGCTCGTCTCGATCCCCAGAATCACCCTGAGACGGGGTCCTTCCACATGATCAGCGCGTCCTCGCGATTGTCGGTGTAGTACCCGCGCCGCAGGCCGTGGGCGCGGAAGCCGAGCCGCTCATAGAGGTCGATCGCGCTGCGGTTCGAGACGCGGACCTCGAGCGTGTAGCCGCGCCGGGCATCGTCGGCCGTGAGCTCGAAGAGCCGCTCGAGGAGCATCGTCGCGACGCCGCGGCCGCGCTGCTCCGGATCGACGGCGATGTTCATGACGTGCCACGCGTCGACGTAGCGGGAGACGATCAAGTAGCCGACGAGGGCTCCCTCCTCATTGTCCGCCTCGAACGCGCCGAGGCAGATCGAGCTCGGCTTCGCGAGCTCCCCCGCGAACATCGACCGCGACCACGGCGTCGGGTACGAACGGCGCTCGATCTCCTCGATGTCCACGAGGTCGTCGAGCACGAGCCGCCGCAGCTCGATCGTGGTCACGCGTCCACGTCCGGAAGGCGGAGGTACAGCGGCTCGATCTCGTCGACGCTTCCCGGCTCGCCGGCGAGCGCGGCGTGGAAGCGGGCGCGTGGCCGGTGGCGCTCGTCGTCGTCGGGCGGGACGACCGCGCCGCTCTCCTCGAGCAAGGTGCGATAGCGGAGAGCGCCGTCGCCGACGCAGATCCTCCCCGGCTCGAGTGGGAGATCGGCGGGCGCGAGCACGCGGGGCTCGCCGTCGAGCAGCACGAACACCTCCCGCCGCTTCGCGTCGATCACCGGGAGCGCCTCCGGCGCACCGGCGGCGAGCGCGTCGAGGGTCGAGACGCCCGCGCCGGGGATGTCGAGCGCAAGCGCGAGGCCGCGGGCGACGGCGAGACCGATCCGGACGCCGGTGAAGCTGCCGGGGCCGACGCCCACGGCGAGCCGGTCGAGGTCGGACGGATGCGCGCCGGCCTGGCGCAGCAGGGCGTCGACATCCTCGAGCAGCGTCTGCGCCCGCGAGACCCGCTCGCCGAGCACTTCGCCGTCATCGACGAGCGCGCTCGTCGCGGCACCGGTCGCCGTATCGAAGGCCAGTGTCAGCACTCGAGAATCTCCACCCCTCTGCCGCCGCCAGCATGCCGCAAACGCACTGCATAGCGTGGAGGCGGCAGCACACCCTCGCCGGCCTCGGGCCACTCGACGAACGCGATCGCATCGTCGAAGTACGGCTCGAGATCTCCCCACTCCGCCGCCGAGACTCCGGAGAAGCGATAGAGGTCGAGGTGGGAGACCTCGACTCCATCGCCGCGGTAGCGATGGCCGATCGTGTACGTGGGGCTCGTGACGCGCTCGCGGACGCCGAGCGCCGCGCAGGCGCCGCGCACGAAGGTCGTCTTGCCGGCGCCGAGCTCGCCGGCGACGGTCACGACGTCCCCCGGCGCGAGCCGCTGCGCGAGGTCGGCAGCGAGGGCCTCGGTCTCCTCCGGTGACTGCGTCGACGTCTCCATGCGTACGATCGAACCATGCCTGCATACGTCATCGTCGAGACCGACATCACGGATCCCCAGCAGTACGAGCAGTACAAGGCCGCCTCGCCGGGAGCCGTCGCAGCCGGCGGCGGGCGCTTCGTCGTCCGCGGCGGCGAGCTCGCCGTCCTCGAAGGAGACTGGAACCCGTCGCGCCTCGTCGTGCTCGAGTTCCCGGACCTCGAGGCCGCAAAGCGCTGGTACGACTCGCCGAAGTACGTCGAGACGCGGAAGCTCCGGGAGGGCGCCGCCGCGCTGAACATGGTCGCCGTCGAGGGAGTGCCGGCCTAGAAGAGGCCGAGCTGTTCCGCGGGACCTGACAACGCTTGTGACAAATTGTCACTTGCCGGTTCTTCTGCGTCGGGAACCGCGACAGGCGCGAGGCCGCGGCCGAGAATCTCGGGCAGCCGCGCGAAGTCCGACTCGAGCACCTTGAGCATCGCGGGCGTGTAGAGCGCCGCGGCCGGGTGGTAGAGCGGGAAGAGAACGACGCTGCGGCCCGCGATCGTGAGCGCCTGCTCCTGGCCGTGGACGCGCGTGATCCCGAGCGGGCGGCCGGAGAGGAGCTTCGTCGCGAAGTTGCCGAGGGTCGCGATCACCTTCGGCTCGATCAGCTCGATCTGGCGAAAGAGGTGCGGCTCGCACGCCTCGATCTCGTCGGCCTGCGGGTCGCGGTTGCCGGGCGGACGGCACTTGAGGACGTTCGCGATGTAGACGTCCTCGCGCTGCAGACCGACTCCGGCGAGCAAACCGTCGAGGAGCTTTCCCGCCTGGCCGACGAACGGGATGCCCTGCTTGTCCTCGTGGAAGCCGGGCGCCTCGCCGACGAACATCAAGTCGGCGCGTGGATTGCCGGCGCCGAAGACGACCTGCGTTCGTCCCTCTGCGAGCCGGCAGCGCGTGCACGCGGCAGTGGCGGCCGCGTAGATCTGGAGCTCGTCGACCGGTTCCACCGGGACAGCGCTCATGGACTGCGAGTCTACGAGGCGCGGCCGACGGACACGACCCGCGCCCGCCAGCGACCGCGCGGCGCGTCGACTTCGATCTCGTCGCCGGGCGCCTTGCCGAGCAGGGCCTGGCCGACCGGCGAGTCGGGCGAGACGCCGCCGACACTGGTGATCTCCACTTCCATCCTCTGGCCGTCCTCGCGCTCGAGCTCGACGTGCGAGCCGACCATGACGACGCCGCTCTTCGCGGCCGCCTCCTCGTCGACGATCGTCGCGTTGTGCAAGCGGTGGCGCAGCACCCGGATGCGCGCCTCGAGCAGTCCCTGCTCGTTCTTCGCGGCGTGGTACTCGAAGTTCTCGGAGAGGTCCCCGTGCGCCCGCGCGGTCGCGATCGCCTGGACTGCCTCCTGCCGCTTCGGCCCCTCGAGCTCGGCGAGCTCGGCCACGAGCCGGTCGTGGGCGGCCTGGGTCAGGTGCTCGCCTTCCTCCCCCGGAGTCACGATGCGCCTAGTGGCCGCAGCCGCAGGAGCCGCCGCAGCAGCCGCCTCCGCCGCCGCCGGCCGTGACCTTGGTCACGCCGTGCACCGCGAATGAGGAGAACTGCTTCGACACGTTCGTCGCCGCGCAGTCGGGGCAGGCGACCTGCTCGTCGCCGCGGACGAGCTCCTCGAAGTGCGACTCGCACTCCATGCAGACGTACTCGTAGATCGGCATCGGCTCAGATCGTATCGGCGGCGCGCGCGCTGAGCCGGCGCAGGCCGCCGAGGGAGATCCCCTCGCGCGCGAGAAAGATCAGGCCACCGGCGTAGCCGACGGAGGACTCGATCGCCTGCAACGCGATCCCGTACGCGAAGCCGCGTGAGTACGCGACGTGGTACGCGGTGAGCGGCAGCGCGATCGCCGCCTGCTGCAGCCCGACGTTGCCCGGCCAGAGCGGCAGGATCAGCGCGACGTTCATCAGGGCGAGCACGGCGCCGGCGGCGATGAGCGGCTCGTGGAGGTGGAACGCGAGCAGCGCCACCCAGACAGCGCCGAGCTGCAGCCCCCAGGCCGCGGTCTGGTACCCGGCCGAGACGAGCGCCGGGCCGGGGCGGCGCAAGATCCCGAGCCCTTCCCGCACGCGCTCGAGGATGGCCCGCAGCCGGCCCCTTCCCTCCGCCCCGCCGCGCTCGTGCCTCGTCGCGACGGCCACTCCGAAGATGAGGAAGGCGCAGGCGACGCCGAAGACCGCCCAGAGCGACGTGTGTGCCCAGGCCGGGATCTTCGCCGCCGTGATGACCCAAAGGATCAGGGCGATGGACGGGAAGACCTCGAGGATCCGGTGGGCGAGCACGCTGCCGAGCAGCGCCGGCCAGAGCCCCGGCCGCTCCCGCTCGGGCATCCGGCGTGTCAGGACGCCGACCCGCGCGACCTCGCCGACGCGCCCCGGCAGGACGCCGTTCGCGAAGATCCCGATGAAGAAGGCCGAGAAGATGTCGAAGACGCGCGGATGCGGCGGGGGGACAGCCTCGTCGACGACCGTCCGCCAGGACATCCCACGGGCGATCGCCGAGGCGAGGTTGAGGCCGACGGCGGCGGCGGCCCACCACCAGTTCATCTCGGCCAATGCGTGCCCGACCTGTCCCCAGTTCGGGCCGTGGAAGACGAACAGCGCGGCGACCCCGGCCGCAGCGCAGGCGATCAGAGCCGCCCGCAGGAGCGCCCTCCGCGGCACGCCTATTCGGACGTGCAGGTCGCGCGCTTGCCGCTGACGAGCTCCCGAACGAGGCCGGCCGGCGTTCCCGGCACGGTGAGCGCAAACCGCTCCGGCCGCGTCAGATGCAGGATCGTCATCCGGTTGGTCGACCGGGTGATGCAGCCGGCTCCCTGCAGGCGCCAGTACGGGTTGTAGTGCGCCCGCAGGAGGTAGTCCCCGGCGGCGAAGACCCGTCCGTCGATCGCGGTGTGCCCGAAGTCGGTGACGACCGGATGACGCGGGCCGGTGAGGAGCGGAGTCGCATGCGGCAGCTCGTAGATCGCCCAGTTCTTGCTCCGGAAGACGAGGTTCAGACCCGTGGCCGGCGAGCGGACGATGCGCGCCTCCCGCGGGCCGCCGTCCCAGTCGAGCGGGGCAGTCCGGCTGAGCACGACGTACCGCACGGCGGCCGACCGAAGCCAGGCGCGGTACGTGGCGGCGTCGAGGCGCTTCGAATAGAGAATCGGGTTGTCCGCCTCGTCGAGCTGGCGGTACCAGCCGCGGGCGAGCGGGAGCCCAGCCTTCGGGATCCAGTCGGCCTCCCAATGCTCCGCCGTCGGCACGACCTCGACGCGATAGCCCGGCTGGTTGTGCTTCTGGAGGAAGCTGATGGCCGGCTGCCAGAAGCTCGCCTGCTGCGTCCGGTTGTCGAGCCGCGACGGGATCAGGAGCATGTAGGGGACGAGGTTGTAGGCGAAGGCTCCCGCGAGCGCGATCACGACGAGCCGCCGGGGGCGGAAGTCGGCGAGGCTCGCGGTGAGCAGCATCACGGGGAAGATGAAGGCGCTCAGCCGCGTCCAGTTGTCCCCGAGCGGCGACGGCACGATGTAGACGAGGATGCTGCCGAGCCCCCAGAGCGCGTAGAAGGACATGAGCGGCGCGGCGGCGCGCGCGTGCCGGGCGACGAGCACGCCGAGAATCGTCACGCCGAGGACTCCGACGAAGTCGATCCAGTGGAACGGGAAGACGCCCTGATTCGTCGGGAAGAGGACGAGCGCCAGAATCTCGATGCCCGCCGCGAAGGCGAGGCCGAGCCCGAACCAGAGGTCGCGCCGGTTGAACTGCCTGCGCGAGATCGCGTAGGACGCTGCGACGAGGCAGAGGAACGCGAACGCAAGCGGGCTGAAGCCGACGGTGAGCACTGCGCCGAGCACCGCGAGCTTCCTCCGCCGGAGCTGCAGGAGCTTGAGCGTCCCGAGCATCGCGGTGAAGCCGAGCGAGTAGGCGAAGAGCCCGGTGAACATCGGCGCCGCCGCGAGCACGCCGAAGACACGCGACGGCCAGAGCGCGGGCCGCCCCCACTCTCGCATCGCGAGCGAGGAGAAGAGAACGGTCGACGCGACGGCGGCCGCGAAGACGAGCGGCAGGTTCCCGACGAGCGCGGCGGGCAGGTAGTAGAGGAGGCTGTAGGAGGCGAGGGGGTACGTCCCCGCGTACCAGAAGTTGTCCCAGACGAGCGCGTCGTGCTGGACGAGGAACGTCCGGTAGAGATGGACGGCGGCGTCGCCCGGCGCAGGGCCGATCGCGAGGACCAGGCCGGCGATGGCCGCCGTCACGGCGGCGCCGAGCAGGAGCTCGCGGCGGCGCAGGAAGCGCGGGATCTCGACAGGGGTCGCTGCGGCGGCACTCATCGCAACCCCATTGTCCCATGCGGGCCCCCGGGCAGGGACCCCGGCGGCGCGAGTCGGCTCCCGGGTACACTCGCGGTGCCCGGCATCCGCCTCGGAGCTGGAGCGCAACCGTGATCGAAAGAGTCCATGTCATCGGCTCGGGCCGCGTCGGCTCGGCTGTCACCGCCCGCCTGCGCGAGCGCGGCGTCGCCGTGGACGACGACGATCCGGATCTCGTCCTCCTCTGCGTTCCGGACACGGCGATCGCGGAGGTCGCGCGGAAGGTGGCGCCCGGCGAGGCGTGGGTCGGCCACGTCTCCGGAGCGACACCGCTGGCCGCGCTCGAGCCGCACGAGCGCCGCTTCTCCCTCCACCCTCTGCAGACGTTCGACCGAAGCGGCGACGCCGGCCAGCTCGACCGAGCGTGGGCGGCGATCACCGGCGACACGGAGGAGGCGCTCGGCGTCGCGCGCGAGCTCGCCGAACGGCTCGGCGTGCACCCGTTCGAGCTCTCAGACGACGACCGGACGCTCTACCACGCGGGTGCGGTCTTCGCCTCGAACTACCTCGTCACGCTGCAGCGCGCGGCGGTGCGGCTGGGCGTTCCGGCGGACGGCCTGGTGCCGCTGATGACGCGGACGATCGAGAACGGGTTCGACCTCACCGGCCCGATCGCGCGCGGCGACTGGACGACCGTCGAGGCACACGAGCAGGCGATCCACGAGGCGCGTCCGGAGCTCGAGCATCTCTATGCGACGCTCGCGGAAGCGACGGTGGCGCTTGCATGAAGGTCATCCGCACGATCGCCGAGCTCGATCTCGCGCCGCGCACCGGGCTCGTGCCCACGATGGGTGCGCTCCACGACGGCCACCGCGCGTTGCTCGCGGCCGCACGACGCGAGAACGAGCGCGTCGTCATGTCCCTCTTCGTCAATCCGGCCCAGTTCGACGACCAGGCGGACCTCGCGGCGTATCCACGCGACGAGGCGCGCGACCTGGCAATCGCCGAGACCGACGGGGTCGACGTCGTCTTCGCACCGGCGGCCGAGGAGCTCTACCCCTCCGGCTTTGCCACCTGGGTCGAGCCGGAGGAGGCCGGAGCCGAAGGCGTGGCCCGGCCGGGGCACTTCCGCGGCGTCGCGACTGTCTGCCTCAAGCTCTTCAACCTCGTCCGGCCCGAGCGCGCGTACTTCGGCCAGAAGGACGCGCAACAGGTCGCGGTGATCAGGCAGCTCGTCCGCGACCTCAACGTCCCGGTCGAGATTCGCGTCGTCCAGACGGTGCGCGACCCCGACGGGCTCGCGCTCTCGTCCCGCAACACCCTTCTCTCGCCGGAGGAGCGCGAGCGCGCACTCGGCCTGCCCCGTGCGCTGCAGAGCGCAGCCGGCGCCGCCGAGCCGGTCGCCGCCGCGCGCGGCTCGCTGAACGGTCTCGACCCCGACTACGTCGAGGTGCTCGACCTCGGCGACGCCAAGATCCTCGCCGCCGCCGTCCGCGTCGGCTCAGTCCGGTTGATCGACAACGTCCTCCTGGAAGGAGAGCTTTCATGAGCATCCCCGCCGGCAAGCTGCCGCTCCCCGAGCTCGCCGCGATGAAGCGGCGCGGCGACAAGATCGTGATGGTCACCGCCTACGACGCGCCCGGCGCGCGGTTCGCAGAGGACGCCGGGATCGACGTGATCCTCGTCGGCGACACTGCTGCGATGGTCGTGCTCGGCCATTCGGGCACGACGCCGGTGACGGTCGACGAGATGCTCTTCCTGACGCGGACCGTGTCCCGCCACGTCCACCGGCCGATCGTCGTCGGCGACCTCCCGTTCGGCTCGTACGAAGCATCCGACGAGGACGCCGTGCGCACGGCCGTCCGCTTCGTCAAGGAGGGCGGCGCGGACATCGTCAAGCTCGAGGGCGCCGGCCCGATGGTCTCCCGGGCGCGCGCGATCGCCGAGGCCGGGATGGCCGTCATGGGTCACGTGGGCTTGACGCCGCAGTCGGCGACGATGCTGGGCGGCTTCAAGACGCAGGGGCGGACGGCGGAGGCGGCGGAGCGGATCGTCGAGGGCGCGAAGGAGCTCGAGGCAGCCGGCTGCTGCTCGCTCGTCCTCGAGGCCGTACCGTCACCCGTGGCAGCCCGGGTCACGCGCGAGCTCTCGATTCCGACGATCGGGATCGGCGCGGGCGGCGACTGCGACGGCCAGGTGCTCGTCTACCACGACCTGCTCGGGCTCTCCGAAGGGCACCTCCCGCGCTTCGTCAAGCGCTACGCGAACCTCTCCGCCGAGATCCGCGACGCGCTCACGGCCTACGCGTCGGAGGTGCGAAGCGGCGCATTCCCCGAGGAGCAGCACACGTACGCGATGCCCGAGGAGGAGAAGGCGGCCTTCGAAGCCAAGCCCTAGACGACCGTCGCCAGGACGATCAGGGCGGGCACGGCGGCGGCGAGCGCGACGGCGAGCGCGCTTCTCCCCCAGCTCCAGCCATGGACGGTGCGCACGCCGACGACGAGCAGCAGTGCGCTCCACCCGAAAGCCGCATAGAGCAGGCCGCCGAAGATCCGGTCGCCCGGCCCCCAGTCGTTGCCGCCGGTGCGAAACAGATCCTCTCCGTAGATCGCGATGCGCAGCGGCCAGAGCGTGAACAGGCAGAGCGCGAGCGGTGCGCACGACAGCGCCAGCAGGTGCTTCGCGCGCCGGTAGGTGCCGAGCCCGCCGAGCCGCCTCGCCGCCCCGTAGAGCAGCCCGCCCCCGATCCAGAAGACGGTCATCGCGTAGGCGGTGCCGCCGAGAAACGCCCAGACCGGGATGAGGGACGCGGAGAAGTCGAAGTCGTTGAGGAGAGCGCGGGCGACGGGCGTCCCGAGCACGGCGGCGATTCCGGCGAGCCCGATCATGGCGATCAGCGGCTCCTGGCGCGCCTCCACCGCTTCCTCCGACTCGTCGCGCAACGAGACGAAGACGGCCTGGGGCGCGACGAGGACCGCCGCAGCACGGAGCCACCAGCTCCGCTCCAGACGCGACGCGGCGACCGTCACGCGGCGGCGACCGCCGGCTCGGGCAGGACGTGGCGGAGGAAGTCTCCGGTGAACGAGCCCTCCACCTGCATCACGTCCTCCGGCGTCCCGACCGCGATCACGTCGCCTCCGGCCTCCCCACCCTCCGGGCCGAGGTCGATCACCCAGTCGGCCTGCTTGATCACGTCGAGGTTGTGCTCGATCACGATCATCGTGTTGCCGCCGTCGACGAGACGCTGCAGCGTCTCGAGCAGCTTCTCGATGTCGGCGAAATGGAGGCCCGTCGTCGGCTCGTCGAGGATGTAGAGCGTCTTGCCGGTCGCGACCTTCGACAGCTCCGAGGCGAGCTTCACGCGCTGGGCCTCGCCACCCGAGAGCGTCGTCGCCGGCTGGCCGAGCTTGATGTAGTCGAGGCCGACGTCGTGAAGCGTCTGCAGCCTCCGCCGGATCTTCGGGATCTTCGCGAAGAACTGGAGCGCCTCCTCGACCGACATCTCGAGGATGTCGGCGATCGAGCGGCCCTTGAACCGCACCTCAAGCGTCTCGCGGTTGTAGCGCGCCCCCTTGCACGTCTCGCACGGGACGTAGACGTCGGGCAGGAAGTGCATCTCGATCTTGATCTGCCCGTCGCCCTTGCACGTCTCGCAGCGGCCGCCGCGGACGTTGAACGAGAACCGCCCGGGCTTGTAGCCGCGCACCTTCGCCTCGGGCGTCAGGGAGTAGAGCTCGCGGATGTGCGTGAACAGGTCGGTGTACGTCGCCGGATTCGAGCGCGGCGTCCGGCCGATCGGCTTCTGGTCGATCTCGATCACCTTGTCGAAGACCTCGATCCCCTCGACGCCGGTGTGCGCGCCCGGCTTGACGCGGATCTTGTTGAGCCGATTCGCGAGCGCCTTGAAGACGATCTCGTTCACGAGCGTCGACTTGCCGGAGCCCGAGACGCCGGTGACGCAGATGAACTTTCCGACCGGGAACTCGACGTCGATGCCGCGGAGGTTGTGCTGCGCCGCGCCGCGGACGACGAACGAGCCGCGGTCGTCGTCCCGCCGCTCTGGGACCTGGATCGCGCGCTTGCCGGCGAGGAACTGGCCGGTGACCGACTTCGCCACGCGCTCGACCTTCGCCGCCGGGCCTTCGGCCACGACCTCCCCGCCGTGCAGTCCCGCGCCCGGCCCCATGTCCACGAGCCAGTCCGACCGCCGCATCATCTCCTCGTCGTGCTCGACGACGACGACCGTGTTGCCGAGGTCGCGCAGCCGTTCGAGCGTGCCGATCAGGCGGGCGTTGTCGCGCTGGTGGAGGCCGATCGAAGGCTCGTCGAGGATGTAGAGGACGCCGACGAGCTGCGAGCCGATCTGCGTCGCGAGCCGCAGCCGCTGTGCCTCGCCCCCCGACAGGGTCGCCGCCGCACGATCGAGAGTCAGGTAGCCGACGCCGACGTCGTCGAGGAACGTGAGCCGCTCGCGGATCTCCTTCACGATCCGGTGGCCGATCAGCTGCTCGGTCGGCGTCAGGTCGAGGTCGTCGACGAAGCCCAGCGCGCGCGTCACCGACATCTGCGTGAACTCGTGGATCGACTTGCCGTCGACCGTGACCGCGAGCACCTCCGGCTTGAGGCGCGCGCCCTGGCAGACCGGGCACGGCCGGAAGCTCATGTACTCCTCGATCCGCTCTCGCGCGTGGGAGGAGTCGGTCTCGCGATAGCGCCGCTCGAGGTTCGCGATGATCCCGTCGAAGGCGAGCATGTACTGGCGCCGCCGCCCCATCCGGTTGCGGTACTGGACGTAGATCTTCTCGCCGCCGGTGCCGTACAGGAACCGCGTCTGCTCCTCCTCGCTCAGCTCGGCCCACGGCTTCGACGTGTCGATCTCGTAGCGGTCCGCGACCGCCTGGATCACGGCCTCGTAGTAGCCGGTCAGCCCGCCGACGGACCACGGCACGAGCGCGCCCTCGTCGATCGAGAGCGAGGGGTCGGGGACGACGAGCTCGGGATCGATCTCCTGCTGCGTGCCGAGCCCGGTGCAGCGCGGGCATGCGCCGTGCGGCGCGTTGAAGGAGAAGACCCGCGGCTGGAGCTCCGGGAGCGAGACGCCGTGGTCGGGACAGGCGAAGTTCTCGGAGAAGAGGAGCTGCTCCCCGGACTCGACGAGGTCGACCGCGACGAGCCCCTCCGCGAGGCCGGCCGCGGCCTCGATCGACTGCGTCAGGCGCAGCCGGAGGTCGGCGCGCATCACGAGCCGGTCGACGACCACCTCGATCGTGTGCTTGAACTTCTTGTCGAGCTCGGGCGCGCCTTCCTCGAGGAGGTACTGCTCCCCGTCGACCTTGACCCGCGTGAAGCCCTCACGGGTCAGATCCTCGAACACGTCCTTGAACTCGCCCTTGCGGTCGCGGACGACCGGAGCGTTGACGGTGAAGCGCGTCCCGTCGTCGAGCTTGATCACCTGGTCGACGATCGCGTCGAGGCTCTGGCCCGCGATCGGCTTGCCGCAGATCGGGCAGTGCGGCCGCCCGACCCGCGCGTACAGGAGACGGAGGTAGTCGTAGATCTCGGTCACCGTGCCGACGGTCGAGCGCGGGTTTCTCGAGGTCGTCTTCTGGTCGATGGAGATCGCCGGGCTGAGGCCGTCGATGTGGTCGACGTCGGGCTTCTCCATCATCTGGAGGAACTGCCGTGCGTAGGCCGAGAGCGACTCGACGTAGCGGCGCTGCCCCTCCGCGTAGATCGTGTCGAAGGCGAGCGAGGACTTGCCGGACCCGGAGAGGCCGGTGATGCAGATCAGGCGACTCCGCGGCAGGCGGACGGTGATGTCCTTCAGGTTGTGCTCGCGGGCGCCGTGGACAACGAGCTCGTCGGACGCCATACGCAGCGCATTCTAGCTACCCGAACAGACGTTCTGGATGGGAAACGCCGTCGATCTCGAGCTCACCGGCGACGACCGTCCCGTAGCCGAGGATCCGGCCGAGCAGCGACCGCTCCACCTCGACCGCCTTCCCCGGCTCGAAGGCGACCGACGCCGAGCTGCGGCGAAGGAGACCGTGCACGACGGAGATGCCGTCGTCCGTGACGACGACGTGGGTGCGGTCCCAGCGGGCGACCGCGAGCACGGCCAGGCACGCGGCGACGACGAGCAGGACGGCCCCCGCCGCGGCGGCGGGTGGCCACGGCGCGAAGAAGCACGCGCCGCCGGCGGCCGCGAGGACGAGCGACCGGAGGAGCGGCTTGGCGAGGACGATCCCGTGCCTGTGCACGACGATCGGCCTAGCGCTTGCGCCAGCGTCCGAAGACGAGGCCGCCGAGCGTGAAGCCGAGCCCGAACGTCCCGAAGGCGAAAGCGCCGATGGCGGCGATCTTGCGCGTCGTCGAGAGCCGCTGCCAGCGGCCCAGCGCTTCCTTCTCCTCGTGGGTCAGCTCCTCGCCGCGCCTCTGCTTGCGCAGCGCGCCGCCGGCCCGCAAGCCCAAGTAGAGATCGTCGAAGACCTCGGCGGTGTCATCGGCCATGGCGTTCAATCTATAGCCTCGTTCGGTCGTGAAGGCCAGGCTCCTCCATGTTTCCGACCTGCACACGGGCACACGCGGCGAGCAGGAGGTCGAGGAGGCGCTCGCGCGGCTCGTGGAGCGGGTTCAGCCGCAGCTCGTCGTCGCCTCGGGCGACCTTTCGCACCGTGGCCGCCGGGAGCAGCTGGCGCGCGCGGCGGCCTTCCTGCGCGGGCTCGGGCCGCCCGTGGTTGCGGTACCCGGCAACCACGATCTGCCGTACACGCCGGCGCGCGTCGTCCGGCCGTGGGCGCTGTTCGAGGAGGTCTGGGAGACGACCGAGCCGGTCGCGGCGCTGCCCGAGCTGCATGTGGTCGGGCTCAACTCGGCGCGGCCGTTCCGCCAGCAGGGAGGCGCGCTGAGCCGCGCGCAGCTCGAGCGCGCAGCCGCGCGGCTGGGCCAGGCGGCGCCGGGAGCGCTCCGCGTCGCCGTCCTCCACCACCACCTCGTCGGCGCGCCGTGGCGCGCCGCGCACAAGCGTCCGGTCGCCCGGCGCAACGGTGTCCTGCACGCGCTCGTCGACGCCGGCGCCGACCTGATCCTTGCCGGCCACATCCACCAGGCCTCAGTGAACGAGCGCCACGAGTTCGAGGTCGTCGAGGACGGGACCCGGGCGGCGGTCGTCGCCGTCGCTCCCGGGCTCGGCCGGCCGCGGCCGCGGCGGCTCGGCGAGGCGCGAGGCCTGCACGTCCACGAAGCGGACGACGAGGCGATCGTCGTCAGCTCGTACGCCTGGACGCGCGGCGACTGGACGCTCCGCGCGGAGCGCCGTTTCCTGCGCTAGCGCGGAGGCTGGTGCGCTTCGGGCCCGGTCAGCGGCCGGTGCTGGACGAAGCGGCGGTGGAGGTAGAGGAGCAGCGTCGCCCCGATGAGCGAGAAGAGGATCCCGCCGACATGGCCGATGAACGCCCACGCGATCACGCCGCCGAGGAACGTCCCGGCAAGTCCGAGCCCGATCGTCGCGAGGGTCGACATCGGATCGGGGCCGGGCAAGGCGAGCCGAGCGAGCGCGCCGACGATGAGGCCTTCGAGGGCGAGAACGAGGATGAACCAGAGAACCATCGAGACGTCCTAGGCGCGCAGCGACTCGAGCAGCCGCGTGCGCGCGGTCGTGTACTGCTCGTCGTCGAGGACGCCGTGGTCGTGCAGCTCCTCCAGCAGGCCGAGGTAGTGCGCCGGGTTGTCTGTCGGGTCGTCTCCCACGTGTCCGGCCGGGAACGGCGGCTGCACGTGCGGAACGGGCTGCTGCATGACCCCGAACGGCTGCTGGATGCCGATCTCGTCCGGGTCGATCCCGGCGCGCTTGAGCCGCTCGCGGGCCTGCTCGACGCCAAAGCCGCGCTCGGGGAAGCGATAGGCCGCCGCCCCCCACAGCGGGCGCTTCTGGATCACGACGCGGTAGAGGACGACAAGGACGACCGCGGCGAGGAAGCTCGCGATCCCGACCCATGACGTGTCCTTCGTGTGCCGCCCTTCGACTCCGACCACGATTCCGGTGCCGATCGCGGTCCCGAGCAAGCCGATCACGACGGTGAGCCAGGCGGGCATCGGATCGGGCCCGGGCACGGCGAAGCGGGCCAGCGCGCCCGTGATGAACGCCGAGATCATGGCCACGAGAATCAGCCCGAGCATGTGCGGAGGGTAGCTAGACCGGATGAGGTCGTACTAAGCCGCGGTCTGCTCCAGCGCCTGCAATTCCCGTCGCAGCTCCTTCACCTCGTCGCGCAGCTTCGCCGCGTACTCGAACCGCAGCTCGTCGGCCGCGAGGTACATCTCCTCCTCGAGCGTGATCACGAGTTTCTCGAGCTCGTCGCGCGACATCCCCTCCACCTTCGTCGCGCCGCGCCGGCGGCGCGCCGGGACGTGGGGAGCCTCGAGCTGGAGCAGCTCGGCGATGTCGGAGACGCCCTTCGCGATCGTCTCCGGGACGATCCCGTGCTCCTCGTTGTACGCGACCTGGACGGCGCGCCGGCGGTTCGTCTCGTCGAGCGCCTCCTTGATCGCCTCCGTCTGCTTGTCCGCGTACATCAGCACCCTGCCGTGGACGTTCCGCGCCGCCCGGCCGATCGTCTGGATGAGCGACGTGCGGCCGCGGAGGAAGCCCTCCTTGTCGGCGTCGAGGATGGCGACGAGCGAGACCTCCGGCAGGTCGAGCCCTTCGCGCAGGAGGTTGACGCCGACGAGCACGTCGTACTCGCCGAGCCGCAGCTCGCGGATGATCTGGATCCGCTCGAGCGTGTCGATCTCGGAGTGGAGGTAGCGCGCCTTCACGCCCGACTCGAGCAGGTAGTCGGTGAGATCCTCGGCCATCTTCTTCGTCAGGGTCGTGATGAGAACGCGCTCGCTCACGGCCTCGCGCGCGCGAATCTCGCCGAGCAGGTCGTCGATCTGGTTCTTCGTCGGCCGCACCTCGACGTCGGGGTCGACGAGGCCGGTCGGCCGGATCAGCTGCTCGGCGATGACGGTCGACTCGCGGAGCTCAAACGAGCCGGGCGTCGCCGAGACGAAGACGAGTTGTCCGACCTTGCGCAGGAACTCGTCGAAGCGGAGCGGCCGGTTGTCGAGCGCCGAAGGCAGCCGGAAGCCGAAGTCGACGAGCGTCTGCTTGCGTGAGCGGTCTCCCTCGTGCATCCCGCCGAGCTGCGGCACCGTCTGATGCGACTCGTCGACGAAGACGACGAAATCGCTCGGGAAGTAGTCGAGGAGCGTGAACGGATGCGTGCCGGGAGCGCGGCCTTCGAGGATCCGCGAGTAGTTCTCGATCCCGTTGCAGAAACCGAGCTCGCGCAGCATCTCGAGGTCGTACTCCGTCCGCTGCCGGATCCGGTGCGCCTCGAGCAGCTTCCCCTCCTCCTCGAAGTGCGCGACCTGCTGCTCGAGCTCGTCGCGAATGTCGTCGACCGCGCGCTCGATCGTCGGCTGGGAGGTCACGTACTCCGTCGCGGGCCAGATCGAGAGGTTGTCGAGCTTCGCGAGCACCTCGCCGGTCAGCGGGTCGAAATGGGACATCTGCTCGACGTCGTCGCCGAAGAAGGAGATCCGATACGCCGTCTCCTGGTTCGCCGGCTGAACCTCGACGACGTCGCCCTTGACGCGGAAGCGGCCTCGGCCGAGCACCGTGTCGTTGCGGACGTACTGCGAGTCGATCAGCTTCCGCAGGAGCAGGTCGCGGTCGTGCTCGGCGCCCGTCTCGAGGTAGATCATCCGGTCGCGCCACTCCTCCGGCGAGCCGAGGCCGTAGATGCACGAGACCGACGCGACGACGATCACGTCGGTGCGCGTGAACAGCGACGACGTCGTCGAGAGCCTCAGCCGCGCGATGTCGTCGTTCCGCGACGAGTCCTTCTCGATGTAGAGGTCGGCCTGCGGGACGTACGCCTCCGGCTGGTAGTAGTCGTAGTAGGAGACGAAGTACTCGACGGCGTTGTGCGGGAAGAACTCCCGGAACTCGTTGCAGAGCTGGGCCGCAAGCGTCTTGTTGTGGGCGATCACGAGCGCCGGACGGCCGACCTTCTCGATCGTCCACGCCATCGTCGCGGTCTTGCCCGTTCCGGTCGCGCCGACGAGCGTCTGGTACTTCTCCCCCGCCCCGAGGCTCGCCGCGAGCGTCTCGATCGCCTGCGGCTGGTCGCCGGTCGGGCTGTAGTCGGAGGTCGTGCGAAGCGGCGGCATCGGGAAAAGCCTAGGAGCTGGACCTGAGTTCCCGCGCGATTGCAAGGATCGTGTTCCAGTTCCGCGTAGTCGCTTTCCCGCCGAAGAGCTTGTCCAGCTGGTCCAGGTACCGGATCGTCTTCATGTCGCGGCGATACTCGCCGAAGACGAACTGGCCGCTCGCGCCGATGAGCCGGACGAGCCAGTCGCCCTCCGCCGGCAGCACGAGCGGGAGCGTCTCGGAAGATTTCGCCGCCTTCTCGAGCACACGCACGAAGCGCGTGAGCCCGGCCGCCGGCGGAGCGTCCCCGAACGGGCTGTCGCGCTCGAGGTCGAGGATCGCGCGGCCGTCGCAGATCGCGATCGACGTCTCGAAGGGGAGCTGCTCGGCGAGCGCCGCGCGGAAACGCGCGCGTGAACCGGGCTTGCGAACGACGAAGGTGCCCGCGGCGCCGATGTTCACGACCCCGAACTCGGCGAGCTCCTTGGCCACCACGCTCGGCCGAAACGTCCGGTGTCCGCCGACGTTGACGCCGCGGAGGAAGACGACGAGCGCCACGGCTTCAGTAGCCGAGCTGGGCCGGATAGGCGCGGCGGTAGATCCCCTTGAGGTCCTCGACCTTGGCTACGTACGCGCGCGTGTCGGGGAACTGGATCCCCTCGTGCGCCCGCTGCCAGCGGTCGACGTTGGCCTCCCCAGCGTTGTACGCGGCGAGCGCGAGCCGCTCGTCCTTGTACTTGTCGAGCAGGTGGCGGAGGTACCACGCGCCGTAGCGGACGTTGATGTCCGGGTCGGTGAGGTCGCTCAGGCGGAAGCGCGAGCCGCCGGTGTACTCCGCGATCCCCTTCGCCGTCGCCGGGGTGAGCTGCATGAGCCCGACCGCCCCGGCACTCGACCGCGCGTTCGGGTTGAACTTGCTCTCCGTCTCGATCACGGCGGCGAGCAGCGCCGGGTCGAGGTTGTTCTCCCTGGCCTGGACCCGGACGATGCTCGCGTAGTGCAGCGGGTACCAGAAGCGCGCGTACCAGGGCGGCTCGGTCTTCTGAAGGTAGAGGAAGACTGCGACCAGGGCGAAGACGAGCGCGGCCGCGGCGAGCCAGCGCTTCAGGAATTCCTCAACTCCTCGAGCACGCCGGCGACGAAGGCGTCGAGGTCTTCGAGCGAGCCGTCGTTGACGTACGCGTAGTCGGCCCGCCGCACCTTTTCCTCTTCCGGCACGAGCCGTCCCTCCCTGGCCACGAGGTCGCCGCGACGCTCGGCGCGGAGCTCCGCAGGCGCAGTGACGACGACGACCTTGTCGAAGCGGGCCTCCCCTCCGGTCTCGTAAAGGAGCGGGATCTCGGCGACGGCCACGTCCGCAGTCTGGCGTGCGAGCCAGTCGGAGAGGGCGGCGCGAACGCGGGGATGCAGCTCTCCCTCGAGCCACGCGAGCTCGTCGCGGTCGGCGAAGACGATGTGGCCGATCTCCGCGCGATCGACATCGCCGGCGCGGAAGACGCGCTCGCCCCAACGGTCGCGGAGCGCCGCCTGCAAGCCGTCGTCCTCCCGGTAGAGCTCGTGGACGATCTCGTCACTCGAGCGCACGGCCGCGCCGTGGCGCGCAAACGCCTGCAATGCCTCGCTCTTCCCGGCCGCGATGCCGCCCGTGAGCGCGACCGCGAGCGGCCGCATCGTCTATTCCTCGGGCGCGGCTTCGGCTTCGGGCGCGGCCTCGGCGTCCGCCTCGGCAGCGGGCTCGTCCGCCGGCGCCTCGGCTTCCGCCTCGGCTGCGGGCTCGATCTCGGCGACCGGCTCTTCGAGCTGCTCCGCAGCGGGAACCTCGTCGGCGAAGACTTCCTCGGAGAGCGCGAGCTCGGGCACGTCGCCCTCCTCGCCGCCGGCCGGCTCGATCGCGCCGCCTTCGCCGTCGACCCGCTTGAGCGAGAGCGAGAGGCGCCGCCGCTCGGCGTCGACCTCGAGGATCTGCACGTTGACCTTGTCGCCCTGCGAGACGATCTCGCGCGGGTTCTCGACGTGGTGCTGCGCGAGCTCGGAGATGTGGACGAGGCCCTCGACGCCGGGCAGGATCTCGACGAAGGCGCCGAACGTGACGACCTTCGTCACGGTGCCCTCGACGACGTCGCCCTCCTGGTAGCTGTCGAGCACCTGCTGCCACGGGTCGCTCTGGGTCTGCTTGAGGCCGAGCGAGATCCGCTGGCGCTCGCGATCGATGTCGAGCACCTGGACCCTGACCGTCTGGCCGATCTCGAGCACCTCGGACGGATGGTTGACGTGGCTCCACGACAGCTCGGAGATGTGGATGAGGCCGTCCATCCCGTCGAGGTCGACGAACGCGCCGAAGTCGACGATGTTCGAGATCGTCCCCTCGACGATGTCGCCCGGGTTGAGCTGGTCGAGGATCCGCTGCCGCTGCTCCTTGCGCTCCTCCTCGAGCACCGCGCGACGGGAGAGGACGACGTTGTTGCGCGAGCGGTTGAGCTCGATGACCTTGCACTCGAGCTCCTGGCCCATGAACTCGTCGAGGTCCTGCACGCGGCGGATGTCGACGAGCGACGCCGGCAGGAAGCCGCGAACGCCGAGGTCGAGGATCAGGCCGCCCTTGACGACCTCGATCACGCGGCCGGTGACCGGCTCGCCCTTCTCGTGGGCGCTCTCGATCGCCTTCCACGCGATCTCGAAGCGGGCGCGCTTCTTCGAGAGGATCAGCCGGCCCTCGGCGTCCTCCTTCGTCAGCACGAGCGCCGCGACCTCGTCGCCGACCTTGACCTCGTCGGCCGGGTTGACCGACCGCCGGATCGAAAGCTCCGCGACCGGGATGACGCCCTCCGACTTGTAGCCGATGTCGACGAGCACCTCGTCCTTGTCCACGCGGACGACCGTGCCGTTCACGACCTGGCCCTCCTCGATGGTGGGAAAGGTCGACTCGTAGTCGGGAACGAGCTCGCCGCTCTCGGGGTCGGTCGTCCAGACGCCTTCCTCGAGACGGGGGTCGTTGATGGTCTCGTTGGCCATGCGGCGGCTCAGTGTAGCGGCGCACGTCCGAGGGGCGGGGTTACGCTGAGCCGAATGGAGGAGCGGTATCCCATCGGCGTCACGGACTCCTGCACGGTCGCCGTGCTGCGGAAAAGCGGCGCCCGCAGCGGCTGCGACGGCTGGTCCGCCGCGATCGGGCTGCGGGGCGGCGAGGCGACCGTCCGCGTTCCCGGCCACTACGCAGGCGTGCTCGCCGAGCGGCTGCGCTCGGCGGACGCGCGCTTCTCCCCCGGCCTGCGGCTCGCACGGGACGAGTACCTCGACATCACCGGCCTCGTCGCCGACGACATGGAGACGGTCGCGCTGTCCTCGACCGCACGGTCGCCGGTGCGCGTGACGATCGAGGTGCCGCGCGACGAGGTCGAGGAGCTGGCAGCGCTGCTCGCCGACGCGCAGGCGCTGATCGAGACTCTCCGGCAAGGGCTCGGGCTCGTGCCGGACTCCCTGCCGGACCCGTTGTGAGCCGCCTCGGCTACCTCGCGGCGAGCGCGCGTGTCGCCGAGCGGGCGCTCGTACAGCGGCCGCGCCTCGGCCGGGAGGAGCGGCTCGTCTTCGTCGTCGGCTGCCCACGCTCGGGCACGACCTTCCTCGGCCGCGCGATCGGCGGCCTGCCCGGCTTCGTCGACCTCGGCGAGGTGACACCGTGGAAGGCGGCGCTCCCGAGCGGCCCTGCTCCCGACGAGCTGCGTGGGATCCTCGAGCGCGTCAGGACGCTCGGCCTCGCCAGGGGGCTCCGCTGCGTGGAACAGACGCCAGAGACGTCACACGTCCTCGGCGCGGCGCTCGAGGCGTATCCGCAGGCGCTCGCGGTGCACTCGGTGCGCGACGGCCGCGACGTCGTCTGCTCCCTCCTCGAGCGCGGCTGGCTCAACGAGGCCAAGGACGGCACCGACGACGCCGGTCTCCCCTACGGCGCGGCGGCGCGCTTCTGGGTCGAGCCGGAGCGCCGGGAGGAGTTCGAGCACGTTTCCGACGCGCGCCGCTGCGCGTGGGCTTGGCGCCGCTACGTCGAGGCCGTACGCTCGTCGGAGGCGGGCGAGCGGCTGCTCGAGGTGCGCTACGAGGGGCTTGCGTCCGAGCCCGACCGGCTGGCGCGGTTCCTCGACGCGAACATCACGTCGATGCACCGCGTGCTCGACGACTTCCGGGACTCGTCGATCGGCCGCTGGAAGCGGGAGCTCACGGCCGAGCAGGTCGCCGACGTGGAAGCCGAGGCCGGCCCGCTCCTCGCCGAGCTCGGCTACACCGGCTAGTCGATGTCGTTCGGCGAGTTGTCGAAGACGTTGACACCCGCGGTGGCACCGTAGAGCGAGCCGCCGGCGTTGTAGATGCCGCCGCCGAGTTCCGCGCTGTTGTAGCTGATGGAGCTGGTACCGGTCATCGTCACGGTGGCGTACTCGTTGAAGATGCCTCCGCCCAAAATGGCCTCGTTGCCGCTGATGCTGCTGTGGCCGTTGAGGGTCACCGAGCCCTCGAAATTGTCGACGCCGCCGCCGACTTCGGCGCTGTTGTCGCCGATGCTGCTGCCGTCGTTGAGCGTCAATGTGCCCTCGTGGTTTTCGACACCGCCGCCGATCCCGGCATCGTTGCCGTAGACGCTGCTGTTCTGGCTCAACGTCACGGTGCCTTCATAGTTGTCGATTCCCGCGCCGTAGCCGCCCACGCTCGAGTTGTCGGCCACGGAGGTGCCGACGAGGTTCAGGTTGCCGTCGACGTTGTAGACGCCGCCGCCGAGGCCGCCACTGTTGTCGGTCACCGTGCAGAGGAAGAGCGTCAGGTTGCCGTTCTCGTTGTAGACGCCCCTTTGGCCACCGGTGATGGTGAGACCTTTCACCACGACTCTCGCCTCTTCGCCCGTGAGCACCGTGCCCGTGCCCTGACCGTTGCCGCCGCCGGGGGTGAGCACACCGACGGGACCGAGGCGCTGCAGGGTCATGCTCCTCGTGACCGTGAAGGTGCCCGCGCAGGTCCCGGAGATGTTGAGCGTCGCGTTCGTGCCGGCCGCGGTGATCGCCGTTGCGAGGCTCGTGTAGCGCGTCAGTCCGTTCCTCACCAGGCACTGCGACGACGGACTCGCCGCCACTGCCGCCGGCACGGCCACCGCCGGCGCACCAACGAGCGCCGCCACGAGCGCGCCCATCAAGAAGAGTCGCCGCAGAGGCCTCACCCAAGGGGTTTCGCAGGTTCCGTGGGGAAAGTCAAGCGGGCCGCGTCTCCGCGGCCCGCGCGGGGCGGCCCGCTCCTCGCCGAGCTCGGCTACTCCTGAGAGGCTGCTGCGCCGCCGATCAGGGGCCGCCGCCGCATCCCTCCTCGATGGTGTCGTACGGACTGTTGTCGAAGACGTTGACGCCGACGACGACGCCGATGAGCGTCCCGCAGGTGTCGTCGATCCCGGAGCCCGGCTCGTTGTAGGCGATGACGCCCTGACCGTTGAGCGCCAGCGTGGCGTAGACGTTGCGGACGCCACCACCCACCTCTGCGCTGTTGCCCTCGATGCTGCTGTGGCCGTTGAGCGTCAGTGTCCCGAAGAAGTTCTCGAAGGCGCCGCCGAAGTAGGCGTCGTTGCCGTCGACGCTGCTGCCGTCGTTGAGCGTCACCGTTCCGCCGTCGTTGTCGATCCCGCCGCCGGTGCCGTAGGGCGCCTCGTTGCCGTCGACGGCGCTGTTGCCGCTGAGCGTGACGGTGCCTTGGTAGTTGAAGATCCCGCCGCCTCCGCCGTTGCTTTCGTTGGCGAACACGTTCGTGCCGACGAGGTTCAGGTTGCCGTGGTGGTTGTAGACGCCGCCGCCGCCGCCACCGCCACTGTTGTCGGTCACCGTGCAGAGGGAGAGGGTCAGGTTGCCGTTCTCGTTGTCAACGCCCCTTTGGCCGCCGGTGATCGTGAGCCCTTTCACCACGACTCTCGCCTCTTCGACCGTGAGCACCGTGCCCGTGCCCTGACCGTTGCCGCCGCCGCCGGGGTCGAGGATCGCGACCGGGCCGAGGCCGTTCAGGGTGAGATTCCGGGCGATCGTGAACTGGCCGCCGCAGGTGCCGGAGATCGAGAGGGTCGCGTTCGTGGCGGCCGCGGAGATCGCCGTCGCGAGGTTCGTATAGCGCGTCGTCCCGTTCTTGACAAGGCACTGAGCCGACGGGCTGGCGGCCGACGCCGCCGGCACGGCGGAGGGCGCGCCAACGAGCGCCGCCACAAGCCCGCCCAGTACGAAGAGTCGCCGCAGAGGCCTCAGCGCCCAGCTCTCCTAGATGCAGAAGGAGAAGATGTTCTCCGGTGAGTTGTCGTAGACGTTGACGCCGGCCGTCGCGCCGTTGAGCGTTCCACAGAAGCTGTCGATACCGTCGCTCTCGTTGTACGCGACAGTGCTGGAGCCGGTGAGCGTCACCGTGCCGAAGTAGTTGAGGATTCCGCCACCCTCCGCGGCGCCGTTGTCATCGACGCTGCTGTGGCCGTTGAGGGTCACCGAGCCCAAGTAGTTGTCGATGCCGCCGCCGCCCCCCGCCTCGTTGTCGCCGACCCCGCTGCCGTCGTTGAGCGTCACGGTGCCCCTGTTGTTCTCGATGCCGCCGCCCCCGCTGCCCGCATAGTTTTCGTAGACGCCGCTGTTCTGGCTCAGTGTCACCGCGCCTTCGTAGTTGACTATCCCGGCGCCTGAGCCGTCGCTCGCGGTGTTGCCATACACGTAGGTGCCGACGAGGTTCAGGTTGCCGGCGTCGTTGCTGACACCACCGCCATAGTTGTCGCCGTTGTCGTAGATGAGGCAGAGGTAGAGGGTCACGCTGCTGAGCTGGTCGGTGACGCCGATCTCGCCGCCCGTGATGGAGAGTCCCTTGACGATCACCCTCGCTCCGTCGGTGATCGTGAGCACCGTGCCGGGGCCCTGACCGTTGCCGCCGCCGGGGGTGAGCACACCGACGGGACCGAGGCGCTGCAGAGTCATGCTCCTCGTGACCGTAAAGGTGCCCGCGCAGGTCCCGGAGATGTTGAGCGTCGCGTTCGTACTCGCCGCAGAGATCGCCGTCGCGAGGTTCGTATAGCGCGTCGTCCCGATCTTGACCAGGCACTGCGACGACGGGCTGGCGGCCGACGCCGCCGGCACGGCAGAGGGCGCACCAACCACCGCCGCCACGAGCCCAGCCATCACGAAGAGTCGCCGCGTCCGCCCCATCGCCTTGAGTGTTTCGCAGGTTTGCCGCAGGAAGTCAAGCGGGCCGCGTCTCCGCGGCCCGCTTTGCAGGATGAGGTGAGCTACCGGGCTCAGCTGCAGCCGGCGACGTACCAGCAGTCGTCCGTGCCGTTCGTGTTGTTGCCGGTATTGCCGCTCGACGCGCCGAGCGGCGACGAGGCATCGAAGCCGTAGTCGCCGTTGTACTCGGCGACGTTGTTCGTCACCGCCAGCGGGTTGTGGGGCGGCGCGTTGTCCCCGAAGAAGAATCCCTCGCCGCCGTTGTGGAACGCGCTGTTGTTGCTGATCGTCTCGTGCGTCGGCTCTTCGAAGTAGTACCCGAAGTCGTTGTTGCCGTACGCGGTGTTGTCCGTCCAGGTGGCGAGGAGCGAGTTGGAGTCGCCGAATCCGAAATCGTCATACGTGGCCGAGTTGCCGCTGATCGTCGTTCGCGTCGACGCGAAAGCGTCCGAGTCGTACGCGTTCTCGACGAGGAAGCCCCAGGACGACAGCCGCGAGTAGTTGTTCGTCATCGTCACCGAGCCGTAGTCGGCCGGGTTGATAAAGAACGCTGCGCATTCCTGGGTCGGGTTCGTGCCGCACTCGATGCCGTTGTTCGTTGCGACGTTCCCCACGTAGGAGTTCAGGTCCGACTGGAGGTCGTAGACGCCTTCGTAGTAGCTGTTCTTAATGAAATTCCCCGAGATCACGTTGCTCGAGTTCGGGCCGATCCCGCCGTAGAACTCGACGCCGTAGTAGTTGGAGTCGAACGTGTTGTCGCTCAGCCGCGTCCCGGAGCTCCAGCTCTCGTAGAAGCCCCACTCGCCCATCGAGCTGACCGTGTTGTCCTGAACGAGCGCGCCGGTGTCCTTGTACAGGTGAATCCCGATCTCACCGTCGATTGCGTCGGAGCCGTCGAAGTTGCCGGTGATCGTGTTGCCGGAGATCATGTCGCCGAGGCCGTGCGTCGCCTTGATCGCCTCGGCGCCGCCGGTCGCCGGCGCGATCGTGCTGTCCTCGATCGTGACGTTGTTACCGCTCGCATAGACGCCGTAATCCGTCGAGCCGCTGATCGTGCTGCCCTCGACCGTAAGAGCGTCGATGTAGTAGGCGTCTACGCCGTACGCGCCGCCCTCGATCGTCACGTTCGCGATCGTGGCCGTGTTCCAGACGCTGATACCCAGATTGACCCCGACACCGACAGTCGCCGTGCCGCCGGCGCCGACGGCGAGCGTCCCGTTCTGGACCGTGGTGTTCGTGTACCCGTTGCTGTCGACCACGTCGTAGTCGCTGGTGCCGGTGACCGTGTGGCCGCCGAGATCGAGCGTGACGTTGTTTCCTGTGACCACGAGCGCGTCATCGCCGTACCCCGAGCAGTCGAGGTTGTTGTCCAACGGCGCCGGGCTCGTCGCGAAGTCCTCGCCGCACGACCAGTTTGAGGTCGCATACGCCGGCCCAGCCACCATCAGCACGGCCACGACCGAGACCGCCGCGGCGATCAGATAAACCGCTCTCAACCTCATCCTGCTGCCCTCCTCCGAGGTTCCCGGGCGGGGAACCACCCAACTGCACGGTAGAGAAAAGCCCGGCCGGATACAAGCGCGATTGAGCGCGCTATCCCTTGGCGTCGGCCCAGGAGTCGCCCGCGCCGATGTCGACGGCGAGCGCCGGGTCGAGGGGGTACGCCGAGCACATCTCGTTCCGCACGATCTCCTTTACGGACGAGACCTCGGGATCGGGCGCCTCGAGCAGCAGCTCGTCGTGCACCTGGAGGACGATCCGGGCACTCCGCCCCTCCTCCCGCAGCCGGCGCTCGATCGCGACCATCGCCACCTTGATGATGTCGGCGTTCGAGCCCTGCATCACGAAATTGACCGCGACGCGCTCGCCGAAGCCGCGCGTCTGGCGGTTCCGCACCCGCAGCTCGGGCACCGGCCGCCGCCGCCCGAGCAGGCTCGTCGCGTAGCCGTCCTGCTCCGCCTGCTCGATCGTCCGCTCGATGAAGTCCTGCACGAGCGGGAAGCGCGCGAGGTACGCGTCGATGTACGCCTGCGCCTGCTCGCGTGGAATCTCGAGATTCTCGGAGAGGCCGAACGCCGAGATCCCGTAGACGATCCCGAAGTTGATCATCTTCGCGACGCTGCGCTGCGCGGAGGTCAGCTTCGCGGGATCGACGCCGAGCACCTCGGCCGCGGTCGCGGTGTGGATGTCCTCTCCTCGCTCGAACGCCTCGCGGAGCTTCGGCTCGCCGGAGACGTGCGCGAGGATCCGCAGCTCGATCTGGGAGTAGTCGGCGGAGATGAGGCGCGCGCCGGGCTCGGCGACGAAGGCGGAGCGGATCTCGCGGCCGAGGTCGGTTCGGATGGGAATCGACTGGAGGTTCGGGTTCGAGGTCGAAAGGCGCCCGGTCGCGGCGACCGTCTGGTTGAAGGTCGTGTGGAGACGGCCGTCGTCCCCGAGCATCTCCGGCAGGGGCTGGAGGTAAGTGTTGAGGAGCTTCGAGAGCTCCCGCCACTCCTCGACGACCGCGACGATCTCGTGCTCCTCGCGGATCGCGCGCAGCACCTTCGTATCGGTCGAGTAGCCGGTCTTGCCCTTGCGGCCGGGCGTGAGCTGGAGCTTCTCGAACAGGATCCGGGCGAGCTGCTGCGGGGAGCCGATCACGAACTCCTCGCCGGCGAGCTCGTAGCAGCGCGCCTCGAGCTCCTCGACGCGGTCGGCGAGCCGCGCGGTGATCTCGCCCATCCGGTACGTGTCGATCTTGACCCCGGCCTGCTCCATCCCGGCGAGGACGCGGACGAGCGGCATCTCGACGTCGCGGTAGAGCGGCTCCTCACCGCGCTCGCGGACGCGCTCGAGCAGCGGGTCGCGGAGGCGCTGCGTCACGGCCGCATGCCGGACGAGCCGGGCCGTCTCCTCCTCGGCCTCGGGGTCGGGGACCGCCTCGACCGCGTATTCCGCGGCGAGGTCGTCGAGGAGGTACTCGCTGCGCGCCGGCTCGATCAGGTAGGCGAGGATCATCGTGTCGTCGGCCGCGTCGACGCCGAGCGCCTTCGCGTCGTGCGCGACGAAGTCGCCCTCGAGATGCTCCGGTCGCGGCGCGATCACGACCTCGTCGCCGTGCGAAACCGCGATCCGTCCCTCGTCGGCCGCAATTCCGAGCAGTCCAGGACTTAGTGACAAATTGTCACTTTCGGTTTCTTCGCGCCACGCGACTGCCGTTCCCGTGGAGATGCGCTCGCGCGCCGGCACGGCCTCGTCGAGCTCCTCCACCCGGCCGAGGAGCGCGCGGAACTCGAAGCGGCGGAATGTCTCCCTCAGCTCGGCGCGGTCCGGCGGCGCGAGGACGAGCTCCGCCGGATCGCACTCGACGTCGAGGTCGCGCCGCATCGTCGCCAGACCCTTCGCCGCGCGGGCCTGGTCCGCGAACTCGGTCAGGTTCTTCCGCCGCGCAGGCGACAGCTCGTCGGTGTGCGCGAGCACCTCCTCGAGCGAGCCGTACTGCGCGACGAGCTGGCCCGCGGTCTTGTCGCCGATCCCGGGGACGCCCGGGATGTTGTCCGAGGTGTCGCCCTTGAGCCCGATGAAGTCGGGGATCTGGTCGGGCCGGATCCCGTAGCGCGCCCCGACGCGCTCCGGCGTGTAGACGTTGACGTCGCTGACGCCGCGCGGCGTCATCATCAGGCAGACGTTCTCCGAGACGAGCTGGAACGCGTCGCGGTCGGTCGAGACGACGCACGTCTTGATCCCGGCCTCGTCGGCGCGCGTCGCGAGCGTCGCGATCACGTCGTCCGCCTCCCAGCCCTCGAACTCGAGGTTCCGGTAGCCGAACGCCTCGACGATCGGCCGGAAGTGCGGGAACTGCTCGCGCAGGAGGTCCGGCATCGGCCGGCGTCCTTCCTTGTAGACGACCTCGACCGCCTCGGCCTGCGCGGCGCGGTGCACCGGACGCGTGTCCCACGCCACCGCGACGCCCTTCGGGCGGTAGTCGGAGAGGAGCTTGAAGAGCATGTTCGCGAAGCCGAGCAGCGCGCCGGTGGGGAAGCCCTCGGTCGTCGCGAGCTCCTCCGGCAGGGCGAAGAAGGCGCGGTAGGCGAGGTTGTTGCCGTCGACGAGGAACAGCTCGGCGTCGCGCGCGGGCGCGTCGTTCAGGTCGAGCTCGGCTCCCGTGAGGGTCTTTGGAGACATCTCTGCGAGTGTAAGCGCCGATGGAGATCGTCCCCTTCACCGACGCGCACCTCGACGCCGCGGCGGAAATGCTCGCGGCGCGGCACGCCCGCCACCGCGAGGCGGAACCCCTCCTGCCGGCCGACGTCGACTTCCGCGCGCAGGTCGAGCAGGAGTGGTCGGTGGACGGAGCGAGCGGCTTCATCTCGCCACACTGCTACCTCTTCGGACGTCCCGACGCGCACGGCTGGTTCACCGTCGGGATCGGCGGTCACGCGGTCGACGGGGACGCCGAGCACGCGCGCGACCTCTACGCGGCGGCGGCCGGCGCGTGGGTCGAAGCAGGGCACTCGAAGCACATGGCATTCGTCCCGGCGAGCGACCGCGAGCTGATCGACGCGTGGTTCCGGCTCAGCTTCGGGGCGTCGGCGGTGCTCGCGATGCGCGAGACCGCTCCGGAGGAGCCGTTCGAGGCGGGCGTGACGATCCGGCCGGGCACTCCGGACGACTTCGGCGCTGCGGCGCGGCTCGAGCTCGCACTGCTCGAGTCGATGCAGCCGTCCCCGAGCTTCTCCGGCATGACGCTGCGGACCCCCAATGAGACCGAGGCGGAGTGGCGGGCGGACGACTTCTCGTCGTTCGAGCTCTTCGTCGCCGAGCGCGACAGCGCGATCGTCGGGCACGTCCTGCTCTACCGCCGGCCGGCCGACCTCCGCGTCCCGCGCGACGCGATCGACCTCGGCCAGGTGTCAGTGTTCCCCGAGGCGCGCGGCACGGGCGTGGGCCGGGCGCTCACCGCGCACGCGATCCGCTGGGCGCACGACCACGGCCACCCGACGATGACGACCGACTGGCGGATGACGAACCTCTGGGCCTCGCGCTTCTGGCCGAAGCGGGGCTTCCGCACGACGTTCCTCCGCCTCTACCGCTCGATCCCGTAGCTACTTCAGCGTCTTCAGATACGCGATCAGCTCGGAGATCTGCGTGCTCGAGAGGATCCCGCCCCAGTGCGGCATGCTCACGATCGGGGCGCGGCCGATCACACTGCCGCTCCGGATCACGGCCGCGATCTTCGCGTCGGTGTTGAACTGCTTTCGGAAGCCCTGGCCCGAGAGCACCGGGATCGTCCCGTCCGCCGAGAGCGGATTCGGGACGCCGCCGAGCCCGTTCGGGCCGTGGCAGTTGATGCAGCCGTAGCGGACGTAGAGCGCGGAGCCGGCGACCGCCGCTCCCTGACCCGCGGGAACGGGCACTGGCTGCGTATCGGCGATGGCCGGGAGGCCGGCGCGGATGTAGGCGACGAGGTTGGAGACCTGGGTCTTTGAGATGACCTCGCCCCAGACCGGCATGTACGGCTGCTTGGGGTTTGCCGACTCGCCGAGGCCGTGGTCGATGATGTGCGTGAGCTGCGCGACGGTGAGGCTGTTGCCGACCGTGCTCAGGGTCGGCACGGCCGGATCGACTCCCCCCTTGCCCTGCATGCCGTGGCACTCCGCACACGCGAACTGGACGAAGGTGTGCGCGCCTGCTGCGACCGCCGGCGCGACCGTCGTGTAGGACGAGGTCGTCGTCGGAGGGGCGCTCGCCTGGGTCGTGACCGTCTTCGTCTGCTCCCCGTAGTGGCCCGCGGCGTACGCCACGAACCCGACCGCGATCGCGAACGCGACGACGGCGACGAGGATGGCCGGCAGGATCCGGCTTTCGCGGCGAGGGCGCTTCTCATCCACCATCCGCGCATCATCTTCTCGCGCCGCGACGAGGGCAATCGGTACTAAACCGCGAACTCGCTGGTTGAATCCCTCGGTGCCGCGCGTCCCCCTCCTCTCCGGTACGCGGCTCGTCGTCGCGTCGGCACCCGAGGATGCGCAAGTCCTCCGGCCTCCGCCGCCCGGCCGGGCGACCGACGCCGATGCCGCCACGAAGGAGGCCCTGCGCTTCCCGCTCGACGGGGAGCCGCTCGAGACGCTCGCGCGCGGGGCCCGCCGCGCGACGATCCTCGTCGAAGCGCCGGCTCTGCCGATTCCCACGGCTCCCGGCGATCCCCGGCAGCCGGCGATCGCCGCCGTGTCGGACGCGCTCGAGTCGTTGGGGGTGGCGACGTCGAGCCAGACTCTTCTCGTCGCCTGCGGTCTCGCCCGGCGCTCGAATCAGCGCGACGTCGCCGCACTCGTCACGCCCGACTTCGCGCGCCGCTTCCACGGCCGCGTTGCCGTCCACGACGCTGCCGATCCGGCGCTCCTCCCGGTCGATGCGGTGGATGCCCCGGGGCTGAGCGTGGCGCCGGAGCTCGTCGACACGGATCTTGTCGTCGTGGTGAGCGCGGCGGAGACGGTGCTGCATGGCGGGCCGGCGACGCTGCTGGCGGCCGCGAACGCCGAGGCGCAGCGGCTCGCGATCGCCGGCTCGCTCCTCGAAACGAGCGGCTCGGAAGGGTGGCGGCTCGCCACGCAGCTCGAGCGGGCGCTCGCTGCACGCGTGCCGCTCTTCGGCGTCTCCCTCGTCCTCAACCATCCGCAGACGAGCGGCGTGCTGCGCGGCTACCCGTACGAGACGGAGGCGGTCGCGCGGATCGCCGAATCGCCGCTTCGCCTCCTCTTCGCGGCGGCGCCCGACTCGGTCCGCCGGCGCCTTCTCCGGTCGCTCCCGGTGGAGCGAACCGCCGCAGCCGTCCTCGCCGGCCCGCCGTCGGTCGCCCATGCCGAGGCCCTGCTGCGGGGGATCGAGCTGCGCCGGGCGACCCTCGCGGAGCCGCTCGACGCGCTCGTGCTCGGAATCCCCGGCACGACGCCGTTCCTGCCGCGCGAGCCGCCGAATCCCCTCACGGCCGCGTATCTCGGGCTCGTCCAGGCGCTCGGAATGTGGCGCGACACCTTCCCCGTGGCCGAAGGCGGGATCGTCATCCTCGTCGACCGGTTCTGGCGCTCGTTCCCCCGCCCAACCCAGCAGCCGTACCTGGCGTTCTTCCGCCAGACGCCGATCGCCCGGAGTGCCGAGCTGCTCGCCGCGGCCGAGCAGGCGGCGGGCGCCGACGCGCGCTCCCTCGAGGAGTACCGCGCCGGCCGCGCCGTCCATCCGCTCCTCCCGTTCCGCGACTGGGACGCGTGCCGGCCGGCACTCGACCGGCTCGGCGCGGTCTACGTGGCAGGCGTGCGCGACGCGACGGCGGTGCGGCAGCTCGGCTTCGTGCCGATCGGGAGCGTCGGCGCGGCGCTGCAGATGGCGCGCGGCCACCGCGGGCCGGACCCGCGCATCGGCTTCCTGCTCGCCCCGCCGTACTTTCCACTGAAGGTCGGCTCCTGATCCGCCGCGTACCATGACCCCGAACGCCGAAGTGGCGGAATTGGCAGACGCGCCGGACTCAAAATCCGGTGGCCCTCGGGCCGTGTGGGTTCGATTCCCACCTTCGGCATTTGGCCAAGAACATCGGCATCCTCACCGGCGGCGGCGACTGCCCCGGGCTCAACGCCGTCATCCGCGCCGTCGTGCGGCGGGCGGACACGGCGGGCTGGGACGTCGTCGCAGTTCGTGAGGGCTGGCGCGGGCTCGTCGAGCCGCTCTTCGAGGATCTCGGCCCACAGGAGGTCTCGGGGATCCTGCCGCGCGGCGGCACGATCATCGGGACGAGCCGGACGAACCCGTTCACGCTCGAGAACGGCGTCGCGCGCGTGCTGCAGAACTTCCGCGACCGCGAGCTCGACGCGCTCGTCGCGATCGGCGGCGAGGACACGCTCGGGGTCGCGACGCGCCTCCATGCCGAGCACGGTCTGCCTGTGGTCGGTGTCCCCAAGACGATCGACAACGACTTGTCGGGCACGGACTACACCTTCGGCTTCGACACGGCCGTGTTCATCGCGACCGAGGCGATCGACCGGCTCCACACGACCGCGGAGTCGCACAACCGGGTCATGGTCGTCGAGGTGATGGGCCGCCACGCCGGCTGGATCGCGGTGATGAGCGGGATCGCGGGCGGCGCGGACGTGATCCTCGTCCCCGAGATCCCCGTCGACTTCGAGGAGGTGGCGGAGACGATCCGGAAGCGGCACGCGCGCGGGAAGAACTTCTCCATCGTCGTCGCGAGCGAGGGCTGCGAGCTGCCCGGCCTCTCGGACGAGGGCGAGCCGGACCAGTTCGGGCACGTGACCCTCTCGAAGCGTGGCGTCGGCGACGTGCTCGGCCGCGAGATCGAGGAGCGCACCGGCTTCGAGACTCGCGTCACCGTGCTCGGGCACGTCCAGCGGGGCGGATCGCCCACGCCCCGCGACCGCGTGCTCGCAACGCGGTTCGGGCTCAAGGCCGCAGACCTCGCGCTCGCCGGGCAGTTCGGGCAGATGGCGGCCCTGCGGGGAGACGACGTCGTCGCCGTTCCACTCGCCGAGGCCACGGCGAAGCTGAAGGTCGTGCCGCCCGAGTGGTACGACGTCGCCCGCGCCTTCTTCGGCTGACGGGCGGCGCCTACCGCGTCAGCGCGCCGTGCGAGTGCCCCGCGATGTAACGCAGCATCCGGTCCATGTTCGCGCGGTCGACGTGGTCGACGTTCCAGAAGTCGGAGGCCTTCCCGCCCCAGATCTTGATGTTCTCGCAGTCGAGGAGGACGAAGCGGTAGCCGTGCTTGCGTAGCCATGTGAGATAGACCCCGGCCGCCTTGCGCTCGGGGAAGCCGTACTTCTCCCGGGCAGCGAGCACGGTCGGGTAGATGGGATTGAGCACGATCACCGGAGTCGCTCCCTGCGCGTTCATGAAGGCGAGCGTCCGCTGGAAGTACTGCGTGTGCGCCGGGTCGATGGGCCGTGCGTCCTTGCTCTCCTCGGGAATGCTCTTCAGCGTCTGGGCCACGCCCTTCGCGACACGCTGCGCCCGCTGGGCGGCGCTCAGGCCGGGCGGATACGCGAGCCCACCGTCCGGCAGGTAGTACGAGTTCGGGACGCACGTGGTCGTGTTCGAGCTCGCGTCGGAGCCGAGGAAGGGCCGCGCGAGCGGCTCGTCGGCCATCTCCGGGTTGACGCCGTCGCCGGCGATGCCGACGTCGGTGAAGATCAGGTACGCCGTCTTCGCTTTCGGGAATTGCTGCGCGAGCACACGCGTGAAGACGTACTCGTCGGAGGCGGTGCCGCCACGGACGCCGGCGTTGAAGGCTGAGCGGCCGGTCAGTTTCTGGACGGTCGCCGGCGCTGCGACCCGCGCGCGCGAGCTGCCGAGGATGAGCACGTGCGGCGCGTGACTCAGCTGCTCGATGAGCTTGAGCTTCGTCAGGCGGTCGCCGAGGTCGGTGCAGCTCGGCGGATTCGGATTGTTCAGCGCCCAGGCCGTCCCGGCGGCGCCGAGCACAAGGAGCGCGAGGACAGCGAGGATGGCGGCGCGACGCATCAGAACTGGAAGTAGATGAAGGGATGCGGGACGGCGATCGACATGACGGCGGCCGCGAAAGCGGTTCCTGTGGCGAGACCGTAGACGAGGCGCGGCTTGATCTTCAGCTGCCAGGTGTTCGGCGCGACCTGGACGAAGACGAGCAGCACGAGCATGAGGATGACGAAGCGGCCGGGCAGGAGCGACTGCAGCGTCGAGAAGGACTCGACTCCGGCTGAGCCGAGCATCCGCGCGAAGATCGTCCCCGCGACGTGGAGGTTCGGCGCCCGGAAGATGACGAACGCCGAGATCACGTAGAGGAACGTCAAGACCCGGTTCACGACCGTGCTCGACGGCGTCAGTCCCGCCCGCTTCAGGACGCCGTGGATCCCCAGCGCGGCTCCGTGGACGAGTCCCCAGACCACGAACGTCCACGCGGCGCCGTGCCAGAGGCCGGCGAGGAACATCGTGATCACGAGATTGGCGACCGTTCGCTTAGCGCCGCGGCGTGAGCCGCCGAGCGGGATGAAGAGGTAGTCGCGGAACCACGCCGACAGGCTCATGTGCCAGCGCCGCCAGAAGTCCGAGACGTTCACCGCCTTGTACGGCGAGTTGAAGTTCTGCGGGAAGCGGAATCCGATCAGCCAGGCGAGCCCGACGGCCATGTCCGAATAGCCCGAGAAGTCGAAGTAGAGCTGGAGCGAGTAGCCGAGCGCGGCCGACCAGGCGCCGACGAAGCCGAGGCTGTGCGAGTTCGCGAACAGCGCGTCGACGTGCGGCGAGAGCTGATCCGCGAGCAGGAGCTTCTTGACGAGCCCGCAGACGAGGAAGTAGCAGCCGACGCCGGCCGCCTCCGACGTGAGCTTCGGCCGCGGCTTGTTCAGCTGCGGCTGCAGGTCGACGAACCGGACGATCGGGCCGGCGATCAGATGCGGGAAGAGCGCAACGAACGTCGTGTACTCGAGGACATGCTTCGTCGGCGTCGCGCGCCCGCGCCAGACGTCGATCGTGTACGACATCGAGTTGAACGTGTAGAAGCTGATCCCGATCGGCAGCAGGATGTGGAGGTCGGGCAGGCCGACCGGCGCGCCGAGCGCCTTGCCGATGCCGTTCAGCGAGTTGAGGAAGAAGCCCGCGTACTTGAAGTAGCCGAGCAGGCTGAGGTTGACGGCGAGCGAGCCGATCAGCCAGAGGTTCCTCCGCCGCTGGACGTCGTTGCGGTGGATCGCGAGCGCCGCGACGTAGTCGACCGTCGTCGTCGAGAGCATCAGCGGCAGGAAGCGCCAGTCCCACCAGGCGTAGAAGGCCCAGGAGCTGAGAGTCAGGAAGAGCAGGCGCAGGTTCTTGACCCGCAGCGCCCAGCAGCCGACGAGCACGGGCGGCAGGAACCCGAACAGAAAGACGTAGCTGTTGAAGAGCATCTAGCGGAGCGCTCCGTCGGAGTGCTTGACGATGTACCGGAGCATCCGCCGCATGTTCGTGCGGTTGACGTGCGTCGCGTTGTTGAAGTCCTTGGCCTTGCCGCCCCACGTGCGAATGTCGCTGCAGTCGACGACGACGAAGTGGAACCGGTGCTGGAGCTTGTGCAGCTCCGCGAGCGCCTCGCTCTCGCGCTGCGAGTGGCGCTTCTGCAGGAGCCGGTAGACGCTCGGGTAGATCGGGTTGAGCACGATCACCGGAGTCGCGCCGTGGGCGTTCATCCAGGCGAGCGCCTCGTCGAAGAAGAGGAACTGCTTGGCCGTGAAGGGCGGCAGGGTGCGCGACTCGTGCTTGACGGCCTGGATCCTCTGGGCGACCGCCAGCTTGAGCGACTTCGCGCGCTCGGGCAGGTACTTGAGAGCCGAGCCTTTGATCGAGCCGTCCGCGTTGTAGAGGACATTGCCGTGGCAGTGGCCCTCGGCGCAGGCTTTGAGGACGCGGTACGAAGCCTTCGTCGCCTGGAAGCCGATGTAGGTGCCGACGTCCGCGAGCGAGAACTGGACGCTCTTGTTCCCGAGGTACGGGCGTGAGCGCGGGTCCTGCGCGAGCTGGGGATTGATCCCGTTCGTCGCGAGCTGCCAGTCGAGGAACCAGATGTACGTCCGCTTCTGGTTCGGGAAGCGCGCGCCGATGTTGCGGATCATCACCCAGGCGTCCGCCGCCGTTCCGCCGGTCACTCCGGCGTTGAACCCGGACTTCAGGCCGGTGAGCTTGTCGATGAACGCGGGCTCGGCCTGTCGCGAGCGGGAGCTGCCGAGGACGACGACCTGCGGGTTCGTCTTCAGCTTCTGGATCAGATCGAGCTTGATCGAGCGGTCGGTCTCGACCGCCGGCGGCAGGATCCTCCAGCCGATGAGCGAGAGCGGATCGACGATCGCGTTGAACATGAAGACCACGGCGAGCAGGACGAGCCCGGCCGTGAGGGCGCCGATCGCGTAGCGCAGGAAGCCGCGGCTCTCCCCCAGCTCCGCGATTGCCGGCGTGAGGTTGCGGTCGAGGCGCTCCTCGACAGCCGCATCGGCGGCGGCAGCGGGAAGATGCTCGGCCCCAGTTGTCGGGACGGTCGAATCCATAAGGCTGGGCCGGACGAGTCTTACGCGCGAATCGGCTGGCTTCAAGGCCGAGCGCGCCTTCATCTGCGGTTGGTCGGACGCACGCTGATCGGGCTTATCCGGTGTATTGGGTCAGATTCGCCTGTGTGATCGTGATCGGCCGGCCTAGGGGAAGCTCCTCGTTCAGGCTCTGGTACGTGACACTGCCGACGGGGCCGCCGACGTCGTAACTCCCCGGCGTGAACGCCTGCCCACCGGCGAGATGGTCGGCGGCCCAGACGGTGAGGTAGCCGAGGTTGACCGGGTCGCCGGCGCAGACGACCTCCTCGGCCCCGCTGCGAACGTTGTTCGCGAGCTGGCTGAAAAGCGGTGGACAGTCTTGGCCGTTGCCGGAACTGAAGAGCTTGCCGACCTTGTGGGCGTGGACGATCTGCGGCGGCACGGTGAACGACTCGCTCGGGCAGAGCAGGATCAGGCCGCGCAGATGCGGGTATTTCTTCAATAGAGGGCGGAGCTCGAGTGTGCCCGCGGCGCCGTTGCCGGTGCCGCCATAGACGATCCCGACCCGGTGCATGCGCGGATAGTGGCTCCCCATGTACGCCTTGGCCGCCTTCAGCCAAGCGGTGACGATGGTCTCGGCCGGACGGCAGGCGACGATTACGAACTGACCCCGCTTGCTCATCTGTGAGGCCAGTGCGTCGGCGAGCGCCTGCGCGTACTGCTGCGGGGTGGACTGGGGCACCCAGACGCTGCCCGGGAACTGCTGCTCGTAGGACAGCGTAGGAATCCCGGCGGCGCGTGCTTGCGCGAGGGCGGGGAGGACTTGCTTCACCGTGCCGTACCCCTGATCGGTGTTGACCGCAATCGCGGCCGCGTGCTGTGCGACCAGCGAGTTCACCGCGCTCGTCATTCCGGCTGGACCGTCGGCTGGGATGATGACGAGGGAATCGCCGAGCGCGCTCGCGGCCGCGTTTGCCCCCTGCTCCACGGGCGCCGAGAGCGGGTCACCACCATTCGGGTCCGGAAGAACGAGGCCGATCGTGCGCTGTGCCTTCGGCGCGCCGCTCGAGGTGCCGGCCAGCAGTCCTGCAGCTACTGCACCCGCTGCTACGAGGATTGCGACCACAACGAGTTGCTTGTTCATCTCTACTCCTCCTCCCGGCGGCTGATCCGCCAGGCGACCTTGACGTGGGGTTGGTCGGTCGCGATCGTGAAGCGGCCGTTCTTCAGCTCTGTGACGACGCGGGCAGTGCTCGGCGGTTCGAGGTCGCGCAACTCGTACTTCAGCGGTGGCTCGAGCGGCCCGGCCTCCTGCGGGACGCGGACGGTGGCGAAGCCGCGGCCGTCCGTCCAGACCTTCCCGTGATACGCGACGCTGTCCATCCCGACCAGAGTGGGTGGCCGGGGTAGCGGTTCGGCTAGGACCCGGTTGGGACGGTCTGCGACGCCTCCTTCCAATCCGGCTGGCGAAGCGGTAAAACCGCACGGTGGAGTTTCGGATCCTTGGGCCGCTCGAGGTGGTCGAGGGCGGACAACAGATCGCGCTCGGGACGCTCAAGGAGCGACTCGTGCTCGGTGTCCTACTCCTGCATGCGAATGAGTTCGTTTCGCGCGAGCGCCTGATCGACGACCTGTGGGGCGAGGCGCCACCGCCGACGGCGCGCAAAGCGGTCAACGTCTACGTCTCGAAGGTTCGCAAGACGCTCAGCGCCGCCGGCGCCGATCCGCTCACGACCGCACCGGGCGGCTACCGGCTTCTCGTCGACCCGGGGCGGCTCGATGTCGGCCGGATGCATCGTCTAGTCGCGAGCGCGCGGGAGTGTGTCGGCCAGGGGGAGCTCGAGACCGCCGCCGAGCGTTTCCGGGAGGCGCTCTCATTGTGGCGGGGCCCGACGCTAGCCGGGCTTCAGCTCGAATCGCGCGGGCGCGACGAGATAGCGCAGCTCGACGAATTGCGGCTGGCCGTGTTGATGGATCGCCTCGACTGCGATCTCGCCCTCGGGTGGCACGAGCAGGCTCTTGGAGAGTTGGGCGTTCTCGTGTCCGAGCATCCGTTGCGGGAGCGGCTTCGCGCACAGCAGATGCTGGCCCTCTATCGCGCCGGCCGGCAGGCGGAGGCGCTCGAGGCCTACGCCGAGGCTCGACGAACGCTCGTCGACGATCTGGGCATCGAGCCGAGCGAGGGGCTGCAGCGGCTCCAGCAGGGGATCCTCCGCCACGATCCGTCCCTCGAAACACCGACAGGGACGACGGCCATCAACGGGGCAGGGCTGCCGGCCGTACCAGCCGAGGGTCCCGTCCCCGCAGCACTGCCCGCGCAACTGCGTTCCCGGCGGCGAGGGCTCCGTCGGCGTTATCTGGTCGTGGCCGGGCTCGCCGCCGTCGCGGCCGTTGTCGCTGTCGTCTCCACCGGCGGAGCGTCGCACCGGAGGTACACGATCGCCTACGTCACGCCCTCCGTGGGGGAAGACATCGTGCAGTCGATTGCGAGGGGCAGCCGGGAGGCGGCCAAGCGGCTCGGCGTCCGCTACATCCTCACCGGCGGGACCTACCAAGCAACGATCGCCCGCCACGTGGACGCCATCATCAGCCAGGGCTACGACCCCGTGCTCACGCCGATCTTCGCGAAGGTCCGGAAGGCGGGGATCCTCCTGATCTCGTCCGGTGACGACATCGCCGGCAAGCGCGACCTGTGGGTGAGCCAGTCCGGCCCAGTCGAGTACGGCCGCGCCCTCGCCGACGCGCTCGCCTCCCAGATCCACGACAAAGGCGAGTACGCGATCCTCGAGCAGCAGGACCAGTACCCGATCGGCACCACCTGGAAGAAGGTCGTCAAGGCCTACATCGCCGAGGCCTACCCGAACATGAAGCTGGACGGGGTGATCGACGGCACCGGGGCGGGCGACCAAACCGAGATCGACTCGGTCAAGAGCTTCATCTCCGCCCACCCGCACCTCAAAGGCCTGATCGGCATCACGCCGACCGAGGCCTACATGGCGGCAGACGCGATCACCCAGGCAGGCAAGATCGGCCGGATCTTCTCGGCCGGCAACGGTGACGACAGCTTGGGAGACACCCCGCTACCCAACTTCGTTCGAAGCGGCGCCGCCGAGCTCGTCTACGTCAGCAATCCGGTCAAGCTCGGCTACCTCACCGTCTGGGCGGCCAAGTACCTGCTCACCGGACACCACTTCAGGCCCGGCGTCGCCTACCAGGTCGGCGGCCCGATCGGCCTCGTCTGGTACTACCCAAAGCACCGAGAGCTGCGACTCGGCCAACCGCTCACCATCACCAAGGCGAACGTCAACCTGTACGCAAACAAGTTCTAGCTGCCCGGCGCCACGCGAGCGGCGCGAAACTCGGCCTGACGATTTCTCAGACCTCGGCGCTTGTCACTGACCCATCGGGTGCCAGACCGTCTTCAGCTCGAGGAAGGCGGCGATCTCCCACGGGCTCTGCGTGTCCGGCCTGCCGTGGACGACCCGCTTGACGTTCTCGGCGGCGAGCCGCTCGAGCTCGGGGACGTCGCCGTCCGCTCCCGCGAGGTCGATCGCGTTGACGTCCATGTGCGAGGCGAGCCACGGGCCGAGCTCGGCGGCCGAGCCGGTGAGGAGGTTGACGGCGCCGCGGGGGACGTCGCTCGTCGCAATCGCCTCAGCCAGCTCGATCGCTGCGAGCGGATGGGCCTCGGCTGCAACGGCGACGACGGCGTTCCCGCCGACGAGCGGGGGAACGAGCCGCGTCACGAGGCCGAGAAGCGGCGGCTCCTCGGGAGCGAGCACGGCGACGACTCCGGTCGGCTCCGGCACGGTGAAGTTGAAGTACGGGCCGGCGACCGGATTCGAGCCGCCGAGCACCTGCGGCAGCTTGTCGGCCCAGCCGGCGTACCAAACGATCCGATCGATGGCCTGCTCGACCTCGGCCGGGCCGGTGCAGAGCTCGGCGAACTCGCCGACTCGCGACTCGACCATCTCGGCGAGCCGGTAGAGGACTTGGCCGCGGTTGTACGCGGTCGCCGCTGCCCAGCCGGGCTGTGCCGCGCGCGCGGCGCGAACCGCATCGCGGACGTCCTTGCGGGACGCCCGAGCGACGTTCTGCCCTTCCGCCTCGTACGTCCGGCCGGACTCGCTGCGCGGGAAAGCGCCGCCGATGAAGAGCTTGTACGTCTTCTTGACGGGGAGGCGGCTCATTCCTCGAACCTCAGATACGGCTCGAGCCCGTGGCGTCCGCCCTCGCGGCCGAAGCCGGACTCCTTGTAGCCGCCGAACGGCGAGCTCGGGTCGAAGCGGTTGTACGTGTTCGCCCAGACGACGCCGGCGCGGAGCCGCTGCGCCATCCAGAGGATGCGCGAGCCCTTCTCCGTCCAGACGCCGGCGCTGAGGCCGTACGGCGTGTTGTTCGCCTTCTCGACCGCCTCGTCGGGCGTGCGGAAGGTGAGGACGGAGAGGACGGGCCCGAAGATCTCCTCCTGCGCGATCCGGTAGCTCTGCGCGACGTTCGTGAACACGGTCGGCGCGAACCAGTAGCCCTTCTCCGGCAGGACGCACGGCGGCTGGTAGATCTCGGCGCCCTCCTCCTCGCCGGCGGCGACGAGCTCGCGGATCTTGTCCAGCTGCATGGCGGAGTTGATCGCGCCGACGTCGGTGTTCTTGTCGAGCGGGTCGCCGACGCGGAGGGTCGTCAGCCGCCGCTTGAGCTTCTCGACGAGCGGCTCGTAGATCGACTCCTGCACGAAGAGGCGGGAGCCGGCGCAGCAGACGTGGCCCTGGTTGAAGTAGATGCCGTTGACGATCCCTTCGACGGCCTGGTCGAGCGCGGCGTCGTCGAAGACGATGTTCGCCGCCTTGCCGCCGAGCTCGAGCGTGAGCTTCTTGCCGGTGCCGGCGAGCCGGCGCTGGATCGCCTTGCCCACCTCCGTCGAGCCGGTGAAGGCGATCTTGTCGACGTCGGGGCTCTCGACGAGGGCGGCACCGGTGCGGCCGTCGCCGGTGACGATGTTGACGACTCCGGCGGGCAGGTCGGCCTGGCGGAGGACGTCGCAGAAGAGGAGCGCGGTGAGCGGGGTCGTCTCCGCCGGCTTGAGCACGACGGTGTTGCCGCAGGCGAGAGCCGGGGCGACCTTCCACGCGAGCATGAGCAGCGGGAAGTTCCACGGGATGATCTGACCGGCAACGCCGACCGGGCGCGGCGTGCGGTTCGGGAAGGCGTACTCGAGCTTGTCCGCCCAGCCCGCGTAGTAGAAGAAGTGAGCGGCCGCGAGCGGCAGGTCGACGTCGCGAGACTCCTTGATCGGCTTGCCGCCGTTGAGCGATTCGAGGACGGCGAACTCGCGCGAGCGCTCTTGGAGGATGCGGGCGATTCGGAACAGGTACTTGGCGCGCTCGGAGCCGGGCAGGGCCGACCAGCCGTCGGCGAAGGCCGTGCGGGCCGCGTCGACGGCAGTCGCGACGTCCGCCGGAGTGCCCTGGCCGATCGCCGCGAGAGGTTCCTCGTCGCGCGGCGCGATCGTCTCGTACGTCTCGGTCGCCTCGAGCCAGCGGCCGCCGACGAAGTGGCCGTAGCGCTCGTCGATGTGGACGATCTCGCGCGACTCGGGCGCGCTTGCGTACGTCCAGTCGCCGGGCACGGCAACGCCACGCGGGGACTTGTCCAGCTCAGCCACGCCTGCCTCCGACACGGCCGGATTGGACAGGCGAGGAGGTCAGCGGCCTCCCCCAAACCCACCCCCCACCCTTTTGGGTGGGGGCAAGGTTAGGGGCGGAATCCACGGATGTGTGTGCCAACTTCGTCACGAAAGCGTGCCCTCAGTCGAGGGTGAAGTAGTCGCCGCTCTGGTAGGCGCCGGTCCGCTCCTTGCGCAGCTGCATCAGGATGTCGTTGAGGAGCGACGACGCGCCGAGCCGGTACAGCTCCGGCGTCAGCCACTCCGGCCCGAGGGTCTCGTGCACCAGCACGAGGTGTTGGATCGCCTGCTTCGCCTGACGGATCCCGCCCGCCGCCTTGAACCCCACCCGCCGGCCGGTCTCCTCGAACACGTCCCGCACAGCCTCGAGCATGCACAGGGCAACAGGCAGCGTCGCAGCCGGCGAGATCTTCCCCGTCGAGGTCTTCACGAAGTCCGCACCCGCCGCGATCGAGAGCAGCGTCGCCCGGCGCACGTTGTCGTACGTCCCGAGCTCGCCCGTTTCGAGGATCACCTTGAGGTGCGCCTCGCCGCACGCCTCCTTCACCTGCACGATCTCGTCGTAGACCTTCGCGTACCGGCCGGAGAGGAATGCGCCGCGGTCGATCACCATGTCGATCTCGTCGGCGCCGAGCTCGACCGCCGACCGGACGTCTGCCACCTTGATCGCCGTGGGGTATTGGCCGGAGGGGAAACCGGTCGCGACCGCGGCGACCTTCACGCCGCTCCCCGCCAAGCGCTCGCGCACGGCCGGGATCAGGTTCGGATAGACGCAAACGGCGGCGCACGCCGGCACCGACGGATCGGAGGGATCGGGCCGCCTCGCCTTCGACGCGATCGCGGCTGCCTTGCCCGGCGTGTCGGATCCCTCGAGCGTCGTGAGGTCGGTCGTCCTGATCGCGAGCAGCAGCGCCCACACCTTCGCCTCGCGCTTGATCGAGCGCTTCGCGAGCGACCCCGCGCGCTCCTCGAGCGCGACCGCGTCGACCGCGCCGATCCGCGGGAGACGCGCCTCGAGCGGAAGCTCGAAACCAGCTTGGAGTGCCGGCGCCTGCGCCATGGCATGAGTCTAGTCCCGGCCTCTTTGCTGACTACGCTGTCCTCATGCCGAGCCGGGGACTGACGGTAGGGGCGATGGCCTGCATGGCCGTTGGCGTCGCCGCGATCGTGAGCCCGGCCCATACGACCGGCGGGCCGGCCGGGACCGCCGAGCGGGCCACTGCGATCCCCGACTACGCCGAGGTCGTGATGGGGACGCTGACCGCGCCGCCGAGCCGCTCCTTCCTCGCGCGCGTGCGCAGCGGACGGATGGGCGGGGTCATCTTCCTCGGGAACGCCTGGCTGACGCAGAGCAACACCAAAGCGATCACGGCGAAGCTGCAGCAGGCTGCCTGTACGCGCGGCGAGCCTCTTCTGATCGCCGTCGACCAGGAAGGCGGGATCGTCAAGCGCCTGTCGTGGGCCCCGCCGACCGAGGCGCCGGCGGACATGAAGAGCCCGGCCGACGCGCACGCGCAGGCGGCCGGGGCAGCCGCCGCGCTGCGGCAGGCAGGGATCGACGTCGACTTCGCGCCGGTCGTCGACACGCCGAGCTCGCCGAGCAACTTCCTCGGCAGCCGCGCCTTCTCCGGCTCGCGCACGTGGAACGCGAAGATGGCGCGCGCCTTCGTCGGCGGCCTCCAGCAGAACGGGATCGCGGCCACCGCCAAGCACTTCCCCGGTCTCGGGCTCGCCGGCGGCAACACCGACAACGGCCAGATCACGATCGATGCCGCGGCGTCGAGGATCGAGCAGGGCCTGCTGCCGTTCCAGAGCGCCGTGAACGCCGGCATCAAGCTCGTGATGGTCTCGACGGCGATCTATCCGAAGCTCGATCCGTCGCGGAAGCCCGCGGCGTTCTCGAGCAGGATCATCAACGGGATCCTGCGGCAGCAGCTCGGCTTCACCGGCGTGACCGTGACCGACTCGCTCACCGCCCCCGCTCCGGACGCGATCCCGCACGCGGCCACGAAGGCGATGCTCGCCGGCTCCGACCTCCTGATCTGGGGCAGCGAGAGCGCGGCGGAGGAGGGCTACGCGACGCTTGCCGCGGATTCCGCGAGCTCGGCGGCTCTCCGCACCCGGCTCGCCCAGGCGGCCGGGAGGATTCGCGCCCTGAAGGCGTGGCTCACCGCCCACGGCGGGCCGAGCTGCAGTGGGTAGCTAGAGCCCGAGACGCTCGAGCGTCGAGGCATCCCGGCGCCACTTCGGGCGCACCTTGACGCGCAGCTCGAGGAAGACGGAATGGCCGAGGAGCGCCTCGATCTCCGGCCGTGCGCGCACGCCGATGTCCTTGACCACGGCGCCGCCCTTCCCGACGACGATCTGCTTCTGCGACTCCGTCTCCACGAGGATCGCCGCGCGCACCGCCTTCTCCTCGACCTCCTCGACCTCGACCGAGAGCGCGTGCGGAACCTCGTCGCGCGTGAGCCACAGCGCCTTCTCGCGGATCAGCTCCGCGATCTGCAGCTCGGTCGAGAGGTCGCTCCGCTGCTCCAGCGGGAAGTAGAGCGGCCCCTCCGGCAGCAGAGCCACGAGCTCGTCGCGCAGCTCGGCGATGCCGTCCCCGGTCTTCGCGCTGACGGGATGGAGCGCGTGGAAGTTACCGAGCCTTGCAGCGGTCGCCATCTGCTGCGCCACATGGCCGGCCTTGAGCCGATCGACCTTGTTGAGCGCGATCACGACGGGCACGCCGAGCCCGAAGACGCGGGAGGCGATGAAGCGGTCGCCGGCGCCGATCCGCTCACGCGCGGAGAGGACGAAGAGCACCCCCTCGATATCCTCGAACGCCGCGTCGACCGTCTGCTGCATCCGCTCCGTGAGCGCATCGAGCGGACGCTGGAAGCCCGGCAGGTCGGCGAGGACGAGTTGCCAGTCGTCGCCGTTCGCGATCCCGAAGATGCGGCGCCGGGTCGTCTGCGGCTTGTCGGAGACGATCGCGACCTTGCCGCCGCAGAGCGCGTTGACGAGCGTCGACTTGCCGACGTTGGGGCGGCCGGCGAGCGCGACGAAGCCGCTTCTCATCCCTCCGGCAGATCCCATGTGTCCGGCAGGAGATCGTCGGCGGCGTACTCGGCGACCGAGCCGTCCGCCCGCCGGAACCAGACGCGCTCGAACCGCCATTCGTGGAGCCACTGCCGGCAGCCGCCGCAGGGGGAAGCCGTGATCGCGATCGCCTCGACGTCCCCCGGCCGCAACCCCTCGCTCGCAGCCTTCGCGATCGCCGACCGCTCCGCGCAGATGCCGAGCGGATACGCGGCGTTCTCGACGTTCGCGCCCGCGAACACGCGGCCGTCACGCGCCGCCACCGCCGCGCCGACGAAGTAGTTCGAATACGGCGCGTACGCGTTCGCCGCCGCGGCGTCCGCCTGCGCGAGCAGCTCCTCGCGGGTCATGACCCGAATCCGTACAGGAAGTTGCCGCTCGCCGTGAGCCGGAGGTCGAGGTCGAATCCGGGCCGAACGCGCTCGGCCAGCTCCTCCGGCTGCCAGAAGCGCTTGACGATTCGGAACTCGCGCCCGTCCGCGAGCTGCCGCACCTGCCGGTCGTCGCCCGGCTCGGTCTCCTCCGGGCCGCTGTCGATGAGGAAGATTCGGCCGCCGTCGGCGAGCGCGGACCGGACGAGTTCCCAGAACTCGTCGAACCGCTCCTCGGGCACGTGCGAGAGCCAGAAGGAGAAGAAGACGACGTCGAACCGCTCCGGCGGGCGCCATCCGAAGAGGTCCGCCTGGACGAGCTCCGCCTCGGGCGTGTTGAGCGCGAGCGGCTCGGCGTTCGCGTCGACCGCGACGACGCGCTCCGCGAGCCGGACGAGCTTGCGCGTCCAGATCCCGGTCCCCGCGGCCAGCTCGAGCACGTTGCCGCGCGGTGCGAACGACTCCAGCGCCGCATCCGCCTCGGCGATGTCGGCGTCCCAGCGCTCCTGCTCCTCCGGCTCGAACGCGTAGCGCCCGCGCCGGTACCACCAGTCGTCGTACTCCGGAGCCCGCGCCGCGTAGTACCGCTTCTGCTCGTCGAGGATGTGGCTCATCCGACCAGCTGGAAGATCGCGAGCGTCACGAGCGCGCCGACCGCACCGCCGTAGAAGACCTCGAGGAGCGAGTGGACTCCCGACTCGACGCGCGTCTGGGCGACGAGCAGCGCCATGATCAGCGTGAGGGCGGAGACGACGAAGCGGTGGACGTCGCCGACGAGGTACGTCACCGCGATCCAGCCGGCGAACGCGAGCGCCGCGTGGCCCGACGGCAGGCCGCCGCGCAGCGGCGTTCCGCGCCCCGTCCACGCCTTCGTCCCGATCACGAGGAGGACCACGAGCACGAGCGCGACGAGCGTGATCTCCGCCGGCGCGTTGCGCACGCGGTCGAGGACGTGCGTCGCCCTGCTTCCCGCCGCGCTCTCGAAGACGAGGAAGCCCACGGCCAGCGCTGTGATCGAGGCGATGAGGACCGCTCCGGCGGCAATGTCCTTCGCGAGCTTCGCGTTCGGGTCGAAGGACGTCGTCGAGACGTCGACCACTCCCTCGATCGCCGTGTTCAGCATCTCGGCGACGAGGACGAATGCAATTGCGAGGACGAGCGCGATCAGCTGCAGGCGCGAGACGTCGAGGGCGATCGCCGCGGCGAAGACGAGGATCGCGGCGATGAAGTGAAGGCGAAGGTTCCGCTGCGTCCGGAGGACGTGGATGATCCCCTCGAAGGCGTAGTTGAAGCTGTCGAGGAGAGTCGGCGCGCGACCGGGCGCCGGCGGCGGCGACCGCCGTGGCTGGCGATCCGCCTGCTCCTTCTCCGGATCGCGCGGGAGCGGCGTCACGCTCACGCGTAGAGCTCCTCTCGGGTCTCCATCTCGGCGCCGTGGTCGTAGCCGACGAGGTGGAGGAGCGCGTGGACGAGCGGCCGCTGCCACTCCTCGCCGACGACTTGCGGGCAGACGACGACGTCGCCGAGCTGGCGCGGCAGGCCGGCCGGCACCGCATCCGTACCGTCGATCGGGAAGGCGAGGGCGTCGGTCGCCTCGTCGATGCCGAGATGCGTCTGCTTCAGCGCGCGGCTCTCATCCGGTCCCACGAACGCGAGCCCGAGCTCCCCGGCCTCGACGCCTTCGCCGGCGAGCACGCGCCGGGCGAGCTCGACCGCCCGGGCCTCGTCGACCCGCACGCCCGAGCGGTTGTCGACCTCGACGTCGATCACCGTGCCCGCTGCGTCCCCGTGGACTCGGTGTGCCGCTTGTACGCCTCGACGATTCGCTGCACCAGCTTGTGGCGCACGACGTCCTGGTGTCCGAACTCGACGAATGCGATCCCGTCCACCGAGGCGAGGATCTCCCGCACCTGGATCAGCCCGGACGCCTGCTCCCGCGGCAGGTCGATCTGCGTCACGTCGCCGGTGACGACCATCTTCGAGCCGAAGCCGAGCCGGGTGAGGAACATCTGCATCTGCTCGGGCGAGGTGTTCTGCGCCTCGTCGAGGATGACGAAGCTGTCGTTGAGCGTGCGCCCGCGCATGAAGGCGAGCGGCGCGACCTCGATCGTGCCGCGCTCCATGAACGTGTTGAGCTTCTCCGGATCCATCGTGTCGTAGAGCGCATCGAAGAGCGGGCGCATGTAGGGGTCGACCTTCGCGAGAACGTCCCCGGGGAGGAAGCCGAGCCGCTCGCCGGCCTCGACCGCCGGACGCGTGAGGATGAGCCGGCCAACCTCCCGCTCGGAGAGCGCGGCGACCGCGAGCGCGATCGCGAGGTACGTCTTGCCTGTTCCGGCGGGACCGATCCCGAACGTGACGGTGTGCTCGCGGATCGCGTCGACGTAGCGCTTCTGCGTCACCGTCTTCGGGGTGATCCTCTTGCCACGGTGCGACCAGACGACGTCCTCGAAGATCTCGCGGACGTCCTCCGCCTGGTCGATCGCGCTGAGGATCGCGTCGACCGTCCCGGCGCCCACCTCCTGGCCGCCCTCGACGAGCTCGACGAGCTCCTCGACGACCGCCTGCGCCTCCGCGACCTTAAGCTCGTCGCCCGTGAGCGTGAGCCGGTTGCCGCGCAGGTTCACCGTGCAGCCGAGCCGGTCGCGCAGGGCGTCGAGGATGCCGTCGCCGATACCGGCGAGCTCCGCCGCGACCTCGTTCGGAACGTCGAGAATCGTCTCCATTTGGCTCAGTGTAGGGCGCTTGCCGGGCCGGAAGGACTCGTCGCACGAGCCACGAAGTTGGCTCTCGCCGAATCCTGCGCTAGCGTCCCGATTCCCGGGTCGTTCTACGAAAACCTTTTTCCATGCGACGCCACGGACTAGTCCTCGTCTGCACGTTCGTTCTCGCGACGGTCACTGCGGCCACGGCGGGAGCCCACACGACGCCGAAAATCCGCGCCGCGCAGGCGCACGCGCGCGCCGTCTACGCGGAGATCAACCGGATCGGCGCGAATCTCGAGGGGGTCGTGCAGGCATATGACGGCGCGAAGATCGAGCTGCGGCAGGTCGAGGCGAGCCTCCGCCAGAACAAGGCGAAGCTCCGCGTTGCGACCGCGAACTTTCACGCCGCGCAGCGGCGGCTGATGGCGCGTCTCTACTCGCTCTACGTCTACGGGAAGCCGACGGAGCTCGACGTCCTCGCCGGCTCGAAGAGCCTTTCCGAGCTGATCAACCGCGCCGAGTCGGCGCAGGTGCTCTCGAGCCAGGACGCCGCGCTCGGCCGCGAGGCTCTCCATTTCGAGCGCGTCGTGCAGCAGCGGCAGCAGAGCCTGAAGCAGCTGAAGCAGAAGCGCGTCGCGACCGTGAACAGCTTGGCGGCGCAGAAGCACCAGATCCAGTCGGCCCTGTCGCGGCAGAAGCGGCTGCTCGCCTCGATCCACTCCTCGATCCACAGCCTCCAGGTGCAGGAGGCCCGGAGGGAGCAGCGCCTGAAGGCCGAGGCCGAGGCTCGCCTGCGGCGCATCGCAGCGGAGCAGGCGGCCGCCGCGAAGGCGCAGTCCCAGGGCCCCGGCAACGGCATCATCGGCTCGCCCGTCGGTGTGCCGATCCCGGTCGGCACCGGGGCCGGTCACCCGCAGGCGGCGCAGATCGCGCTCCAGTATCTCGGCGTCCCCTACGTCTGGGGCGGCGCCAGCCCGAGCGGCTTCGACTGCTCCGGGCTCGTGATGTACGTGTACGCGCAGCTCGGCATCTCGCTACCGCACTACACGGTCTCGCAGTGGGACGCGACGCTCCCGATCTCGACGTCGGAGATGCAGCCGGGTGATCTCGTCTTCTTCGACAATCTCGGCCACGTCGGGATCTACATCGGCGGCGGCGAGTTCGTCGACGCGCCGCACACGGGCTCGGTCGTCCGGATCGACAGCCTCGCCGCCTGGGGCGGCTCGTTCGTCGGCGCGCGCCGCGTGCCTTAGGTAGCTCGCGAAGCTGCGCTTCGCTCGCTGGGAGACGGAACTACGCGGGCCGGAGAGCGTGGTCTCCGGTCGGCTCCGTGCAGTAGGGCTTGTTGCGGGGCTGACGCGAGGTTCGGGGCCGCTCTTCTGTCGCGGCGTCGGAACGCACCGTTCCGCCGCCGCCTTGTCCGCTCCGTCCACGGAACGGCCAAGGGCCGGAGGCTAAGACGGAGGCTTAGCCGGAGGCCGGACTGCGCTCGCGTCAGCCTCCGCTGCACGCGAGCGCACGAGGGCAGCCAACCCATCCAGAGCATCACCGACAAAAACAGCACGGAGTGCGCCGGAACCGCGCTTCCGGCGCGCGGAGTTCCTTCTCCCAGCGAGCGAAGCGCAGCTTCGCGAGCTACGCCAGTTTCTCGCGGACGATCTGGCTGACTTGCGAGCCGTCGGCGCGGCCGGCGATCTGTGGCATCACGTCCGCCATCACGCGTCCGAGATCGGCCATGCTCGTCGCGCCGACCTCTGCGATCACGTCGTCGACGATCTCCTCGATCTCGTCCTCCGAGAGCGGCTCGGGCATGAACTCCTCGAGGATCTCGAGCTCACGCTCCTCCGAAGCCGCTTGCTCCTCGCGGCCGCCGGCGCGGAAGGCATCCGCCGCCTCGATCCGCCGCTTGCGTTCCCGCTGCAGCACCTGCAGCTCCTCCTCCTCGCTCAGCGGGCGCTGCAGCTCCTTCTCCGAGCCTTTGAGCGCGTTGAGGATCAGGCGCAACGCATCGCGGCGCTCGGCGTCGCGCGCGCGCATCGCGTCCTTCAACTCGTCAGCGATCTCCTCGATCAAGCTCACGCCATCCTCCTGCCCAACTCGCCGTCCCCGCCCAGGATGTGCCAGTGCAGGTGGAAAACCGTCTGGCCGGCCCCGCTGCCGGCGTTGACGACGACACGGTAGTCGGTCAGCCCCTGCCGTGCAGCCACCTCGGCGATGAAGTCGAGCATCCTCTTGTCCTCGTCCGCGGAGAGCGTTGCGATGTCGTGGAACGAGTCGATGTGGTGCTCGGGGATGACGAGCAGGTGCACCGGCGCTTGTGGATTGATGTCGCGGATCGCGACGAAGCCGTCCGTCGCCGCGACGTGCTCGCCGTCGCGGTAGAGCGTGCAGAAGAGGCAGTCGTCGCTCATGCGGCGAGTACCCCTTCGTCGGAGACGCCGGCCGCGCGAACGCGGATGAGCTCCCCGACGGGGACAGAACCCGGGACGAGCCACGGCGTGTAGTCATCGCCGTAGCCCCGCCCGGGGCGGTCGACGAGCACCGTGTCCTCCTCCCCGAGCTTCGCGCGCCAGTGGGCGAGGCAGGCCTCGCGCGAGGCGGCCCGGAGACGGGCGCTCCGCTCCTTCTTCACCTGCGGCGGAACGGGATCCTCCTTCTCGGTGCCCGTGCCGGGCCGAGGCGAATAGGGGAAGACGTGGATCTTCGTCAGGCCGGCACGCGCTGCTGTGCCGAGCGTGCGTGCGAAGGCCCGCTCGTCCTCGCTCGGGAAGCCGACGATGACGTCGCTCGTGAGATTGAACTCGCCCACGAGCGGCTCCAGCCTGCGCAGATAGGTCGCCACCGAGTAGCGGCGGCCCATCGCGCGCAGGACGTCGTCGTCGCCCGATTGCAGCGGCACGTGGAGATGGCGGCTCGCCGTCGGCGTCTCCCGGAGCGCGGCGACGAGCTTGTCGTCGACGTGGTTGATCTCGATCGAGGAGAGGCGGAGGCGCTCGAGTCCGGGCGTCGCCCCGGCCTCCCGCACGAGCCGCGGCAGGTCGAAACCCGCGTCGCGGTCGCGGTAGCAGCCGAGGTTGATTCCCGTGAGGACGACCTCGCGGTGTCCCTGCCCGACGCGACGGCGGATCTCGGCGAGCACCGCGGCTGCGCCCCGGCTGCGCGAGCCGCCGCGGACGAGCGGGATCACGCAGAAGCGGCAGGAGAACGAGCAGCCGTCCTGCACCTTGACGAAGGCGCGCACGCGATCGAGCCGCGCGACGGCCTGGACGCAGCCGATCGCGCCGACGTCGCCCGCGACGAACTCCGGCGTCTCCTCGCTGCGGCGCCTCACCACGACGACGTTCTCGGGCAGGCCGGCGAAGGCGTCGCCGGCGAGGTTCGCAGCGCAGCCGGTGACGTATACGCGCCGATGGCTGCGGGCCGCACGCGCCGCCTCCTTGCGCGACTTCGCGACGGCCTCGTTCGTGACGCAGCACGAGTTGACGATTGCGACGTCCGCACCGTCGTCGTGCTCCGAATGGCCGTCGGCGAGCAGCCGCTCGCGCACGGCGTGGGCGTCGACGTGCGAGACCTTGCAGCCGAGGAACCGGACGGAGAACGTCGCCACGCGCGGGATCGTAAGCGGAGCGGGACCGCTCACGCTCCCTGCCGCGTAGGAGAGACGATGCGGATCGCCACCGTCGCCGCGGCCGCGCTCGTCCTCGCCGCCTGCGGCGGCGCCGGGGCCAAGTCGACGACCTGGCAGCATCGTGGAGTGAGCGTACGAATCCCGCCCGGCTGGCACGCGACCTCTGCACGGCTCACGCCGGTGACGTGGCCCGTGCAGTTCATCGCGGTCGCGTCGTATCCCCTACCGAGCGGCGACGGCGGCGCGGACGGCTGCGAGCCGAAGGCGGCCGTCGACCGGCTGCCGCCGGACGGAGCCTTCATCTTCGGCTGGGAGTATGTGGGGGCACCGCCGAGCGGGGTGTTCCCTCCGCGTCCGCGCAGGTTCCGGCTCGTCAATCTCGGAAACTACGAGTGCCTGCAGCACAGCTACCTGCTTCGCTTCCGCGAGGCCGGACGCTACTTCCAGGTGCACGTCCTGCTCGGCAGGCGCGCGGGCGAGACGACGCGAGCGCTCGCGCTGCGGGTGCTCGACAGCCTCGCCGTGCGGCGGCGCTAGCGCCGCTCGAGCAGGTCCGCCGCCCAGCCGTCGCGCACGCGCCGCTCGACACTGTGCCAACCGGCAACCTTCGGCTCGTCCCGGTCGAGATAGCCCGACGTGATCGCGTGGCGCACCGGCAGGCCGGGAAGGAGCCGCTCGACGACGTCGAGCGCGATGTTCAGCACGGCGAGCTCCGCCGGCGGCGGCTCGGCCACGACTTCGACCGCGACTCCGTTGGCCGCCGCATTCGCCGCGGTCACTTCGAGCGCGACCTCGTCGAGGTCGAGCGCGCTCACGGGGGAGAAGCCGAGCTTCGCGGCCGCGATCGCGAGCACGCCGGAGCCGCAACCGACGTCGACGAGGCTCGTGGGCTCGACGTCCTGCAACAGCTCGAGGCAAAGCTGCGTCGTCGCGTGAGCCCCTGTGCCGAAGGCGCGACCCGGATCGATAACGACCGGCAGCGTTCCGGCGGGCGGCTCCTCCCACGGCGGCCCCACCCAGAGCCCGCCGACCACGACACCGTGGTGGAACGCGCGCCAGGCGTCCTCCCACCCGTCCTCGACGTCCACCGTCTCGAGGAGGTCGAAGCCGATCGGCGGCTCCGCCGCGTAGACCGCGTACGCGCCGTCCAGCTCCTCGACGCCTTCCGGAAACAGGTGGAGGAGCAGAGCGAGCTCCGCCTCCCCGCCGACGATCACATAGCGCTTCAGCGTCAGCGGAACGCGCTCTTCAAACGGTCGAAGAGGCCTTCGTGCTTCCCGTACGTCTGCTCGTCGGCCTGCTCGTCGAACTCGCGAAGCAGCCGCCGCTGCTCGTCCGTGAGCCGCCGCGGGACGAGGACGTTGACGAGCACGCGCTCGTCGCCGTGGCCGAAGCCCTGCAGCACGGGCATACCGCGCCCGCGGAGGACGACGATCTCGCCGGGTTGCGTGCCCGGTGCGAGCTCGAGCTCCTCCTCCCCGTCCAGGGTCGGGATCGTGATCGTCGCGCCGAGCGCGGCCTGCGTGATCGTCACGCCGACGGTCGTGTAGACGTCGTCGCCCTCGCGGACGAAATGCTCGTCCGGCCGGATCCTGATCTCGACGTACGCGTCGCCTGCCGTCTCACCGAGGACGCCCGCGTGGCCCTCGCCGGTGAGACGAATCCGCTGGCCGTCGTGGATACCGGGCGGAATCTCGACCGTGAGCGTCCGCTCCTCCACCACGCGGCCCGCGCCGCGGCACTCGGCGCACGGCTCTTCGATCCGCCGGCCGGAGCCGGAGCAGTCCGGGCACGCCTGCGTTCGGACGAACTCCCCGAAGACGCTCCGTGTCACCTGCTGGAGGCGTCCGGCTCCGCCACAGGTGGGACAGGCGGTGACGGCGGAACCGGGTTCCGCGCCGCTCCCCGCGCAGCGTGTGCAGGTGACCGCGACCTCGAACGGGACGTCGCGCGACGCGCCGTGAGCCGCTTCGACGAGCTCGATCTCGACGGTGGCTGCGAGATCGGCTCCGCGACCGCGCCGGCGGCGGCCGCCGAGGAGGATGTCGTCGCCGAAGAAGGCCGAGAAGAGATCGGCGAGATTGCCGAAGTCGACGTGCCCCGGCTGGAAGCCACCGCTGCGCAGACCCGCGTGGCCGTAGCGGTCGTAGAGCTCGCGCGTCTCCCTCTTCGAGAGCACCTCGTATGCCTCGACGACCTCCTTGAAGCGCGCCTCGGCGTCCGGCTCGTCCGAGACGTCCGGATGGAGCTCGCGCGCGAGGCTGCGGAACGCGCGCTTGATCTCGGAGTCGCCGGCCTCGCGTCCGATCCCGAGGAGCTCGTAGTAGTCGCGGTCCGTCGTCGCCATCGCCCGGAATGTAGCGAGGCCGTCTGTCGCGACTTTCAGGCCTCGTCGTAGATCGACTCGACGAAGCGGGAGAGCTCGAGCGCCGCGGAGCGCACTGCCCCGAGCGCCTTCTCGTAGTCCATCCGCACCGGGCCGACGAGGCTGACCGCGCCGAGCGCCCGGTGGACGAGGCCGTAGCAGGCGCCGACGAGCGCGACCTCGGCGAGGCCGGGATGGGCGAGCTCGTGGCCCATCCGAACGAACGGCCGTTGCGATGTGCTCGGCTCGCCGAGCACGTCGAGCAGGTCGGCACGCCGCTCGACGAGCTCGAACAGGCTGCGATAGGCATCGAGCTCCTCCGCCCGAACCTCGCCGAGCAGGTCGGCGGCCCCGCCGACGTACAGGCGCTGCTCGGCCGACACGAGCTCCATGAACGCGGGCCGGAGGGCGTCGAGGAAGTCGTGCTCGCGCGGCGACAGGCCGCCGTCCTCGAAACGCCGGCGGAGGAGCCCGGTGCCGAGCTGGAGCCCGGAGACGGCCTCGTTAAGGTAGTCGCTCGCCCACTGGGCCAGCCCCGGATCGACCGGCGCGTCGAAATGGAAAAGCCGCTTCGAGACCCCGCCCGCGGACGTGATGACGACGACCATCACGAGCTGCGGCTGCAAGAGCAGAACCTCGACGTGGCGAACGTGCGTCACCTCGAGCGGGGGGGCCGAGACGAGCGCAAGCAGCCGCGTCACGTGCGAGAGCATCTCCGTCGTCTCCTGGAGCGCCGACTCGACCTCCGTGTTCGTCGAGGTGAGATCGAGCGGGAAGGCGGCCGGCTGCGGCTCGAGGTGCCCGAGCAGCTCGTCTGCGAAGTAGCGGTAGCCCGCCTCGGTGGGAATGCGGCCGGCCGACGTGTGCGGATGCCTGAGCAGCCCGAGATTCTCGAGCTCTGCCAGCTCCGAGCGGACCGTGGAGGACGAGGCCGGCAGGCCGCGTTCCACGAGCGTCTTCGACCCGACGGGCTGGCCCGTGGCGACGAACTCCTCGACGACGTGGCGGAGGATCGCGCTCTGGCGGTCTGTGAGTTGCACCGTTTCCAGCATTTGCAGGAGATTTTAGCCGGTGGCGTCGGCGTTCCCCGCCCGGGGCTCAGGCGAGGATCTCGGCGGTCACGCCGCCGCCGAGAAAGCGTCCGCGCGTCGTGAGGGCGAGCGTCTCGCCGCCGTCGACGGCCAGGCCGAGGCCCTCCACGCGGGCGAGTCCCGCGGGATCGAGCGCAGGCCGCAGGCCCGCAAGGGGAAGCGGCTCGTCCAGCCGAAGGCCGAGCATCACCCGTTCACGCCTGCGCACCTCGGGCGCGAGCGGCTCGACCTCACGCTCCGGCGCACGGCCGGCCGCGAGCGCCTCCAGGTAGCGCCCGAGCCGTGGGGTGTTCCGCCAGCGTCGGTGCTCGATTGTGCTGACCGCGCCGATCCCGAGCCCGAGGTAGTCCCGCCCGAGCCAGTACGCAACGTTGTGCCGCGAACGCAGATCCCGTCCGTCCGCATCGGTGCGGCAGAAGTTGGCCGTCTCGTACCAGCGGTACCCGGCGCCGGTCAGGCGGGTCACGACACGCTCGAAGTAGTCCTCCATCGCGTCGGCCTGCCGCGCCAGCTCGGTTCCCCAGGCATGGGTGAAGCGCGTCCCCGGCTTCGCCTCGAGCTCGTAACAGGAGAGGTGCTCCGGCCCGAGCGCGAGGGCGTCGCCGAGGTCCGCCTCGAGATCGGAGGTGCTCTGACCGGGTATCCCGTAGATGAGATCGAGTGAGATGTTGTCAAATCCGGCATCACGAAGATGATGCACGGCCCGCCGGACGTCGCCCGGTCCGGCGACACGCTCGAGCACCTGCAGCAGTTTCGGCCGGAACGTCTGCGCGCCGAGCGAGACGCGCGTCACGCCGGCGCGGCGCAAGTGAGAGGCGAGCTCGGCCGTCACCGTCTCCGGATTCGCCTCGACCGTGATCTCCTCGGCAGCGGGCAGCGCCTCGAGCAGCCGAATCAGCTCCGGCAGAGCGGTGAACGTCGGCGTCCCGCCGCCGAGGAAGATCGTCTCGATCTCCCCCGCGAGCTGCACCTGCTCGAGCTCGAGCTCCCGGAGCAGCGCGTCGACATACGCGGCGTGCTGTTCTCGCCTGCCGACGGCGGTGACGAAGTCGCAGTAGCCGCAGCGATGCGCGCAGAACGGCAGGTGGACGTAGAGGTGGTGGGCGCCGCCGGTCATGCGCCCACCCGCGTGGGCCGGGCGACGAGCTCGCCGCCGCAGTTCGGGCAGACGTGGTCGAGCGCCTTGCCGCACTCGGCGCAGAACGTGCACTCGTAGGAGCAGATGACGGCGGCGGCGTCCATCGCCAGCGGCGTCCCGCAGCGCTCGCACGCCGTGCGCATCTCGAGCGTCACGAGCTCTTTCCCCTCTGGCCGATGTTGAGGACGGCGAGGAACGCCTCCTGCGGCACCTCGACCGCTCCGACCTGCTTCATCCGCTTCTTGCCCTTCTTCTGGTTCTCGAGCAGCTTCCGCTTGCGGCTGATGTCGCCGCCGTAGCACTTCGCGAGCACGTCCTTGCGCTTCGCCTTCACGGTCTCGCGCGCGATCACGCGCGCCCCGATCGCCGCCTGGATCGGGACGTCGAACATCTGGCGTGGGATCTCCTCGCGGAGCTTCTCGACGAGCAGCCGCCCGCGGTCGTAGGCGAATTCGCGGTGGACGATCAGCGAGAGCGCGTCGACCGATTCACCGGCGACGAGCACATCCACGCGGACGAGCTGGCCCGGTTTGAAGCCGGCGAGGTCGTAGTCGAACGACGCGTAGCCGCGGGTGCGCGATTTCAGCTGGTCGTAGTAGTCGAGGACGATTTCCGCGAGCGGCAGCTCGTACGTGAGGTGGACGCGCTCGGGCGAGAGGTACTCGAGCTTGTCGAAGGTGCCGCGGCGCTCGTTGTTCAGCTCCATCACGGCGCCGACGTATTCCTTCGGGACGATGATCGAGGCGGCGACGTACGGCTCCTCGACCTCCTCGACCTCGCGTGGGAACTCGGCGGGGTTGTGCACCTCGACCCAGTCCGCGTTCGTCTCGTGCGCCCGATAGGCGACGGTCGGAGCGGTGACGAGCAGGTCGAGGTCGAACTCGCGCTCGAGCCGCTCGCGGACGATCTCCATGTGGAGCAGGCCGAGGAAGCCGCAGCGGAATCCGAAGCCGAGTGCCTGCGACGTCTCCGGCTCGTAGACGAGAGCGGCGTCGTTGAGCTTGAGGCGCTCGAGGGCGTCGCGCAGCTCGGGATAGTCGTCGGAGTCGGTCGGGAAGAGCCCGGCGAAGACCATCGGCTTGACGTCCTTGTAGCCCGGGAGCGGCTGGGCTGCGGGCCGCTTGACGGACGTGAGCGTGTCGCCGACGCGGAGCCGCGAGACGTCCTTGAGCCCGGTGATGACGTAACCGACCTCGCCGGCGCCGAGCGAGTCGACCGGTGTCATCGTCGGCGAGAAGAAGCCGAGCTCCTCGGCGTCGAAGCGGGTCCCGGTGGCCATCGTGCGGAGCGCCTCCCGCGTCGAGAAGGAGCCGTCGACGATTCGGACGAAGGCGACGACACCGCGGTATTGGTCGTACGAGGAGTCGAAGACGAGCGCACGCGCCGGCGCGTCGCGGTCGCCGCCCGGCGGCGGAACGCGGTCGACTATCGCATCGAGCACCTCGTCGACTCGCTCCCCGGTCTTCGCGGAGATGCGGAGAACCCTGGCCGGATCGTCTCCGAGGAGGTCGGCGACCTCGACCGCCGTGCCGTCGGGATCGGCGGCGGGAAGGTCGATCTTGTTCACGACCGGGACGATCTCGAGCCCGTTCTCGATCGCGAGGTACGCGTTCGCGAGGGTCTGGGCCTCGATCCCCTGAGCAGCATCGACGACGAGGAGCGCACCCTCGCACGCCTGCAGCGAGCGCGAGACCTCGTATGTGAAGTCGACGTGCCCGGGCGTGTCGATGAGGTTGAGCTCGTGGCCCTTCCACGAGACGCGGACGGCCTGCGCCTTGATCGTGATGCCGCGCTCGCGCTCGAGCTCCATCGTGTCGAGCACCTGCTCGCGCATCTCGCGCGCGGAAACGGCGTCGGTCAGCTCGAGGACGCGGTCTGCGAGCGTCGACTTGCCGTGGTCGATGTGGGCGATGATCGAAAAGTTGCGGATCCGGGCTTGGTCCATGCCGCGGGCGATGGTACTGGGGGGCTGGTCAGGATGGACGCGTCCGATCCGGCCGCGGCCAAGACGCACTCCCCACCCGGGTGGGGTTGCTTTCCCTCCGCCCTCGTCGATCGACGCTACCGGCGAACCCGTGCCGCCGGAGCCGCGGCTTCGTCAGGAATCCGTCGCAGTTTCGCCGGCAGCGGTCGCGTCTCCGAGAGACAGCCGCATCAGGCGATGGGGGCGGCCGTCCTCTTCGACGTCCCGCACGTACTCGAAGCCCGCCTTCTCGAACGCTCGCCACGACCGCGTGTTCTCCTCCTCCACCGCGGCGACGACAACCGGCGCGCGCACCCGTTGCCGCACGAAGGCGGCGAGCACGCGAGGCCCCAGCCCCTTGCCGACCAGTTCCTCCTCGCCGATCAACAGGTCGAGTCCCGCGACGCCCTCACCCTGTTCGACGATTGCGTCCCACTCCGGATGGTCGGCGACGAGGTACGTCTCGATCATCCCGACGTCGCGGCCGTCGACCACGATCACGTAGTGGTCGGTCGGCTCGGTCCCCGCGATCGACGGCGCGTAGTGCGCCACCGTCTCCTCCAGTGTTCGCGCGTCGCGCCACCAGCGCCGCACATGCTCGCGCTGCTGCCAGGCGTGGAGGAGCGGCAGGTCCCGCTCCTCCAGCGGCCGGAACCCGATCTGCTCGACTACGCGCCCCAGCCGTAGTCGTCGCCGGTCTCGAGCTTGCGCCAGAACACCGGCTGCGGCTCGCCCGTGACTCCTGCCGCCTCGGCGATCGGCCGGATCTCGTCCTCCATGTGCGCGAAAAAGGACAGGAAGCTCTCCGCGTCGGGCCACTCGTCGAGGACGAGGATCTGCCCCTCGGCGCCGTAGAAGCGATGCGCAATCAGACCGTGCTCGGCGGCATGGTCGCGAATCGCGGCCATCTTCTCCGGATTCTCGGCTGCGTACCGCTCGACGCCCGCCGGATCGCCCTGGTAGATGAGACTCATGATCACGGACATTCGAATTCCTCTCTCTCGTTGTCCGGGCGAGTCTCCCGGCGCAAGCCGCTTCAGGTCAAGCGCGCAGGCGCCGCCGCCGCAACATCGTCTCCAGCTCGCGCACACCCAGTAGCCGACACGAGCCGAGGAAGGCCGCGTAGCCGGCGACCAGGCCGAAGCCGAGCGAGACGATCTGCGCCGGCAGGGAGCGGCCGAGCGCCGAGTCGAGGAGGTGCCAGCCCCACCACGCGACGGCCGCGAGCACCGCCGACGCAACCACGACGAGCACGAAGCTCCGCATCGTCTCGGTCATCCCGAACGACCCCACTTTGCGCCGGAAGAGGATGATCAACGCCCACGTCCCCGCGATGTTCACGATGGACGTCGAGAGCGGGATCCCCCAGATGCCGAACCGGTAGAACGCCGCGTCGAGGCCGGCGTTGACTCCGAGATTCCCCATCGCCACCCAGCTCGGGATCCACGGCGACTGCAGCGAGAAGAAGCCGCGGTTCAGCATCAGCATCGTCCCGTTGAACGTCAGCCCGAGCGCGAACGCGGCGAGGCAGGCTGCCACCACGGGCGTGTCCTTGGCCGTGAAGTGCTCGTGCTGGTACAGGAGGCGCACGATCGGCGTTGCGAGGACGGCAGCCGTCGCGCTTGCCGGTATGAGCAGGAACGAGATCAGCCTGAGCCCCGTCGCCACCGTGCTTTTGAAGCTCTCCCAGTCCTCGCGCGCAGCGTGCCGCGAGAGGAGCGGAAAGAGCACAGTCGCGACGGCGACGGAGAACATCCCCTGCGGGAGCATGTAGAGGCGGAACGCGCGGACGATCGCCGCCGGCGCGAGCTGCGGATCGAGAAAGTGCGTCGCGAACAGCTGGTCGATCGCGGCGTTGATGTTGATCAGGCCGAGCCCGATCGTCACCGGCAGCATCAGTACAAACGTCCGCTTCACGGCCGGGTCATGGATGTCGATCACCATCCGCAGGCGGTCGTCGCGCCCGCGCAGCCACGGCAACGGCAGCAGGAACTGGACGATCGTCGCGACGAGGATGGCGACCGCGTAGTAGTAGAGCCGCGTCGACTGAGCGTGCGAGTCCTCGACGCCGAGCCCGAGCCCGGCCAGGATCACCGCGTTCCACGCGATCGGCGTGAGCGCGGGGATCGTGAAGTGGTCGTAGCTGTTGAGGATCCCGACGACGATCCCCGTCAGACCGAGGACGAGCACGATCGGAAACAGCACGCGGGCGAGACCTGCGGCGAGGTGGCCGTACTGGTCACCAGGCCCGTAATGGAAGATCGCCATCACCCACGGCGCGATCACGACGAACAGCGCAGTCAGGCCGCCGAGCCCGAGCAGCATCAGCCAGAACAGCGACGAGGCGACGCGCCAGGCGCGCTTCCGCTCCCCCTTCACGAGGAGGTCGCTGAAGACCGGGACGAAGGCGGCCGAGAGGGCCGAGTCCGCGACGAGGGCCCGGACGGTGTTCGGGATCAGGAACGCGATCTCGAACGCGTTGACGCGGCCGGAGATGCCGAAGATCGCGGCCTGGACGATCTCGCGCACGAGCCCGATCACCCGCGACAGCCCCGTGGCGATGGCGAAGATGACACCCGACCGCGCCAGCCCACGATCCGACTCGGGGGTCTCGCCGAGCATCGGCGCCGCCGCGGCGACCTGCATCGCCTGCCCCTCCTCGTCGAGCGCCTCCGCCTCGAGCCCGGCCAGCGTCCCGGGGTCGCGACGGGGCCGGATGATCGCGGTCGGCTGCTCCGCCGGGTCCTGCGCGATCGGCCACGACTCGAGCGCGGCGTCGCTCTCGAAATATGTCTGCCTTCCCTGCTCCCGGCGGCGCCGGTCGCGCTCCAGCCGCCGCTCGTGCCGCTGCCGCTCGGCGTCGTCCACGAGGGCAGCATAGGGAGAGGGGTTGCTACCATCGCCCGGCCCGCGGACTGCGGGCGCTTTCACGAGATGCCGAACATCAAGCAACAGGAGAAGCGCGTGCGGCAGGCCGCGCGGCAGCGGCAGGAAAACCTGCGCTGGCGCTCGACCGCGAAGACGCTCATGCGCCGGCTACGCGAGGCGATCGACGAGGGCGATGCGGAGGCGACCGCGTCGCGGCACCGCGAGCTCGTCCGCTGGCTCGACCGGGCCGTCGCGAGCGGCGCCCTCCACAAGAACACCGTCGCGCGCCGCAAGTCGCAGGCCGCGAAGCTCGTCGCGCCGAAGCCGTAAGCCGGCGCTCAGCCTGCGCGCTGCGTGATCTCGACGAGCGTCCGCTCGAGCTGAAGCTCCGGCGGCAGCCGGGAGCCGCCCTTGGCTCCTGCGTCGAGCGCCGCGAGCCGGACCGTAGCCTGCGCGAGCTCGTCGGCTGAGAAGTTCCCGGCCTGCTTCGCCGACTTCTCCGCGACGAACGGATGGATCTTGAGGCGCGACGCGATCTCGCTCGACCGCACGCCCTCGTCGGCGAGCTTCGAGACCTTGCGCACCCGGCCGACATGGCTCACGAGCGACGCGATGACGCGGATCAGCTCGCCCGACCGTGGCCGGTGCGACCGCTCGAGCAGCGACTCCGTCGCGCGCAGCGTCGCGCCGACATCGCGACTCCCCCAGGCGTCCGTGACGGCGAAGATCGGAGTCTCGGCGCGCCCCACCGCGAGCTGCTCGACGATCGCCTGCGTGACCGGCTCGCCGTTCGCCCAGGTCGCGAGCTTCTGGATCTCGGACGAGAGGTCCCCGACGTCGTCTCCCACCGCCTCGACGAGGGCGCGGCACGCATCGCGGTCGGCCGTCGCGCCGAGCCTTGCGAACTGCTCTCCCACCCATTCCGGAAGCTGCCGCTTGCCGACCTCGTACGTGTGCGACTCGCCCGCCTTCGCGACGAGCTTGACGAGCGCCGAGTCCTTCTTCAGGCCGTCGCCGACGAGTGCGAGCACGGTCGTGGGCGCCGGCGCCGCGAGGTAGTCCTCGATCTCCTTGACGTCCGCGGCCTTCCACGCTTCGACGCCGTCGACGATCACGGCGCGCGCGTCGCCGCCGAACAACCCGAGGGAGTTGCAGGCCGCGACCGCGTCTGCTCCCGACGCTTCCCCGGCGTGGAGCTGCTCGGTCGCCTCCTCACCGATCCGCGCGCGCAGACGCTGGAGCGCCAGCGCGATCTTCGGCCGGTCGCTCCCCGTGAAGAGGTAGACCGGCTTCAGCTCGCGTTCGCTCGCCACGCCGCCAAGCATAGGCGGCGGCTCCGACCGCGCTCAGCGCCAGGGCGGCGGCGGCGCGACCGGACGTGATCTGGGCGCCGGGGAGGCTGCCGAAGCCGCGCGCGCACGTGGCGACGAACCAGGCGCCGAAGCCGTTGAGCCACGCAATCGCGGTCGCGACGGGCGGCGCGAACGGTGCCACCGCCGCGGTGAGGAGCGCCAGGCTGAGCACTTCCACCACGACCGGAACCGCGATCACATTCGCCGGGACGGTGACGAGCGAGATCTGATGGAACTGAAGCCAGGTGACGGGGGCGGTCGCGAGCCCGCATGCCGTCGAGACGCCGATCAGCTGCGCGAGCTTCCGCGAGACCGGATAGCCCACGAGCGCGCGGACCACGCGCGGCGTGACGACGAAGATCGCCGCGACGGCGGCGAACGAGAGCTGGAAGCCGGCGTCGAGCAGCGAGTACGGATTCGCGGCGAGGAGGACCGCGGCACCGACGAGGAGCGCCTGCCAGCGGTCGCGCTGGCGCGCCGCGAGCCAGGCGAGCGAACCGAGACCGGCTGCCACCGCCGCGCGCACGACGGACGGGTGAAGCCCGACGGCGAGCGCGTACGCGGCGACAGCGGCGAGCGCGGCGAGCTCGGCGAAGATCCGGCTCAGACCTGCGAGGAGAGCGAGGCCGGCGACTGCGCCGCCAACGGCCGCAACCTTCAACCCGTCGACGGCGAGGCAGTGGTAGAGCCCGGAGGCACGGAAATCCGCGAGCAGCGACTGGCCGACGAGACTCGAGCGGCCGAGAACGATCGCCTCGATCACGTTGCGCCGCTCGCCGCTGAGCCCACGGACGCTGTCTCCCGTGAGCCAGCGCTCCACCCGGTCGCCGACGCCGTAGATCCCGCCGCGCCGGCCGACCACGCGCCACGGTCCCTTCGCACGCAGCACCACCTGGATCCCCTGCCTGCGCAGCCACGTCGCCTGGTCGAAGCCGTTCGACGGTCCGGTCGGTGCGCGCAGCTCGCCGAGGAGCGAGATGTCGGCGCCCTGCGGCGGCGAGCGGCCGAGCGGCAGCTCGAGGTAGACCGCCTCGTGCAGCCGCTGCGTGCCCCAGCGGAGGACGAGCGCACGCGCCCGCTGGTCGAAGCTGCCGGGCTTGGGCGGCTCGTCCACCTCGACGAGAGCCCGCTCGACGGTGCCGATGCGCGAGACGAGGGCGCTCCGGTCGAGCTGCGCGAGCCGGACGCTCCCCCACCCCCAGCCGGCGAGCGCGAGCGCGAGCGCGGCCACGACGCACCGCGCCCGGGCGTTCCCGAGGGAGAGGGCGAGTGCGGCCGCGGCCCCGGCCAGAAGAGCAGCCGGAAGGACGGAGATGCGGAACGCGTTCGCGCACGCGCAGCCGACACAGAGGCCGGCGACGAGCGCGTGCGGTGGGCGCAGGCTCACCTCACGGGATCACGAGTCCCTTCAGCTGCGCCAGGTGGCCCGGCCCGATCCCCGGGACGCCTTCGAGCTCCGCCACGGAGTGGAAGGCGCCGTGCTGCTGCCGGTAGTCGAGGATCTTCTGCGCGGTCACGGGCCCGATCCCCGGCAGCGATTCGAGCTGCTCGAGCGTCGCGCTGTTGAGGTCTAGCGGCGCGGACGGCGACGACCCGGCGGCAGGGGAGGAGACCGCCGCGGCGCCGCCCGCGCCACTTCCGGGGACGAGGACCTGCTCGCCGTCGGCCACCGGCGCGGCGAGATTGACCGCGTCGAGCTGCGCCTTCGCGGTCGCGCCCCCGGCGGCCGCGATCGCGTCGTCGACACGCGAGCTCGACGGCAGCCTGTACAGACCCGGCTTGCGCACCGCGCCCGCGACGTCTACGACGAGCAGGTTCGCGGCGGCTGGCTTCGCCGCGCTCGGTCTGACTGGCGCGACCACGGGAGCCGCCGCACCACTTCCGCCGAGATGCCGGATCAGCAGGACGAGCACGACGGCGACGCCGATCGCCGCGCCGAACAGCTGCCTCCGCGAAAGGGCTGAGAGCCGGACATCCATGCCGTCCAGCGTCGCTGCGAACCTGTCATGCAGGTGTACCGGTTTCCTCAGGGTTTCGTGCGCACGCCCCCGCCAGGCCACGCCGTCAGGGACGCGCAGCCCCGTTGACAACCAAAGAGGCCAGGTGGAAGATGGCGCGCTTGAAGTTCGCTTCGCCTAAGGCCGATCATCGATGAGCACGTGTCCGTCCTGCGGTCGCATCGAGGCGGACGGAGCTCGCTTCTGCGGCGCCTGCGGAGCTGCGCTCGAGGAAACGCCGGAACCCGTCGGAGTCGAGGTAACTATCGGCGGTGACCGACCAACTGCCGCGACCCAAGCCCCAGCCGCCGTTCGCGAGCACGCCGTAGGGCAGCCCGTTCCCGAGCAGGAAGGAGCTTGGCACGCGGACCTCACCGCGAGGCTCTTACGGTTGCCGATTCTCCTAGGCGGGTTGCTTTATCTGGTCTGTTCGTTCCGCAATTGGCAACAGGTCTCCGTCGGAACGTTCGGCACCTTCGGCCTCAACGAGTGGCACGGCATCGGCATCCTCGCCGGGTCGCTCGTGATTGCGCTGCTCGTATGGGAGGCGCTGCGTGTGCTCGGGCTAAACGTTCGGAGCAAGGAATTCGTCTCGGTTGCCCTCGCTCTGCTTCTCGCCCTCGTCACCGTGATCACGTTCGCTACTCACGGCACGGCGCGACACTGGCCAGCGTGGTTCGGACTGCTCCTCGCGATCGGGATCACAATCGCCACTGTCGCCGTCGCTGCGAGCGTGCGGTTCCTTCCGAAACATGTGCCGCCCCCGGCTCCTGTTCCTCGACAGCCCCAACTCCTCCGCCGGGCTGGTATCCGGATCCGAGTGGTACTGGGCGCATGCGCTGGTGGGACGGTATTGCTTGGACAGAGCGGATTCAGTAGCCTCGCCGAGTGCCGCCGTTTTGCGTGTCAGCGGAGCCGGTGACGGGGTGAGTCCCCAAACCGCGAATCGTGTTGCGCTGGCCGGAGCGCGCCTTCCACACTGGCGTAAACGCGGCGCGGACTAGAAGCATGTCTGCCTAGACAATGGCGACCCCGGCATTTTGCACCCATTGTGGATCGAAACTCGGCGACGATGATCGGTTCTGTAGCGCGTGTGGGCAGGCGACCGAAACTGCGTCGACGATCCCGACTGGCCAAACGATGCAGGCGCCTCCCGTGGTGGCAGCCCCGATCCACGCACCACCACCGGTCGTGGCCGCCCCGACCTACGCACCACCGCCCGTGTACGTTCAGCAACAGAAGACGAACGGGCTCGCTATTGCCAGCCTCGTCCTCGGCATCGTCTGGGTCTATTGGCTTGGTTCGCTGCTCGCGCTCATCTTCGGACTGGTCGCTCGGTCGCAGATCAGGGATGCGCAGGGCCAGCAGTCAGGGGAAGGGATGGCGATCGCAGGCATCGTCCTCGGAATAGTCGGACTCGCGAGCTTGCTTCTTCTCATCATCGTCGGCGTTTCCGTGGGCTGATCGCGCTTCACTGCGCCGGCGACGCCAACCACATTGGACGTGGCCGCCACAGACTCAGTGGCGCGCGCTGGCGGGACGACGCGAAGTACCGCGCTGCTGCCGCCGCCCAGGAGCTGCGGCGTGAGAGATTCGGGAGCGGGCGATCCATCCTCGAGCCCGCCCGGAGAAGCGTGACGCGGGTTTGCCGCCTTCGTCCCGACTTCGGCACGCGCTGCCGTAGGGGATCTCGGCGATGTGTCCGTCCGAGCGTGCGATGATCATCACCAACGGCCTTTCCAAATCCCGGCGGAAGGAGCTCCACGAATGGATGCCTTGATGAAGCTCTCGCGCGAGGCGCAGATCGTCCTCGGCGGCGGAGTTGTCCTCCTGATCCTGTCGTTCCTCGACTGGCAACAGGCGTCGTACAGTGTCGGCATCGTCTCCGTCTCAGGGGGCGCCAACGAGTGGCACGGGATCGGCATCCTCGCCGCCCTCCTCGTGATCGTCATGCTGGTCTGGGAGGGGCTGCGCCTCTTGGCGGTCAAGGTCGAGCTCGGCTCGCTCAGCCCAGGTCTCATCTCGGTTGCGCTCGCACTGCTCGTCGCGTTGTTCACCGTGATCGCCTTCTTCGACAAGAGCACGGCACGGCACTGGCCGGCGTGGATCGGGCTGATCGTCGCGCTCGTGGTCGCGGCTGCGGCGCTCATGCGTGCGCGCGGCGAGGGCGTGCAGATGCCCGCGATGAAGGCTCCTCCCTCGAGCTAGACCACGAAGTTGACGAGCTTGCGGGGGACGACGATCGTCTTCCGCGGCTCGTCGCCGTCCAGATAAGGGCGCACGCGCTCGCTCGCGCGCGCCCGCGCCACGAGCTCGTCCTCGCTCAGCGACGCGTCGACCTCGAAGCGGTCGCGCACCCTCCCGTTCACCTGGACGACGAGCTCGAACGTCTCGCGGACGAGCTGCGCCTCGTCGGCCTCCGGCCACGGCGCCTCCCACAGCCGCTCGTGGCCGAACACGCCCCAGAGCTCCTCGGCGACGTGCGGCGCGTAGGGCTGGATCAGGGAGACGGCCGTCTCCGCCGCGAAGCGCGCGTCGGGCGCGGCCGGCGCGTCCGACAACTCGTTGACGAGCTCCATCACCGCTGAGATCGGAGTGTGGAACTGGAAGCGGCGCAGGATGTCGTCGGTGACGCGCGCGATCGTCTCGTTCGCCTTCCGCGACAGCGCACCCGCCTCGCCTTCGGCCGGCGCGTTCTCCGCCACCTCGTGCACGAGCCGCCAGAGACGGCGGAGGAAGCGGACGATCCCCTCGACTCCGGTCGGGGTCCATTCCATGTCCTGGTCGGCGGGCCCCATGAACAGGATGTAGAGCCGCACCGCGTCGGCGCCGTAGCGGTCGACGAGCTCGTCCGGCCCCTCGACGTTCCCCCTCGTCTTCGACATCTTCGTCCCGCCGAGCGTGACCCACCCCTGGTGGAAGACACGCGCGAACGGCTCGCGGAAGCCGACCATCCCCCAGTCGTTCATCGCCTTGACGAAGAAGCGCGAATAGAGGAGATGCCCTGTCGAGTGGTCGATGCCGCCGATGTACTGGGAGACGGGCAGCCAGTAGTCGACGACGAAGCGGTCGAACGGGGCCTCGTCGTTGTGCGAGTCGATGTAGCGGAGGAAGTACCACGACGAGTCGACGAACGTGTCCATCGTGTCGGGGTCGCGCCGCGCCGGACCGCCGCACTGCGGACAGTCGACGTTCATGTACTCCTCGTTCTGGGCGAGCGGCGGCTTGCCCTTCGGGGCGTAGTCCTCGATGTCGGGCAGGATCACCGGGAGCTGGTCCTCTGGAACCGGCACGACGCCGCAGCGCTCGCAGTGGATGAACGGAATCGGGCAGCCCCAGTAACGCTGCCGCGAAACGCTCCAGTCGCGCAGCCGGTACGACACCGTCTCCTTGCCGAGGTGCTTCTCCTCGAGCGCGGCGACGATCGCCCGCCCGCCCTCCGCGGCCGGACGCCCGCTGAACTCGCCCGAGTTGACGAGCGTGCCGTCCTCGTCGACCACGGGAGTCACGGGCAGGCCGAACCTCTCCGCGAACTCGCCGTCTCGCTCGTCGTGGGCGGGGACGGCCATGATCGCGCCCGTCCCGTAGTCCATCAGGACGTAGTCGGCGACCCAGATCGGCAGCTCCTCGCCGTTGATCGGATTGACCGCGTGCAAGCCGGTGAAGACGCCGGTCTTCTCGGTCGCCGCCATGCGCTCCTCGACGGGACGCGTGCCGGCGTGCTTCGCGTACTCCCGTGCCGCCTCGTTCGTCTCGGCCTCGACGAGCGGGTGCTCCGGCGCGACGACCATGAACGTCGCCCCGAACAGCGTGTCGGGCCTCGTTGTGAAGACGGGGAGCTGCTGCTCCGTCTCGGCGATCCGGAAGATGATCTCGGCGCCCGCGGAGCGGCCGATCCAGTTGCGCTGGATGGCCTTCGTCTTCTCCGGCCACTCGCCGCCCGGATACTCGAGCAGCTCGTCGGCGTACGCCGTCGTCCGCATGTACCACTGCGTCATGTTCCGGAGCTCGACCTCGGCGCCGCAGCGCTCGCAGTGTCCGTCGACGACGTACTCGTTCGCGATCACGGTCTGGTCGTTCGGGCACCAGTTGACCGGCCCCTCCTTGCGGTAGCAGAGGTCGTGCGCGACGAACTGCTGGAAGAGCCACTGCGTCCAGCGGTAGAAGGTCGGCTGGTGGGCGGAGACCTCCCGGTCCCAGTCGATCGCCCAGCCGAGGCGCTTCATCTGCCGGCGACAGTTCTCGATGTTCCGCTCGATCGTGACGCGCGGGTGCTGCCCCTCGCGAATCGCCGCGTTCTCGGCCGGCAGGCCGAACGCGTCCCAGCCCATCGGGCGGACGACGTGCCAGCCGCTGCGGCGGCGCACGTGCGTCTGGACATCGCCCATCGTGTAGTTGAGGACGTGTCCCATGTGGAGGCTCGGGCCGGACGGGTACGGCAGCATCTCGAGCTGGTACCAGTGGTTCTCGGCCGTCGGCGCTCCGGGGACGGGATTCGGGACGTGGAAGGCTGCCTCGTCCTCCCAGACGCGCTGCCACTTGGTCTCGATCTCGTGGGGCTCGTATCTAGGTGTCATCGAAAACGTCTCCGGGAACGAAAAAACCTCTCCGAAGAGAGGTCGTGGGGAGGCCGGCGCGGCGTCGCCGCACTGTTCTCCCTGGCCTAGCTAAGAAGCAGCTCCTGCATCTTGGACCCGATACTAGCAGCGTGCTCGGGCTGTTTCCCGTCTCGGCAAGGGTGGAGGCCGGCGAGCTGTGGCTCGGCGGGGTGCGCGCGAGCGCGCTCGCGGACGGGCACGGGACGCCGCTCGTCGTCTACTGCGAGGAGACGATCCGCGGGCAGGTCGCCGCCTATCGGGAGGCAGCGCCGGGCGCGCTCCTCGTCTACGGGACGAAGGCATTCACGAACGTCGCGCTCCTGCGGCTGCTCGCGACGGAGGGGGTCGGCGCTGACGTGTCCACGCTCGGCGAGCTCGCATTCGCGGAGGCGGCCGGGATCTCCGGCGAGCGGCTCGTCTTCCACGGCAACAACAAGTCGGACGAGGAGCTGCGCGGCGCGGCGGAGGCGGGAGCGCTGGTCGTTCTCGACGCGCCGGGCGAGGCCGAGCGTGCGGTCGGCGCCGGAGTGCGACGCGTGCTAGTGCGGCTGACGCCGGGTGTAGAGGCGGTGACACACCGCTCGATCCAGACGGCGCACGAGGAGCAGAAGTTCGGCCTGTCGCCCGACGCGGCCGCGCGCGAGATCGGACGGGCGCTGGCGCTCGGACTCGACGTGGAAGGCGTCCACGTGCACCTCGGCTCCCAGCTCGGCCGTGTCGACGAGAGCATCGTCGCGCTCGAGCGAGCGCTCGCTTTCGTCGAAGGGCTCGGCTGGACACCGCGCTACCTCGATCTCGGCGGGGGCCTCGGCGTCCGCCACAACCGCGACGAGGAGGTGCCGTCGGTGGCGGAGTTCGTCGGGCCGCTCGTCGAGCGCGTCCCGGACGGCGTCCAGCTGATCCTCGAGCCGGGCCGCTCGCTCGTCGGCCGCGCAGGCGTGACGCTCTACCGCGTCGGAACGGTGAAGAGCTCCGGCGGCGTCACGTACTTGGCGATCGACGGCGGCATGTCCGACAACCCGCGCCCGCAGCTCTACGGCGCCCGTTACGAGGCGCTGCTCGCGAACCGGGCGGAGGAGCCGGCGGCCGGCTTCTACCGGGTCGCGGGAAAGCACTGCGAGGCGGGCGACGTCCTCATCGACGCGGCCGAGCTGCCTCAACCGCAGGCGGGCGACGTGCTCGCCGTGCCGGCGACGGGCGCGTACACGCTGGCGCTCGGCTCGACGTACAACGGCGTCCCCAGCCCGGCCGTCGTCCTCGTCGCGTACGGCGAGGCGCGCGTGATCCGCGAGCGGGAGACGGTGGACGATCTGCTGCGCTTCGAGGCCTGAGGCCTCAGCCGGACGACGCCTTGCGGCCGGCAAGCCAGCGGCGGATCAGTCTGTACAGCATGCGGATGATCACCGCGCGAGCCTACTCCGGGCGATACCGACGCGCTAGCCTCGTCCCGATGCGCCTCCGCCTCGCTGCCGTCCCGGGAGTCGCCCTCGTCGCGGTCGCGGCCGCGATGTGGGGCACCGATCCGATCATCCGAAAGACGATGAGCTTCGGGACGGGCGCCACGACGATCGTCTTCGGCGAGCACGTGATCCTCGTCGCGCTGACCCTGCCGCTCCTTCTCCCCGCGCTCCGCGCCGTCATCCGAGCCGGCTGGCGCTACGTCGCAGCCGCGGTCGTCGTCGGTGCCGGCGCCTCGGCGGTCGCGACGATCCTGTTCACGGACGCGCTGATCGGCCACTCCGACTTCATCACGCCGGTCGTGATCCAGAAGGTGCAGCCGCTCGTCGCCGTCGGGGGCGCGGCGCTGCTGCTCGGGGAGCGGCCGCGGTCGCGGTTTGTGTGGTTCTTCATCCCGGCGCTCGCCGGCTTCTGGCTCGTCAACCAGGCGCACCCGTTCGACCCGTCCGCAAAGGGCGCCGTCGTGATCGCGGAGGCGACGGGAGCGGCAGTCCTCTGGGCTCTGGGAACCGTCCTCGGCCGCTACCTCGCCCGCAAGCTCGAGTTCCAGCACATCGTCGCGCTCCGCTTCTTCTTCGGGCTGATCGCGAGCGCGATCGCGCTGCCGGTGATGGGCGCCGCCGCCTACTCGAACGGCCACGACAGCCTGCTCATCCTCTACCTCGCCCTCGTCACCGGGCTCTTCGCCCTGACGCTCTACTACTACGGATTGCAGCGGACGCCTGCCGTCCTGTCCTCGCTCGCCGAGCTCACGTATCCCGCCGTCGCGGTGGTCGCCGGCATCTACGCGTACAGCCAGCACCTCGTGTGGAGCCAGTGGCTCGGGATCGCGATCATCCTCACGACCGTGACGCTGCTGCCGGTACAGCGGCGCCGCTCGGTCGTCGAAGTGCCGGGCGAGCTCGTTCCGGAGCCCGCGCCTGCCTGAGAGAATCGGCGGGTGAACGCCTTCGAGGGCTCACTCGTCCAGAACGCGATCTACATCGCGGGCGAGGCCGACTGGCCGATCGGCCCGGAGGACTGGGAGGCGGCGGCCGAGGCGAAGCTGGACTCCGGCGCGTTCGGCTACATCGCAGGCGGCGCCGGCGGGGAGGCGACGATGCGCGCGAACCTCGAGGCGTTCGAGCGGCGGCGGCTGCGGCCGAGGATGCTCGCCGGGAACGTCGAGCGCGACCTCTCCGTCGAGGTGCTCGGGACGCGCTCTCCGGCCCCGTTCCTCCTCGGGCCGGTCGGCGTCCTCTCGATCGCGCACGAGGAGAAGGAGGTCGGCGCGGCTCGCGGCGCCGCCGCGCTCGGCGTCCCCTTCGTGCTCTCGAGCGCAGCGTCCTCGTCGATCGAGGACGTCGCCGAGGCGATGGGCGAGGCGCCCCGCTGGTTCCAGCTCTACTGGATCAACGACCGCGACGTGGCCGCGAGCTTCGTGCGCCGCGCCGAGGCGGCGGGCTTCGGCGCGATCGTGGTCACGCTCGACACGCCGCTGCTCGCCTGGAGGCCCCGTGACCTCCGGCAGGGGTATCTCCCGTTCCTGCGCGGCGAGGGGTGCGCGCAGTTCTTCACCGATCCCGCCTTCCGCGCCAAGCTCGATGCGCCGCCGGAGGAGGATCTGCTCGGCGCCGCCGCGATGATGCTCGCGACCTTCCCGAACCTCGGCCTGACCTGGGACGACCTCGCGTGGATGCGCGAGCAAACCGCCTTGCCGCTGCTCGTCAAGGGCGTCCTGCGCGGGGACGATGCGCTGCTCGCGCGTGAGCGGGGCGTCGACGGATGTGTCGTCTCGAACCATGGCGGCCGCCAGGTAGACGGAGCGATCGCGTCGCTCGACGCGCTCGTCGACGTGAGGGAGGCGGTCGGCCCCGAGTTCCCGCTTCTCGTCGACGGGGGAATCCGCCGCGGCGCAGACGTGATCAAGGCGATGGCGCTCGGCGCCGACGCCGTCCTGCTCGGCCGCCTCTACGCGTACGGGCTCGCCGTCGGCGGGGCGGCGGGCGTCGAAGCCGTCTGCCGCCAGCTCCTCGCCGAGATCGACCTCACGCTCGCGCTCTGCGGCGGCTCGTCCGTCCGCGACCTCGACCAGGCGCTGCTCGCCCCGGCGTGAAGCTCCTCCTCACCTCGGCCGGGATCAAGAACCCGAGCATCCGCGCCGCGCTGATCGAGCTCCTCGGGAAGCCGATCGAGGACTGCGACGCGCTCTGCATCCCGACCGCGTCGTACGGCCACTACAGCTTCGCCGGCGCGTGGCGATTCCTCAACGGCGTCGCCCTGACACCGATGCTCGAGCTCGGGTGGAAGTCGCTCGGAGTTCTGGAAGTGGCCGCGCTGGCCAGCCTCGACCGCGAGGTCTGGCTTCCCCAGGTGCAGGAGGCCGACGTCCTGCTCGCGAACGGCGGCGACGCCCTGTTCCTGGCCCACCACATGCGCGAGTCCGGATTGGCCGATCTTCTCCCGTCGCTGAACCCCGTCTGGTGTGGGCTCAGCGCCGGCAGCATGGTCATGACTCCGCGGATCGGCGAGGACTTCAAACGCTGGGATCCGCCCGGCGGCGGCGACGAAACGCTCGGCCTCGTCAACTTCTCCTTCTTCCCCCATCTGGCCCCCGACGGCGAGCCGGGGAACTCCATGGCCGAGGCGGAGGAATGGCTGAGCCGGATAGACAACCCGGCCTACGTAGTCGACGACCAGACCGCGATCAAGTGGGTCGACGGCGAGGTCGAGGTCGTCTCCGAGGGCGAATGGCACTTCTTTGAACCGGTAGTCAATTAGGCTCTTCCGCGTGGACCTGCGGGACACGCCCGAGGAAGCGCAATTCCGCTCCGAGCTGCGCGCGTGGGTGGAGAAGAACCTCCCCGAGGACAAGCGCGGCGGCCGCGGCGGCGCGCAGCGCTTCGAGGATCCGTTCCTCCGCGAGTGGAGCCGGATGCTCTACGAGGCCGGCTACGTCGGGCTTACATGGCCGAAGGAGTACGGCGGCGCCGGCGCGCCGTACAGCCACCAGGCGATCCTCTACGAGGAGCTCGCCGCAGCGCAGGCCCCGCCGCCCGTCGGCGTGATCGGTCTGAACATGGCCGGGCCGACGATCATCGCCCACGGCACCGAGGAGCAGAAGGCGCGCTACCTCCAGCCGCTCCTCGCCGCCGACGAGATCTGGTGCCAGGGCTTCTCGGAGCCGGACGCGGGCTCCGACCTCGCGGCCGTCCGCACGCGCGCCGAGCGGCGCGGCGACGTCTACGTCGTCAACGGCCAGAAGGTCTGGTCGTCGTTCGCGCACATCGCCGACTTCTGCATCCTCGTCACGCAGAGCGACCCCGACGCGCCGCGCTACAAGAACCTCACGTACCTGATCGTCGACATGCACGCGCCCGGCGTCGAGGTGCGGCCGCTCCGCCAGATCACGGGCGAGGCGGAGTTCAACGAGATCTTCTTCAGCGACGTCGAGGTGCCGGTCGAGAACCGCCTCGACGAGGAGGGGAATGGCTGGCAGGTCGCGATGACGACCCTCCTCCACGAGCGCGGCACGCTCGGCTTCGCGCTCACCGCGACCCTCGACGGAGTCGTCGGGCGGCTGCTGGAGGAAGCGCGCGAGCGCGAGCCTGGAGCGAGCGTGCGCGAGGCGATCGCGCGCGAGTGGATCGAGTTACAGGCGCTGAGGTTCACGAACTACCGCGCGCTCGGCACACTCCAGCGCACGGGCATCCCCGGGCCCGAGGGCTCCGGCGTCAAGCTCCGCTGGTCGGAGGCGAACCAGCGTCTGACGAAGCTCGCACGCGACCTGCGCGGGCCGGAGGGGATCCTCGACGACGGCTGGTGGAACCACCAGCAGCTCCGCAGCCGGGGCAACACGATCGAGGCCGGCACGTCGGAGGTCCTCCGCAACATCATCGCCGAGCGCGTCCTCGGCCTTCCCCGAGGCCGCTGATGGATTTCACCCTCTCCGGTGAGCAAATCGAGCTGAAGGAAGCGGCCCGCGCGTGGCTCGCCGACAAGTTCCCGCTCGACCGCGATTGGGAGGCGCAAGCCGATCGCTGGAGCGAGCTCGAGGAGCTCGGCTGGCTCGACGTCGCGGAGGCAGGGCTCGGCTTCGTCGAGGAGGCGCTTCTGCTCGAGGAGCTCGGCTACGCGCTCTATCCCGGCCCGTATCTCGCGCACGTCACCGGCCTGACGGACGTGATCGGGGGCGAGATCGCGACGGTCGACGCGACGCGTCCCCTCCAGACGATGGATCCGCCGGCCGAATCCCCGCGCCTGCGCGCGGCGATGGCCGCGGAAGCCGTCGGCGTCGCCCAGCGGGCGTTCGACCTCGGCATCGAGCACGCCAAGACGCGCGAGCAGTTCGGCAAGCCGATCGGCACGTACCAGGCCGTCTCCCATCCGCTCGCGCAGACGTATACCGACGTCGAGCTGGCGCGCTCGCTCGCCTACTGGGCCGCGTGGTGCGTCGCGGAGGAGGAGATGGCTGGAAGCGGCGGTGGGCGCGCCGTACTCGCCGCTGCGGCGGCGAAGGCGTTCGCGACCGAGGCCGCGGTCGCCGCGTGCGAGCGCTCGATCCAGCTCCACGGCGGCACCGGCTTCACGTGGGAGCACCCGCTCCACCGCTTCTACAAGCGCGCGATCTGGCTCGAGGGCTTCGGCACCCGTCCCGCCGAGCTGCGGCTCGAAGTGGCCGACGCGCTCCTCACGTAGGAAAATGCCGGCGATGGACGGGCTGATGATGCACTTCCCGCTCACGCTGACGCACGTGATGCGGCGCGCGGAGACCTATTTCGGCCGCGGCGAGATCGTCACGCGCCTTCCCGACAAGAGCTTCCAGCGGACGAACTACCGCGAGACGATGCGGCGCGCGCGGCAGCTGGCCGTCGCGCTGCGCAAGGCGGGCTTCGAGCGCGGCGACCGCATCGCGACGCTCTGCTGGAACCACCACCAGCATCACGAGGCGTACTTCGGCATCCCGTGCGGCGGCTTCGTCCTCCACACGCTCAACCTCCGCCTCCACCCGAGCGACCTTGCCTACATCGCGTCGCACGCCGGAGACAAGGCGGTGATCGTCGACCGGGCGCTCCTGCCGCTGCTCGAGCAGTTCAAGGCGGAGACGCCGATCGAGCAGGTGTTCGTCGTCGAGGACTCGTACGAGGAGCTGCTCGCGACCGCCGACGCGGACGAGTGGGAGGACCCGCTGCTCGACGAGAACGAGGCCGCGGCGATGTGCTTCACGAGCGGGACGACGGGACGGCCGCGCGGTGTCGTCTACTCGCACCGCTCCTCCGTTCTCCACGCGCTCGGAGTCGGCGCCAACAACCCGCTCGGGATGGGTGTCGGCGTCGACGACGTCGTGCTCCCGGTCGTGCCGATGTTCCACGCGAACGCCTGGGGCTACCCGTATCTCGCGACGATGCAGGGCTCGAAGCTCGTCTATCCCGGCCCGCACCTCGATCCCGACTCGCTCCTCGAGGACATGGAACAGGAGAAGGTCTCGTGGGCCGCGGGCGTGCCGACGATCTGGATGGGGATCCTCGCCCGCCTCGACGCGGAGCCCGGCCGCTGGGATCTCTCCGCGATGAAGGCGATGCTCGTGGGCGGCTCGGCCGTGCCGCGCGCTCTGATCGCCGCCTTCGAGGAACGGCACGGCCTGAAGATCGTGCAGGGCTGGGGAATGACCGAGACGTCTCCGGTCGCCTCGACCGCCTCCCTCCCGTCCGACCTCGCCGATGCCGATGCGGACACGCGCTGGGACTTCCAGTCGACCGCCGGCATCCCGCTCCCATTCGTCGAGGTGCGCGTGCGCGCGGGCGACGAGGACGTCCCGTGGGACGACGAGTCGATGGGCGAGCTCGAGGTGCGCGGGCCGTGGGTGGCGTCGAGCTACCTCGACGCGCCGGACACGTCCGACCGCTGGACGGACGACGGCTGGTTCCGTACCGGCGACATCGTCTCGATCGGCCCGCGCGGCTACATCCAGATCAAGGACCGCTCGAAGGACGTGATCAAGTCCGGCGGCGAGTGGATCTCCTCCGTCGAGCTCGAGAACGCGCTCATGGCCCATCCGGCCGTGGCCGAGGCGGCCGTGATCGCGATCCCGGACGAGAAGTGGGCCGAGCGGCCTCTGGCCGCGGTCGTCTTGAAGGAGGGAGCGACGGCGAGCGCCGACGAGCTGCGCGAGTTCCTCGCGCCGAAGTTCGCGAAATGGTGGCTGCCGGAGCGCTTCGAGTTCATCGAGGAGATCCCGAAGACGAGCGTCGGCAAGTTCCGCAAGACGGAGCTGCGCGACATGTTCGCCGCCGAGACGCCGGCGCAGACCGCTTGAAAGCCGCCGTTCTCTCGGCGGTGGACGGGCCGTTCGAGCTCGTCGACGTTCCGGACCCGGAGGCCGGGGACGGGCAGGCGCTCGTGCGCGTGCGCGCCGCCGGGCTCAACTTCCTCGACATCCTGATCCGGCACGGACGCTATCCGCAGATGCCGGAGCTGCCGACAGTGCTCGGCGCCGAGCTCAGCGGCGTGCTCGAGGACGGGACTCGCGTCATGGCCCTCGTCACGCGCGGCGGCTACGCGGAGCTGGCGGCGGTCGATCGCCGGTCGCTCGTGCCGCTGCCCGACAACGCCACGTTCGCGGAGGGAGCGGCATTCCTGTTGACCTTCCTCACGGCGTACATCCCGCTGACCCGGCAGGTTCGGCTGGCGGACGGCTCGACCGTGCTCGTGCACGCAGCGGCAGGCGGCGTCGGCACGGCGACGATCCAGGTCGCGCGCGCGCTCGGCGCGCGGGTCGTGGCGGTGACGGGCTCCGAGGAAAAGCACGAGATCTGCCGCGAGCTCGGTGCGGAGGAGGTGTACACCTACGACTCCGTGCCGGATGACCTCCGCGTCGACGCCGTCGTCGATCCGGTCGGCGGCGACCTGTTCGAGGCGGCGATCGGACGGCTGAAGCCGCTCGGCCAGCTGATCGCGATCGGCTACGCGGGCGGGATGTGGCCGGAGCTGCAACCCGCGCAGGTCGTCGGCCGCAGCGTCGGCATCCAGGGTGTCTACCTCGGACGGCTGCTTCGCCACGCGCCCGACGTCGTCGCCGCGTGCACGCGCGAGCTGCTCGAGCTCTGGGGCGGCGGCCGGATCAAGCCGCTCGTCGGCGCCGAATTCGCACTCGCCGACGTCGAGAAGGCGCACGAGCTCGTCGAGTCGCGCCGCAGCGTCGGCAAGGTCGTCCTGCTCCCGTGAGCTTGCTCACGTTCCTGGGGCGACGCTGGCAAAGGAGCCAAGCGCGAGCCGCGAAGGGCAGTACCTGGACGTACGACCGAGCGGCGAGCGTGAAGGCTCGTGCCGCCAGCGTCGTCAGCCTCTCGCGGAGCCCGGCTCCGCCGGGCGGGAGCGAGAGGCGGCCAGGGACGTGAGGGCTTTGGTGACTGGGGGGCGGGGCGGAATCGGCGCCGCGATCTGCGCGCTGCTCGACGACCCGCTCGTCCTCGACCTGCCCGAGTTCGACGTCGGAGACCCGGACGCGTGGCGCGCGCTCGACGGCGAGTTCGACGCCGCCTTCCTCAACGCGGGCATCGGGATCGGCATCGCCGATCCGGCCGAGCTGACGGACGCGGAGTGGCAGCGCATCCTTGGCGCCAATCTCGACGGAGTCGTCTACGGCACGCGTGAGCTTGCGGCGCGGCTGATGCCGAACGGCGGCTCGATCGTCGCCACGGCCTCGCTCGCCGGCCTGACGGACATGCCTTTCGATCCCTCCTATAGCGCGACCAAGGCCGCGGTGATCGGCTGGGTGCGCGCCGCCGCGCCGGGCCTCGCCGCGCACGGGATCCGGATCAACGCCATCTGCCCGGGCTTCGCCGACACGCCGCTCGTCGCAGAGGAGCTGCGCGATCGGCTAGACGTTCCGCTCATGGATCCGTCCTTCGTCGCCACCGCCGCGCTCCAGGTTCTCGCCGACGAGGAGTCCGGCCGCGCCTGGGTCGTGCAGCCGAATCGCGTCGTCCCGTTCGAGTTCCGCGGCGTGCCGGGGCCGAGATGAGCCCGCGTTCGCGCAAGCCCTGGGAGTTCCCACCGGAGACGCCACACGTCTGGAACACGCTCGGCTACCGCGGCGTCGAACAGGCGAACGGCCGCGCGGTGATCGAATGGGACGCGCCACCGGAGTACTGCTTCCGCTCGCCGAGCGGGCCGATCGTCCACGGCGGCATGGTCGCGGCTCTGCTCGACACGGCGATGGGCGGCGCGTGCTGGACGCTGATGGCGGAGAACGAGGACTTCCTCACCGCCGACCTGCGGGCCGAGTTCCACACGTCGGCGCGGCCGGGAATCCTGCGGGCGGAGGGACATGTCGTGCAGCGGAACCGCCGCGTCGTCTTCTGCGGCGGCGAGCTCTTCCAGGACGGCGAGCTGATCGCGAGCGCCCGCTGCACGCAGATCGTGCGGCGCGCGAACTAGCCGACGACTAGCAGCCACTCACGCACAAAGAGCTCCATCCGCTCTACCGCGTGTTGGCTTAGGTCTCCGGTGTGCCCGATGGCCCGTCGCGTGCGGTTCATCTCGCTGAAGTAGTTCTCGACCCATTCCCGATCGCCAAGCAGGTCGTCGAAGTCGTCCCAACGCTCAATGATGATCTTCGCCAGGTCTTCAAAATCCACAAAGTTGAGAGGCGAGGTTCCTCGAGGCCCATGCCACCGTGCCCGTTCATCGTCCCGACGGCGACTATCTGCCTTCTTCCGGATTGCCTCAGGGACGGCCTCCTCCCACCAAGTCTCGGGCGTGAGTACCTCCCGGAGAGTCGTCTCGATCAACTCCCGCACCGAGTTCTCGAAGCAAAACAAGAGCTCGTAGATCCGCCCCATCCGTCGGGCCGCCACGCGCGTGGCCAGACTGAAGTCGTCGAGCACCGAGCCGGTCGACGATTGATCGAGCGCCGTGCTCGGCTCGGACAGGCTCCCCTCAGCAACGAGTTCGCCTACGGTTCGGTTCGCGGTGACGACTCGGTAGAGGAAGGCCTGTAACTGGGTCTGCAAAGCAGCTAGCCAGCCAGGTTCTGACGGAGCGCACGGAAGATTGCGTCGTAAACCGCGATATCGGTAGAGACCGGGAGATGTACATGGACATCGTGGTGTAGCTTGAGACCAGAGATCCGACGGCCGTCGCTCGGCTGTTCGTCGTCGACGACATCACCGATGTTAGGAATGTCCGCTTCCTCGCCTCCCTCCGGCTCACGCGCTGACACTTCGAAAGACGCATGTGACGCCAGCGCCCTGAACGTGGCAGCCATGCGGTACGCGGTGCTCTCTGACTTGCCCGACAAACGACCGAAGATTCCGGTCAGTTCGTCAATAGTGAGATTCTGCGCATCTTGATCCGATGCGAAGACGTCCGCGTAGGCGTCTCGGAGTCCTTCTGCCAGCGTGCTGCCGGCGAGACTCTTGTCCTTGAAGCGGCGATACCGCTCAGTCGGTGCGCCGGCATCGTCTAGGAACCCCATCTGTCTGAGAAGGGGAATGAACGGACGGTCGGAGGAACTCCTGAAGCCGAGTTGCTTGCTGAAGAACTCGTAGGTGAATTTGGAGGGGATCCCCGCCCGTTGAATGGCTTCGAGAATCTGGGGAACGTGGTTAACGCTGTAGAGGTAAGAGCTTGGGACGGCCATGACTACTCCTGTCGAATCCGAACTCTGCGGGCTAATCACCCAGCTTTAAAGTACGGGCGCGGTCGGATGGAGCAAGAAGTCGTGGATCAGTTAGCGCTCAATCGGTGCTCGAGCGCGGCCTTGACGTCCGGCCACTCGTCGTCGATCACCGCGTACCAGGCCGAGTCGCGCCGCTCGCCGCCGCGCACGATCTGGTGCTTGCGGGCGATCCCCTCGAACGTCGCGCCGACCTTCTCGAGCGCGGGCCGCGAGCGCGGGTTCGCTGCGTCCGTCTTGAACTCGACGCGAAAGTAGCCCTCGTCCTCGAACGCGTGCCTCATGAGGAGGTACTTCGCCTCGGTGTTCGCGTCCGTTCCCCACGCCGACGGATTGAGCCACGTGTTGCCGATCTCCACGACGCGATCCTCGGGCCGGTCGTTGAGGAAGCTCGTGTGCCCGACGAGCTCGCCGTCGAGGTAGTGGAGGAAGCCCATGTCCACCGACGCGAAGAAGCGCTCGAACTCGTCGCGCTCGTAGCCGTTGAAGCGCATCCAGCGCCACGTCCGCGTATCCTGCGCGACGGCCCAGAGCTCCTCCTCGTGCCGCGCTTCGAGCGGGACGAGCCGGACGCGCTCGCCCTCGAGGATTACGTGAAGCGCCAGCCGTCCCCCTCGGAGAACGAACGGAGAATCCGCCGCGCGACGACGGACTTGTGCACCTCGTCCGGCCCGTCGTAGATGCGCCCGCCGCGGGCCATCCGCCACATCAGCGCGAGCGGCGTGTCGTCGGTGAGGCCCAGGCCGCCGTGCACCTGGATCGCGCGGTCGACGACGTCGCCGAGCACGCGCGCGGCGTAGAACTTGATCAGGGAGATCTCCACGCGCGCCTCGTCGCCCTCGTCGATGCGCTGCGCCGCCTGCATCGTCATCAGCCGGCAGGCCTGGATCTCGGCCGCCGACTCCGCGATCCAGTTCTGAACGGTCTGCTTCCCGGCGAGCGTGCTCCCGGACGCCTCACGCTCGAGCGCGTACGAGCACATCAGCTCGAAGGCGCGCTGCATCTGGCCGAGCCAGCGCATGACGTGGTGGATCCGCCCCGGCCCGAGCCGCTTCTGCGCGATCCGGAAGCCGTCGCCCGGCAGACCGAGAGTGTTCGTCAACGGAACTCGGACAGCACGGAAGCGCGTCTCGCAGTGCGTACCCCAGCCTCTGCCCTCGTGTCCCATCACCGGCACGCGGCGGACGAGCTCGTAGCCGGGGGTGTCGGTCGGGACGAGGATCATCGAGGCGCGCTTGTGCGGCTCGGCGTCGGGCTCGGTGACGACCATCACCACGCCGAAGGCGGCGCCGTCGGCGCCGGAGGAGAACCACTTGTGCGCGTCGATCACCCACTCGTCGCCGTCGCGCACCGCCCGCCCCTGCAGGAGGGTCGGATCGGAGCCGGCCACCTCCGGCTCCGTCATCCCGAAGAACGAGCGGACCTCGCCCGAGACGAGCGGCTTCAAGAACGTCTCCCGCTGCTCGTCCGTGCCGTACAGGTGGAGGATCTCGGCGTTGCCGGCGTCCGGAGCCTGGCAACCGAAGATCAGCTGGGCGATGAAGCTGCGGCCGATCTCCTCGTTGAGGTCGGCGTACTCGAGGAAGCCGCTGCCTGTCCCACCCGCCTCCGGCGGCAGGTGCGGCGCCCAGAGCCCGGCGTCCTTCGCCGCCTGCTGCAGCTCGGCGATCAGCGCGTCGGCGGCGGCGTCCTCGGTCGTGAGCGCGCGCTCGTTCGGATAGACGTACTCCTCCATGAACGCGCGCACCTGCTCGCGGCGGTTTGCCATAGGCGGGATGATCTCAGACATGCGCGAGGCGCTCGAAGCCGTCCTCGGCCCGGTGTCGGAGCCGGTGCTGCTCGCCGGAGGCGCGTCGAAGGAGGCGTGGGCCGTGGACGCCGGCGGCGAGCAGCTCCTCGTCCGCCGCGCCGCGGTCGGCGTCATCCACCGGCACACGCTCTCCCTCCGCGACGAGTTCGCGGTGATCGAGGCCGCGTACGAGGCGGGAGTCAAGGTGCCGCGCCCGGTTCTCTACATCGAGGATCTCGACGGCCGCGAGGCGTTCGTGATGGAACGGATCCCCGGCGAGACGATCGGGCGCCGCATCGTGCGGATGGAGCCGGTGCCGCCGAGCCTGCCGCTGGAGCTGGCGGAGCAGCTGGCGAAGATCCATGCGATTCCCCCGGAACGCGTGCCCTTCCTCCACCACGCGCAGCTCGAACGGCTGGTGGACGAGCTCGACGAGGTCGGCGAGCCGCACCCTGCGATCGAGCTCGGGCTCTGGTGGCTGCGCGAGAACCGCCCGCCTCCACGCGAGCCGGTCGTCGTGCACGGCGACTTCCGGATCGGCAACGTCGCGGTCGACGGGAACGGCCTCGTCGGCGTCCTCGACTGGGAGTTCGCCCACCTCGACGACCCGGCCCGCGATCTCGCCTTCGGGCTCGTCCGCGCGTGGCGTTTCGGCGTCGACGACAAGCGGCTCGGCGGCATCGGCGAGGTCGAGCCGTTCCTCGAGCGCTACAACGAGGTGACCGGCCGCGGAATCGGGCTCGAAGAGCTCGACTACTGGGAGGTCGCCGGCAATGTCGCATGGGCGATCGGCTGCCTGACGCAGGCGCGCCGCCACCTCACGGGCCAGGACCGGAGCGTCGAGCTCGCGATCCTCGGCCGCCTGGGCGCGGAGGTCGAGTACGAGATCTGCGATCTCCTCGAGACCGCGGGCGCGCCGTGAGCGAGCGGCCCACTCCCCAGGAGCTGGCCGAGGCGATCGAGGAGTTCCTCTCCGCCGAGATCCTCCCCACGCTCGACGACCAGCGGCTCCGCTTCCGGATGCTCGTGGCGCTGAACGCGCTCGGCATCCTCCACCGCGAGCTCGCGAAGCTGCCTCCCGAGGACGATGCCGAGCAGCGGGAGCTCGCTGCCCGCATCCGGGCGGGCGACGTTCCGCCGGGCACGCTCGCCCGCATCAAGGCCGACGTGCAGCGCCGCCTGCTGACCAACTCGCCGCGCCATCTCGATCGTTACTAGGCTGCGCCCGATGCCGGATCTCAGCGGAAAGGTCGCGATCGTCACCGGCGCCGGGCGCGGAATCGGCCGCGCGCACTCGCTCGCGCTCGCCGCTGCCGGCGCGAAGGTCGTCGTCAACGACCTCGGAGCCGGAATCGCCGGCGAAGGCGCGGACGAGACGCCCGCGCAGCAGGTGGTCCAGGAGATCGAGGACGCCGGCGGAGAGGCTGTCGCGAACGGCGAGAACGTCGCCGACTTCGAGGGCGCGGGCCGGCTCGTCCGGCAGGCGATCGACGAGCTCGGCGGGCTCGACATCCTCGTCAACAACGCCGGAATCCTCCGCGACCGGATGCTCGTGAACATGACCGAGGACGAGTGGGACGCGGTGATCGCCGTCCACCTCAAGGGCCACTTCGCGCCGACCCGGCACGCCGCCGCCTATTGGCGCGAGCGATCGAAGGCCGGCGAGGAGGTGCGCGGGCGCGTGATCAACACGGCGAGCCCGTCGGGTGTCTTCGGCAACGTCGGCCAGGCGAACTACGGCGCCGCGAAGGCGGGCATCGCGGGCTTCACCGTCATCGTCGCGCAGGAGCTGCAGCGCTACGGCGTCACCGTCAACTGCCTCGCGCCGAACGCACGCACGCGCATGACCGAGGAGACGTTCCAGATGGGCGCGCCGGAGGAGGGCTTCGACCCGCTCGACCCGGCGAACGTCTCCGCCGTCGTGGTCGCGCTCTGCGCGGACGAGGCGCAGGCGATCACCGGGCAGGTCTTCCACGTCTGGGGTGGCGCGGTGAACGCGCTGCAGGGCTGGAGCGCAGGTGAGCTCTTCGCTGCGCCGGAGGGCTGGGAGCCGGACGCGCTGCTCGGCGAGCTCCTCGCACGCTTCCCCGACGGCGCCTCGCCGCCGGGCATGATCGCCGGGATGCAGTCCGCGGGCGGACAGTCGCTCCAGGCTTGATGCTGCGCCTCCCGCGCGCCCTCGCGGCTCATCCGGACTACACGCTCGATCTCGGGCTCGTAGCCCTGGCCAGCCTGCTCTTCCGGCTGCCGTGGGTGATCATCGTCAAGCACGGAGTCGTCTGGGACTCGACCTTCTACTACTACGCCGCGAAGTCGATCGCCGCCGGGAACGGGTACTCGATCCTCGGCCACGCGACCGCGTTCTTCCCGGTCGGCTGGCCGGGATTCCTCGGGATCGCGTTCGCGATCACCGGCCCATCTCTCTGGACGATCATGGTGCTCAACCTGATCCTCTGGTCGATCACGGCCGCGCTCGCCTATCTCCTCGGCCGGAGGCTCGGCGGGAGGGCCGCCGGCATCGTCGCGGGGCTGATCATCGCGGTCTCTCCCGAGATGACGCTCTACGTCCTGCGCGCCTACTCGGAGGCGCTCTTCATCCCGCTGCTCCTCGGCGCGTGCCTCTTCCTCGTCTGGCGCCGCGAGACGCCGACGCTGCGGATGGCCTCGCTCGCCGGGATCTGCCTCGGCCTGGCGATCCTCGTCCGCTCGACCGCCATCCCGCTCCCGTTCCTCCTCCCGCTCTGGCTGCTCGTGCGCAACCCGTGGCGCGAGTCGTGGCGCTCGGCCGTCGCGCTCTGCCTCGTCTCGTGCGCCGTCGTCTCGCCGTGGCTGATCCGCAACGCGATCGTCATGCACTCCCCGCTCCTCTCCACGAACGGCGGCTACACGCTCTGGATCGGCAACCACCTGCCGCCGCAGCCCGGCCAGCGGCGCCCGCACTCGTGGGCGATCGACAGCGTCCACGCGGAGGTCAGCCAGAACTCGGAGCTCACCCGCGCCAGCTTCTCCTTCATGGTCCACCACACGGGCACCTGGCTCGGCCGCGTGCCGCACAAGTTCGAGGCCCTGATGGGCTGGAACGACTCGCCGATCACGAACGCGCTGCGCTTTCAGTACCAGCCCGACCCGCGCGGCCGCCTCACGTACCACGACCCGGCGACGCTGACCGGCGCGGAGGGGACGCTGATCCGCGGAGCCCTCGACAACACGTGGATCTTCCGCGCGTGGCACTACGCCTTCTGGATCCTCGGCGGGCTCGCGATGCTCCTCGCGCTCTGGCGGCGGAAGCCGGCCGCCGGGCTCGTCCTCCTGCTCGTCGGCTTCTGGATCCTCTTCCACAGCTTCTTCTTCTTCGGCGACGTGCGCTTCATGATCAGCGTCGCGCCGCTCGTCGCCGCGCCGCTCGCCTGGATGCTCGTCGAGACCGCCGCGAGCGCGAAAAAAGGTCTAGCGTTGCTCCGTTGATGGGGCTGCTCGTGCTCGACCACGCTCGGCTGCGGTTCGGCGGGATCGTCGCGCTGGACGACGTGTCCCTCGAGGTGGCCGATGGCTCGATCGCCGGGCTGATCGGACCGAACGGCGCGGGCAAGACGACGGCCTTCAACGCGATCACGCGCCTCTACCGGCTGGATTCCGGGGATGTCGTCTTCGAGGGGCGCTCGCTGCGCCGCGTGCGGCCGAGCCGGGTCGTGCGCCTCGGGATCGCCCGGACGTTCCAGAACGTCGAGCTCTTCCCGCAGATGACCGTCCTCGAGAACGTCCTCGTCGGCGCGCACGCCGCGACCCGCCTGCAGCGGGAGCGCGAGCAGCGCCGCCAGGCGCTCGAGACGCTCGCCGAGGTGGGAATCGCGCACCACGCGAACCGGCCCGCCGCCGGGCTTCCCTTCGGGACGCTCAAGCGCGTCGAGCTCGCGCGTGCCCTCGCCGCGCGACCGCGCCTCCTCCTGCTCGACGAGCCGGCGGGCGGCCTCATCCACGAGGAGGTCGACGAGCTCGCTGTCCTGATCCGCAAGCTCCGCGACGACCACGGGCTAACGATCCTGCTCGTCGAGCACCACATGCGGCTCGTGATGGAGGTCTGCGAGCACGTCCACGTTCTCGACTTCGGCCGCACGATCGCGTCGGGGCTACCGGCCGAGGTGCAGCGCGATCCGGCCGTGATCGAGGCGTATCTCGGCGGGGAGTTGGCCGCGTGACCGCGCTCCTCGAGCTCGAGGACGTCGAGGCGCGTTACGGGCCCGTGCGCGCGCTGCACGGGATCTCGCTCGCCGTCGACGAGGGATCCGTCGTTGCCGTGCTCGGCCCGAACGGAGCCGGCAAGACGACGACGCTGCGCGCGGTCTCGGGCACCGTCACTCGCGCAGGCCGCATCGTCTTCGCCGGCCGCCCGCTCGACCGGCTCGGCCCGGCCGCGGCCGCGCGGCTCGGCATCGCGCACGTGCCGGAAGGTCGTGGCACCTTCTCGGAGCTCACCGTCTGGGAGAACCTCCGCCTCGGCGCGTACACGCGGCGCGGCTCGATCGAGCCGGAGCTCGAGCGCGTCTTCTCGTACTTCCCCTGGCTGGCCGAGCGGCGCCGCCAGCAGGCCGGGACGCTCAGCGGCGGCGAGCAGCAGATGCTCGCCCTCGCCCGCGCGTTCCTCCACCGTCCGCGGCTCCTCCTGCTCGACGAGCCCTCGCTCGGTCTTGCGCCGGTCCTCGTCACCGAGATCTTCCGGATCGTGCGGGAGCTGAACGAGGAGGAGGGGCTGACCGTCCTCGTCGTCGAGCAGAACGCGCATCTCGCGCTCCAGGTCGCCCAGGCGGGCTACGTCCTCGAGGCCGGACGGGTTGCGCTCGCCGGCTCGAGCGACGAGCTCCGCGCCGACGACTCCGTCCGCCGCAGCTATCTCGGCTACTGACGTGGAGACGATCACCTCACCCATCAGCGGCCTGCGCGCCCGCGGCGTCGCACTCGGGAGCGTCGTTCCCATCTACCTCCTGCTCGTCGCGTGCGGGGTCACGCTCCTCGTCGGCTGCCTCCAGAGCGGGCTCTTCGCGCGGCTGACCGTCTCCGGCCTCGCGGTCGGAGCGGCGTACGGAAGCCTCGCGCTCGCGCTCGTCCTGATCTATCGCGCGACGCACGTGATCAACTTCGCCCAAGGGGAGCTCGCGATGGCGACGACGTACGTCGCGTACCAGCTCATCCAGTGGGGCCTGTCGTACTGGGAGGCGTTCTTCGCGACTCTCGCGATCGCGTTCATGATCGGCACGCTGCTTCAGGTCGCGTTGATCCGGCCCGTGCAGCACAGGTCGCAGGTGGCGGCGGTGATCGTGACCGTCGGGCTCTTCATCCTCATCGACGGCATCGTCAACTGGATCTGGGGCGGGAACTTCAAGTTCATGCAGTCGCCGTTCGGCACTGGCGCGTACACGATCGGCGGCGTGGACATCGAGCATCTCTACGTGGGGATGTTCGGGGTCGTGCTGGCGAGCGTCGTGCTCGTCTGGGCGCTCTTCCGCTTCACGAAGCTCGGCCTCGGAATGCGCGCCGCCGCCCTGCGGCCGGCCGCCGCCTCCCTCGTCGGCGTGCGCGTCGACGCGATGCTCGCGCTCGGCTGGGGACTCGCGGCCGTGCTCGGAGCCGTCGCCGGGCTGATGTACGAGCCGTCGCAGTTCACGCTCGACCCGACGCTGATGCAGACCGCCCTCGTCTACGCGTTTGCGGCGGCGGTTCTCGGCGGGCTGGACAGCCCGGTCGGCGCCGTCGTGGGCGGGCTCGCGATCGGCGTCTTCCTCAACCTGCTCGTCGGCTACGTCCCGGCGATCAGCTCCGAGCTGCAGCTTCCGTTCGCCTTTGCGCTCCTGCTTGCGATCCTCCTCGTCAAGCCGTCCGGGCTCTTCGGCCAACGCGAGGTGCGCCGCGTATGAGGCAGAGGCTGCCCGCACTCGTCTCCCTCGTCGCGGTCGCTGCCGTGCTCACGGCGCTGCCGTTCGTGCTCAGCTCGTACAACACCTCGCTCGTGACGCAGGTCGGGATCTTCTTCATCGCGGTGCTCGGCCTCAACATCCTCACGGGCTACTCGGGCCAGATCTCCATCGGCCACGGAGCGTTCATGGCGATCGGCGGCTACACGACCGCCGTGATGTCGCGCGACCACCACACCGACCTCATCGTGACGATGCTCATGGCGCTCGCGATCTGCTTCGTGCTCGGGCTGCTCGTCGGCATTCCGGCGCTGCGCCTCTCCGGCGTCTATCTCGCGCTCGCGACGTTCGCGCTAGCCATCTCGATCCCGCAGCTCCCGCTGCAGTGGTCGACGTTCCTCGGCGGAACCGGCGGAGTTCAATCCTCGAATCCCGACGTGCGGTTCCTCTGGCACACCGCGCCGGCGATGCCAGAGCGCTGGCTCTACGGCACCGCGTGGGCGGCGGCCGCCCTCCTCTTCCTGGCCGCGTGGCTGATCCTGCGGGGCCGCGTCGGGCGCGCCTTCCGCGCCATTCGCGACAGCGAGATCGCAGCCACGGCCTCCGGAGTCGAGCTTCCCGTCTACAAGACGCTCGCGTTCGGGATCTCGGCCGCGTATGCCGGAGTGGCCGGCTCGCTCTTCGTCCTCGCGACGAACGGCTTCGCCCAGCCGACCGAGTTCGGCGTGATCCTCTCGTTGCAGCTGCTCGTCGGCGCCGCCGTGGCCGGCCTAGGCTCGCTGTGGGGAGTCCTCGTCGGCGCAGCCTTCGTCGGGCTGCTGCCGCAGGTGTCGACGTCCGTGCCCGTGATCGGCTCCGACCATGGCCGCGATGTCGTGTTCGGAATGATGGTCGTGATAGTGATGCTGCTGCTGCCGGAGGGCATTGCGGGCCTGCTCGCACGGCTGCGATTACTCGTCCGTGCTTGAACGAGCAGTCAATGACAGTCAAACTGCACAGGAAGGCGTCTAACTGGGTACCCACGGCGTACCAACCGATCGGAGGAGGGCGCATGCGTATCAACCGCAAGAAGCTCGGGGCGCTGCTTTGCGCTCTCGGTGCGACAGCTGCGATCGCGAGTAGCGCAGCGGCATCGCACAGCAGCACGCCGGGCGTTTCCAAGAAGCAGATCGTGATCGGCGGCACGTTCCCGCTCACCGGCGGAGCGTCGCTGTATGCGTCGATCGCGTCGGCGGAGGAGGCCTACTACGCCTACGTCAACGCGCATGGCGGCGTCTACAAGCGCAAGATCAAGGACATCGTCCTCGACGACCAGTACGACCCGTCCCAGACGGTGCCGGCCGTGCAGAAGCTCGTCGAGCAGGATCACGTCTTCGCGATTGTCGGCAGCCTCGGCACCGCTCCCGGTCTCGCGACCTGGAACTACCTCAACCAGAACATGGTGCCGCAGGTGCTCCTCGCCACCGGCGACGCGTACTGGGGCAACTGCGTGAAGCTCAAGTGCGACGGCATGACGCACCCGTGGACGGAGGGCTGGCAGCCGGATTACCCGGGCGAGGCCAAGCTCTACGCGAGTTACATCCTCAAGCAGAAGCCCAACGCCAAGATCGGCGTCCTCTACCAGAACGACGCCTATGGCAAGAACTACTTCAACGGCCTGAAGACCGGTCTCGGCACCCATCAGAACCAGATCGTCGACGCCGAGGCGTACAACTTCGGCGACTCGGCTCAGGTGGTGGGCGCGCACATCGGTGCCTTGGAGGCCCACGGAGCGGACACGGTCGTGCTCTTCTCGACGCCGACCGCGTCGATCCAGTCGCTCGCAACGATGAGTGCGGTGCTCCACTGGTCGCCGCTGACGCTGCTCAACAACGTCTCGGCGAATCCGCTCTTCATGTTCTTCGCGGAGCAGAACGGAGCGAGCCTCAACGGCGTCGTCTCGACGACCTACGTGCCGAGCCAGACGACGCAGGCGAACCTCGCGGGGATGAAGCTCGCGAAGAAGATCATCGATGCGACGGGCAACACCAGCCTCGAGAACGACTTCAACGAGGGCGACAGCAACCTCGTCTACGGCCTCGCCGTGGGCTGGACGTTCGTCGACGCCCTCAAGGCCGCCGGTCCGAACCCGACGCGGGCGGGCTTGATGCACGCGCTGCGGAACCTGAACGAGTCGGGCAAGACCGCGAACCCGTTCGTCTATCCGGGCATGTCGGTCTCGACATCCTCGAAGCGGTTCTTCCCGATGGAGCAGCTGATCTTCGAGAAGTGGGCGGGCCAGACCGGCTCGGCCACAGGCAACTGGAAGACCTTCGGCAAGGTGCTCAACAGCGGGCACTGAGTTTGTCTTCCGAACGACGTCACGAGGGGGAGCTCCGGCTCCCCCTCGGTGTCTCTAGAGCTCGGCGGGATCGGTGACGGGCGCGCGGCAGGCGAAGCGCTCGCAGACGTAGACGGCCGGCGCGCCGCCGACGAGGTCCTTTCCCGCGAGCAGCGGCACGTCCTCGGCCGGGCCGAACGCGACGACGGCGTTCGGGTCGAAGCCGCGCAGGGCGGCGCGTGCAACGTCGGAGCCGGCTCCGCCGACGATCGCCAGCTCGCGCGGCGGCGAAAGGTGGAGATCCAAGCAGCACAGCGCCCAGCCGAACGCGGACGGAGCCCGCGGGAGCAGGTCGCGCACGAGCCGGAGCGCGCCGACGGCCTTCCGCTCGAGCTCGTCGTCGCCCCAGATCCGCGCCAGGCGGAGGAGGACGAAGGCGAGCATCGAGTTCCCCGACGGCGTCGGGTTGTCGTCGAACGACTTCTGGCGGGCGACGAGCTGCTCCCCGTCCACCGGAGTGAGGAAGAAGCCCCCGCGCTGCTCGTCTCCGAAGAGCTCGGCCGCGCGCAGGGCGATCCGCCGCGACTCCCGCAGCCAGCGGAGATCTCCCGAAGCGACGTGAAGCTCGTACAGCCCGTGCGCGACGTTCGCGTAGTCGTCGAGATAGGCCGGGAACTTTGCGCGACCGGCCCGCGTCGTCCGCCAGAGCGGATCGACCGCAAGCAACTCCCCGAGCTCGACCGCCGCTTGTAACAATTTGTCACTTGCGAGACGTCGCGCGCCCTCGGCGAGCGCGGCGAGCGCGAGGCCGTTCCAGGAGGCGATCGCCTTGTCGTCGCGGAACGGCTGCGGCCGCCGGCCGCGGATCTCGAGGAGCCGCGCGCGCGTCGCCTCGTCGAGCTCGCCCCGGAGAATCGAACGGCCGTGCTCGAAGGGCTGCAGCAGCTCGGCCGGAGCGCCTTCCTCCACCGTCCATGTGTACGTGAGCCCCTCGACTCCGTCCGTGTCGGCGTCCTGGGCCGAGGCGAAGCCGCCACTCGGCAGCCGGAGCTCGCGGACGAGGTAGTCCAACGTCTGCTCCGCCACCTCGCGGTAGCGCTCCTCCCCGGTGAGCACCCAGGCGTGGAGGTACGGCGGGACGAGGAGCGCGTTGTCGTAGAGCATCTTCTCGAAGTGCGGCACGAGCCACTCCGCGTCGACGGAGTAGCGGTGGAACCCGCCGCCGACGAGGTCGTACATCCCGCCGGCCGCCATGCCGTCGAGCGTCAGGCGGACCGCATCGAGCCGGCCGCGCCGCAACAGGAACTCGAGCGCCGAGGCCGGCGGGAACTTCGGTGCGTGGCCGAAGCCGCCCCAGCGCGGATCGAGCTGGGCGAGCAGAACGCGCTCGGCCTCGGCCAGTAGCCCCTCGTGCAAGGGCTCGCGGGACGGCTCGGTCTCGGCCGAGCGGCGGAGCGCGCCGACGAGCGCCTCCGCCTGCGCGGCCACGTCCTCGGGCCGCTCCCGGTAGGCGTCGGCAACCGCGCGCAGCACCTGCCGGAACGCTGGCAGCCCGTGCCGCGGCTCCGGCGGGAAGTACGTGCCGCCGAAGAACGGCTCGCCGTCCGGCGTGACGAAGACCGTGAGCGGCCAGCCGCCCTGCCCGGTGAGCGCGACCACCGCATCCATGTACACCGCGTCGACGTCGGGGCGCTCCTCCCGGTCGACCTTGACGCTGACGAAGAGCTCGTTCATCAGGGCCGCGGTTGCCTCGTCCTCGAACGACTCGCGCTCCATCACGTGGCACCAGTGGCAGGACGAGTAGCCGATCGAGACGAGCAGCGGCTTGCCCTCGGCGCGGGCGCGCTCGAGCGCCTCCTCCCCCCACGGCTGCCAGTCGACCGGGTTGCCGGCGTGCTGGAGGAGGTACGGACTCGTCTCCTGCGCCAACCGGTTCGCCATCGTGTGATCATCGCGGACGTGGGATACGCCGAGCTGCAGGTCGGAGAGGTCCATCGCAGCCGTCACGGACGGACGGTGCTCGAGGCGGACAACGTGTGGTTCACCCTGCTCACGATGAACACGAACCCGATCCACTTCGACGCCGAGTACGCCGCCGGCACCGAGTGGAAGAAGCCGCTCGTCGACTCGACCTTCACCCTCGCCCTCGTCACCGGCCTCTCGGTGCAGGACGTCTCGGAGCACGGGGTCAACCTCGGCTGGAAGGAGGTCCGGCTGCCGGCTCCCGTCTTCGCCGGGGATACGATCCGCGCCGAGACCGAGGTGCTCGCCAAGCGGGAGTCGCAGTCCCGCCCGGGCTTCGGGATCGTCACCGTCCGCACCCGCGGGCTCAATCAGCGCGACGAGGTCGTGATCGAGTTCGAGCGCTCGATCATGCTCGAGCTGTGATCGGCACCGTGATCGAGACCGAGCGCCTGATTCTCCGCGAGCCGACGCTCGAGGACGCTGACGGCGCGGCGGAGATGCTCGCCGACCCGGAGGTGATGGCGTGGCTCGGCGGCCGGACCGTCCCGGCCGAGGACGTTCCCGCCGTGCTCGAGAAGTGGATCTTGCGCTGGGACGAAAACGGCTGCGGGCCGTTCTCCGTCCTCCGGCGCGAGGACGGGCGCTGGATCGGCCGCGCGGGGATCCTCGTCTGGGACGTCCGCACGTGGACCCACGCGACGTTCGCCGGCTCCGGCGAGTTCGCGCAGCCCGAGCTCGGCTGGGCGCTCGCGAGCGAGCACTGGGGCAGCGGCTATGCCACCGAGGCGGCTCGCGCCGTGCGCGAGTGGGCGTATTCGGACCTCGGCGTGGAGCGGCTGGTGTCGGTGATCGCGCCTGCCAACGTCCGCTCGGCGAAGGTCGCCGAGCGTCTCGGCGCGACACCCGGCGAGACGGTGGAGCTCTTCGACAACGGCCCGCACGTGGTGTGGACGCATCCCCGCTGATCACGACTGAGCGGCTCGTCCTCCGGCTGCCGAGCCTCGAGGACGTGGACGCCTACGCGGCGGCCTATGCGGATCCCGAGACGATGCGCTACCTCGGCGATGGCAGCACCGCCACGCGCGAGCAGGTCCTGCAGGGAATCCCGCGCTGGCTCGAGCGGTGGGAGGCGAACGGAATCGGTCTCTTCTCAGCCGAGAGCCGGGAGACGGGCCGGCTCGTCGGCCGCGTCGGCTTCCTCGTCTGGGACACGGGCGACTGGACGGTCTCGGACCTCGCGGAGGCGGGTGAGCGGGCAAAGGTCGAGCTCGGCTGGATGGTCGTGCGCGAGCACTGGGGGCACGGCTACGCCACCGAAGCCGCACTCGCGCTACGGGATTGGGGCATCGCCGAACGCGGACTTACGCGGTTGATCTCGCTCATCCGGCCGGGCAACGATCGATCCGTGCGAGTCGCGGAGAAGATCGGCGAGAGCTACGAGCGCGAGATCGTCCTGATGGGACAGCCCGCCTCAATGTACTCCCTCACGGTATGAGCGAGCTTCTCCCGCTGCAGGGCACGCGCGTCGTCGACGTGACGTCGTCCCTGGCCGGCCCGTCGGCGACGCAGACCCTCGCAACGCTCGGCGCGGAGGTGGTCAAGGTCGAGCCGCTCGCCGGCGATCACGCGCGCGCCTGGGGGCCACCGTTCTGGGGCGGCGAGGGCGCGATGTTCCTCGCCTCGAACGCGGGCAAGCGCTCGCTCGCGGTCGATCTCGGCGAGCCGGAGGGCCAGGACGTCGTGCTGCGCCTCGCGGACCGCGCGGACGTCTTCGTCCAGAGCCTCCGCCCGGGCGCGGCCGAGCGGCACGGGCTCGGTGCGGAGGAGCTGCGCTCGCGCAACCCGCGCCTCGTCTACTGCTCGATCGGCGCCTTCGGGTCGCGCGGCCCGCTCAGCGGCCAGCCGGGCTACGACCCACTCCTGCAGGCGGCGTCCGGGATCATGAGCGTGACCGGTGAGGACGGGCGTCCGCCGGTTCGCGCGGGCGTTTCCCTGATCGACATCGGCACCGGCGTCTGGGCCGCACTCGGGGTCGTCGCCGCCCTCTACGAGCGGGAGCGGACCGGCACCGGCCGCACGCTCGAGGTCTCGCTCTTCGAGACGGCGCTCTCGCTCCTCTCGTATCAGCTCGTCGGCTATCTCGGCACCGGCGTCGTGCCCGGCCGCGAGGGCAGCGCGTTCTCGCAGATCGCGCCGTACCAGGTCTTCCCGACACGGGACGGTGAGCTGATGATCGTCGCCGGCAACGACAAGCTCTTCGCGGCGCTCTGCGACGTCCTGCACCTGCCGGGGCTCGTCACCGACGAGCGCTTCCTGACGAATCCCCTGCGGGTCGCGCACCGGCCGGCCCTCCTCGCCCTCCTCGAGGAGAAGACGCGCGAGCGGGACACGGGCGAGCTGCTCGAGACCCTCATCGACGCCGGCGTCCCGGCGTCACCGGTGCACGACGTCGGCGAGGCGGCGCGCCATCCGCAGACCGAGGCGCTCGAGATCCTGCAGCGCCTGCCCGGCGGAGTCGTGGACGAGCTCGTGACCGTCGCGGCGCCGCTCTCGGCGGACGGCGAGCGCGTGCGCCACCACGCGCCCCCGCCGGCACTCGGCGCGCACAGCGTCGAGATCCTCGGCGAGCTCGGCTACGGCGAGGACGAGATCGCCGAGCTGGCCGCCGCGGGCGTCGTCCGGCTCGGCTGACTCGATGCGGATCCCGCTCCGCACGAAGCTTCTCTACGGGACGAGCAGGGTCGGCAGCGAGGCGCTCGGCAAGAGCAGCGGCTTGTGGCTTCTCTACTACTACGCGCCGCCGAGCGACGCGCACCTGCCGACTCTGCTGCCGTCGCTCGCCGTCGGGGCGCTGCTCCTCGTCGCCGGCGTGGTCGCCGCCCTCGACGACGTCATCGTCGGCTATTTCAGCGACCGCAGCCGTTCGCGCTTCGGTCGCCGGATCCCGTACATCGTTCTCGGCGCTCCGCTGTGGTCGATCTTCTTCGTGCTCCTGTTCACGCCGCCGCCCGACGCGAGCCACGCTGCGACGGCCGTCTACCTGCTGCTCGTCTTCGAGGCGGTCTCCCTGTTCAGCTCGGTTGTCGTCACCCCCTATGAGGCGCTGTTACCGGAGATGGCGTCCACGAGCCGTGAGCGGGTCAGCCTCGAGGCGGTCAAGGTCTACCTCGGTGTCGGCGGGACGGCGATCGGGCTGGTCGTCAGCACCGCGCTCGTGCATACGGTCGGCTTCAAGGTCATGGCCGTCACGATCGCGGCGCTGGCGCTCGTCTGCCAGTACGTGGCGATCGCCGGAGTCTGGGAGCGGGCGAAGGGGTCGCGCGTGCCGGCCCGAATCGGCTTCCGGGATGCGCTGAGGACAACGTTCCGACACCGGGCGTTCCGGGCGCTCCTGCCGACCGTGGTCCTGTTCGCGCTCGCCTTCCAGCTGCTGCAAACCGACATCCCCTTCTACGTTCATGCCGTCGTCGGCAAGCACAGCTGGCTGAGCGCCACCGCGCTCCTCTCGGTCGCAATCGCCGCAGCTGTCGTCTGCGTGCCGCTGTTCGCCCGTCTCGGCCGAAGGACCTCCAAGCGGCATGCGTACGGTCTGTCGATCCTCGCGGCAGCCGCGGCCTTTTCGCTGCTCGGGGTCGCCGGGCTCCTGCCGGGCATTCCGGCGACCGTGCAACTCGTCGTCGTGGCGGCACTCGTGGGCGCGCCGATCGGCGCGAACTTCCTCTTCCCCGTGCCCCTGACGGCAGACGTGATCGACGACGACAGCGCCGCCACCGAGCAGCGCCGGGAAGCGATGTATCTCGGCGCCTCCAGCTTCGTGCAGCGAACCGCGATCGCGATCGCCCCGCTGCTCGTGGTGCTGCTCCGCCTGCTCGGGGACACACGAGCGCACACGCTCGGCGTCCGGCTGGTGGGTCCACTCGCAGGCGTGCTCCTCGTGGCCGCCTACGTGCTCTTCCGAGCCTACGATCTCCCGGATGAAGTGCCGGGCCGCCTGCCGCCGGAGGCCGCGACGGTCACGCCGGATCTGCGGAACTAGTCGCGCTCGGGACGATTCGTACCCGCGCGGCGCGCGTCCTCGAGAGACTCGGGGCGGCTGACGTCTCCGAGGCTCCGGTTCACGGCCAGGGGGCCGCGCGGTAGAGATAGCCCTCGAGCATTCGGCCGAGGACTCCCTCCAGCCACTGCGAGATCCCGACGAGCGAGTCGAGGTCGATCCCCGTGGCGACACCCTCGCCCTCGAGCAGCCAGACGAGATCCTCGGTCGCGACGTTGCCCGTCGCGCGCGGCGAGAACGGACAGCCGCCGAGCCCGCCGACGGAGGCGTCGAGGACGGTCGCTCCTGCCTCGAGCGCGGCGAGGCAGTTCGCGTAGCCCGTGTTCCGCGTGTTGTGGCCGTGGAAGCCAGCGGCGCGCGTCCGCTCGACGAGCGAGCGCACGGCGGACGGAGTGGCGACTCCGATCGTGTCGGCGAGGACGACCTCAGCCCGCCCGGCGAACGGAGCGGCGAGCTCCGCGACGACACCGGGATCCACCCGTCCCTCGAACGGGCAGCCGAAGGAACAGGAGATCGTCACGGTCGCAGGCGTCTCCCCCGCCGCCGCGAGGATCGCCTCGGCCCGCGCGAGAGCCTCCGCCAGCGTCGCGTTGCCGTTTCTCTCGTTGAAGCTCTCCGTCGCGGCGAAGGTGACGTTGACCCGGTCGAGGCCAGCCGCGGCGAAGCGGTCCCAGCCCTTCTCGTTGAGTACGAGGCCGGACAGCTCGACCTCGTCGCGGCGGTGAACGCGGGCCACGACCTCTTCCGCGCCCGCCATCTGCGGCACGCGGTCGCCGCGCACGAAGCTCACCGCCTCGATCCGCGGCACGCCGGCCGCCGCAAGCCGGTCGACGAGCTCGGCGCGCGTCTCGGGCGGGAGCGTCTCCGCCTCGTTCTGGAGCCCGTCGCGCGGGCCGACGTCGCATACCGTGATTGCCACGGCGTTGAGCGTACTTTCTGCGCACGCGGCGGAAGCGTCCGGCTGCGTAGCCTGGAAGCGTGCACCCGTCCGCTTCCTTCAGCGCCGCCATCCGCGTGCGCATCGAGAACCACCCCGGCGCGTTCGCACGGCTTGCGGCGGCGATCGGCGAGGCGGGAGGACTGCTCGGCGCGATCGACCTCGTCCGCGTCGAGGGCTCGACGAAGATCCGCGACGTCAACGTCCTCGCCGACGACGAGCAGTACCTCGACGCAATCGTCGCTGCCGTCCACTCCGTCGAGGGCGTCGAGGTCGTCCACGTCTCCGACCGCGTCTTCCTCGCCCACCTCGGCGGGAAGCTCGAGGTCAAGCCGCGCACGCCGCTGAAGACGCGCGAGGACCTCTCGATGGTCTACACGCCGGGCGTCGCGCGCGTCTCACGCGCCATCGCCGACGATCCGGAGAAGGTCTGGAACCTCACGATCAAGCGCAACACGGTCGCCGTCGTGAGCGACGGCACCGCCGTCCTCGGGCTCGGCGACATCGGGCCGGAGGGCGCGCTGCCGGTGATGGAGGGCAAGGCTGTCCTCTTCAAGGAGTTCGCGGACGTCGACGCATTCCCGATCTGCCTCGACACGAAGGACGAGGACGAGATCGTGCGCACGGTCGAGGCGATCGCGCCCGCCTTCGGCGGCATCAACCTCGAGGACATCTCGGCGCCGCGCTGCTTCTCGATCGAAGCCCGGCTGCGGGAGTCGCTCGACATCCCCGTCTTCCACGACGACCAGCACGGGACGGCGATCGTCGTCCTCGCAGCGCTCCTCAACGCGCTCCGGGTCGTGGACAAGAAGATCGAGGACGTTCGGGTCGTCACGACGGGCTGCGGCGCCGCAGGGATGGCCGTGACGCGCGCGCTTCAGCACGCCGGCGCCAGCTGGATCGTCGGCTGCGACGAGGGCGGCGCGCTCTACCGGGGCCGGGCCGGGCTCAATCCCGCGAAGCAGGAGTACGCCGAGACGACGAATCCCGACAACCTCCAGGGGACGGCCGACGAGCTGCTCGAGGGCGCGGACGTCTTCATCGGGGTTTCCGTTCCCGGCGCGATCAGCGTCGAGGGCGTGCGCCGGATGGCGCCGCGCGCGATCGTCTTCGCGATGGCGAACCCGAATCCGGAGGTCGATCCCGAGGCGATCGAGGGTCTCGCCGAGGTGATCGCCATCGGGCGCAGCGACTATCCGAACCAGATCAACAACGTCCTCGCCTTCCCCGGCGTGTTCCGCGGAGCCCTCGACGTGCGCGCGAGCGAGATCGACGCCGAGATGGAGCTCGCTGCCGCGCGGGCGATCGCCGGCGCGATCGCCGAGGACGAGCTCGCCGCCGACTACGTGATCCCGAGCGTCTTCAACCGCGCCGTCGCGCCGGCCGTGGCGGCCGCAGTCGCCGAAGCGGCCCAGCGGACGGGCGTCGCACGCAAGTCCGTGCCGGCACCGCAGACGCTTCCGTAGTTCCCCCTGATGTGAGTACTGCCGCGCGGGGCGACCATCGTGCCATAGTCGACGCGCCCCACACCCCCGACAAGCTCCCCGTGGAATTCAGGGCCGCCACGGTCGGCGACGCCATGAGCCGCGGCGTGATCAGCGTCCCGCCCGAGACGCCGCTGCGAGTCGTCGCACGGATGATGGCGACCTTCCGCGTCCACGCGATCTTCGTCTTCGAGCATGTGGACGAGGACGACGAGGCGCCGCGGCTGTGGGCGGTCGTCTCCGATCTCGATCTCGTAGCGGCGACGCAGCTCGACCTCGACAAGCGCACCGCGGGCGCGACGGCCGTGACGCCGCTCGTAACCGTCGCCACCGACCGGCCGATCGCGGACGCTGCCGACCTGATGGCGCAGAACGGCGTCGCGCACCTCGCCGTCCTCGATCCCGCGACTCGCCGGCCGATCGGCGTCATCTCGACGCTCGACATCGCCCAGGCCGTCGCGGCGGATCACGGCGCCCGCGATACCTTCCCGTCCGCTTAGTAGCTCTAGCGCGTCCCCAGCTCCATCCCGAGGAGTCGCGGGAGTGACGCCCCGGCGCGGGCGGCGAGCGGCGGGCGGCGGCCTTCCTCCTCCGCTTCCTCGCACGCCATGATCGCCCAGCGGACGAGTCCGCCCCCGATCCGGCGCGCAGGCTCGCGCGGGAGGCGCGGAACGCGGCGGGTGGCGAGCGGCAGACGTGTCCATTCGTCGTCGGCACCGACCGCGAGCGACGCGAGGATCTGTCCGCCGAGCCAGCTCGGGCCGACGCCGTGCCCCGAGTAGCCGGCGCCGTAGTGGATCCGCGTGCCGGGCTTCGTCCGGAAGAAGGGGAGATGGTCGGCGGAGACGTCGATCGGCCCGCCCCACGCGCGCTCGACGCGCACGTCGGCGAGACCCGGGAGGAGCCGCCGCAGCCCCGCCTCCGCTCGTGCGGCCGTCGCCAGGTCACGGGAGAACCGGTCGTCGACGCGGCCGCCGAAGCCGATCGGCCCCGTGCCGCTTCCCATGAGCACGCGGCCGTCGTCGGTCGTCCGGAAGTAGTGGAGGAACATGCGCCCGTCGACGACCGCCTCGCCGCCGGTCCAGCCGATCTGCTCGAGGAGCCCGGGGGCGGGCTCAGTGAGCACGACGTACGAGCCGAAGTTCGTGAGGTTGCGCGAGGCCGGGCTCCAGCCGGTGAGGGCGGCGTTCGTCGCAAGCACGACGTCCTGCGCACGGAGGACGCCTCCGGGCGTCTCGAGCTCGTTCGGCGTGCCAGGACGGACGCGCGTCACGCGCATCTCCTCGTGCAGCGCGATGCCGGCGTCGAGCGCCGCCCGGCGCAGCGCCCGCACGAGGAGGCCCGGATGGACGGTCGCGCCGTCCGGAAAGAAGACGCCGCGCCGGAACACCGGCGACGCGATCCGCCCGGCGAGCTCCTCGCGGGAGAGCGGCACCGCCTGCTCGGCCGCGCCGATCGCGTCGGCGGCGGCGACGGCCCGCTCGACGGCGCGGTCCTGCGCCGGCGCCGCCGAGACCATGAGCATGCCGCCTTCCCGGAGCCAGACGTCCTCCCCGCGCGCGGCGGCCCACTCCCGGACGCCGGGAACGATCCGCTCGCCCGCCCGCATGAGCGCGAGCGCCGCCTCTTCGCCGAGCACTGCCACGACAGAGGGGAGCCCGGCCCAGTAGCCGTGGCAGAAACCGCCGTTGCGCCCGCTCGGCCCGTGCCCGCAGATCTCCGCCTCGAGCAGCGCGACGCGGAGCTCGGGCGCGCGCTCGCGCAGCGCGAGCGCGGTCCAGAGTCCCGTGTAGCCGCCGCCGACGATCGCCACGTCCGCGGTCGCGTCGCCGGCGAGCGCGGCCGCCGGCGCGGGATTCCCCTCCCGCGTGAGCGCGTCCTCCAGCCACCACGAAGGCAGCCGAGGCTCGACGCTCACGGGAGCAGGCCCGGAGGCGCGACCTCGGTTCTCCGCCGGAAGTACGGGCGGAGCTTCGTCGCTGCGAGCAGCATCACGGGAATGCCGAGTAGCAATGCCCCGATCCCGATCACGATCGGCACCTGGATGCCGAAGAGTGGAGGCGAGTAGTTGTATCCCTGCTTGCTCTCCACGATCCAGGCCTTGACGAAGACGAAGCCCATCATTCCTCCGCCCAGCACCGGGAGCAGGCCCGCGAGCACGAACCCGCGGACGCTCTTGAACAGCTCGCGGCGGAAGTACCACCCGCACGCGAGGCCCGTGAAGCCGTAGTAGAAGCAGACCGCGAAGCCGAGCGCCGTGATCGAGTCGTTGAGGACGTTCTGGTTCGAGTTGAACCCGATCAGCAGAGCCGTCCACACGGCCGAGAGCGCACCCATCCCGATCGTCGAGACCGTCGGCGTGAGGTAGCGCGGGTGAATCTTCCCGATCACGTCGGGCACAGCACCCCACTTCGCCATCGATAGGGTCGTGCGCGCGGTGGGGAGGATCGTCGTCTGAGTAGACGCCGACGCCGACGTGAGCACCGCGATGATCAGGAGCTTGTACCAGGGCGAGCCGAAGACGTCCCTCCCAAGCGCGCTGAGGACGTCGCTCGAGTTCGCCCCGAGGAACTTCGTCCCGGCGAACGCCTGGGCTGCGGTCGCGACGATCAGGTAGATCAATACGAGGAGGAGTGTCGAGACGACGGCCGCCTTGCCCGGTCCCTCCGCCGAGTCGCGGGACTCCTCGTTGACGGCGACGCCCGAGTCCCAGCCCCAGTAGATGAAGATCCCGAGCAGGACGCCGAGGATGAGCGCGTTGAAGGAGAGGTCGAACGGGTTGAACCACGAGGCGCTGATGTGCATCGAGCCGACGAGCGCGGAGCCGTGGTAGGTCTTGGCCAGAGCCACGATCGAGAACGCCGTGAGGATGACGAGCTCGGCGCTGAGCAGGAAGACCTGGGTCTCGGCCGAGAGCTCGATGCCGCGGTAGCAGATCCACGTCATGAGCGCGATCCAGACAACCGAGCCGACGATGATCCACGCCGCCGAGTTCGCTCCGTGCCGCCAGTTGAAGAGCAGGTACGTGTACTGGGACGCGATGACCGAGAGTGACGCCATCACGATCACGTCCGCGACGAAGATCGCCCAGCCGTTCATCCAGCCGATCCACGGACCGAACGCGCGTGTCGTCCACGCGAACGTCGTCCCTGCGTCGGGATCGGCCCTGTTCAGGTAGCGGTAGCCGAGCGAGACGAGCAGGATCGGGACGAACGAGACGAGCAGCACGGCCGGCGCGTGCACGCCCATCCCGTTGATGACGACGATGAAGCCGAGGGTCGCCGCGAGCGAGTACGCCGGCGCCGTCGATGCCACCCCGATGACGAGGTTGGACATGTAGCCGAGCGCGTCGGCCTTAAGACCCTTGTCGCCGGTGGTGATCCCGTGCGCTGCCGTACCCCCCGCGGCGGTCACGGCGCTATCGCCGCCGGCAGCTCGACCGTCGCCGTCTGCCGGCGCACGCCTGTGCCGAACCAGTAGCCGACGAGCCCGAGGACGACGATCACGGCGAGCGTGCCGAGCGTGAGCAGCTCGAACTCGCCGCGCCCCACGCCCCATGCACCCTTGAAGCCGTAGCCGACGCCGAAGACCTTCTCCAGCACGTCGGGGAACACGGCCTCGAAAGAGCCGAGCGCGATCCAGAAGGTCGTGAGGATGGTCGAGATCCAGAGCCCCCGCATGCCCCACGGATGGACGTAGGGACGGTGCACACCCGGGTGCGAGTAGCGCAGCTTCAGCACCGCCGGGAAGATCCAGAGGTACGAGAGGAGCGTCGTCGAGATGGCGATGTCGAGGACAACGGTGAAGGCGCTCGCCGTGCTCTGGTGCTTGAGCATCTCGACGGCTGCGATGCAGAAGATGCTCGACGCGACTCCCGACATGACGTTGACGCGCACCGGCGTGCCGAGCTTCTTGTTGAACACGCCGAAGAACGGGAAGAACGCGCCGTCGTAGGCGGCGACCGCCTGGATCCGGTCGGAGCCGATCATCCAGACCGCCCCCGAGGTGACGAGGGCGAAGATGAAGCAGAGCGTCATCACGACGAGCAGCGCATGCGCGGCGCCGCCGTACACGCCGTGGAACGTGATCGTGACGGCGTCGATGAAGCCGCCGATCGAGGTCACCTTGCTCGCCGGCAGGACGACGAGGATCGAGAAGATCGGGATCACGTACATGAGCACGCCGGTGACGCCGCTGCGGAGGATCGAGAGCGGCACGTCGCGCTGCGGGTTCTCCATCTCCTCCGCCGCGCCGTTCTGCAGCTCGAAGCCGACGTAGTTGAAGAGGAGAATCGGAACGAGCGCGAAGAAGACGAGCCGCGTCGGCCCCATCTGGTGCCACTGGAAGCCGGCCGCGCCGTGCTTGAAGCCGTAGATGATCACGGTGAGGGAGAAGAACCCGAGTACCACTCCGCGCAGGACCGCGCCGAGATTCGGGATCTGCTTGCCGTAGTGCAGCGAGATGATCGCGACACCGATCGAGATCCAGACGAAGAGCAGCTTGAACGCGAAGTCGCCGATGCTCGCCGTGCCGATTCCCGAGACGTTCGTGTTCCACGCCGCGGTGGCAGTGAACGCGAGCGAGCCGCCGACCCAGAGGGGGTTCGTGATCCAGTAGAGGACGGCGAAGACGGAGCCGTGCACCCGGCCGAACGCGATCTTCGTCCACTCGTACGGGCCGCCCTCCTGCGTGAAGGCGGCGCCGATCTCCGCCGTGAGGAGCATGTATGGCGCGACGAAGACGAGCGCGAGCAGGATCAGCCAGAGAAAGCCCTGCGGCCCGTTCTGCGCCACGGTCCCGAGCGTGTCCAGGCCGACGAGCGCGCAGATCGTGAAGAACACCATGTCGAACCGGCGCAGGGACTTGATCAGCTTGGTCTTCTCTTGTAGTGCGAGCGCGGTCGTCTGCTCGGTGTCTACTGCTGGATGAACTGCCATGCCTCCGCTAGCACCTCCCCGAGGATTCCGGTCATCTCGTCGAACTGCTCCTGCGTCGCGACGAGCGGCGGTGAGATCTGGATCACCGGGTCGCCGCGGTCGTCCGCCCTGCAGATCAACCCCTTCTCGAACAGCCGGTGCGAGAGGAAGCCGCGGAGGAGCGACTCGCACTCCTCGTCGGTGAACGTCTCTCGCGTCTCCTTGTCCTTCACGAGCTCGAGCGCGTAGAAGAAGCCGGCGCCGCGCAGGTCGCCGACGATCGGCAGGTCGAGGAGCTGGCCGAGCGTCGCACGGAAGGCGTCCTCGCTCTCCCGCACGTGCTCCATGATCCGCTTGCGCTTCATGATCTCGATGTTCTTGAGCGCGATCGCGCACATCACCGGGTGCCCGCCGAACGTGATGCCGTGCGAGTACATCGACGTGTCGGCGAGGAACGGCTCCATCACCCTGTCGGTCGCGACGACGGCGCCGATCGCGGCGTACGACGACGAGAGCCCCTTCGCGCACGTGACGATGTCGGGCCGGATGTCGTAGCGCTCGGACGCGAACCAGTGGCCGAGGCGCCCGAAGCCGGTGATGACCTCGTCGGCCGAGAGAAGGATGTCGTAGCGGTCGCAGAGCTCGCGGACGCCCGCCCAGTAGCCCGCCGGCGCGACGAACGCGCCGCCCGCGTTCTGCACCGGCTCCATGTGGACGAGGCAGACGGTCTCGGGATCCATCTCGAGGATCGTCCGTTCGAGCTCGTCGAGGAGGAAGGCGGTGAACTCCTCCTCCGTCTCCCCGTCGGGCCGGTGGTAGCGATTCGTGTTGCTCACGTGCCGCACCTCGGGCACGAGCGGCTCGAACGGGGCACGCAGCGCCTCGATTCCGTTGATCGAGAGGGCCCCCATCGTCGTGCCGTGGTACGCGATGTCGCGCGCGATCGCCTTGTACTTGTGGCCGTGCCGCTGCTCGGGGACTCGGCTGCCGGGGTCGACTCCCGCCCCGGGCGTGGTGCCGTCGCGCGCGGCGAAATACTGACGCGCGAGCTTCCACGCCGACTCGACGGCCTCCGAGCCGCCGGAGCAGAAGAAGACGCGGTTGAGATCGCCCGGGGCGAGCGACGCGACCTCGGCGGCGAGCTCGATGGCGCGCGGGTGCGCGTACGTCCAGTTGGTGTAGAAGGGCAGCTCCTGCATCTGCTCGTGCGCCGCCCGGCCGATCTCGTCGCCGAAGCCGTAGCCGAGGTTGACGGAGAAGAGACCCGCGAGCGCGTCGAGGTAGCGATTGCCCTCGTCGTCCTCGAGATAGCAGCCGTCGCCGCGGACGATGATGGGCGGCGCGTGCCCGCCCATCCGCGTGAAGTGGAGCCAGAGGTGGTCGCCGGCGAGCCGGCGCAGGTCAGTGGCCGCCACGTGTCCCCCATTCGTAGAGCTGCTTCCACAGCTCGAGGTAGAGAAAAGTCTCGGTCGACACGACGCCGTCGAGCGCCCTGATCCGGTTCGTCAGGTCGAGCAGCTCGGAGCGGCCGGAGGTCACGACCTCGACGACCACGTCGAACTGTCCGGCCGTGACGACGACGTAGTCGGCCTCGGGCCAGCGCGCGATCGCGTCGGCGACCGCGCTCGGCGGCCCCGATGTCTTGACGCCCACGAGCGCCTGCTCGAAGCCGAGCCCGAGCGGATTCGTGACGCCGACGACCTGGAGGATTCCCTCCTCCGTCAACCGTCCGTAGCGCGCGCGCACCGTCGCCTCGGAGACGCCGATCTCGGCGGCGATGGCGCGGAACGACTCGCGGCCGTTGCGCTGGAGCGCCTCGATGATCTGCCGGTCGAGCTCGTCGACGCGGCGGCGGGCGGCCACCGCTCCCCGTTCGCGCTCTTCCCCCGTCAGCCGAACGGCCACCCCGTGCTCGCTGCGCATCGCGCGGGATTCTTACATCCTTGCTGCGCATTTCGTCAATGCAGACGGACGGGAGCGGTGCTTCGCGCGGATTCTTGACGCGAGCCGGTGGGGCGCCTACGCTGCGCGAGTCCTGTTTCCGGCGAGAGGAGGTCGCGACAATGAAGCCTGTGCCTGCCGCCTCCTCGGCTGTCCTCAGCTAGCGCCGGGCGCTCCTTTCGGTAGGGACGCGGCCGGCGTCCCATCTCACGCGAAGGAGCTTTGCGTTGCCTGAATTCGAACTGGCGGCGCTCGGATGGAATCCCGAGCTCGCCGAACAACTGGAACCCGGACTCGCACCGGGACGCGTCGCCGCCGCCCACCGGGGCGCGTTCGACGTCTGGACGGAGGAGGCGGCCGTCCGCTCGAGCCTGCCCGGCCGGTTGCTGCGCGACGGTCTCGACGTCGCGGTCGGCGACTGGGTCGGCCTCGGCGACGGCCTGATCCGGCAAGTGCTGCCGCGGCGGAGCGCGATTGTCCGCAACGCCGCCGGCCTGACGACGACCGCGCAGACCCTCGCCGCGAACGTCGACGTCGTCTTCGTCGTCTCGTCGCTCGGGCCGGACATCGAGCCGCGCCGCATCGAGCGCTATCTCGTCACGATCTGGGAGAGCGGAGCGGCGCCCGAGATCGTGCTCACGAAGGCCGACCGGATGGACGATGAATATCGTCACGGGGACAGGTTCGAGACTTTCGCCCGGCCGCGCGGTTCGACGCAAAGACAGGAACCTGTCCCCGTGACCCTGTCTGAGCTAGTCGCAAAGGTCGAGGCGGTGGCGCTCGGCGTGCCCGTCCACGTCGTCTCGGCCGTGACGGGGCAGGGCTGCGACGCGCTGCGGGCGAGGATCGGCTCCGGCGCGACCGCCGTCCTGCTCGGGTCCTCCGGAGTCGGCAAGTCGACGCTCGTCAACCGCTGGCTCGGCGGCGAGGTGATGGTGACGAAGGAGACACGCGAGGACGACGACGAAGGCCGGCACACCACGACGCACCGCCAGCTCCTCGAACTGCCCGGAGGCGGGCTCGTGATCGACACGCCGGGGCTGCGTGAGCTGCAGCTCTGGGACGTCGGCACGGCCGGTCTCGACACGACGTTCGCCGACGTCGAGGAGCTCGCGGCCGGCTGCCGCTTCGCCGACTGCTCGCACGACCACGAGCCCGGCTGCGCCGTCCGCGCAGCCGTCGACTCGGGCGAGCTCCCGCTGGACCGCTTCCAGAGCTGGCGGAAGCTGCAGCGGGAGCTGCGCGCGATGGAGATGCGGCACAACGTCCTTCTGCGCAAAGCGGAGACGCGGAAGTGGAAGCTGCGAGCTCGCGAGGGGCGCGCCAGAGCGAGACGGATGTGAGCCGGCTCCTCGTCCTCGTCGGCGGCCCGATCGCAAGCGGCAAGTCCACGGTCTCGCGCGGCTCGGCGGAGCGCCTCCACGCGATGGGGGTAGCAGCGGCCGCGATCGACGTCGATCTCGTCTACGAGCTGCTCGAGACGCGCGGGCGCTCGCCCGGCGATCCAGCCGTCTGGCTGCGCGCGCACCGGCTCGCCGGCTCGATGGCAGCAGCGCTCTTCGCGGAAGGCGTGGAGGTGGTCCTCGTCGAGGGAGACGTCCTGGGCGAAGCCGCCTGTGCCGCACTGCTGGCCAATGCCGAGGCGCACGAGGTTCGCAGGATCACCCTCCGCACGTCGCTCGAGGCGGCGCTCGAGCGGGTGCTTCTCGACGACGACCGCGGCATCTCGCGCGACCCGGCCTTCCTCGCTCGGCACTACGAGCACGCCGCCGCGACGGAGCACCGTCCGCACGACGAGCTCGTGCTCGACACCGACAAGCTGACGATTGAGGAGACCGTCGCCGCTACCGTCGCCGCGTGCGGCTCTTCCCACGGCCTCCGGTCGCCGTCGCGTGCGACGCCCTCGCCATCGTCGTCTTCACGGTCGTCGGGCTGCTCTCCCACGATGGAGGCGTAAGCGCTCGAGGGCTCGCGCGCGACGCGCTGCCGCTGCTCGGCGGGTGGTTCGGCGTCGCTCTTCTCGCCCGCCTTTACGCCGGCCCGACGGTGGGACGCCTCGCCGTAACATGGCTCGTCGGGATCACGGCAGGCGTCGCGATCCGGGCCGCCGTCCTCGGACACCACCATGCGGGCAAGGAAGCGGCGTTCCTCGCGGTCGCGCTCGCGTTCACGCTCCTCTTCGTGCTCGCCGTTCGCCTATCCGCAGCTTTGGTGTCGACCCGACTGCGGTAGCTACATCATCATTCCGGGGCAGGTGCCGCCGAGCCGCAGGAACCGCTTGCCGAGCGAGAGCGGGCACGTGCCGGCCACGTAACCGGCGATGCGCTTGTGGAGCCAGGCGTGTACGAACGCCGCCCGCGTCCTCGTCATCGCGACCTTGCCCTTCCCGAGCCTCGCGAGCGCGTCGTGGTAGAGCGCGGCCTGGAGTCCCGCCACCGAGCGGCCGGGCGTGGCGCTCGCGATCGCGGCGAGCGGATGACCGGGATGGAGCTCGCTCTTCAGCGCCGGCAGCGTGGTCCCGAGATACGCGGCGGAGGCGGCGAGCAGGCTCTTGCCCTGGACGAGGCGCGGCGTGGTGGTCGAGCTCGAGTGGGAGCTCGCCGCGAGAGCGGCGCCCGTTGCGCCTCCGGCGATCAGGAAGATGGCGAGCGCGGCGACGAGCTTCCGCTTCGGGCTCATGTACGGATTATGGCGACGCCGTGCGGACTACGCCATTACGGCTTCGGCGCGGCGGCAGCCACGCCGGCCGGCGCGTCCGCGTGCTTCGCGGCGAAGTTCTCGGCGAACATCCGTGCGAGCTCACGCGCCTTGCGGTCGTACTCCTCCGGATCCGCCCAGGTCGACCGCGGGTCGAGCAGCGACTCGTCGACGCCCGGCGCGTGCACCGGCACCTCGAAGCCGAAGACCGGGTCCGTCCGGAACTCGACGCCCACGAGCTCGCCGGAGAGCACCGCGCCGAGCAGCGCGCGCGTCGCCTGGATCGGCATCCGGTGCCCCTCGCCGAACGGCCCGCCCGTCCAGCCGGTGTTGATCAGCCAGACCGTCGCGCCGTGCTCGTCGAGCTTGTTCCCGAGCAGCTCCGCGTAGACCGTCGCCGGCTGCGGCAGGAACGGCGCGCCGAAGCACGTGGAGAAGGTCGGCTGCGGCTCGGTCACGCCGAGCTCCGTTCCGGCGAGCTTCGACGTGTAGCCGGAGAGGAAGAAGAAGAGCGCCTGCTCGCGGCTGAGGCGCGCGATCGGCGGGAGGATCCCGAACGCGTCGGCGGCGAGGAAGATCACCGAGCGGGGATGGCCGGCGCGCTTGGCCGGCAGCATGTTCGCGATCCGCTCGAGCTTGTACGCGGCGCGCGTGTTCTCCGTCTTCGAGTCGTCGTCGAGGTCGAGCTCGCCGCGCTCGTCGACGACGACGTTCTCGAGCACCGTGCCGAAGCTGTGCACCGCGCTCCAGATCTCCGGCTCGGCGTCGGCCGACAGCCGGATCGTCTTCGCGTAGCAGCCGCCCTCGAAGTTGAAGACGCCCTCGTCGCCCCAGCCGTGCTCGTCGTCGCCGATCAACTTCCGCTCCGGATCGGCGGAGAGCGTCGTCTTGCCCGTCCCCGACAGTCCGAAGAAGATCGCGACGTCCTTGCCGTCCTCCGAGACGTTCGCCGAGCAGTGCATGGGCATGACGCCTTCGAGCGGCAGGCGGTCGTTCATCACCGTGAAGACGGACTTCTTGATCTCGCCGCCGTAGAACGTCCCGCCGATCAGAACCTCGCGGCGGCTCGGATGGAGGCAGACGAACACTCCGGTGCGCGTGCCGTCCTGCTCGGGATCGGCCTCGACCTCGGGCTCGTGCAGGACGAGGACGTCCGGCTCGAAGTCGTCGAGGTCGGCGTCGGCCGGCTCGATGAACATCGTCTTCGCGAAGAGCGCGTGGTACGGGTGCGTCGTGAGGACGCGGACGGCGAGGCGGTGCTTCGGATCGGCGCCGCAGAAGACGTCGATCACGTAGACGTCGGAGCGCTCGAGGCGCGCGGCGACCTTCGCGCGCAACCCGTCGAAGTGCTCCTCCGAGATCTCGGCGTTGACGTCGCCCCAGCCGATCCTGTCCTCCGACCCGGGCTCGCGGACGATGAACTTGTCTTTCGGCGAACGGCCGGTGAAGCGGCCCGTGTCGACGACGAGCGGCCCGGCTTCGGCGAGGACGGCCTCGCCGCGCTCGAGCGCCGCCGCATAGAGCTGGGACGTGCTCGGATTGCGGAGCACACGCCCGGTGACGCGCAATCCGTGCTCCGCGAGAGCCTCCTCTGGCAGGTCGGCGATCGTCACGAGGTTTTGCATCGTAGTCGCGGGACTTCCGCTATTGCCGCCGAACCCTGGAAACGATGACCGCGGCGGCCGAAGTCTCAAGCCTCAGGCATCCGCTGCCGCGGGCGCTGCTCGTGCTCACGTTCACGACGGGAATCGTCGACGCTGTGAGCTTCCTCGGGCTCGGCCGGGTCTTCACCGCGAACATGACGGGCAACGTCGTTCTGCTCGGCTTCGGGCTCGCCGGCAGTGGCGGCCTCCCCATCGCCGCGCCGTTCACCTCACTCGGCGCGTTCGTCCTCGGCTCGCTCGTGGGCGGCCGAGTGGCGCGCCTCGTCGAGGAGCGGCGGCTGCTGAGTGCGGCGCTCGCGATCGAGGTCGCGGTGCTCGCCGTCGCCGCGGTCGTCGCGGGCGCGACGACGATCACACCGGGCTCCGGCGCAGCGTACGCGGTGATCGTCCTCCTCGCCCTCGCGATGGGAGTCCGCAGCTCATGCGTACGGCGGCTCGGCGTGCCCGACCTCTCGACGGTCGTCCTCACGATGACCGTGATCGGCTTGGCGGCCGACTCGCCGCTCGCGGGCGGCTCCGGCTTGGGCTCGCTCCGCCGGGTCAGCGCCGTCGTCCTGATGGGCGCCGGAGCAATCACGGGCGCGCTCCTGCTCAGGCACGACGTTGCCCTTCCGCTCGCGGTCGCGGCCGGTCTCGCGCTCGTGACGCGGGAGTGCTTCCGCCGGGCGATTGCCGTGTTCTAGACAGAAATGCCGAAGCCCGCAAACCGCTTGCGCAGTCCACGGGCTTCGACGGTCACAACACTTTCACATCTCGTCCGGCCCGTCAAGTCCCAACTATCGTGGGAGTAGATGCGCACGACGGTGGAGTACGAGCGCAAGCTGGACGCACCCGTCGGCTTCCGGCTGCCGCCGCTCGGCGGCCGGCCACTCGAGCCGCGGCTGTTCACGTCGGTCTACTACGACGTGCCGGGAGGAAGGCTGGCGGCGGTGGGGATCACGCTGCGCCGCCGCACAGAGCACGGCCGCAGCGTCTGGCAGTTGAAGCTCCCCGCCGGCGATGCGCGCCTGGAGCTCGAGGTCGAGGGCGGCCCCGCCAAGGTGCCCGCCGAGCTCGTCTCCCTCCTGCGCGCCCATCTCCGGCATGGTCCGCTCGAGCGCGTCGCCGAGCTGCGCACGCGCCGGCGCGGGGAGCTCGTCGCCCGCAAAGGAGCCACCGCCGAGGTGACCGTCGACGAGGTCGCGGTGATGGACGCGCGCCGCGTCCGCGACACGTTCGTCGAGGTCGAGCTCGAGCTGCGCGCCGGGAGCCCCGGCCCGCTCGACGAGGTCGTGAAGGAGCTCGCCGGCGCCGGCGCACATCCCGGCAGCGGCCGACCCAAGCTTTTTCGCGCGATCGGGCGGGAGGCGGGCGGCGGCGCCGCGCCGGCCACCTCCTTCGAGGCGCTGCGCGCCCTCCTCTGGGTGCAGCTGCGCGAGATCGAGCGCCACGATCCGGGGACGCGGCTCGGGCGCGATCCCGAGAGCCTCCACGACATGCGGGTCGGCGTCCGCCGCCTGCGGGCGCTGCTCCGCGCCGGACGCGATCTCGTCGCCTCGGACACGTCCGGGCTGGACGAGCGCCTGCAGCAGCTCGGCCGCACGCTCGGCGAGGTGCGCGACCTCGACGTCCTGCTCGAGCGACTGCGCGGCGAGGCGGCCGAGCTCGGCCCGGAGGACGCGAAGCAGGCGCGGGCCCTGCTCTCCTCCCTCAGCCGCGAGCGCGCGCGCAAGCGGCGGCGGCTCCTCGACGTGCTCTCCTCCGACGGCTATCTCGCGCTCCTCGACGACACCGCGCGCGCGATCGCGTCGCTCGAGACGAGCCACGCCGACGTCTCGCTCGACGAGCTCGCCGGCAGGGCCGCCGGCAAGCTGCGCAAGACTGTCCGCTCCCTGCCCGACGCGCCGAGCGACGAGGAGCTGCACGCCCTCCGCAAGTCCGGCAAGCGGGCCCGCTACGCGGCGGAGCTCGCCGGACAGGGAAAGATCGTGCGCCGGGCGAAGCAGCTGCAGGACGTGCTCGGCGAGCACCAGGACGCGGTGGTCGCGGAGCAGCGGCTGCGCGAGCTCGCGGCGCGAGCGCCGGCAGAGCAGGCGGTGGCGGCGGGGCGGCTCGTCGAGCGCGAGGAGGCACGGCAGGCAGAGGCCCGCGCGGCGTGGCCCCCCGTGTGGAAGAAGCTGCGCAAGGAACTGTGAGCGTTCTCGTCCGCCACGCGTCCGCCGGCGACCGTTCCACCTGGGACGGCGACGACCGGCTGCGCCCGCTCGACAAGCGCGGCCGCAAGCAGGCCGAGTCGCTCGTCGAGCTCCTCCTCCCTCTCGGCGTGAGCCGCGTCGTCTCGAGCCCCTACGTCCGCTGCGTCGAGACGGTAGAGCCGCTCGCCGCCGCGCTCGGCGTCGAGGTCGAGCTGGACGACCGGCTGGCCGAAGGCGCGGGCCGGGCGGCGATCGAGCTGCTGGAGGAGGACGGCGTGGCCGCGTGCACCCACGGCGACGTCGTCGACGCTCTGCTCGGCCGCGGCCTGAAGAAGGCGGAGTTCGCGGTCTTCTAGGCTGCGAGCGCTTCGGCGGAGGCGAGCACCGCGCCCTCGCGGATGCCGCCGTCGCAGACGTGGAGCGGGACGCCGAGCCGGCGCTGCACCTCGGCGAGAAGCACGACTCCCGCGGGAAGGATCTCGGCGCGCTGGCGGTCGACGCCGTACCGGCGCGAGATCTGCCGCGGCGTCTTCGCCCGGACGAGCGCCAGCGCGTCGGCGAGCTGCTCCGCGCCGAGCTCCGGCCCGACGAGCCGGCGCGCCGCGCGAGCGCTGCCGCCGACGGCGAGCGCCGCCTCGACCGAAGGAGGCTGGAGCGAGCCGAACGCCGCCGCGGCTTCCGCCTCCTGATCCCCGCCGCGTGCGCTCAGCCTGACCGAGCCGAGGTCGACCGATTCGATCCACTCGGGACCGTGACCGGGATCTCCGACGGCGACCTCGGTGGACGCACCTCCGACGTCGCAGACCGCGATCCGCTCGGGCAGCGGGAGGTCCGTCGTGAGGACGGCGCCGCGATAGGCGAGCGTCCCCTCCTCCTCCTTCGTCAGCACCCGCGCCTGGACACCCGAGGCCCGGGAGATCGCGGCGACGAGCTCGCCCGCGTTCCCGGCTTGGCGGCCCGGCGCGGTGAGGAAGACGTCGAGTGTGGCGACGCGGTGCCGGCGCGCGATGTCGGCCATCTTGCGCACCGCCTTCGCGGCGGCTGCGACGTGGACGTCGGAGACGACGCCGAAGCGCTCGATCTCCCCACCGAGCGAGAGGCGCATCTTCTCCTTGTCGAGAGGGGTAAGGCCGTCGCGGCCCGCGCTCGCGACGAGGAGGCGGGTCGTGTTCGAGCCGACGTCGATCACACCGACACGCATGTCCATCGAGTGTAGGTCCGCCGTCGGCCGACGCAGCAAACGCCTGGTAACGAAGCGGAGACGGCCCGGTAACACCGGCTAGCGCGAGCGGGCGAGCGAGACCCGCCGGCGGGCGCGCCGCATCAGCACCTGCTGTCCCGAGCGCGGCCGCTCGTCCTTCTTCGCGTGCACACGAACCCAGTGGCCCTTCGGATCGAGCTCGAACGAGGTCGCGTTGTCGCTCCACAGCGCGTCGAGCGTCGAGGTGAGCTCCGCCTGCAGGGCCGGATCCTCGACCGGAGTCAGCACCTCGACGCGGTGGTCGAGGTTGCGCGGCATCAGATCGGCGCTCCCCATGAGGAAGAGGCTCCGGTCGCCGGCCTCGAAGACGAAGAGCCGGCTGTGCTCGAGGTACCGGCCGAGCACGCTCCGGACCCGGATCGTGTCGCTCAGCTTCGACACCCCGGGACGCAGGGCGCAGACGCCGCGCACGAGCAGGTCGATCCTCGCCCCGGCCTCGGAGGCCGCGTAGAGCTCTTCGACGATCTCAGGATGCGTGAGGCCGTTGACCTTGATCCGGATCCGCGCCTTCTTGCCGTCGCGCGCCGCCTCGGCCACGCTGCGGATCTCCTCGACGAGCCGCTGCCGCAATGTGAACGGCGCGACGAGCAGCTTGCGGAAGCGCGCGGGCCGGCCGAAGCCGGTGAGATGGTTGAAGAGATCCGCCACGTCGTCGGCGATCTCCTCGTCGGCGGTGAAGAGCCCGAAGTCCTCGTAAACGCGCGCGGTGACCGTGTTGTAGTTGCCCGTGCCGACGTGGACGTAGCGCCGCAGGCGTCCGGCCTCGCGGCGGACGACGAGCGTCGTCTTCGCATGGAGCTTCAGGCCCGGGAAGCCGTAGACGACGTGAACGCCCGACTGCTCGAGCGCTCGTGACCACTCGATGTTCCGGCGCTCGTCGCCGCGCGCCTTGATCTCGACGAGGCAGACGGTCTGCTTGCCGCGCTCCGACGCCTCGATCAGCGCGGGCACGAGCGGCGTGTCGTCGCTCGTCCGGTAGACGGTCGACTTGATCGCGATCACCTCCGGGTCCGAGGCGGCGCGGTCGACGTACGACTCGAAGCTGCTCGCGAAGGAGTCGTACGGATGGTGGACGAGGAGGTCGCCGGAACGGATCGCGCTGAACTGCTCCGCCGCCGACTCGATCGCGTTCCACGGCGGGCGCGAGACCGGGGGCCACGGGTCGTTCTTGAGGTCGGGCCGCTCGAGCTGCCAAAGCTGGCCGATGTCGGCGAGGTCGAGCATTCCCTCGAGCGGATAGACGAGGTCGTCGGAGACGCGGAGCCCGTGCTGCAGCTGGTCGAGCATCGCCTGCGACATCGAGGACGCGACCTCGAGACGTGTGACCTCGCCGAAGCGCGCGCGGCGGAGCTCGAGCTCGACCGCCTCGAGGAGGTCGTCGGCCTCGTCCGAGACGTCGAAGTCGGCGTCGCGGGTGACCCGGAAGAGCGACGACTCGCGGATCTCCATCCCCGGAAACAGCCGCGGGAGGTAGTGCGCCAGCACCTGCTCGAGCGGCACGAAGCGACCGCGCCGGCCGAGCGGCAGGAAACGCGGCAGGCCCTCGGGCACCTTGACGCGCGCGAACCGCTGCTCACCCGTGTCGGGGTCGGCGACGAAGAGGGCGAGGCTGACCGAGAGCGGCGAGATGTACGGGAAGGGCTGGCCCGGCCCCACCGCGAGCGGCGTCAGCACGGGGTAGATCTCGCGTTCGAAGCGCTCGTCGAGCCCCTCCAGCTCCTCCCCGCTCAGCTCCTCGACGCCGGTGACCACGATTCCCGCCGCCCCCAGCGCCGGGCGGAGCTCGCCGGCCCAGAGACTCGCCTGGCGCCCGTACAGCTCGAGCACGCGCTCGCGCGCGTCGGCGAGTGTCTGCCGCGGCGTGCGGCCGTCCGGCGAGCGAACGCTGATCCCGGCCGCGGCCTGTCCCGTCAGCCCGGCGACGCGGACCATGAAGAACTCGTCCAGCATCTCGGAGAAGACCTTGAGGAAGAAGACGCGCTCGAGCAGCGGCAGCGTCTCGTCGGAGGCGAGCTCGAGCAGGCGGGCGTCGTAGTCGAGGAAGGAGAGCTCGCGGTTGATCAGGCGCTCGACCCCGGCGCCGGACCGCTTGCGGCTGCGGACGGTCGTGGCCACGGAACGAGATTACCGGCGCCACCAGGAAGCGGTGTCGTGACGGCCCGGAGTCGATCGGGTGACGATTGCCGGGAAACGGCAGGAATCGTCCGCGCGGTCGGCTATTCCGGGAGGAGTGAGCCGCTGCGACCTGCACGTCCACTCGATCCACTCGACGGACAGCGGGAACTACGCCCTCCGCCGCGCCCGCCTTGGCGAGTCGTACACGCAGCCCGAGCGCGTCTACCGGACGTGCCGGTCGCGCGGCATGAGCTTCGTCACGATCAGCGACCACAACACGGTCGAGGGCGCGCTGCGGATCGCGCACGAGCCGGGGACGTTCCTCTCGGTCGAGGTCACGACGCAGTTCCCGGAGGACGCGGTCCCGCTCCACGTCCTCGTCTGGGGGCTCAGCGAGGAGGACCACCGCGACCTCCAGCCGTTCCGCCCGTCGGCCTACGAGCTCGTCGCCTTCCTCCGCGAGCGCGATCTCGTCCACGCGCTTGCCCATCCGCTCTACCGGATGGGGTTGCCGCTGACGGTCTCGCATGTCGAGCGGATGATGCTGCTCTTCTCCGTCTGGGAAGGGCGCAACGGGGCGCGGCCGCAGGAGTCGAACGAGCTCGCCTGCCGGCTCGCGATCGCCGCCGCCGAGCCCACCTACATCGCGACGCTCGCCGAGCGGCACGGGATCGAGCCCGTGCACTCGGGGCGGATCGGGCTCACAGGAGGTTCCGACGACCACGGCGCGCTCGACATCGCGACGACGTGGACGGACGCTCCCGGCGAGACGGTGGACGACTTCCTCGCCTCCCTCGCACGCGGCGAGTCGGGACCGGCGGGCGACCACGGCTCGACGCTCAAGCTCGCGCACGCCCTCGCCGCGCTCTTCGTCAACGCCTATCGCCAGGGCGGCGGTGAGCTGCCCGACACGGTGCGCGTCCAGCTCGAGCAGCTCTTCGACGGCGACGCGCCCGACGCGGCGCGGCGCCACCGTGAGATCGCCGACCTCTCGACCCGGCTCGTCCGCCTGCTCGGCGCCCGCGCGCGTTCGGGCGGGCTCACCCTCGCCTCGCTGCCGGGGACGGGCAGTCGCCTCGGCTCCCTCGCCTTCGCCGCCGGTGTCCAGCTCCCGTATCTCGCGACCGCGCACCACCACGCCGGCTCCCGCGACGGCCTGGTCGCGATCGAGCACGGCTTTTTCGGCTCGGCGCGCCGGCGGCCCGAACCGAGAGCGCTGCTCTTCACCGACACGTTCGCCGAGGTCAACGGCGTGGCAGGAACGATGCGCCGAGTGGCGGCAGCGGCCGAGGCGGGGACCTACGCCGGCGCCGTGGTCGTCGCCGCCGACGAGCCGCCGGCGCCGGGGACGATCGCGCTACCGCCCGACTGGTCGCTCCCGCTGCCCTCGTACGAGGCGCTCGACCTCCGCTTCCCCCTGCCGACCGAGGCGCTCGAGCGGATCGAGGAGCAGCGGCCGGACGTCGTCCACGTCGCGACACCGGGGCCGGTCGGGCTCTGCGGGCTCCTCGTCGCGCGGCTGCTCGGGATCCCCATCGTCGGCTCGTACCACACCGAGCTCGGCCCGTACGCGCTGCACCTGACCCGGGACGCGCTCGTCGCCGACGCGACCGACGTCTATGTCGACTGGTTCTACCGCCAGTGCGCGACGGTGCTCGCGCCGACGCGCGGCGTTGCGACCGCCCTCGACGCGCGCGGCTACCCGGCGGTCGGAGTTTGGGGCCGCGGAGTCGACAGCGAGCGTTTCGGCCCCGAGCACCGGAGCGAGGATCTCCGTTTCGGCGTTCTCGGCGACGACGCCGACGTCCTCCTCCTCTCCGTCGGCCGCCTCTCGGAGGAGAAGCGGATCGGCGTCTTGCTCGACGCCTTCGCCTTCCTCAGCCGCGAGCGCCGGGACGTGCGGCTCGTCGTCGCCGGAGACGGGCCCGCCCGGCGCGAGCTCGAGCTGACCGCGCCGGCCGGCGTGACGTTTGTCGGTGAGCTCCGGGGCGCCGCTCTCGCCGAGCTGTATGCGAGCGCCGACGTCTTCTGCTTCCCGAGCACGACGGACACGTTCGGACAGGTGCTGCTCGAGGCCGGTGCGTCGGGCCTGCCGGTCGTCGCCGCGAACGCCGGCGGCGCCCAGGAGCTCGTGGCTCACGGCGTGACCGGGCAACTCGTGGCGCCCGAGGATCCCCGCGGGCTCGCGGCCGCGCTGCTCGAGCTCGCCGCCGACCGACGGCTGCGGACCCGGCTCGGCCGGGCCGGCCGCGAAGCCGCTCTCGCGCGGACGTGGGACGCCGCGATCGCCGAGCTCTCCGCCGCCTATCGCGCTCTGCTCGGGCTCGAGCCGGAGGCCGGCCGCGCCGCCGCCTAGCCCGAGCCGGACCTCTCCACTAGGCTCCGCGGATGGATTCGCGGCTCTTCCTGCCCGGCTGGGGCGCTCCGGCCTCGGTCTACGCCTCCGGTCTGCCTGCGAGCTGGCACGTGCTCGAGCCGCCGAGCTTCGCCGCGAGCGGCGGCTCCTTCGCCGCCTACCGGCAGTGGGTCGACCTCGAGCTCCGCAGCCGCGGGCGCTCCGCGCTCGCCGGCCATTCCATGGGCGCCGCGCTTGCGATCCTCGCCGCGGCCGACGCGCCTGAGCTCGTCGAGCGGCTCGTCCTGATCGGGCCGGCCGGGTTGCCACTCGACAAGCCGATCCGGGAGAGCGTGCGCGACTTTCTCCGCCAGATCGGCGCGGGCGACTATCCGCGGCGTGCCGCCGCCGCCGCACTCGTCGCGCTCTTGCGCGCGCCGCAGTCCGCCTACGCGCTCGCCGAGCGCGTTCGCGCGCTCGACCTGCGGCGGGAATGCGCCCGCGTCCGCGCTGCCGGGATTCCCGCCAAGGTGATCGGCTGTGTCACCGACACCCTCGTCACGACGGACCGGTCGCGCGAGCTCGCCGACGCACTCGGGGCGAGCTACGACGAGCTCGACCTGCGCGGCGGGCACATGTGGATGCTCGCGGACCCGGCCTACCTCTCCGCCGTCGTCGCCTGAAGCGCAGCGGCGCCCCGGAGGGCGCCGCCGGACTCTCGGCTCGTGCGGAGGAGTCGTCGAGACGCTAACCCGCGGCCCGGGGACGAGGCGGGCGCGGAGTGGTGACGGATCGAAGACCTGGAACGCTCGCCGGCCGTTAGCTCTCGAGCAGCGACCTGAGGTAGTCCTCCATCTTGTTCCAGCTGTCGCCTTGGCCGTCGGGTCCCGTCATGGTCATGTGGGAACGGCCGTGCGCGTTGCGGAACGCCATGTTCAGCGTCACCGTGGTGACGCCGTCCTCCTCCACCAGGTCGACGGTCTCGACGGCGTCCGTGTCGGGGCCCCAGCCCTCGAACCACCATGTGTCGACGATCCGCGACGGCCGTTCGAGCTCGAGGTACGTGCCACGGAAGGAGCACTCCTTCCCGCCGGGGGTGACGAAGACGATGTGGTAGTCGCCGCCGACGCGCAGGTCGATCTCGCACACGGTCAGCTCGTCCTCGAACGGCGCGAACCAGTGGCGGACGTGCTCGGGCTTCGTCAGGACGTCGTACACGAGCTCGACGGGAGCGTCGAACTTGCGGGTCGTGACGATCTCGAGCTCGCTCGGGAGCTCGATGATCGACGAGTTGTGGCGGTTCGGGATCACTGCTTCTCTCCTTGCTCTTGGAGTTCCTTCAGGTAGTCGTCCATCCGGTCCAGCCGGGCGTTCAACGCCTGCTCGTACTTCGCCAGCCATTCGTGGAACGGCTGCAGGCGCGCGGGGTCGAGGCTGTACAGCCGACGGCGCCCGTCCGCGCGGCATCTGACGAGCCCGACCTCGCTGAGCACGCGGAGGTGCTTCGAGACCTGCGGCTGGGACAGCGGGAGCCGGTCCACGATCGTCCCGACGGCCTTTTCACCCTCGATCAGCGTGTCGAGAATCTCGCGCCGGTGCTCCTCGGCGATCGCGGTGAAGACGTCTGCTGTCGCGGAAGCGCGGGACACAGCGGGTTAATATATTCCAATATCGGAATATGTCAACCGGTGGGCCTGCCGGCTCGGCTGGCCCGATGGTGACTTGCGATACTCGCGCCGTGGGTGAGATCGATCCCCTGGGCACGCGCAGGCAAGGTCTCGACGCGTTCCTCGAGCAGAAGGTGGCAGAGGGCTACGTGATCGAGACGCGCACCGGCACCCACGCGATCATCTCGCGACGCCCGAGGGGTCTGAGCCGCTTCACCAGCGGCGCAGACGCCGGACGCTTCGTCGTCGAGGTCGACGAAGATGGAAGCGCGACGATGCGCCCGGCAGAGCCGCGCCGCAGATGAAGCGCTGCCCCGTGCGGAGTGGACGCCGATGGTGATCCAGCTCGGCTCGCCGCACGTTCTCGGTGTCGGCTACGGAGATCTGATCGAGGTCGAGGTCGAGCTCGACGCAGAAGGGCACGCCTGGCCCGACAGCGAGTGGCTTTCCCTCTTCCGCGAGTACGCGAAGTTCCCGTCCGACCTCGAGGAGCCGCGGCTCGAACACGGCAAGCTGCGCTTCGAAGCGCACAAGGACGATCTGGAGCGCGCCTGGAACGCGATCAAGGAGCGCGTCCACGCGACCAACCGGCAGTACTCCGACATGCTCGTCCCACGCGACCGAGCGGGGCAGCGCGACGAGGCCGCGCGGAGAGACGTCGTCGACGAGCGCGTCCGCGAGGCTCAGCGGCTGCTCGACGCGCTCGAGTGACCGGGGCCCGATTCAGCCGACGCGGACGACGAAGAACGCGATCGCGACGTACTGGCACGCGAGCGCGACGAGCGTCAGCGCGTGGAACATCTCGTGGTAGCCGAAGACGGCCGGTAGCGGGTCCGGCTTGCGCCGCGCGTAGACGAGTGCGCCGGCCGTGTAGGCGACGCCGCCCGCCGCGAGCAGGGCGACGGCCCCCGTCCCCGCTGTGTGCTCGAGTTGCGGCAGTGCGACTACCCCGACCCAGCCGAGCAGGACGCCGACGACGACGGAGAGCCACTTCGGCGCGGCGACCCAGCAGAGCTTGGCGAGGATCGCCGCCCCTGCCCCGCCCCAGACCAGGCCGAGCACGACGTGCTGCAGGCTGCCGTGGAGGGCGAGGAGCCCGACCGCCGTGTACGTACCCGCGATCAGCACGTAGATGCCGGCATGGTCGACCCGGCGCATCCACAGGCGGGCGCGCGCGCTCCAGATGACGCGGTGGTACAGCGCGCTCGCGCCGAGCATCGCGGCAGCCGAGGCCGCGAAGACGGCAGCGGCGACGAGGCGCCGTCCGTCGACAGTGCTGACGAACAGGGCGCCGACGCCGCAGGCCACGACGAAGCCGGCCTGGTGCAGCATCCCCCGCAGCAGCGGCCGCTGCGGCCAAGCGGTTTCAGGCACCGGCACCTTGCTCCCCGCGGGTCATCGCCCGGGTTGCGCCGGCGCCGGCCGCGGTCATTGCTTGAGCGCCCCGGCGAGGAGCGACTCGATCTCCTTGAGGCTGAGGTCGGTGCGCGCGCCTACGAGCTTGCGGTCCGTGTCCATCAGCGCCCACCCGTAGTCGGAGTGGCGGAGGTGGAATCCCCCTGCACTCGCCCGCCGGTGCAGGCTCCGCACGCGCAGTTTCTCGTCCTTGGCCTGGTTGGCGCCGGCCCACGTCTCCACGGCGGCTCCCGGCGGAAGCGTCACGACGCGTCGCGCGACGCCCGGACCGCCGTCGTTGCGGCGCTCGGGGCTCACTGGATCGGCTCCGGCGCGGTCTCGGGCTGTTCCTCGGGCGTCGGCGCGTTGAGGTTGCCGTAGCTGTCGCCCTCGTCGGCGGGGAAGATCCCCGCGGCGCGCTCTTCCTTCTTGAGCTGTTTGCGCTCGCGCTTCTCCTTGAGCGCGAGCTCGCGGGCGCGCTTGTTGTGCGTCTGTCCTCTTGTCGCCATCCGTCCGCTCCCTTCTCTCGGTCGAGTAGCAGCCGCGACGCCGCTCGGGCGCCGCGGCGGCCACTCCGAACTAGGCGGACACCAAGGCGACGTTCGTCGCCTGCGGCCCCTTCTCGCCCTGTCCGGGCTCGTACTGCACCTTCGCGTTCTCAGCGAGCGTCTTGTAGCCCTCGCCCAAGATCGCGCTGTGATGAACGAAAAGATCCTCGCCACCGCCGTCGGGGGTGATGAACCCGTAACCCTTGTCGGCGTTGAACCACTTCACGGTTCCGGTTGCCATAGATGAAACACCTCCTCCGCCACTCAGGAACGGGCAGAGGAAGCGCACCGTGCGCATCCGGTACTCGCTCAGCTAGCCCTTTGACCCTAGCAGCTAGACGAGAATATTCACTGCCCGCGCAGCGACGAGCAGCACGGTGACGACGGAGAGAATCGACTCGGCGGCCATCAGCGCCTTGGCCGGACGGGTCAGCGGCATCGCGTCGGTCGGGCTGAATGCGGTGGCGTTCGTGAGCGAGACGTAGAAGTAGTCCCAGAGCCTGGGCGCCCAGCCTTCCCGCGCGAGCTGAGGATTCTCGTCCTGGGGAAACTGGAAGTCGGGCCGGCGGGGCGCGGTCGACAGAGCCCGGTTGACCGGGCCGCCGCAGTCCAGCTCCCAGAAGGCGAGGCCGAACGCGACGGCGTTCGTGAACCAGAGCGTTCCCCCGCTCGCGAGGAGCTCCGCGCCGGTGATGTGGACGGCCGAATGCGACACGAGCGAGGCGACGAGCAGGACGACGCCGAGGACGTTGAAGGCCCAGACGACGGTGAGCAGCCCGATCACGATCTCCCGCCGGTGGTCGTGCGCGGCGAGCCGGTTCAGACCGAGGAGCAGTACCGCGACGAGGCAGAGGTAGGGAGCCGCATCGACCAGCCAGATCCACCAGAGCGACCGCCCGAGCATCTCCCAGTGCCCGTGCTTCGTCACGAGGGCCAGCGTGACCAGGAGCGCGGCAGCGACCAGCGTGAACGGCGCAGCGTCGTTGCGTGCTTCGCGAATCGCGGTGTGCAACGGCTCGGGCGCAGGACTCATGGGCGAGGATCAGCCGGCACGAGGAACGTTCTACCGGAACTTCCGTGCTAGCGTGCGAGCGCGGCCGTCACTTTCGGCGTCCGGAGATCCAGCTTCTCGGTTCCCCTGTCAGCAGGCGTTTCGAGTCTCTCGTATCTCGAACCCCGCTCCACAGGAAGGAACTTCACTTGAGCAAGTCATTCGCCGCGCTCGGCGTGAGCGCACCCGTGACCGAGGCCTTGTCCCGGCGCGACATCCACACGCCGTTCGCCATCCAGACTCTCGTCCTGCCCGACGCGCTCGCCGGCGTCGACGTCCTCGCGGCGTCGCCCACCGGCTCGGGCAAGACACTCGCCTTCGGGATCCCGCTCATCGAGCGCACCGCCGGCGCATCCGCCCATCCCGGCGCGCTCGTGCTCGTCCCCACGCGCGAGCTCGCCTCGCAGATCGTCGAGGAGCTCCGGCCGCTCGCCACGGCGCGCGGGCTGCGAATCGCCGCCGTCTACGGCGGCACGTCCGTCTCCGGTCAGACGAGGGCCGCGCACGGCGCGGAGGTGCTCGTCGCCACGCCCGGCCGACTCAACGACCTGCTCGAGCGCAGGCTAGTCTCCCTGCGAGACGTTCGCGTGCTCGTGCTCGACGAGGCGGATCGCATGCTCGACATGGGATTCCGGCCGCAGGTCGACCGGATCCTGAGGGAGGTCCCGCAGAACCGGCAGACGCTCCTGTTCTCGGCCACGCTCGATGGGCCGGTCGCAGACCTCGCGCGCTCCTACACCGTCAATGCCTCGCGGTTCACGACCGGCGCCCAGATCGAGAACGCGCCCGGGGAGATCGGGCACGAGTTCGTGGCCGTCACCTCCGAGGACAAGCTCGACCGGCTCGCCGAGCAGCTGCGCCGCGAGCGCGGACTCGCGCTCGTCTTCGTCCGCACGAAGTACGGCGCCGACAAGCTCGCGCGCAAGCTCGGGCGTCTCCACGACATGCGCGCGGCGGTGCTGCACGGGAACATGTCGCAGAACGCGCGCGAGCGCTCGCTCGCCCAGTTCGGCTCGGGCCGCGTCGGCACGTTGATCGCCACCGACATCGCGGCGCGCGGGCTCGACGTCGACGAGATCACGCACGTGATCAACTTCGATCCGCCGCGCACCGCCGACGACTACGTGCATCGCGTCGGCAGGACGGGCCGGGCCGGCCGCGCCGGCACCGGGGTGACGCTGGTCCTGCCCGAGCAGCGTCTCGACGTCAGCCGGCTGGCGGGCGCGCTCGGCCACGACCGCGCATTCGCAGCGTCCGGGATCGCGACTCCGGCTGCCACGCCGAAGCCCCGCCGGCGCCGCAGGCGCTAGAGACGCGGCCACGCCCTCTGCCGGCGCCACGCGGGAAGAAGGGGTTAGGTTCGTAGGCGCTCGACGGAGCAGCCACGCGAACTCCACGATTGGCTAGCTCGAGGTTGGGCCGCAGTGCTCCTGAACACAAGCCGCCCGCGACTCGATCACGGCTCCGATGGCCCAGCGGGCGGCACGAGCTTGTTGTCCGCAATCGTGAACCCCGCGGTGATGAGGTATGGGCGAGCAATCTCGACCGCGTGGGCGAGGTTGCGGGCGATCCAGAAACACAGTGCGGCAAGCGGCAGTTCGATGAACACTGCGAGGGCGAGCGCTTGGGCGACATCGGAGACGCCTCGCGAGGTTAGAACGTCGAACCAGGCATCGCAGACGAGAAGTGTCCCGGTGATGGCGGCGGTAACTTCCGCGTACGGCGATCGGCGAGCCACCAGGGCGGCGGTGCCGGCCAGCGCGATCCCCAGTCCGATATCGAGCCCGCCCCACGCGACCGCCCAATGGCTGGCGACGTAATGGCGTGGCAGAGTCACAAAGAGCAGGGCGATCCACGGGATCAGAACGACGCTGCATCCGAACATCGCCGGCGCGACCCAGGGCGGGACCAGCCAGCGGCCACCGCCGAGGCGGAGGCCTGCACGCGCGCGAAGCCCAGCGCTGGTCAACGGAACCTTCCTCCCTTCGCCTAGGCGGCCTTCCCGCCGTCGACGCATTGATGAAACCTCACTGCGGCGACTCGTATTCGGACGCGAACAGGTAACTCACCGCGAGGCTCCGGTACGGTCGCCAGCGATCGGAGATCTCGGCGACTTCGTCGTCAGTCGGCAGGTGGTCGAAGCCATAGGCGCGCTGGATCGCCCGGCGCAGCGCAAGATCGCCGGTGAGGAAGACATCAGGCCGGTCGAGCGCCACGAGCAGGAAGCCGCGTGCCGTCCAGAGCCCAATGCCGGGCACGTCGGTAAGGACCGCTTCCACATCCTCGTCGGACATCCCGGCAAGCGCCTCGTCGGTCAGCCGCCCGTCGATGAACCGCTCGGCGAGCGCGCGCAGGGTTTGGCCCTTGCGAGCCGAGAAGCCGGCCTCGCGCAGCACCTGCGGATCGGCCGCCAGCAACTCCTTTGCCGACGGCATTCGGCCGCCGAAGCGGTCCTGGAGGTGCCGGATGATCGCCCGTGTGGAGGCGACGGAAAGCTGTTGCCCGGCCACCTGAAAGACGAGTGTCCCAAAGGCGTCGAAAGGCGGAAGTTCCTCCGTCCAGGCGCGCGGCCGGAAGCCGGGCCGCTCGTCGATCAGCCGTGCCAGCACCGGATCCGCTTCTCGCAGGAACGCTCGAGCCTTCCGATCGGCGAGCGGGGCACGGGTTCCGGGTCCGGCGCTGACGTTCATACTCCCGCCGTCCGTCTCGCGCGTTGGCTGAGTGCCACGAGGCGCGCGAGCGCGCCGCAGTACGGAGCGCCGGGACAGCGGGCAAACGCGAGCGCGAGCGTCTCCGCTTGTTCGTCCTCGACCCTGCGCGGTCGCCGCGGCACGAGGACGACGGCAGCCACGAGGCCTGCGCCGCATAACGCGGCGGCGACGACGAAGCCGCCTTTGAAGCCGTGGGTCAGTGCGAGCGGCAACGCCGAGCCGGAGTGAAGAGCGCTCGAGATTCGGCTCGTCGAGACCGCGGAGAGGATCGCGAGTCCGAGTGAGCCGCCGACCTGCTGCGTCGTGTTGAGCAAACCCGAAGCCAGTCCGGATTCGCGGGGAGAGACTCCGGTGGTCGCCGCAATCGTTACCGGGACGAATGTGAGCCCGAGCCCGACGCCGAGGACGAGCAGGGCCGGCAGCACATGGCTCGCGTAGTCGCCGTGGCCCGAGATGCGGGTGAGAAGGACGAATCCCGTCGTCACGATGGCGAGGCCGGTCACGAGCACAGGCTTTGGCGTGAAGCGATCGACGAGACGGGCTGCGTTCGTCGAGGATGTGATCAGCACGGCACTGAACGGCATGTAGGAGAGGCCGGTCTTGAGCGCGCTGAAGCCGAGCACCTGCTGCATGTACAAGGTGCAGAAGTAGAACATCCCGAACAGTGCCGCTGCGGTGAGCAAGTAGGTCACGTCGGACGCCGCCAGGCTGCGGTTGGAGAAGATCCGCAGCGGAACGAGCGGATCGGCGCTACGCCGCTCGATCCAGAGGAACGCCGCGATCAGCGCGGCGGCGACGACGAACCCGATCAGCGTTCGCGCGGACGCCCACCCCCAGCTGTTGGCCTTGATCAGCGTGAAGACAAGTCCCATCGTCCCGAGCGTGATCGCGACCGCGCCCTGGATGTCATAGCCGCGCGTCCGTGCTTCGGACCGGCTTTCCGGCACGAACCGCGGCGCGAGCGTGACGAGCAGGGCGCCGATCGGAACGTTGACGAAGAAGACCCAGCGCCAGCTCAGCACGTCCACGATCACCCCGCCGAGCAAGATCCCAACGGCGCCGCCCGCACCGGCGATTGCGCCCCAGACCGAGAGTGCGCGGTTTCGCTCCTTCCCCTCGGCAAAGGTGGTCAGGATGATCGAAAGAGCGGCCGGCGAGACCAAGGCGCCGCCGAGCCCCTGTGCGCCGCGCGCAACCAGCAGCATCGTCTCGGACTGCGACAGCCCGCAGACCAACGAGGCGCCCGCGAACAGCGTGATCCCGGTGATAAAGAGCCTCCGTCGTCCGAGCCGGTCGGCTGCCCGCCCGCCGAGCAGCAGGAACCCGCCGAAGATCAGCGTGTAGGCGTTCAGGATCCACGACAGGTTCTGCTCCGAGAAGCCCAGATCGACCTTGATCGTGGGCAGGGTCACGTTCACGATCGTCGCGTCGAGAACGACCATGAACTGAGCCGCCGCGACGACCGCGAGCACCGCGTTCGCGTTGACCCTGGAGGTGATCGCCGCGGGGGAGCGGCTTGCGTTCATGCGGCCGGCGCCGGACTCGCGCGCTTGTGGCCGAGCAATCCCCACCCCGCTCCCGCGACACCTAGACCCACCAGCGCCGCGAAGACGAGCACGGTGGTCGACGCGCTGACGCCTCGATCGAGCGCGACTCCTGCTCCGACGACCGGAATCGAGAGTCCGACAAAGAGCGCGATGAGCAACTCCGCGGTCATCGCCACGCGGTTCTCGGGAGCAGTCCCGTCGAGCACGAGGCCGGCCGTGCCCTTATAGACGGCGCCCACGCCCGCTCCGATCAACGCTCCGCTGACGAGGAACAGCGCGAGGCTCGGGACCGCGAGCCGGACTGACGTGACCAGGAGCACGAGGCCGACAAGCATCGATGCGGTGCCGAGTGCGAAGACGCGCGATGCGCGGAGGTTCGTCGTCAGGAGCTGCGAAACGACGCCGGCCGAAAAGACGACGAAGAGCGTCGCGCCCGCGAGCGCATGTGAGGCTTGGTGGAAGACGGTGGCGAGGAGCAGCCCGGAAAGCCCGGCGAAGAGCCCGTTGGCCGCAAAGGCGGCGAGACCGGCCGCGCCTGCCGAGGCAGGAAGCGCGACCGTGAACGGATTGTGTGCCGCGGTCGGAGCTCCGGTCTCGGGCGTTACGACGAGTCCGGCCAGTGCGACCGCGCCGAGCGCGATCCAGACGAGGTACGGCACGCTGAGTGGATCGCCGACCCAGGCGGCGAGGCAGCCGGCGACAAGCGGTCCGATGCCGAGCGCCCCGACGTTCACCGAGGTGCCGATCGTCCGGGCTCGCGCCGGGGAGGCTGCTGAATCTGCGCGAACACTGAGCTCGATCAGGTACACGATCGCCGTGCCGGCGGCCATCCCCACCGCGAATCCCGTGAGCAGGCGGCCGAGCAGCAAACCGGGGAGCGTCTTCCACGCTACGAGCTCGGCGGCGGACACCATCATCGTCGCGACTGCTGCGAACATCACGCCGCGGCGGCCGATCCGCTCGGCGACGAACGGGACGGCGACCAGCGCGACGATCGTGCTGGCCGCCCAGATTGCGTAGACGATGGTGATCGTGAGAGAGGACAGCCCGTCGCGTTCCCGGTAGAGCCCGTAGAGCGGGCTCGGCAGCGTCGCGAACGCCATCACGACGAGGAAGGCGAACACGACGGGCCAGAAGCCTGAGCGAAGCCGGCTCACCAGACCTTCATTCCGCCGTCGATGACGACGTCGACGCCCGTGATGTAGGAGCTCTCGTCGGACGCGAGAAACAACGCGAGGTTCGCGACATCCTCTGGCTGGCCGAGCCGACCCAGGAGAGTCCGGTCGACCATCGCCCGGGCGAACCCGCTCTCGCTGTCGTCGAGGTGAGCTCGGTTTGCGCCGCTCTGGATAAGGCCCGGGGAAATCGAGTTGACGCGAATCCCGTGCTCGCTTCCCTCCATGGCCAGCTGCCTCGTCATCCCGATGATCGCTGCCTTGTTGGTGGTGTGGGACAGCGATGCCAGGCTCTTGAAGCTGATCTGCCCGTTGAGCGAGGCCATGTTGATAACGACTCCCTGGCTGGCGACCAGATGGGGCCAGGCCGCCCGGGTCGGATAGAAAACGACGTCGACCTCGTCTCGTCGTGCTGCGTCCCAGTCCTCGTCGGTGACGTCCTCGACCAAGCCGAAGTGCGACTTTCCGGCGAGATTGAACAGAACGTCGAGCCGGCCGAACGTCGTGACCGCCAGGTCGATGAGCGCGGCGCAGTCCGCCGGGTCCCCGAGCAGGCATGGCTGCAACGACACCATCTCACCGCCCGCCGCCTTGACGAGGTCGACCGTCTCTTCCGCCGGCGTCACGGCCACATCGCAGCCGACGACCCGCGCGCCCTCGCGGGCAAAGGTCAGGGCGGTCGCGCGACCCATGCTGCCGCCCGTCCCCGTGATCACGCACACCTTCTCAGCGAGTCTCCCGGCCAACTCAGACCGCCGCGAGGAAGGCCGCGGCCGCCTGCTTCTCGGCCTCCGCGACGCCAACCTGGTCGGTGTGGTTGCCGACCTCGTCGAAGTACCAGTAGATAACTCCGAGGGCCGGCTCGCGGAGCGCGCTCGCCCAGTCGCGGAACGTCTCCGTGACCACGGCGAGCGCAGTGGTCGGCACGGCCCCGGCGTGGGCCAGTCGCTCGATGCTCGTCTTGTGAGCGACCTGCGAGCGGCCCCCGACGGCGTCGCTGACGTAGAGCACCTCGTAGCCGTCCTTAAGGGCCTGCACGGTGGCGAACGCGAGGCAGATCTCGGTGTGAAGCGCCCCGATGATCAGCCGCTTGCGGCCCGTCGCGGCGACCGCTTCTCGGAAGGCGTCGTCTTCGAACGCGTTCATCGACGTACGGTCGATCGGCTCGATGCCGTCGAGTTCCTCGAGGATCGAGGGGAGTGTCGGACCGTTGAACCCGAGGTTCACACCGACCGTCGAGAGCACGATCGGCATATCGAACGCTTTGGCGGTCTTTGCCAGCAGACGAGCGTGGAGCTCGACCATGTCGGCGTTCGTCTCCGACCGGATGACTTCGAACATCTCGTGCTGGTAGTCGATCAGCACGAGCGCGCAGTCCTCCGCCTTCCAGACTCCGAGGTCGCTTGTCATGTCGTCTCCTTTGCCTATGGGTGGACCTGCGAGCCGTAGCCGAGGTCGAGCCGGAGCGACTGCATCACCCAGAACGCCGTGTTCGGGGTGCAGACGTCAGCCGCCGCGAGCACGCCGGTGTACTTCTCGATCACCGGCGCCGCCGCTGTTGCCGCGATCTCTTCGAGGTAGCCCGCGACGGCGGCCCAGGTGTTTGCGCCGTACTTCACGAAGTACGGGGTCGGGTCGACCGTGTCGACCGCGCGCTTCGAGTTCTCCACGACGTCGGCCATGTAGGCCTGGTGCAATGCCACGTCGTCGCGGGTCCCGACGTGTCCGAGGTGCCCGCTGATGAAGTGCTTCCACGAGTACGCGAGTGCGTTCGCCGGCGCCTCGATATAGCCCTGGATGTCGTCGGTGAGGTTCGCCTTGTAGAAGGGAGCCCAGCGCGGGTTGACGATGTCGATCAGCATCATCGTGTCGTGGTCGGGCAGGTGGATGAGGATGTTGTCGGGCGAGTGGTTGGAGCCGTGGAAGGCGAGGTCGATGCGCTCGCCGCCGATCTCGAGGGTGCGGCGGTCGCCGAAGGTCTCCTCGTTCGGTTGGCGCGCCGGGTCGTCGTCGCGAAGCAGCAGGTTGCGCGTCTCCTCGTGACCGATCCGCGTCACGTTCTTGTCGAAGAGGAACGCAGCGCCGACGTGGTCGGCGTGGTGGTGCGAGTAGATGAGGTACTCGACCTTGTTGCTGACGCCGTTGGCCGCGGCGATCTCGTCGATCGCGCGCTGGATGTTGTTCCCGATCGTCGGCGGGGCGTCGAGGAGCACGACGCCGTCCGAGGTCGTGAGGAACGCGCACTGGTAGACCCCGTCGGTGATGTAGTAGAGGTTCCGCTCGACGCGGCCGACGTAGTAGCCCTGCTCGTTGAGGGCGGGGCCGAGCGCGGACTCGGGAATCGGGGCATAGTCGGGCAGTTCGGACGTTTCGACGCTCGTGCCGGTCGTGCTCATGCCGTCACCTCCGTTGCAGCAAGGGTTGCGCGGGCCTGCTCGACGTCGAGCAGCTCGCCGTTCAGGCCCATCTGGTGGAGATCGCCGCCGGGCATCTCGATCCGGACGGCCGCCGGCAGCCCGCCCGCCTTCACCGGGTCGAAGCCGGCCGCGCGGATCAGCCGTTCGGCCGCCCCTGCTGCGACATCGTCGTCGGTTGCGTAGAACAGCGCGACGTGCGGCTCCCGATTTGCGCTGCTCGCGAGCGAGTCGGCCCCGAGCGTCCCGAACGCCTTCACGTAGTGCGCGCTTGTCGGGAGGAGCGCGGACACGATCGAGCCCGCGGACTGGCCGTCGGGCAGCGTCCGCACCATCTGCCCGCTTGCATCGAAGCCGAGCGGGTTGGAGGGATCGACGACGACCTTGTTCTCGAGCAGGCGCGCCTGCTCCGGGACGAATTCCTTCAGCTGATCGAGCCAGAGTGCGAGCACGACCACGTCCGCCCCGGCGATCGCGTCCTCCGCCGAGGCTGCGGTCGCCTTCGGCCCGAGCTCGTTCGCGAGAGCCGAGGCATGTGCTTCGTCCGTCGCCGCGAGCACGACGAGCTCGTCTCCCGCGACCAGATGGCGGGCGAGAGTGCCCCCGAGATTGCCGACCCCGATGATCGCCGTTGTCACTGCGACTCCTTTCCGAGCTGGGCGTTCGAGCGAATTACCGAGCAGGCGACGCTAGCCCCGGCGACCCCCGCTCGCTTACGTGGTCTCACTGCACTTCCTCAGGAGCTCGCTGGGCAGGCAAACTCCCGAAATGACTCGAGGCGGAGTCATCGCGGAGGAGGCTCCCGGCGCATCGGGGTTGCTGCTCGGACGCGATCAGGAGCTGTCGGAGCTCTACGCGCTCGTCGACGGAATCGCGGAGCACGGGGGCGCGCTTGTCGTTCGTGGCGACGCGGGGATCGGCAAATCGGCGCTGCTCGCGGCCGCGAGGGACCGGGCGCTCAGCCAGGAGGTCACCGTCGTGTCCACGGTGGGTGCGCTGTCCGAGGCGCAGCTCGCCTTTTCAGGGCTTCATCAGCTCCTGCTTCCGCTGCTCGACGGGCTCGATCGCCTCCCCGACCCCCAGCGCCGCGCGCTCGAGGGGGCATTCGGGATCTCGGCGGCGGACGCGCCCAACGTCTTCTTGATCGGCCTCGCGACGCTGGGGCTGATCGCAGAGCGGGCGATCGAGACTCCCCTCCTCTTTGTCATCGACGACGCCCACTGGCTGGATCGGCCTACCTCCGAGGTGCTGAAGTTCGTGGCCCGGCGGATCGAGTCCGACCCGGCACTGCTGCTCTTCGCCGTCCGAGAGGGAGTGCCGAGCCCGTTCGACGATGCCGGCCTCCCTGAGCTGCACGTCGCCGGGCTCGACCAGGAGGCGTCGAACGCACTTCTCGACCTCGGCGCGGCGACGCTCCTGGTCGATGTCAGGCGCCGAATTCTGGAGGCTGCGGCCGGAAACCCCCTGGCCCTGATCGAGCTCCCGGTCGCGGCTGCCGAGGTCGGGGCGCAGGCAGCGCGGTCGGATCCGCTCCCGCTGACGGATCGACTCGAGCGGGCGTTCACGTCGAGACTGGCGAGCCTCGGAACCGGCGTGCAGAAGCTGCTCCTGCTGGCGGCGCTCGACGACGTCGACCTTGCCGAGCTGAGCCGCGCAGCAAAGACGCCGCTCGGGCCGGACGACCTGGCGCCGGCAGTCGCGGCCGGCCTCGGCATGCTCGAGGTGGGGATGTTTCGCTTCAGGCACCCGCTGATCCGCTCGGCGGTGCAGCAGGCCGCCACCCCGGCGCAGCTTCGCTACGCCCATGCGGCGCTTGCGGAGGCACTCGCCGGCGAGCCCGACCGTGCCGTCTGGCACCGCGCCGCGGCCGCATCCGGGCCGAGCGAGGAGATTGCCACGGCCCTCGAGGCGACGGCAGCGCGCGCCATGCTTCGGGGCGGTGACGACGTCGCGGTCGCGGCCTACGAGCGGGCGGCCGAGTTGACCGCCGACCCGCAGCGCCGCGCGCTGCGGCTATTCCTCGCCGGCGATCTGGCCCTCAAGCTCGGCGGCCCAAAGGAGGGAGTGCGACTGTTCAGCGAGGCGCGAGAGATCGGCCTCCCCCCGGCCGAACACGCGATCTCCTCGTTCTACCTGGAGCTGGCCGAGGGTACGTGGTCTGGGTCGGCCCTGATCCGTGATTTCGGCCGAATCGCGCGCGAACTGGCGGCGAGCGGCGACGGACGCAGGGGTCTCGAGGCGCTGTCCACGGTCTCCGTGCGCGCCTACTGGGAACGCCTGGACGACCATACGCGACAAGAGATCGCCGCGATCTCGGACGAGATCGAAGGCGCGCGCGACGAGCCGGACCGGTTGTGCGTCCTAGCGATGATCGACCCCATCGGCAGGGGCAGGGAGGTGATCGACCGGATCTCGCGCCTCTCGCCGATCGGCATCACCGACCTCGACCAGCTGTTCGCGGTCGGCTCGGCCGCGCAGTCCGTCTGGGCCGACCCGCTCGCGCTGCCATTCCTCCAGGCGGCGGCCGCCGGCGCACGGGCGCGCGGACGCCTGAATCTGCTCGCGCACACGCTCGCGTTCGAGGCGTGGTCCGACCTGCACCGGGGCGCGGTACGCAGGGCGTCGACCAGCGCGGCGGAGGGCGCTCGGATCGCCGAGGAGGTTCGCACGCCTCGCTATGTCGTGGCCGCACGGCTCGCTCAGGCGATCGCAAGTGCGGAGCAGGGCGACGACGCGACGGCCGAGTGCCTCGTCGCCGATGCCGAGACACTGCTTTTGCCGCTCGGGGCGAACCCGATGCTCGCGCTTCCCGCATTGGCAAGAGGCAGGCTGGCGCTTGCCGGGGAGCGGTTCGGCGAGGCGTACGAGCACTTCGTCCGGATCTTCGACCCCGCGGGCACAGCGTTTCATCCCTTCGTCGGCGGCTGGGCGCTCGCAGACCTCGCCGACGCCGCGGTGCGAGGGGACGGCGACCTCAAGCTCGTCCGCGGCCACCTCGCGCGGTGGGCGCAGATCGCAACGGCGACGACCGCTCCCCGCCTGCGCGTCCAGATTGCGTACGCAGCGGCGATCCTGGCCAAAGGCGCGGTCGCCGAGCAGCATTTCCGGCTCGCGATCGCGGCAGCGCAGGCGGAGTGGCCGTTCTACGTCGCCCGCACGCAGTTGGCTTACGGCGTTTGGCTGCGCCGGCAGCGGCGGATGACGCAGTCGCGTGCTCCGCTCCGCGAGGCGGCAGAGACCTTCGACGCTCTCGGGCTGCTGCGGTACGCGGAGCGGGCCCGCCGGGAGCTTCGTGCCTCCGGCGAGACGGTCCGCCGCCGGGATCCCGGCGGTTGGTCTCAGCTGTCGCCGCAGGAACTCCAGATCGCCCAGCTCGCAGCCGAGGGCCTCTCGAACCGGCAGATCGGCGAGCGCCTCTATCTCTCGCACCGAACCGTGGAGTCGCACCTGTACCGGGTCTTTCCGAAGCTCGGCATCACGTCACGGGCGCAGCTCGCGAGCCGGCTGACTCAGCCGTGATCTCCCGCTCGACCAGCGGCACGACCTCGGTTCCGAACAACTCGATCGCGCGCATCACATCGAGATGCGAGACCGCGCCGATGCTGATGTGGCCGAGGTAGCGCTCGGGCCGGAAGAGCTCGTGGAAGGAGACGATTTTCGCGGCGACTTCTTCGGGCGAGCCGAGCGCGAGCGGCCCGGACGCCGAAGCGATCGCTTCGTAATCCGCGCGCCCCGAGGGCGGCCAGCCGCGCTCCCGGCCGATCCGGTTCATCACGTCCAGGTAGGGCGCTGCGAACGCCGCATCGGCTTCTCCCCGAGAGGGTGCGACGAACGCGTGAGTGTTGATCGCGATTCGCGGCTCCCCTTCTTGTCCGGTCTCCGCCCAGGTCTGGCGGTAAAGATCGACGAAGAGCTGGAAGCGCGCGGTTTGGCCGCCGATGATCGCCAGCGCAAGCGGCAGACCCAGTCGAGCAGCCCGCACGACCGACTCGGGACTGCCGCCTACCGCGATCCAGATCGGGAGCGGATCCTGCACCGGCCGCGGCCAGACCACCGCGTTCTCGAGCGGCGCACGGTGGGCTCCGTTCCACGTGACGCGCTCGTTGTTCCGGATGGCGAGCAGCAGTTCGAGCTTCTCGGTGAACAACTCGTCGTAGTCGCTCAGGTCGAAGCCGAACAGCGGGAAGGACTCGATGAACGATCCGCGACCCGCCATGATCTCGGCTCGCCCGCCCGAGATCAGATCGACGTGGGCGAACTGCTCGAACACCCGCACGGGATCATCGGACGAGAGAACGGTGACTGCGCTCGAGAGCCGGATCTCCTTCGTCACTGCGGCGATCGCCGCCAGCGCCGTCGCAGGCGAGGAAACGAGGTAGTCGCGGCGGTGATGCTCCCCGACCGCGAAGACTTTCAGGCCGAGTTCGTCGGCGAGCTTCGCTTCCTCAAGGAGGTTGCGCATCCGGTCTTCGGCGCTGACGCCCGGGTGAAGATCAGCGAAAGTGACGAGTCCGAAGTCCATACCGCGCCAAACGACGATTGCGTCCTCAAGTATTCCCGCATCGACTCTCGCGCATCCTCGGCCACGCCAACCCGCCCTCTCTCCTCCCCGAGCAAGCGGACACGAAAAAGCCCTCCGCTTGCAGGGCAATCGTTGTAAGTCCGACGACGAATGGAACTAAACGGGGCACTCTGGAACCCCCTTGAAAGGGGTAAAACCGGCTTGAGCCGGCTCCGCAAACTGGTTCGCGAGCTACAGGGAAGAGAGCCACTGCCCACTCAGCAGACGCTACCGCCTCGCAGGGAGTTGGTCGGGGCGGCTGCGGAGGCGATCGTGCGCGCCGCCGACGCACCGCTTCGGGTCGCGGAGGTCTGTGCCGCGCTTCGCGAGCAAGGCGTTGCTGCGAACCCTGCGTCGGTGCGGAAGGCGCTGTACGACCGCTCGCGCGGAACCGATCCACGGCTCCGCCGAGTCAGCCGCGGCGTATACGCATCTGTCCGGCCCCCCGTCCAGCACGGCTTCTACATGTTGGAGAGCTCGTGCCTGTTCGTCCCCAGCCCCTCGTAAGCTCTTCTGATGTCGGGGGCTGCAGGCGGTACTGATCCCTGCGCGCGGCAGGTGCGCGATCCGGCGGTGGCGCTCGGGGATGCTGTGAGGGCTACGGCCGCGGCGATGACGGCGCTGAGCACGGTGACCGGCGGCGTGTTCAGGGAGCGCGATCTCGAGCGGGTGTTGGTGGTGGCGCTCGGGGAGGTGACGAGGCCTTTCCTTGTCTCCACCGGTCATCGCGTCGATTTCGTCGAGTGGCAACCAAGGGTGGGGCCTGTAGACGTCGTGCTCAAAGCGAAGGGAAGTGCGCCGCACGCGTTCATCGAGCTGAAGTGGGGAGCTCGCACGCTCTACAACTGCATCTGGGACGCCGCAAAGATGGCGGCGGCGATCGCCGCCTGCCACGTCGAGCGGGCGTTCCTCGTGGCGGGTGCTCCTGCAGCGGAGTTCGAGGTGGGGCATGGCCGCGAGTTCTTAGGTGACGGGAGCTGGCACGCTCTCGCCGATTGTTTCCAGGCCGGCTACATCCCGTACTGGAAGAAGTGGTGGCACGAGGTGAAGACTCGACCCCAGTCGCTCCCTGCCGAGTTCGAGACCGGGGTCGTGGCGGCGGAAGCAATGACCATTGCCGGAGACCCTTGGGTTCTTCGCGCGAGCGAGGTCCGGGTGACGGGCGCGAGCTGGACGGCGGTGCCGGCGAGCGCGAAGGACCTGTAGGCGGCTCAGGTCCCCAGGCGGCTAGCCGTCGCCTGCGGCGAAGCCGGTCGCCTGCAAGAAGGCGCTTTCAGAGTCTCCGGCTAGTTGGAAGCGGATCCGGCCGTCGCCGTAGTGGCCCCGCCGATGGTCGACTTGGTTACGGATGATCGCGACCGGGATCCCGCTCGGGAACGCGGCGCACGTTGCGTCTTCAGGAGACTTGTGTGCGCAAAAGGCGCACTGAGAGATGCGGAAGTCCCCGTCACGCCAAAGAAGACGCTCTCCGATCGTGCTGGTCACGCGACCACTTTCATTCCGATCTCGAGCCGCCCGCGTTCTTCGCGTGCGTACATGACCTGAAAGCGCGTTCCGGGTCCGAGCAGGAGATCGGCGTCCTCAGACTCGGTGATGAGCATGAGCGGCGCGATCGGCGTCCCCTCAGGCAGCAGGATGGCCGCGAGGACAGGATGCTCGGTAGGCAGGTGGTTCAGCGCAACCTCCTGCGCGAGCGTCACGTCGGTAAAGCCGAGGTCGCGGATCTCGGTCCCGACAAGACGCTGGCTCTGCTCGTAGAGAACGGGCGAGCTGAAGTAACGCCAGACGACGACGTCCTCCGGCACCGGCGAGGAAATCGCCTCTTTTAGCGTCTCTATCTGCTCGGCTGCTGCGCGGGGCAGGGCGCGCAGATCGAGGAGCTGCTCGACCGGCCAGCCGTTCTCGAAGTCGACGCTGAGGTCGCCGACGGCCCGGACAGCGACGGCCTTGATCGTCCACGGCTTACCCAAAAGCAGGAGGGGTTCCTCGACCGCAAGCTCGGTCTGGAACAGCTCCGAGAGCTGCCTCGGCTGGCTCTTCGACCCCTCACCGAGCAGCCAAGACCAGTTGGTCGAGTAGCGCGCGATGAGATCGCGGGTCGCCCATAGGCCGTCGGCAAACAGCTCTGCGCATGCCACGGGCTTGGCCCAGTACGAGTCGGGCGCCCCCGCCACGACGTAAGCGGCCTCGGTACCCGCAACCTGGGAAGCAGCCCCTGCCTTGAGCACATCCCAGAGCGTCTCCCAGAGCTTGTCCTCATAGCACCACTTCAACTCGGCCAGATAGCGATGCTCGCCCTGAGTCGAAGCGGCGACGGAGATATCGATACCGCCCAACGGGTTCCCTTTGTTGCTAGGCCACCCTGGAAGCGCGGGACGCACCTCGGTCGCGCAGACCTCTTCCCCGGCCTCAAGCGCAGACCGCAGCGCCGCGCGGAAGTCGTTCTCGCGAAGCGAGTTAGCCGCCATCGAGACCGCACGCTTCTCAAGCGCCCGCGCCGCGGCCGCCACCGCTCCCCGAAACAGACGGTGCCGGGCGGCCTGGGGAGCTTCGGTCATGTCGTCGCCACTGACATCACACGAGTAAGGAGCCTCGCCTTACGGTGCGAGTCGCCGGAAGGGGTTCGTACGTCCAACCTTAGTACTCCCCGGAATGGAACTAAACGGGGCACTCTCGAACCCCCTTGAGAAGGGTAAACGCCCCCTGATCCGGCTTGCAAACGTCGTCTGTGAGCTCCGCCGAAGGGAGGCTCCCCCAGCGCAGACCCCGGTGTCGCCACGGCGAGAGCCCATCCGCGCCGCGGCCATAGCGGTCGTCGAGGCCGCGGAACACCCAGTCCGCGTGAATGAAGTGTGCGCTGCTCTACGAGCGCAGGGTCTCACTCCGAATGTTGCGTCTGTACGGAAAGCGCTCCACGACCGCTCACGCGGGAAAGCGGCGCGCTTACAGCGAGTCGGCCACGGGCTTTACGCGTCAGCCTCGAAGTCTCCCTGAGGGGCGCGCGAGGAAACCAGCCGTAGCGCCACGCCGCTCAAGGATCGCAAAAGACGCACGGCTTAAGGCGACGATCCACGCTCCGCGCCCATTCGTCGAGTTCGAACCGCTTCACTGCACAGACCTTTACGTCGAGCTTCGTGAACGCCCGATCCGGTGTGGGCGTGATCGTGTCGCACGTCGCGCGATGCAGGACAGGTTCGCCGGGATTAGACCCTCGCACGGCATTGACGACGTAGCCGTCAAGGTTCGCGTAAAGCCACTTGTGGTAGCCGTCCTCGTCATCTTGGAAGTGGGTCACCGCCATGCCCAGAGCCTACGGCAGCCGCGCGAGCTCGTGGCACGTCTATGCGGCCGGCAGCACGAAGCGCGCTCCCTCCGTGCGGAGCATTTCGAACGGCGTTACGCAGCGGACTCCCATGGCAACGCAAGCGTTCGGGATCTTGATCCTCTTCGTGGAGTGGGTTGCAACCTCGTGAGTGACGACGGTGTGCCCATGTGCGTGCGCCTGGGCGACGAGATAGTAGTCAGCGACCTGAAGAAATGTGTTCACAGCGGCTGGTTCGTAAGCGCCCGAACTTGCCCATGTGCTCGTCGCACCGAGGCTCGGCACGACGGCCGCGTCAGGCCCGACAAAGAAGGAGCCCATCCGCGGCCGCGCCCACGCGGCGAGTTCGTCGGCGCCGCCAAGCAACTCGTCGCCGACTCTCTCGACGCTGAGCACCGTCCCGGCGCCGTGGGTTTGGTCGAGCCAATCCCAGAAGCCGGGGCAGAAGTCGAAGCCGTAGTGCAGGTTCTTCGCCTGGATGAACACATTGGCGTCGAGGAGATAGGCCATCAGTCGACGCCGAGGCGGGTCGCGAGTTCGTGGAAGGTGGAGAGCTTCTTGAAGCCGAGCATCTGGAAGGCGTCTCGATGGAGCGTCTGCCCTTCGAGAGTGCTTGCGATGACGGCTCGCGCGAACCGCTTGCTGACGCGGACCGGCTGAGTGTTGTAGAAGTCGCCGCCGCCAGAGGTGCCGCGTTCATCGAGGATCTCGAGTATCCGCTCGAGCTCAGCCTGGTACGCCGCACGGTACGCGTCCCAACTGATCCGGCCCGCGTCATGAACGCGGCGCAGCACGACGAGCGTGCTGACCTTGAACCGGCGGGCGAGCCGCTGTAGCTCGTCAATGATCGGCTGCTCGGCGTCGTAGTCATCACGAACGGCCTCGAGAGGGACAAGGAACTCCGCGGCGACGCGGTTGCACCATCGCTCGATCTCGCTTGCAGGAGTGCGGACCAGGTCTGCGTCCGAGAGGGCCGACTCTCCGAGCCAGAGGTGAGCCAGCTCGTGCGCGAGCGTGAAGATCTGGGCCGCCTTCGTGTCGGCACCGTTGACGAAGACGAGCGGCGCAAGCGGGTCAGCGAGGGCGAAGCCGCGGAATTCCTGTGGGTCGAGCTTCCGGTGAGTGTTGCTCCCGACGACTCCGTTGACCATTACGAGCACGCCGACGTCCTCAGCATGTTCGCTGAGGGTTCGGAATGCATCCGACCAGCTCGCGCCGCGATCATTGACGCCGAAGATGAGCGTCTCTCGCATCGTGGTCGCCGCGTCGGTGATGGTCGCGCCGAGGGTCAGCTGCCCGACGAATGGCACCGGGTCTTCGCGGTTCAGTCGGGCGAAGTCGTGGTACCACTCTTGCCGTTGCTGGCATTGGAACACGGTGTCGAGCAGGTCCGGACTAGGCCGCGGGATCGGAGCGTCCCCGATAGTCCGGTAATCGGGGATCGGCACTTGCTCCTCCGGCGGCTCCGGCAGGAAGAGGAAGCCGACGGGCGTGTGCGTGGCCGCTGCGAAGCTCTCCAACTGCTTGAGCGTCGGTGCACGGTCGCCGCGCTCCCACTCTTCGAGTCTCGGGAAGCGATGTGCCAAGTTCTCGGCCGGCAGGCCGGAGCGCTCGCGCGCCCAGGCGAGCAACTCCGGCCGCACCTGTGTCCGCACGCTCATAGGACCATTGTCGCGCGCGGCTCCGGATGGCGGCAGACTTGTCACGATGGCAACCAGTCACTCCGTGATCCGGTCGGGAGTTCAAGCCGCTGCTCGCGCGCTTGAACTGCAGGCCGCTTCAGGCGGGGCGGCGCTCCGCGAGAAGCACTTCCGGACAGCGCTTCTCGGCGCGCTCGAGAGTCAAGGGAACGCATGCGCCAAGGAGGTCCGCCCCGACCTACCGGGGTGGCCGAACATTGAAGGAGGCAGACTGGGCGGCGTCGATCTGGCCGTGCTCGGCGCCGATGGAGCTTCGTTTCGCTACCTGGCTGAGCTGAAGTGGTGCTACAGGGACAAGCTCTGGGAGATCCTGTGGGACGCGTTCAAGGCGAGCCTCGCCAGCCAGCTCCCAGGCGTGGAGGCCGGGTATGTCATCGCGGGTGCCCCCGACGCGCATTGGTCAAAGCCGGTCGACTGCGCCGAGTTGTTCGCCAACGACGGGCCTTGGCCGACACGGGAGCTGATCTCTCGCTACACCACGAACTGGTCATGGCTTCTCGGCGAAGGTTCCAAGAGCCAGCCCCAGTTGCTGCCGGAACTCATCCAGACAGAGTTGGCGGCCGAACAGACACTCGAGCTCGGTACGGAGAGCTGGACGATTAGAGCCGTCGCCGTTCGGCCCGTTGGGGACGCGACTATCGAACTCGAGAACGGATGGCCGGTCGAGGAAGTCCTCGACCTTCGGGCCCTCCCCTCCGCGGCTCGAGAGCAGATCGAGACGCTCAGGAGCGCGATCGCATCGCCGGTTCCCGAAGACGTCGTCGCGTGGCGCTACTTCGATTCCCCGGTCCTGTACGAGCAGGCCGAGCGGCTCGTTGGCGTCGAGATCTGGGACCGCGGCTTCACTGACTTGACGCTCGCGCAAGAGGTGGCCCTAAAGCATCTACCGACCGCACACCCGGTACTCGCGGCCATCCTCTTACCCGAGGGAACACTCGTCGCCCCGACGATGCTCATCCTCGATACCCAGGACGCAGACGTACTCCTTGGTCCCGGCGCTCGCTTCCGAGTCATCTACGCAAAACGCGACTCGGAACGACTCGAGGTCGGCCTGAGGGTCGTCACATGACCACCACGATCGGCGACCGGCTGCTCTGGCAGGACGGAGCGTTTCGGATCTCCCAGTGCGCCTTCTGCGCTCACAAGTCAGCTGAAGGCTCTACATGTTCCGCTTTCCCCGGCGGCATCCCGCTCCCGATCCTCCGCAACCAGGTCGACCACCGGAAAGGGCACTACGGCGACCACCGAGTCCGATTCAAGCTGGCCGTCGGGGAAGAAGTCGACTATCTCCAGGCGACTGGGCTGGGTTGAAGATTCCGACGAGCCGCGGCGCAGCTTGTAGCGGTCTCGACCCCGGGAGTTGACCGCTCTGGCGCCCCTCCCCTAGCGTGACACGACCATGGCACTCATCTACAGGTCGATCCTGGAGATCGCCGACGCCGATGGCGCGTTCGTCGAGAGGCTGCCCGTCCATGTCCGTGACTGGCTCCGATGGAAGCTTCGAGACAACAATCTCGAGCTGGCCGAGGGCGGGCCGCTCGCTGGCCACGACATTGAAACGAGCGTCCGGTCGGGTTCCGACGCCTCGTGTGCGGTAACGCGGATCGAGGTGTTCGAGGGCCACCGCGAGGACGGTGTGCAAGTCAAGACGACGGCGACGGCAATTCGGGATGACGCCGCTTCTTGGGCATGGGTCGATCTCGAGAGGTGGACGCAGGACCACACGGCCGCTCCATGGCTCCCCGCGCCGCCCGGTCTCGTCTCGACACTCCTGATCCACGAGTCTGCGAATCGCGGCGATCTCTCCCTCGGCCGTAACGAGGCGGTCGTTGAGGGTGACGCGGGACGTCTTGTCGCCGATCTCGTGCTCGCCAGCGAGCGCCCCCTGCCCCTCGTCGTGGTCTCGTACTCGGAGCGGGAAGACGCAGGCGTGGAACGAGCCGCCGAACGAGGTCACGAGCTCGCGAGGAGGCTGGCCGGCGTTGCGTCGGTCTACGTGCTCGGGCCGGGAGCTGTTTCCGCGTTTTCGCGCGCGATGCTCGAGGCGGTTGGGAACGGGATGGACGTCCACTCGGGAGCAGTTCGCGTCTACCTGCCCGGAGCCGGCGGCGACTCCGACTCTCCTTCGCGACATCGCTTCATCCCATTCCACCGCCTTGAACGGCGTCCGCCGATGCTCGCTGCTCGCATTCTTGCTCCCTCGATCTTGCAGCGATCCGCGGAGACGCCCCCGCCCCCGGTGTGGCGTTCTTCGGCGAGAGCGCTGCTGGTAACTGAGCGGAGCGGTAATGAGTACGAGGACCTGCTGCTTGTTGCCGATGGGGAGATCGCTGACCTGAAGGGGGCGGTCGACGACCTTCGTACGACGGTGGCCGACCTCCGAGACTCACTCGAAGGTCAACGCGCAGACAACGACGAGCTCCTCCGACAGAACGACGACCTCAGCCGCCGGCTTCGATACGTTCGGAGCCAACTCGGCGCGGCCGGAGATACTGCTCCCGCGGCGCCCGCCGAACACTTTGAGCCTGTTCTTTGCACGGAGGTTCTCGACCAGGCCAGAGGCGTACTCCCCCTGCTTGAGATCCCCGCTTCCGTCGACGAAGGCGCGGAGGAACTCGATGCGCACGGAGACGAGTCATGGGCTGCCCGCGCGTGGCTCGCACTTCAGGCGCTGGACAACTACGCACAACTCAAGGGCGCCGACGCGTTCGACGGGAGCTTCCTTACGTACTGCGAGCAGGGCGCAGGCGATTACCGCATTCCCGCTAGCTGGGTAGCGCCTGCGGAGAGCGCGATGACGCTAAACAACCCGCGGTTCAGGCGCCTCCGGATGTTGCCGGTGTCGAAAGCGGTTGACGATTCGGGCTACGTACTCATGCAAGAGCACATAAGGGTCGAACGGGGCGGGTCGCCGTCGCCCCGCATCCACTACTACGACGACACGCGCGGCGCGACGAGGAAAGTGCATATCGGATGGCTAGGCCCCCACCTCGACAGCTGGGCGAAGTCATGATTGGGAGAACGAGGGGAGCGCACCATGGCCGGCAAGCGCGCCGAGACCTATAGGCACGAGGACGAGGCGCCGCTGCGGCCGGACGTCGGAACGCAGGCGCAGTTCAAGCAGAAGAAAGCGCCGAAGACCTACAAGTACGACTCCTCGCTCTCGCCCGCGCTCGACTGGGACGGGCAGAATCCCGCGCGCGAGCGCGGCGAGGAGCTGATCCGACAGATCCTCGAGACAGACTCACTCGACGACGCACGCGCCGCCGCCGAGGAGCTCAAGCGCCTCGGCCAACCTTTCCTCGACTGGGCTGGCAAGGCTGAGCGGCTCTCGTTCGACGTGCCGACGCTGCCGCTCTTCGTCCACGAGCGGCTCTCGACCAAGGCGATCCTCGAAACGCTCAAGGGCCACGAGCGCGACCGGCAGATGGAGCTCCAGCTCTTCGCCGACCCGCAGCTCCCGCTCCACCAGCAACTCGAGGCGTATGAGCACCGCGGCGGTTGGGTGAACCGGCTCATACTCGGCGACTCGCTTGTCGTCACGAACTCGCTGCTGGAGTACGAGGGCCTCGGCGGGCAGGTGCAGATGATCTACATCGACCCGCCCTACGGTGTGAAGTTCGGCTCGAACTTCCAGCCGTTCGTGCGCCGGCGCGACGTCCGGGACGGCGATGCCGACATGACCCGCGAGCCCGAGATGGTCAAGGCATACCGGGACACCTGGGAGCTCGGGCTCCACTCGTACCTCTCGTACCTCCGGGACCGGATGCTCGTCGCGCGCGAGCTGCTCACGGCAAGCGGCAGCATCTTCGTGCAGATCAGCGATGAGAACCTTCATCACGTCAGGGAGCTGATGGACGAGGTCTTCGGATCGGAGAATTTCTGCGCAGCGATCGTCGTGCGGAAGACGAGCGCCCTGAACAGCCCGGTGGCGCGTGTCAACTACATCCCGGCGAGCGCCGACTTTCTTCTCTGGTACTCCCGCGACCTGGCTCGACTGAAGTATCGCCAGCTGTACAAGACGAAAGAACTGACCGGCGACGGCGGCGATCACTACCGGCTTGTCGAGCAAGCCGACGGCTCGGTGCGCCGCCTCCGCGGGGAGGAGATCATCGATCCCACCGAGTTGCCGTCCGGGGATCGGGTAGTCAGGTACGACAACCTCATTTCCCAAGGGTTCTCCGAGACGCTGTCGCAGCCCTTTGAGTTCTCCGGCGCGTCGTACAGCCCCGGTCGAACGTCGCATTGGAAAACCACGCTTCCTGGGCTTCGCCGTCTCGCAGAGCAGGGCCGGCTGGCGGTTACCGGTCGCACCCTCGCGTACAAGCGGTACTGGGATGACTTCCCGGTGATGATGGTCAACAGCGTATGGACCGATATCGGAGCTGACCCCGAGAAGGCATATGTCGTGCAAACACCGCGGGCTGTGATTGCCCGTTGCCTCCTCATGACGACCGACCCAGGTGACCTCGTGCTCGACCCGACCTGCGGCTCCGGCACGACGGCATACGTCGCCGAGCAGTGGGGTCGGCGCTGGATCACAATCGACACGTCGCGCGTCCCGCTCGCGATCGCGCGCCAGCGGCTCCTCACGGCGACCTTCCCGTACTACGAGCTCCAAGACCCGCAGCGCGGCCCAGCGGCGGGCTTCGTCTACGAGCGCAAGCAGAACACAAAGGGCGAGGAGGTCGGCGGGATCGTCCCGCACGTCACGCTCAAGTCCATCGCTAACGAGGAGCCGCCGGCCGAGGAGGTCCTCGTCGACCGGCCTGAGGTCGACAACAAGATCACGCGGGTCACGGGGCCGTTCGTCTTCGAGGCGACGATCCCGACGCCCGTCGACGTCGACGGCGACGGAACTGAGGACTCAGGCGTCCCGAACGACGAAGGCTACGTCGACCGGATGCTCGAGGCGCTGCGCCGCAACCCGGTCCTGCAGCTCGGCGGGAACACCACTTTGACTCTCCGCAACGTCAAGCCGCCGACGCGGTCGCTGTATCTCTCAGCCGAGGCCGGCGTCGATCCGGACGGGGCGCCGGTCGCGATCGTCTTCGGGCCTGAAAACGGCGCGATCAGCGAGAAGCTCATCTACGAGGCCGTGACCGAGGCGCACATGAAGCACTACGAGCAGCTCCTCTTGATCGGCTTCGCGATCGAGCCGAACGCACGCGAGTTCGTCGCGAAGGCGCAACAGATGGTCGGGATTCCGGTCGTCTACATCCAGGCGACGCCCGACCTCGTAATGGGCGACCTGCTCAAGACGATGCGCTCGAGCCAGCTCTTCTCCGTCGCCGGGCTACCGGACGTGGCGATTCGGAAGCTCCCGGACGATCAGTACGAGGTCGAGCTACGCGGCCTTGACACGTTCGACCCCGTGTCATTCGAGGTTCAGCATCGCGCCGGCGACGACGTTCCTGCCTGGCTCCTCGACACCGACTGGAACGAGCTGTCGTTCCACGTCTCCCAGGCGTTCTTCCCGCGTACCAGTGCCTGGGACGGCCTCAAGCGCGCGCTCAAGGGCGAGTATGAGGACTCGGTCTGGGATCACCTCGCCGGCACCGTGAGTGCTCCTTTCACGGCGGGCGAGCACTCAAGCGTCGCGGTCAAGGTGATCGACGATCGGGGTAACGAACTCCTCGTCGTCAAGTCGCTGGACGACGCCGAGTGAGCGCGTTCGAGGTCGAGGAGCCGATCCTTAACGGGCCGTTCGACGAGCCCACGCGGTACTGGCAGATCGAGGAGGGTGAGGAGCCGCAGCGCATCGCAGGCCGCCGACCCGCCGGATACTTTTACCGCGACCCGAAGGCTCCGCCGCCCGAGCCCGGCGAACCAGCGCGTGGCGCGTGGCAGGAGCTCGAGCTCGTCAACCTCATCCGCGAGCGACTCGCGCAGTGGCGCGATGCGAACTATCCGGGCGCCACGCGGACGACGCTCGAGCTTCTCAAGTACTGGCGGCGCGAGCGCCAGCAGCCGCTCTTCTTCGCCCAGCTCGAAGCGGCCGAGACGATCATCTTCCTGCGGGAAGGGCGCTCGGATCTGCTGCAAGGAATCGACGTCCCGCCGGAGGACGTGCCAGAAGGCGTCGACGCCTTCCGCCGCTACGCCGCCAAGATGGCTACGGGCAGCGGCAAGACGACCGTGATGGCAATGCTGGTCGCCTGGAGCGTCCTCAACAAGGTCGCTGCGCGCGGCGACGCGCGGTTCTCCGACGTCGCACTCGTCGTCTGCCCGAACCTGACGATCAAGAGTCGTCTCGCGGAGCTCGATCCGTCGCTCGGAGAGGCTTCTATTTACAGAAAGAGCGACCTCGTTCCGTCGCATCAGATGAGCGACCTGCGACGTGGCCGCGTGCTCGTTAAGAACTGGCACGAGTTCGAGCGGAAGGGAATGAGCGCCGGCGCCAAGGTGCAGAAGAACGGCGTTCCGGAGACGAGCGAGCGGGTCTACCTGTTCGGCGACAAGACGACCACCGGACGTGGTCGGAGCTACATCACGCGCTCGGACTACGAAAAGCGCGTGCTCTCACCGGGCTTCGATGTGATCGAGGAGACCGACGAGCACGTCAAGGTTCTCGAGACGCGCTACGTCGAGAGCGACGCACGCCTCATGCAGCGCCTGCTCGGACGTGAGGTCGGCGGCAAGCAGAACATCCTCGTCCTCAACGATGAGGCGCACCACGCCTATCGGATCCGACAGGCCGCGGCCGGGACGGCCGAGGAGGACTCCGAGGCGACGAACGAGGAGCTCGAGGAGGAACTCGCCTACGAATCGACGATCTGGGTCGACGGTCTCGACCGCATCCACAAGAGCCGGCGGATCAACTTCTGCGTCGACCTCTCGGCGACGCCGTACTTCCTCGCGCGCGCTGGCGACGACACGAACCGGATCTTCCCGTGGGTCGTCAGCGACTTCGGGCTCACTGACGCGATCGAGTCGGGGCTCGTGAAGATCCCACAGCTCGCGGTCTCCGACGCGACAGGCGAGGAGCAGGCGGCTTACTTCAACATCTGGCGGTGGATCATGGGCCGCCTCTCTGCCGCTGAACGCGGCGGCAAACGCGCGAATCCGAAGTCGGAGGCGGTGCTGCGGTACGCGGAGCAGCCGATCCGACTCCTCGCCGGGGCATGGGAGGAGGAGCGGGCTGAATGGGCGGCGAGCGACGAGGATCGGCCGCCGGTCTTCATCCTCGTCTGCAAGAACACCAAGCTCGCCGGCGTCATCTACGAGTGGCTGGCGCAAGGCAGCCCGCCGGAAGGCGTGCCGCCGGCGAATATTGCGGGCCTCCGCAACGAGAACGGACACGTGAACACGATCCGCGTCGACTCGAAGGTGATCGGTGAGACCGACGTCGAGGGCGCGAAGAACGACGAGTCGCGTTGGATGCGGCTCACGCTGGACACGGTCGGCAAGCGCGATTGGCCGAACGATCCCCAGGGGCGGCCGGTGTACCCGGAGGACTTCGAGGACCTGGCGCGGAAGCTCGAGCGGCCCTTGCATCCACCCGGCCGCGACGTGCGCTGCATCGTCAGCGTCGGCATGCTCACCGAGGGCTGGGACTGCAATACGGTCACGCACATCGTCGGCTTGCGGCCCTTCATGTCGCAGCTCCTCTGCGAGCAGGTCGTCGGGCGCGGACTACGGCGCGCGAGCTACGAGCTGACTGAGGAGGGCAAGTTCAGCGAGGAGGTTGCGCAGATCCTCGGTGTCCCGTTCGAGGTCGTCCCGTTCAAGCGGCGTGTCGGGCCGCGGCCGAAGTCGGCCCAGCAGCACCACGTGCAGGCGCTGGCCTCGCGCGCGGAGCTCGAGATCCGGTACCCGCGGGTCGAGGGCTACCAGCAGCGGATCCGCAACCGCGTGACCGTGGACTGGGCTTCGGTCGCCTCCGTGAAGATCGATCCGATGAAGATCCCGCCGGAGGTGAAGGTGAAGTCGACGCTTCTCGTGAAGGAAGGACCGCCTTCGCTGCTCGAGCCGGGCGGCAGTGCGAAGCTCGACCTAGCGGCATGGCGAGCCGAGGCGACGCTCCAGCAGCGCGAATTCGAGATGGCCGCTGGCCTGACGAAGCACTATTCGGAGCAGGACACATGCGAGGCGCCGCCGCACGTCCTCTTCCCGCAGATGCTGGAGATCGTCAAGCGGTTCATCCGAGACCGGGTCGTCGTAGACGACGAGGCGAAACGAATCGACGTGTTCCTGAATCCGTATTGGGCTTTCGCGATCGAGCGCCTGACCGAAGCGATCCATCCCTCGGTCATGGACGGAGAGGACGTCGAGCTGCCCCGCTACGAGGAGCGCCGTGGCGTCGGCTCGACGGCCGAGGTCGACTTCTGGACGGCGAAGAAGGTCAAGGAGGTCGAGCGCTCGCACCTCAACTACATCGTGCAGGACTCGAAGTGGGAGGCGTCAGCGGCCTATCACCTCGACGGCTCGCCTTACGTCGTTTCCTTCGTGAAGAACCAGGGGCTCGGCTTTGCGATCCCGTACCTCCACGCCGGCGGCGACCACGAGTACATCCCGGATTTCCTCGTGCGCCTCACGAACGGCGTGACCCTGATCCTCGAGACGAAGGGGCACGACGAGCTCGAGGGGATCAAGGAGCAGGCTGCGCGGCGTTGGGTCGCGGCGATGAATGCCGACGGGAGCCACGGTGAGTGGCGGTACGCGCTCACCCACAACATGAACGAGATTCCGGCGCTGCTCGAGGACATCGCGGGGCTGCCGATGGAGGTGGCGTGATGCCGTACGCGCCTTGGACACCCCCGTCGCTCTACGAGGTGGCCCGTCAATGGGTAGACACGTGCCTCGCACAAGATGGCTCACTCTTCACTCCGGGGCAGCCAATCTGGAAGCGGGATGTCGTCGATGAGGCCGCTGTCCCGCTCCTGATCGACGACATCAGGAAGCTCGACTTCATGACGAAACTGCGCGACCAGCTCGACAGCTGTTCGGACAAGGCAAAGCAGTTCACGGCTGAGCTGCTCTACATGCATGTCTTGACGGTCTCCAACTCGACCCCGGCTACGAAGCGGGCCTTGATCGAGCCCGTGCTGTCGTGGATGCAGGAGCCGGTGTTGTTCCCCGACGAGCTTGCCGCGCCCTTCGTCGAGGGTGTCGCGAACTACGGCGCTGGCCTCGCGCAGCGCGACCGGTTCGTGAAGTACTTCGTGCGCTTCGTCGTGGCTTGGAAGGCGCTTCCGCAGGAGCGCGTGACTGCGCTCCTAGCCGACCCTTGGGAGTTCAGGGACTTCGTTCACGAGACCGGGCCTGAGGCGTTGATGCAGCGCGAGGCAATCCTCCACCTTGTCTTCCCCCTGGTGTTCGAGAACGCGCTTGCGCCAGGCGACAAGAAGGCGATCGTGAAGGCGTTCCCGCGCGTGCCGGGGTTGGACAAGCGTGACGACGACCGTGCTCTTGTGTCCATCCGGGACGCTGTGGAGGCGGCGAATGGGCGTCCGCTCGATCTCTACGCCCCGTGGTTCCGCGGGATCTGGAGCAAGAAGCCGGCTTGGGGAGATTGGCAAGGCGTCATACGCTGGGGCCGCCGGCTTTACGAGTCGCCCGAGCTCGAAGAAGACGAGCGGCAGTACAAAGCTGAATTCGCCGAGCGGATGGCGGAAGCGCGGACAGCGCTCCTCAACGACGGGGACTGGTTCTCGGCCCTGAAGGCTGCGTTCAGCACGCCGAAGTACAACCTCACCCACTGGCAGCACGAGCACGGCCACCTGCTTGCGTGGGCGGAGGAGCAACCCGAGCAGTGTGCGGAGTTCCTGAAGTCGCTCTGGCGCGACGAGCGAATCGACATGCTCAAGCTCGACGAGGCGCTGACACTGCTCCCCTACCCGGTACTTGGTACGCCGGCGGCGCGGCTGGCAGTCTCGGCGGCCCTGCTCATGGGACTCGATTCTGCGGTCTACCCGCCCTATCGCGCGACCGTCGTTGACACCTTCGTACGGTTGCTCGGCGAGACCGACGTGCCCACCGGCAATTACGGTGACGGATATACGCCAGTCGAACCGGGATCGTTCCTCTACATCGATCCTGTCCGTCTCAAAGAGATCCTGGTGGATGAGCCGGCTGACGTGAGCTTCGACTTCGTCTCGCGCGCCCATAACCAGACGCCGGCCCAGGTCGCCTTCCAGCAGCTCAGGCGGCAAAGCGAGGGAAGCGAGGCACACCACTACGCCGACTACCTGACGCTGCTCGAAGCGTTCCGCGTGCGACTCCTTGCTGGCGGGCTTGAGGTCAGAGACCTGCTCGATGTTCAGGGACTCGTCTGGTGCCTCGCGCACGGTACGTCGTACGACTCCTGGTCAGACGAAGAGAGGACGGAGTATGCGGCGTTCTTGGCAGGTGCAAAGGTTGGAGCCGTGAACGACGGGCCGAGCGGCGACGGAGCAACGGGAGCTGGCGAGTTCGTGCTGGCGGCAGCAGACACGACGTTGGCCGACGAGGTCTACCTGCCCCGCGACTGGTTGCAGGAGCAGGTGATCGATCTGCTAGCCGAGAAGCGACAGGTGATCTTCTTCGGGCCGCCCGGGACCGGCAAGACCTACGTCGCGCAAGCGCTCGCTCAGCACTTGACTCGCAGCGGCGGTGGCCACGACTTGATCCAGTTCCACCCGTCGTATAGCTACGAGGACTTCTTCGAGGGGTATCGGCCGCTGAGTTCGGACGGCCAGCTCTCTTACGTCCTGACGCCAGGACCGCTTCGTGTGATGGCGGCCAGGGCGAAGGAAGATCCCGACAATCCTTACGTGCTGATCGTCGATGAGATCAACCGTGGGAATGTTCCGAAGATCTTCGGAGAGCTCCTCTTCCTCCTCGAGTACCGCGACCGCGAGATCGCGCTCCAGCACTCGCCTGCTGAACGATTCTCGCTGCCTCCCAACCTCTATCTCATCGGCACGATGAACACCGCCGATCGCTCGATCGCGCTCGTGGATGCGGCGCTGCGCCGTCGGTTCTACTTTGTCGAGTTCTCGCCGAACGAGGAGCCTGTTCTCGACGTCCTGAGGCTCTGGCTCGATAAGCACGAGCTTGACGGGGAGCCCGACTCGCTCTTGCGTGCGCTCAACGACCGGATCGCCCAAAACGATATTGCCATCGGCCCTTCGTACTTCATGACCTCGGCTGGCTCGCGACCAGACCTCGCCCGCGTCTGGCGACACTCGATCATCCCGTTGCTGGAGGAGTACTTCTATGACGCCGGGACGGATGTCGAAACTGAGTACGGGCTACAGGCGCTGCGCGTCGCACTACAAGCGGAGGCCGAACCCGAGCCACTTCCGGCGACGGAGCCCGAGGAGGACGGATCGCCCGTCGCGTGATCTCGACGCGCGCCTGGTCGCGCGACCTGAGCGAGCTCACGCTGGCACAGGCAGTTGCTGTACGCGACAGCCGGCTTGCCGAGCCCGTTCCGACTGGTGCGGAAGGCACATGGGAGCTGCGGACGGGGTCGATGATCGGCGTCGCGTTCGGCGAGGATTGGGAGTTGCGGGTCGTCCCGAAGCTCGACGTACCGAAGCTCATGTTCCTGCTGGTCTACGCCGTCGACACGACCGGCTGGCAGCGGTCGAAGGCTTTGTTTGAGGAGGCCGACGACGTCATCACCGCCCTGGCCACCGGGTTCGCCGTGCTCGCGTCGTCCGCACTCGATCGGGGACTCTTGCGGGGCTACGTGTGGCGCGAGGATGCCCTGCCAGTCGTGCGAGGTCGGATCCAATTCGGGACGCAGATTGCCCGCGGCGGCGGTCTCCCATTGCCTGTCCATCTCGCGTACGAGGACTTCACCGAGGACATCCTCGAGAACCGGCTCCTGCGAACGGCAACCGAGCTGCTCCTGCGGCTTCCCCGCGTGCCGGCCGACGCGCGCCGCCAGTTGCGGCGCATTCGTTCGATACTCGAGCAAGTCGAACCCCTGCGCGAGTGGCGCCGTGTCGAGGCTCCCAAGCCAACCCGCCTCAACGCGTCCTACATGCCGGCACTTCGCCTAGCCGAGCTGATCCTGTCGAGCGCATCCCTTAGTACGAGCGTCGGCGAGATCAGCTCTACGACCTTCGTCTTCGACATGAATAAGGTCTTCGAGGACTTCGTCACTGCCGCCTTCCGCAGGGCGATGCGTCCGTATGGCGGCATCGTCGCGGATCAGGAGAAGGAGCACTCTCTCGATGTCGCGGGCCGGCTGCGCCTGAAGCCCGACCTCGTGTGGCGCGTCGGTAGCGCGCCGCGCGCCGTGCTCGACGCGAAGTACAAGGAAATCGATCTTGGCGTCATGCGCCACCCGGACGCCTACCAGATGCTCGCCTACTGCACCGCCTACGGTCTCCCGCGTGGGTATCTCGTGTACGCGAAAGACTCTGGAGCGGAACCCCGGATGCACATGATCCGCAACTCGGGGCACGAAATCGAAGTCGTGACGCTCGACGTCGAGAAGGAGCCGGAGGATCTTCTTTCTGATGTGAACGCCCTAGCTGAGCGTGTCGCGCGAAGATCGACTAGTCCGAAGGCGCTTGCGGCTTAGCTGCTTGGCGTAAGACCGGCAACCTGTTAGACCGACTTCCAGTCGTGCAGATCTCCGGCGACAAACTGGCTCTCTCCCCATCCGACCTCACGGCCTACCTCGCCTGCCCACACTTGACTCAGCTCGAGGTGCAGGTCGCGCGCCGCGAGCTGGAGCGGCCGATTCGAGACGATCCGCAGGGTGACCTCGTCCGGCAGCTCGGCGAGGAGCACGAGCGCCGTTATCTCGAGAAGCTGCAGCGCGATGGCAGGGCGATCGTCGAGATCGCGATCGAGCCGGACTGGGACTGGGAGCGCGCTGCGCGCGAGACCGAGGCGGCCCTCCGACGTGGCGCTGACGTCGTCTACCAAACGTGCTTCGTCGACGGCGAGTGGCGGGGCTTCGCGGACTTTGTCGAACGGCAGCCCGACGGCTCCTACGAGGCGGTGGACACGAAGCTCGCGCGACACGGCAAGCCCGAGCACATCCTCCAGCTCTGCTTCTACTCCGAGCAGATCGAGCGGGTCGCAGGGAGGCAACCAGAGCACCTACACATCGAGCTCGGCTCCGGCGAGCGCGAGAGCTACCGCGTCCTCGACTTCCTCGCCTACTACCGGCGCGTTCGCGACCGCTTCCGTGCCGCCGTCCACGACCGCCCTGCCACGGAGCCGTTTCCGTGCGGCTACTGCGACAGCTGCAGCTTCCTCGAGCTATAACTAGAGTGCTCGATCTTTCACAATCTACTTCTTGAATGGGTATAAGACACCCCTTCGGGGTTTCTTATCGCTCAGGGCAAAAAATGTGATTTTTGCTCTGGCTATTTTCCCGAGGACAACGAAAAAAGCTTTTCCCTATCACAACAACACGAGAGGAAGGTGATCCT